>FMJZ01001973.1_pt1 | contig 55967 bp, 48 predicted proteins | sample 1987881 | NCBI WGS metagenome assembly FMJZ01 (sample SAMEA4378227, study PRJEB15110) | soil metagenome | biome: soil; feature: Field; material: Soil | place: India | collected 2015-03-11 | depth 0 m
GCCCTTGAACAACTGGAATTGAATTTCTATCGCGCTGAGGGAGAAGCGGTTTTCTATGGTCCGAAAATAGACATCAACCTTGCCGATTCACTGGGGAGAGAATTCCAATGTTCAACTTGCCAGTTTGATTTTAATCTCGCCAACAGGTTGGAAGTTTACTATATGGATAAAAACGGACGGCATCAACCGGCGTATTTGGTCCACCGCACGGTTTTGGGAAGCATTGAACGTTTTATGGGTATTCTGGTAGAGCATTATGGTGGTGCTTTCCCAACCTGGCTTGCCCCAATTCAGGTGCGGGTGATGACTGTAACCGAAAAAGAAGCCGATTACGCTCACCAAGTAGCAAATGCTTTAACCGCGGAAAAAGTCAGAGTTGAAATTGACCTTAATAGTGATAAAATAACATATAAAATAAGTGAAGCGGAGCGGTTAAAGATTCCTTTTATGCTGATTGTCGGTGCCCGCGAAGCGGCTGCTGGTAAAGTATCTTTGCGCCGACGTGGCAAAGGGAATCTTGGTGTGTTTCCGTTAGAAGAGGTAATAACGCAAATCAAGGAGGAAAACACTGCAGGAGCATTATGAGAAAATAAAACGGGATGGTTTTGAGGACCGCCCCAAAGCCAACGAGCAAATTCGAGTGCCATATGTAATGGTTATTGGTGTGGATAAAAGACCAATTGGAATTATGCCCACACGGGAAGCGATTGCGCTGGCAAAACGCCAAAACCTAGATTTGGTAATGTTAGCGCCGAAAGAGGAGCCACCAGTATGTGGAATTCTGGATCTGGGACGATACCTTTACGAGCAAAAAACAAAACAGAAGGAATCAAAGAAGAAACAACATCAAACTCAAATACGGGAAATGCGGATGAAAATGAGAATTGATCGCCATGATTACGAAGTCAAACTAAAAAAGATGCGGGAATTCCTTGCCGAACGAGACCGAATCCGTCTTGTCCTCTGGCTTCGGGGTAGAGAGGTGCTTCATACAGACCTGGCTTATAAACTTATTGAAAGAATTCGTTCCGATTTGGCGGATGTAGCCAAGGTGGAAGGAAGCATCAAATTTCAAAACGAAGGCCGCAAATCGATACAATTGATGTTGGTGCCAAAATGAAGAAAAAAATTAAAACAGTCAGTTCGCTAAAAAAACGGATAAAGTGTACCGCTACGGGGAAATATCGTCATCAATGTAGTGGAACAAGTCATAACAACAGTGTAAAAAGTAGCAAGCGGAAACGCCGTCTCCATCGCATGGTGGTAGTTGATTCTACCCGCCGGAAAGCGTTAAGACGGCTTCTTCCTTATGAGTAAAGGAGTCATATGGCACGCGTTAAAACTGGACCGGTAACGAGAAAACGACGGAAAAAATGGCTAAAACAAGCCAAGGGTTACTGGGGTGGAAAGTCACGTTTGTATAAATCTGCCCGGTTACAAGTAATGCACGGACTGCTCAGTGCTTATCGGGACCGCAAACAGAAAAAAAGGGTTTTTCGCTCATTGATGATTACCCGGATTAATGCGGCACTGGAACCCCATGATTTAAGTTATAACCAGTTCATTCATGGGTTGAAAGTCGCGGGCGTTGTTCTTGATCGCAGCGTTTTATCAGAAGTGGCAATTCGGTCAACAGAAGATTTCACTCAACTGGTTGAAATAGCGAAACAGGCTTTGAAAAATTGATTTGTTCTGTTAGTAGATAAAGAGAAAATCGGGGCGACCAGATTTGAACTGGTGACCCCCAGCACCCCAAGCTGGTGCGCTAAACCAACTGCGCTACGCCCCGCACCTAATCGTAATAAAAATCTATTTTAAGTCAAGTGCTCTCTGTTGCTGTTAAAATCGCCAACTTTCTGTACCGAGCCAACCTTTTGTCGCTATTTAACCGGTGGTCATTTATGCCGCGAAAGAGACTATAACCGGACTAATTTAGAATTAATTGATTGGCGTTGACAATCGGAAGGCAATTTTTATAATTCAAACTGATGAGATTTGTTTATTCTGATCGCTATTATTTTGACGTTGGTGCCCATGTGTTTCCCACTGACAAATACAAAAAGGTGAAACAGCGTTTACTTGCCGAAGGGCTTGCCCAACCAACCGATTTCTTTGAACCTCCAGAACCATCTTTAGACGACATCAGGCTTGTTCATACCAAACAGTACATTGAAGATCTATTAAACCTTCGCTGGACATCCCGGACGGTTAACTCGGAATTGCCCCTTACGTGGGAGATCGTTCAGGGGTATTTTCTCCACACCTCCGGAACCATTCTGACCTGTCGCTTTGCGTTAGAAGATAAAATTGCGATGCATTTGGGCGGCGGCTTTCACCATGCATTTGCCGACCACGGCGAGGGATTCTGTTATGTTAATGATATTGCCGTGGCAATTAAAAAACTTCAGGTGGAAAATAAAATAGAACGAGCGGCGGTCATTGATTGCGATCTCCATCAAGGCAATGGTACAGCGCGGATATTCCAAAATGATCCGCGGGTATTTACCTTTTCAATTCACCAGGAACACCTTTATCCCATCAAAGAAAAATCCACGTGGGATATTGGGCTTGAAGACGAAACCGGTGATGATGAGTATCTCCGTCACTTACTTGAGGCAATCCCCAAAATCATTTTAGAACACAAACCCCAAATGGTTATTTATGTCGCCGGTGCCGATCCCTATATGAACGATCAATTGGGGGCCTTAAGATTAACAAAACGCGGGCTGGCTTTGCGGGACCGAATTGTGCTTGAACATTGTTATAAAAACAACGTCCCGGTGGCAACGGTTCTAGCCGGGGGTTACGCTATTAACACCGAGGATACAGTAGAAATTCACACCAACACCGGACGAGAATGCCTCCGGGTACTCGGGCAATTACCGCTTGATTCTGCCTCTGAACCAACTATCTAATTGAAGACAAAACTGTCTCCTCGGAAAAATCGCTTTAAGAAAGAAGGCCATGTCTGTCTTTTCACTTCATCTCACCCGGTTGATTATTCACGTTTTTTTGACCGTGAAAGTATTTCTTTAAAACAGGCTGGTTATCGGGTAACGTTAATCGGAACAGGGGGGAAGTTAGAAAACAATTTGATTCAGGGAATAAAAACCATTTCTGTTCCTCAGAAAAACGGAGTTAAAAAAATCAGCCTACTCCGAAATATTGCACAGATTGCCTATTTAGAGCATGCCGATGTTTATCAGGCCCTTGACCCCTGGTGTTTAGCCATTGGCTTGTGGTTGAAAAAACAACGCCCCAGCATTAAATTAATTTACGAATCGAACGAGTGGTATCCAAGAATGTATCTTGACCGCGGTGATTTTCCTTTCTTTTTGCGTTGGCTGGGGTGGTTAATAGTAACCTATCTTGAGTATGAAGCCACAAAAAAAGCCGACGAGATACTAGAAACTAATCCGCTTCGAGCACAACGGTTTATAAGAAGAAATCGCATTCCGGTTCAGATTCCCAACTATGCTCCTTTGGAGCTCATCGGCGAGCCTCTTCCCAAACGGGAACCGTGGTTTTGTTACACCGGTTTAATATGCCGCCCCCGAGGGTTTCCACAACTCTTAAAAGCATTAAAAATGGTTAAAACTGAGTTTCCAATGGTCCGCCTTCTGGTTCGGGGAGAATTTGACCCCCGGGATAACATCAAACAATGGACAGAAGAGTTTCTTCTTCAAAACCGGTTAACCGAAAACGTCGTTTTTATTCCCAAAACACCATTTTATTCCGAACTTCTAAAGACTTTAAAGTTCTGTCTTGCCGGAGTAATTTTATTACAACGGGATAGGGGAAATGATTGGACCAACCAGCCCAACAAACTTTTTGAGTTTATGGGCTGCGGCTTGGCGGTCATTGCCAGTGATTTTCCAGAAATTGCCCGGGTGATAGAAGAATCAAATTGCGGATGGCTTATTGATCCCACCCAACCAGCCGCTATTGCCGCAGCACTAACCATGGCATTGAGAAAACCGGAGGAGGCTATCCGGCGGGGATTAGCCGGAAGGGAAGCTGCAGAAAAAAAATACAACTGGAAAATTGCGGAAACAACGTTATTGAAGACATATAAAAGACTCCTAAATATAAAATGATCTGCCTCCTAAAGCCGGATAAATATTTAGAGGAAATTTTAAGGCAAGAAGGAGTAGCTTATTCTACTGTCCCGACCCCGGACAGCCGCATTTTTATAGACAGCAGCACAAATTACTTAATCCTAAGCACATCAAAAGAGCAAATATCTACTTTTAACGGGAGGCGAAAGAAAATTAATTTTTTGATTCCCGACGACAGCAACTTTTTCTCCAATGTTCATTTAGTAGATATTGGAGCGGTTTGTTGGGTTCCGGTAAATGCCAATATCGGACGAAGTGATAGGGGAGATGCTACCGTCTTTTATTCTCAAGATCCGGACACAGGAGAACAGATCTTTATCCTACCATTGAAGACCTCTCAGATTCTCACCCATCGAGGAATGCGCGCAAAACAGTTTTTCTGCCAAAGTGCTAGATTACCCTACGAAACGGTGGCAGTGGTTGACCGAGGAGGGATTAGAAGATTAATTGCCGCCAGTCTCCGGACATTGTTTTTTAAGCTCGGCCTTCCTTATATACATCTTGCCTATGTGCCTTCTGGTGGATGTTCTATATTGGGATTCCGGGTCGACACCGATTTCGGTACCTTTTCTGTAGTAAAAAGAGCAGCCCAATTGGCTGACAAACTCGGTATGCACTGGACCTGGTTTATTCATACCGAACCGGTTGCCGGCGAAATTAAAGAATTTAAGAAAATACTTTTTTACCACGATCTGCAACTTCACTGCCATAAACACCTGGTTTATCCAGACGTTAAACGAAATATAATTAACTTCTCTAACGGTAAGAAATTATTAAACATAAATGATATTTATCCTATTGGAGCAGCGGCTCCTTATGGTGAATGGAACTACAATCTCTATCGGGCATTTTCTGAAATCGGGCTTGCGTACTCTTCGGAATTTGGATATGCATATGACGACCTTCCGTCAAGGCCAATAGTTGATGGAATACCGGGTAACACAGTTCAAATCCCGGTACATCCTATTTCGCTGGGAAGGCTGGTATGGGCGCGGGCTGATCGGAAGGCAATCTTTGCCTATTATCGGAAGGTAATAGATTTACAGGCTGCCCGCCGAGAGCCCTGTTTCCTTTATGACCATCCCCGCTGGATTATAGATTACCAAGATGTTTTAGGGGATGTGCTAAAATATGGAATGGAACGTTGTGGTAATTGGAGCACCTTAACTGATTACTACCGTTGGTGGCAATTGCGAGAACAAATTTCTTACAATGTAAAATTAAATGGAAACGATCTTGATCTGCAGGTAGAAACAGAAGGAAACCGTGTTTCTCTAGCCGTAGAATTTTGCGATAAAATAGCCTTCATGCCACTATGCTCAGGCAGGATAAACCTTACTCTCCTTGAATGGCAACCTACGTTGCCACCAATTATTTTTGATCCCAAAGAGCTCTCTACTCGCAAATCAAACTGGAAGTTACTTGTCTACGAGAAAATAAGACAATGCCAAAAACTGTTGCAGATGAGGGGGCGGTATTGAAATGAAAATTTTATTTGGTTCCTTTCCCGCAATAACAGTTTTGGGGGGAGGGGTGGAAAGACAGACGCGCTCTCTTGCTAAAGTTCTAAAAGAACAAGGGGTGGATGTTGTTTTGTTTAATCCTTGGGAAAAATATAAATTAGCCGATTTTGACATTTTTCACCTTTTTGGCGCTAATGTAGGTACCTATCACCTGGGAAGGGCAATTAAAAATCTGGGAATGAAACTAATTGTCAGCCCGATTTTTTACAGCCGCCATTCTCCCAAACGATTGAAAGCGACATTAAAACTGGCATCAATCTTACGTCTTTACGGGGGCTTCTGGACTGAACACCTTTTTGTTAATGAGTTGTGTAACATGGCCGATTTAATTCTTACCAATACCCAAGAAGAATATCACCTCATTACCCGCGCATTTGGCGTTCCCGATAAAAAAGTCGGAGTAGTTCCCAATGGTGTTGACCGCGAATTTTTTTACGCTACTCCAAACTTATTCATCGAACAGTTCGGTATAAAAGATTTTGTTCTTTATGTCGGTCATATTGGCTTGGGGAGGAAAAATCTCCTGCCGCTTTTACAGGTAATTAGAAAACTGGGTATCCCTTGTGTTATTATTGGAAAAGTATTACAAAACGATTACGCCGCGAAGTGCCAGCAACTGATAGCCCAAACCCCTTCTATAAAGTTAATTTCCGAATTACCTCCGGATTCACCGCTACTGGTATCGGCGTACGCAGCCTGTGATACCTTTATACTACCGTCTCTCTATGAAACTCCGGGATTGGCGGCACTGGAAGCCGGTTTAGCCGGTGCTAAAATTTGTATTACCGACCAGGGGGGTACAAAGGAATATTTCGGCAATTATGTCACCTATTTAAATCCCCGCTCAGAATCATCAATTGAGCAGGCATTGAGAAAAACTTTAGCAAAACCGAAAACAAATGCTTTAAAACATCACATTTACAGCGAATTTTTGTGGGAGAAATGTGGCCAGAAACTCATCGAGACATACACTCATTTTTTAAAGAGGAGAGCAAGCAACTCCTTTAACACCTAAACATTTGAATGCACCTCATTTATAGTTTACATAATACATATTATCAGAAAACAAGCTGGCCGTTAATTCTGTGCGGGTTAGAATTTAAACCAGTTCTGCGCCATTTCGCCCAGTAAGGGCATCTTCCAGTATTTTCCGTTTAGTGCGTTGATAATCCCCATTATTGCTAGGACAAGCCCAAAAATATACCCCAGTGGCAATATTATCCAGCCAATGACGGGTATTGCCCCCAGTATGCTGATTGCAACAAACCAAATCGTTAATATAATCCCCTGTTTTGCGTGGAATTTGCAATAGGTGTTTTCTTTCATCGCCAAAAGCGGAACTAACCAAAGAATTCCAAGATAAGACAACCAAGCTAATCCCTTTCCCTTTTCGACATCATCGTCGTTTAACGGCGGCACCTGTGGGCTTTCGACTTTTTTGTTTTCTTCTGCCATTATAACCTCCTTTTGGTTATTACTAAACCGACCTGATACGCAGTCTTTCAATATACATACTCAGTACCGGAATGCGCCAGTACTGACCGGCTGCCGCTTGAATAAAACAAACTATTACGAGTATAATGTATATCAATGAAACTACAGTTCCGCCCACATAATGAATCAGCCATGCCGACAATTTAAAGACAAATCCGACAAGAATAACGTTGGCGAGAACCTTTCCCAGAATAAAGTCAAGAATATAAACCCCGAACCAGAAGACAACCAAAGTAGCTAGAAGTAATCCGCTCTGAATTGCATGAAATCGACAGAATTTGTCGTTAGGCTGGGCAAGTAATGGTAAAAGAAAAAACATGGGGAAATACCCTATCGCTGCCAATATTCGGATTTCTTGGGGCAAAGACTCGTCTTTTTCGTGCAGTTCCATTTCTATGTGGTTTAATTATAGCAAGTTAATGTCCTCTGTCAAAGAGTTCAATTTGAGGACAACATTCAGCATATGCACTTTCCAAAATTCGGGTTTAGAGAAACCTTTCTAATAAATCTTTGCCCCCTCCTCCATTAATTCTCAATCTAAAATTTAAGCCTCGATCTTTATTAACAATTATTATCGGATTAGAAATCAAAATCACCCCGATGACAAAATTGAGTATAGCTAACGGGACAGCCCCTCCACCGTTACATCAACTGTCTCTAAAAATTTCAACCCCCTTACAAATCGTTACTTAGGACGACAATCCTAATGTTGAGGCGTTAATTATTGTTAATCTCGGGCTCTTAATGAATTAAGAAGTTTTTCCCGCTTCATTCTGCTACTCGCTTTACTTCTTTTTGTTCACTACTTGACTTATAATAAACTCCATTTACCATAAAGTTATGAAAGTAATGGTGGCGATAGGGAAAGCAATCTGTTACTGGATGTGTAAAAATTTGCCCTTTTTTGTATTATTTCTGGTTTTTTGCGGGTACTCCACCCACTCCTTACTTCCCTCGCATCTTAAAACCGTAGCGCTTGTTGAAATAACGAATTCAGCCCCTCAACCCGGTTTAGCTGAGGAATTAAATGGAATTTTAGTCAAAGCGTTTAACACTGATAGGACTCTAAGAGTAACTAGCAGCGCTCAAGCAAACCTTGCGCTATCCGTTATTATTAACAATTACTCACGAACTGCTGCTGTCTACGATGCCAATCAGGTTATATCGGCCTATGAAATAACGATCGGAGCTCAAGTAGAAGCTTTTGACCAGGTACGTGACGAACCATTTTTCAGCGGCATAGTTTCCTGTCGCCTTCCTTATAATCCTGATGAAAAATCAGAGGAGGAAGCAATAAAACTCGCCTTAGAAAAACTCGCTCAAGAAATTGTTCGTCAAGTATTAACCGCATGGTAACCAAAACCATTTCAATTAACAGCGATAAAGTCGAATTGTTTGTGGAACGGTTGATTCCCGGAGGATATGGTCTGGCAAAATTGAATGGTTTGAGGATTTTTATCCCATACGCCGCACCTGAAGAACAAATAAAAGCAAAAATCGTTCTCCGCAAAAAGGATTACGCGGTGGCTAAGATCGAAGATATTGTAATCCCCTCCCCGTTTCGGGTTACCCCAGCTTGTGTTTATTACAGCCGCTGCGGCGGTTGTCAGTTTCAGCATCTTAGTTACCCCAGTCAATTGGTAATAAAAAAATTATTTGTAAACGATGCCCTGCAGCGAATTGGTAAAATATTTGTTCCGGTAGACAATATCTCATTTCGTTCGTCAGAATGGCGTTATCGCAATAAAACCCAGTATCCTGTGGCGGGCAAAGAGCGGGTAAAAATCGGTTTTTACCAAAGCGGAACCCACCATCTAATAAATATTTCTAAGTGTCTTTTGCACCCGGAAAATTTTGACCAGCTGCGTAACACTGTAATTGACGTTCTCCGGCGGACCGGCGAAGTTCCCTACGATGAAAAAACACACAGGGGCAATATACGGCATTTGATTTTTCGCCAAGGATACGGGGGAGAAATTTTGATTGTTGTAGTTACCAGAACCAACCAACTCAAGCCTCAATTGGTTAAAGAATTGGCTGACTTTCCTAGTGTCATGGGAATACTTCAAAACATCAATCCGGAACGGACAAATAGAATACTGGGGAGTAAAATGGTGCCCTTGTGGGGCAAGACCCATCTGGAAATGCGGGTTATGGGGAAAAAGTTTCGGGTTTCTGCCGGGTCGTTCTTCCAGGTGAACATCCCTCAAGCCGAGGAGTTATGTCGTAAGGTTATAAAAGCAATAGAACCGTCAGGGACTGAATTGGTCGTTGATTTATTTAGCGGCGTAGGTATGCTCAGCCTTATTCTTGCTGAAAAAGTTAGCCAGGTCAAAGGAATTGAAATTGATCCCACTGCCGTGGAAGACGCTATCTCTAACTCCGAAAATATGGGTTTTAAAAACGTGGAATTTATAAATGGGAAAGTGGAACGGGTTTTTCAAAGTATCACCGCGGCCGATGTAGTTATACTTGACCCCCCCCGAAAAGGTTGCCCGCCGGAAACACTTTTGCACATTGGAAAAATTAATCCCGGAATCGTGATTTATGTCTCGTGCAATCCGACTACTCTTGCCCGTGATTTGAAAATCCTGGAAGAACAGGGGTATTCCTGCGAACAGGTAGAACCTTTGGATATGTTTCCTCAAACAGCCCATGTAGAAGTGGTAGCGAAACTCACTCGGAAATAAGTAAGATGGATGTAATTACCGGTTTTATTGTATCACACTCACACAGCAGGCCATTTTATGGAAAGCTGGTTGTCGACGAGGGTAAAATAGCCGCCCTGGTGCCAGCTCCTGCGGGAGAAAAAGAACTGTTTATATTCCCGGGATTCATTGATAGTCACACTCATCCAGTAGAAACTGGCTTAAACTTGCTTTTCCCTGACCTCTCCACTGCTCGTTCCGTCTCTGAGATACTGGAGATACTCGCTGATGCTTTAATCAGGTTCGCTGACTCACCGGTACTTTTTGCATTCAATTTTGAACCCGAAAGGTTAAAAGAACACCGCTACTTATATCGTCGGGAAGTTGACCGGCTAACAAAGGAAAAGCCAATACTAATTTATCGGATTGACGGTCACTCTGCTATCGGTAATTCCAAAACGCTGGCGCTATTAGAAGGAACGCCCGAAGGGATAGAACTGGATGGAGCGGGAAAACCAACCGGAGTAATCAGGGGGAAAGCATACGAAAACATCTCTCAGCTACTTAAACGACAATTGCCTCCGGAACTAATTACTGAAGCGATTACCCTCGCCAGCAGGCTGGCTCTAAGCAAGGGCATTACTACTATGGCAGGGATGGTGGGATTTGATGAAATGACCATGCCCGAATGGGCTCGGTTACTGGATGCAGTTTTGAATGCCCCGACAAGAATAATCCCATTTTTACAAACCTGGCAACCGGAAGTCGCGTCTAAACTGGGTTTAAACCAGATTGGCGGTTGTCTTTTGCTGGACGGATCATTCGGTTCTAATACTGCAGCAATCCAAGAAGACTATGCCGATGCTCCTGGATACAATGGAATACTCTATCGTTCGGACAAAGAAGTAATTGGTTTTCTCCGTCGTGCGATAGAGTATAACCTCCAGACAGCGTTTCACGCTATTGGTGATCGGGCAATAACGCAGCTGGTGAACTGTCACGAGCAGGTTATAAAAGAAGGGTTGATTAAACCGTTGCGACACCGAATAGAGCACGCTGAACTGCTGACAGGTGATCTGGTGAAAAGAATCGGCGATCTGAAGTTAATTTTAGCAATGCAACCAGCATTTGAAACCATCTGGGGTGGCCCCAATGGAATGTACGCCCGACGGCTGGGAAAACGATGGATGAAAACAAATCGATTTAAAACCTTACTGCAAAATGGGATTCTCATCGCCGGTGGATCAGATTCCCCGGTTACCCCCCTCGACCCGATTGGTGGAATCCGGGCGGCGATGTCATTACCCAATGTTGAAGAAAGACTCACCGGAGAAGAAGCGCTGAGCCTGTTTACCAACAATGCAGCATATTCATTGGGTATGGAAACAAAAATCGGAACACTTCAGCCGGGTCTGGAAGCCGATTTTGTGCTTCTGGATGCGGACCCCCGTATTGAAACACACTGTCAGGTTCTCGCTACATACCGGCAGGGAAAAGTACTGTGGAAAAAAGAAGGTGAATATGAAAAACCAGGAACTCGCCCGGATATTTGAGCGGATTGCTGACGCATTGGAATTAAAGGGAGAAACAGGTTTCCGGGTACTTGCCTACCGCAAGGCAGCCCGGGTTCTTGCCGATTTAGCGGAAGATGTAACGGAGTTGGATAGTCAGAACCGTTTGGAGAGCATCTCGGGAATTGGAACCGGTATCGCCCAGAAAATCCGTGAATATTTGAGTACTGGCAGAATGAAGAAATTAGAAGAAGCAACTGAAGGGCTTGAACCAGGGCTGTTTGTTCTTTTGGATATTCCTGGGGTAGGACCGAAAACGGTGCGATTATTACATGAAAAACTTGGGGTGAAAAATTTAGCCGACTTAAAAAGAGTGCTGGATGATGGCTCGGCGGCAAAATTGCCTGGTATGGGCGAAAAAAAAGTGGAAAACATCTTGAAGGGAATAAAGACCACCGAACATTCCGGTGAAAGGATGTATTTAAACGAAGCTTTTGAACTGGCAGAGGCAATCGTCAAACATCTACAACAGATTTCCGAAACAAAACAGGTAACATTTGCCGGTTCCCTTCGCCGGGGGAAAGAAACCATTGGAGATATTGATATTCTCGCAACCGGCGAAAAAGCAGAAAAAATTCTAAAACAATTTCTCCAATTCCCCTTACTCCACCAGGTTATCTCTGCCGGTGATACCAAAGCATCAATTTTCGCCTCAACCAACACCGGCATTCGTCAGGTTGATTTAAGGATTGTTGAAAAATCAGCATATGGTGCTGCCCTGCAGTATTTTACTGGTTCCAAGGACCATAATATTGTTTTACGGACAATGGCACAAAAGGCAGGTTTGAAAATCTCTGAATATGGAGTTTTTCGGGGGGCAAAAAAAATCGCCGGGAAAACCGAAGCTGATGTGTATAAAGCACTCGGTCTCCCCTACATTGAACCGGAACTCCGGGAAGACCGAGGCGAAATTGAAGCGGCTAAATCAGGACGACTTCCTAAGTTAATTCAGCTCAGTGATATTCGGTCTGATCTACACATTCACACCAACTTCTCGGATGGCATCTCTTCCCTAGAGGAAATTGTCACCGCAAGCCAAAAAAGGGGATATTCACATATTGCGATAGCAGAACATTCAGTTTCTGCGGGTTATGCTGGTGGTCTTTCGGAAGATGAGATTATGCGACGATGCGAGGAAATCGATAAATTAAACAGCCAATTAAAAAACTTTCGAATTCTCAAAGCAGCAGAAGTGGATATTACCCCGGCGGGAAAACTTGACTATTCCGACCGAATCCTCTCTCAACTTGACTTGGTTATTGCTTCAATTCATCAGGCGTTTAATCGCGAAGCCACTAAACGCATTTGTTCGGCAATTGAACACCCCCTGGTTCATATTATCGGTCACCCAAGTGGTAGAATCATTGGTAAACGCCCTGGTTATGATATTGATCTGGACAAAGTAATAGAATATGCCGCAAAGTTTCGTAAGGTATTGGAAATCAACTCGTTTTATGCCCGTTTAGATTTAAACGATGTATGGGCAAGAAAGGCAAAAGACGCCGGGGTGTTTCTGGCGGTTAACAGTGACGCTCATTCGGTTTTGGAACTTGATTGGCTGCGTTACGGTGTCATTACCGCCCGCAGGGCATGGTTAGAGAAGACAGACATAATTAATTGCCTTACAGCCGATCAGTTGCTGGAGTTTTTAGCTGAAATAAGCCATTGTTAATCTTTAATTTGGTAATGCCGGCAAAAGGACAAGCGAAGCCCCGGGAAATTTACCTAGCCACTTTTATCAACAGAACTCCGGCAACCAATCCGAAGATAATATTGGGTAACCATGCCGAAAGCGCTGGGCTTATTAAATGAGAAGCCCCAAACGCCCGACAGGTTTGAATTGTCCCCCAATAGAGAAAGGAAAAAAGTAATCCCAATCCAAGCCCAAACATCACACCGCCCCGACGTAGTTGTACCGAAAGCGGCAATCCCAGAAGGAGAACAATTAATCCAATAAGTGCATAAGAAAAACGATAGTGGTACTCAACTTCTTCGCGAGCAACATTCTCCCCAGCTTTTTTCATTTGAACAATGTAATTTTTCAGAGTAATAGTAGGAGTCTCTTCTATCGGTCTTGATGCCATTAACCAATCTTCGGACCAATTTTCAAGATTGTTTAAATCCGTTTGCCTCCGCTGGTTAAAGATCTCTTTCCCAGAAGAGTCAAATTGCCGATAGGTAACATTAATACCTTTCCACCCATTTTTCTCGTAAATTGCTGTCTCACCGTCGATGCGATAACGAACCCGGCGGTTCCGATCAAGTTCAACAACTAGAAAGTTCCGCATCAAGGTGGGGGTTTCCCCCAATGCAGAAACCACTAACTCCTGTGTCCAGAGAACACGATTGCCGTCAACCCGATATAGATTTTGCCGTCGTTGCTCCGCCGGTGTAGTGCGTTTTTCAATGACATAACGACGCAAATCACTAAGTCGGCGATTACAGGGAATCGCAATAAATTCCTGCCACCCAATATACAAGAAAACAGTAGCCACGCCAATTACAACTGCTGGAATAAATATGCGGTAAATAATTATTCCGGCACTTTTGAGGGCAGAAATTTCATTATTTCGGGTCATCTGTCCATAGACTACAAACGCCGCCAGAACTAAACTTACAGGATACAGTAGTATAATTGCTGAAGGTAAACTGTAAAAATAATATCGTAGCACTACTAATAGCGGAGTTTTTCGGGTAGTAAAATAACTAAGCTCCTCAAACAGGTCAACGAGAAGATAAATTGTGACCACACTTAATAGCGCGAGGAAAATGAATTTCAACATTTCTTTTAACAGATGGCGGTCGATAGTCTTGATATTCATTTTTTAATTAACCCTAAATTTCGGGGTATCCGCAAAAGGAATTCTAAAAACGAAAATTCAAAAAAAGTTCGCGCAGTTAATTCCAAAACGGGTAATATGAGAATCAAATTTGGCAACCACATCCCGATAAATGGTGTTAATTTACCGCTTTCGGCGAGATTCTCTCCTCCCAATAAAAGGATATAAAAAACAGCAAAAAATATCAAACCAACAACAAAACCGGTTCCAATTCCTCCGCGGCGCAACACCAACCCAATCGGTGCTCCAAAGGCGAGAAAAAATAGTACCGAAAAGGCAAGTGATAGGCGTTTCTGAATTTCGGTAAGCAAACGCGCCATCTCTAATTTTCGGTAACGCAATCTGGTTTTCAATTCTTCTTGGCGAAATCGGGCTACCTCATTTTTAGCCGATTTATCGCTCAAGGTAGCAAGTTGCTCCTGTAACTTACCGATTTCCCGCTTCATTTCTGTTGCCCGCGCGAAAATCTGATACAGTAACATTTCGTCTTCAGTGCGATATTCTCGACTTCTTCTTACCAAAGCATCATCTGTTAGAATGTTAATGGTGTGTTGGTGGAAAAAAAGTCGACGATAATTTCTATTGTTAACCAATTCGTGCATTTCCCCGTCATAGAGGGTAATAATCATATACTGGTCATCGGGAGTGTAATCAATTTCCCCGCGCGGAGCAGTAATAAATGCAGGAATTCCTTTCCCTTGAAGGTGTTGGAATATTAACACATTACCAATTGTGGAGTGCCGTTCATCAATCGTCCCAATGTAAACCATATAACCAGGAAAATCATCCAGAAAAGCTCGCTCTGCTATCCGTAAAGCGGGTTTCTTGCGCGCAACATCGGTAAGAAGATTTCTAACCCGGTGCTGCGCTTCCGGAAGAATAAATCCGTTAAAACCTGCCATCACCGGAACAAGGCAAAGCCCTAAAATAAACGCCGGTATAAACAAACGCCAGGAGGGGACGCCGGCTGCCCGAATTACCATTACTTCATTGTCCTGCGCCATTCTGCCAAAGGTTATAACTCCCCCGATTAACCATCCTAAAGGTGTAGCAATACTGATAACAAATGGCAAAGAAAGCAGGGCAATTTCTCCAACCACGATTACCGGAACCCCCTTCCGAACCAGAAGATCAGCAAGGAGAAATAGCCGGTCCATTAGAAGAACAAAAGCCAGCACTACAACGGCAAACAAAAGTGCCGGAATAAATTGCCCCAGAACCTCTCGGTACAACAATTTCATTTTAGGCTATCATAACCTGATGACGTTACAAGTCAATTTTCATATAAAATCTTCCCGGGGCGCTTGTCATTAGCGCCCCGGGAAGAAGAAAAAGATTAACGTCTCTTCTTAATCAAGCAACACCACTTTAATCCTCGTTTTGGTATCACCCGTGGTCACACTCAAAAAATAAATGCCTCGGCTAAGATTTCTCGGTTGCCAAAGGAAAGAACCCGAACCGGCGGATACATTTTTCCCCCGTTGATCAACAAGACGTCCGGTAGCGTCATAGGCTTCAATAGTCAATTTGCCCGGTGTATTGGCGAAATAGTGAATAAGCGCCTTTTTCCGGAAAGGATTAGGGTAAATTTCGAACCCTTTGGTAAAAGCTAACTCGGAATCTTCTGCCATGCCAACATTAACATTATACCATTGTTGCGCAGCATCGGCATTGGCCCGTAGTGCATTTTCATCAGTCCCACCAACTACCGCGATTGCAAAACGTTGAGTTGCCCCTGGTTCAATGTTAAATGGTCCAACTGAAGTAATTATTGACCAGTCATAGGGACGATTGGAGTTGCGCTGAACGATTGTTCCGTTCAGAAAACGCCACTTCATTCCATCGGTCATCGCTGAGTCTGGGTAGACATAGATTGCGTGGTCAACTAAACTTAAATTCCGGAAAGATGCCGGTTCAAGTATTTTGATGCCAACAGAGGGATTGGCCGAACTTGCCTGACGCATATAGGTCAACCGTCGTAATGTATCAGAATACCCCTGATTAGTAGTAGGAGATGACCCGATGTCAAAATCCATAAAAACACCGGCATGGAGATTATTTACTGTCGTGGTCCCCTCGTTTTTGATATCATATACCATTACAATAAAGTCGTCGTATAGACCCGTCGCACTCATATAACTGTTCTGGATCACTTTCAGGTTTTGGGGAGTGGGATGTCCAATATCTGAGAAGGTACCATAGAAATGCTCATCGCCAAATTCAGGGGGCACTATTGCCCGCAGTGAATCAACTGCCCGCAGATCGTTATTTACCGGGCCATTCGCTGGCTGGCTGAAATGCCGATCGGCCACATAGGTAGCACCAGTTCCCATCGCAAATGAGCCGTAGAACAAACAACTCGCGGCGGTTTTGGGGTAACAGAACCCAGATCCCAGATCCATTGCCGGTGGATTGTCATACCCGATGGATCCAAAACAGGAGACGCTCAATTTGCAATAACCGGTGTCGTGATCCATTACCGCAAAAACATTGGCAATGCGAGTTTGCTGGCGCAATGTGTCGTTAACCGGGTTGAGGTCCCCCGAAAGGGTGGTAAACATCGTGACAGTATAAGTCGCGCCTCCTGGTCCGGTATTCCACGTAGGAAATGTAACCTCTGTTCGTCCACCTGGTTGCAAAGTATTTGTAATTGTAACCATCTGGTTGTAAATTCGCGTGGCGCCTGAGTCAATCCAACAGTATACTGGGATGTTGTTTTCCGGATTGGCACCAAAATTGGTAACTCGGGCTTTCGGTTGATAGGCGCCTGGGCCTATGTTAATCCCAGGGACTATTATTTTAGAAACACCGACGTCATGACTAACTCCGGGAATCCGACTGATAACGGCGCGAATATTAAAGTTATAATCCAGACCGACATCAGCCAACTGCTGCCAGCGAATGCCATTTGTGGAAAGAAATCCACCACGATCCCTAACCATCGGCCCAGCATCACAACCAATGGGATATCTGCCCGCAGTATGGGTGAGTCTAATACACGCCCAGAAATCAGTTCCTGCTGGTAATACCAATGGAGTGGGTAAATTTATCCGCTTCCAACGCATTGTATCGGATCCGGAATAAGGAATTGATTCCAGTTTGGAACCGGGGGTTGTATCAGTGTCTTCGCCAAAGATAAAAACATAGTCATTAGAGGACAAATTCCATTGATAAAACAGCACCGCTTTAAGTGTACACGCAGTCGTAGAGGTAAAGCGGGCAGCCGCATAAAATGTACCACCATTCGTCAACCCCACACCAGTAGAGGGAGTTCCATCGTAGTGAAGCGTTTCATCAGGATTAACTGGAAGAGGAAATTCCTCCCATCCCCGTTTTGCTTCCCCGATAACGGGAGTTATAATTTCTTCTGACTGGCCTAGAAGGGCGTTGTTCATTCCAGTCGCCGGTTGTGGTACAGCAGCAACAACTACACCGGCAAAAAGAATTAACGCCGTCCATACAGCACTTCGTCCTTTCATCTATGCCTCCTTTATTTTTATACCCTGCTTATTTTTTTAACAGCCTTACTTTATTTTAATTTCCCGTGATATTCTGTCAAGTGTGTCAATTTTAGTGGAGCCACCGTTAAAATGTTTCTTTAGCGAAACAGTTATGCTCACAACGGCACTATTTTCCTTGACAAATTCTCTGTACTGGTAAAATATTTGTGGTAATGCCATTAAGTTTTTATCTACAGATATACGGTTGTCAAATGAACGCTTATGAAGCGGGCGTGGTACGTAAAATTCTAACCGGAGCAGGTTACGAAGAAATTAAAAATCCTGCAAAAGCCGATGTCGTTTTGATAATTACTTGCGCAGTTCGAGAACACGCTGAAAAACGCGCCTTGGGAAGAATCGGCAGTTTTCATGTAATGAAGAAGGAAAAGCCCGAGACAGTTATCGGGGTTCTTGGCTGCATGGCACAAAGGTTAGGAGAACACCTGATATCCGAATACGGTGTTGACATAGTGCTCGGTCCGGACGAATACCTGCGTCTACCCGAGCTAATCGCCCAGGCCCAAAATGGCAGACCATCGGTGGCGCTAACATTGAAAAATGAATGTTATGCCGATATTTATCCCGAACCAGTTAATCAAGTAACCGCTACGGTAACGGTAATGCGCGGATGCAATAATTTCTGCTCTTATTGTATTGTTCCTTACGTAAGAGGACAACAGCGTTCCCGGCCGCTAAGGGATATTGTCGAAGAAATTAAAATGCTTGTCGACCAAGGAATCAAAGAAGTTACTCTTTTGGGACAGAATGTTTTAGCCTATCGGGAAAACGATGTGGATTTTGCCGCCCTGTTGACGCGGGTAGCAGAAATCTCTGGAATTAAACGTGTTCGCTTCCTCACTTCCCATCCCCGGGATTTAACAGAAAAGATAGTTACGCTAATGCGGAATTTGCCACCAGTCTGTCCCCAATTACACCTTCCGCTTCAATCCGGTTCAAACAAAATCTTACAGTTGATGAACCGGGGATACACCCGCGAAGAGTACCTAGAAAAGATAGCAATGATACGAGAATTAATCCCTGGCGTCTCCCTTACTACTGACATAATGGTCGGTTTCCCTTGTGAAGAACGTCAAGATTTCTTTGCTACGATAGATGTGATAAAAACCGTCAGGTTTGATTATGCCTATATGTTCCGTTTCTCTCCTCGTCCCGGAACCGCTGCTGCCAGTATGAAACCGACCATTCCACCGGCAGAAGCGGCCGTTCGACTTGAGAAATTAATCCGTACCCAAAACCGGATAACTTTAGAATCAAACCGGGCAATGCTAAATCATGAGTACGAGGTACTTATTGAAACCGATAGCCCGCGAGGAGCAGGATGTCTTGGAAGAACCCGCGGCGGCAAAGTAGTCGTACTTGACCAAAAACTTCCATCCGGTACCATTATTAACGTAAGAATTGTGGCTATCAGAGGATGGACGCCGGTGGGAGAAACTGTGTGGCCAGCGGAATCGGTTATTACGATCCCCAGAAGCAAAACTGATAACAGATTGGGGAAAAACGATCAAACCAAACTGTTATGTCAAAGAACGACACCTGTCGTTCGGGAGGTGAATTAACATGGTTACTTTCCGAATAATCTTGATTCTTTTGGTATTTATAATCCTATTTATCCTCGGCTGGCAGAATCAACTTACTACTACGGTACAAATATTTAATCAGAGATTTTATGACGTTCCCCTTGCTTTTGTAATGCTTTACTCTTTTGCCTTTGGAGCAATTTGTGTAGGAATATTCACTATAATATCAGAAATCAGACTACGGAACAGGTTGCGTCGTCAACGCCAAGAAATAGATGCCTTAACCGAAGAGCTACGTCTACTCCGCAATGCACCGCTGGAAATAATAAATTCTTCCACCGCCCAAAAAGAAAAAAACAATGAAACTTGCGTGGCTGATAAATACGGAGATTAAAAATGTATACCCTGTTAATAGTTATCGTTCTTTTATTAATCGTGGCTTTGTATCCGGTAATCCGGGATATTTTTAGACGACGCCACACCGCTCTTCCTGCTTATGTAGAAGGGCTACGTTTACTCCTTGATGGTAAAATTGCTGAAGCAGCGGCCAAGTTAAAAATAGCCGTCGAAGAAGATACCAGTAATGTTGATGCCTACATCCTGCTGGGAAACATTTTTTTAGACCAAGGAGATACAGAACGAGCATTACGCATTCACGAAAGTCTCACCCTCAGACGGAATCTTAAACCGGCGGAAGAACTCGCAATTTACCGGGCGTTAGTTAAAGATTATATTAAAACTGATCGTAAAATAAAGGCAATTCCGCTCCTCGAAGAACTGGTACGTGCCGACCGAACCAATCCCCATAATCTGGAAACATTACTCACACTCTACATTGAAACCAGTTCCTGGGATAAATGCCAACAAATTTTAAAAGACGCCGGAAGAGTATCTCCGACGGTCCAGAGTCGACTTTACACCCAATTTGGCCATGCCTACGGTAAAGTTAATCCTAAAGAAGGAATTAGCTGGCTTCGGGAAGCAATACGGTTAAATAAACGTTCGGTAACTGCCCGAATACTGCTTGGCGACCTGTTACTCAGTGAAGGGAACGCCGAGGAAGCCATTCGAGTCTGGAATGAACTACTTGAAATCCTTCCCGAAAAAAGTTATTTGGTGCAAGAACGGCTGGAACGTGCCTATTATGAACTGGGACGTTATGAAGAAATCACTCAGCTCTATCGGCGTCTTTTGCATCGGGTTCCCAACGATACCAGGTTAGCTGTAGCCCTCGCTGAAATTTACGCTAAAAAAGAAGAACTTCAGGAAGCCATCAAACTATTACAACAACATATAAAAAATGGCGACACCTTAACTCGCCTTGTTCTCGCTCAATTACTCCTTCAAACCGGCAAAACCGATTCTATTCGACAATTATTGGAAGATGCAATAGCAAGGCTTCGACTCAGCCTCCGCCGTTGCTGGAAATGCGGCAACTCTTTGCCTGAATCAGAAATTCAATGTCCCCATTGTACCAGCTGGCAGGAAGATATTACATAGAGTAGTAATATCTGATGTCTGAAAAACTAACGCCGCTTCTTGCCCAATATCGGCGAATAAAAGAACGTTATCCAGAAACTCTTTTGCTATTCCGTGTCGGTGACTTTTATGAGATGTTTTACGAAGACGCAGAAGTCGGAGCCAAGGCACTTAACCTGACATTAACCTCAAGAACGCACGGTCCCAATCATCGTGTTCCACTTGCCGGTATCCCGGTAAAATCTCTTGATAACTACGTAGCAAAACTGGTTAGCCAGGGGCTCCGGGTTGCAATATGTGAACAGCTAGAACCGCCGGGTAAAGCTAAACCGATAGTCCAACGTGATGTAGTAGAGGTAATTACTCCCGGAACACTAATTCGTGATACACTTCTTGATCAACGACGCAACAATTATTTAATGGGAATATCTCCAGCTGGGGATATGTTGGGGATGGCATTTGTTGATCTTTCCACAGGTGAATTTGCGCTATCTGAAATTCATCGAGATAATCTAGAAGAAGAAATCGCCAAAATTACTCCAGCAGAAATTCTCTTGCCCCAAAACTGGAACGGACAGTTGTCTTTAGATTATGGAGTTCGAGTTACCCGACTGGATGACTATTATTTTACCCACGAGTTCGCGTTCGAAAAATTAGCCACTCACTTCGGGGTAATAAATTTAGGCGGTTTTGGCGTGGAACATTTAACAGAAGGAATATGTGCCGCCGGGGCTGTTCTTGAATATTTGGAACAAACCCAATGTTCCACTCTCCCCCATCTCCGGCGGTTAAAACAATATCAACCAAGTGAGTATCTGCTTATAGACCGTATCTCAAGAAAGAATCTAGAGTTAACCGAAAGTCTTCATCCCGAAAACCAACGTCGTTCAGAAATTGGGACCCTGTTCTGGGTTATTAATAAAACAGTGACTCCGCCGGGTACCAGACTTCTCCGACGTTTACTTATCACCCCATTAATCTCCGTGGGAAAAATCAATGAGCGCCAAGCTGCTGTAGGAGAATTGGTCAAAAATAGCTCTATGTTGTTGGAGATCCAAGAGAAACTTTCACATATTGGCGACTTAGAACGGGTAGCAGCTCGGATAGCCTTAGAAAGAGCCACTGCCCGGGACTTAATCGCTTTACGTAATTGGCTAATGGTAGTACCCGATATTAAAGAATACCTTAATCGTTTTTCTGCCAAACTACTAATGCAGATAAGTGAGAACATTCCTGATCTCACTTCAATAGTAACCGATATCTCTCAAACGTTAATTGACAATCCGCCATTGGCGATCACCGAAGGTGGCATAATTAAAAAAGGCTATGCTCCAGAATTAGACAGTCTCCGCGAGCTGGCCAATAATGCCAAGGACTTTATCGCCCGAATTCAGGAGAGAGAGAGGCACCGCACCGGCATTCCCAATCTCCGGGTAGGTTATAATTCGGTTTTTGGTTATTACATTGAAATCACTAGATCTTATTTACGATTAGTTCCCCCTGATTACATTCGAAAACAAACAATAGCAAACGGAGAACGATTTGTTACACCAGAACTTAAGGAATACGAGGACAAAATTTTGCATGCGGAAGAGCGTATTAAGGCATTAGAATATGAAATATTCCTCGGCCTCCGGAACCGAGTAAAAGCCGAAACGGCAAAAATCTTAGACCTCGCCAATGCTATGGCTGAATTGGATGTTTTAGTTAGTTTTGCCGTTGTTGCCCGAGAGAGAAACTATGTCTGTCCTGTAGTAGACAACTCTCCGATAATTGATATTAAAGCTGGGCGGCATCCGGTAGTAGAAGCAATGTCAAACGAACCATTTATACCCAACGACACTTTTATTGATAATTCCAAACAACAAATTCTTATCATTACCGGTCCCAACATGGCGGGAAAATCAACCTACCTTCGTCAAGTCGCCCTTTTGGTTATTATGGCACAAATTGGCTCTTTTATTCCTGCTCAATCAGCCCGGATTGGAGTCGTAGATAAAATTTTTACTCGCATTGGGGCTTCGGACGACGTAGCCCGAGGCGTTTCAACCTTTCTGGCAGAAATGATTGAAACTGCCAACATCCTTAATAATGTCACTTCCCAGAGTTTGGTAATTCTTGATGAAGTAGGTAGAGGGACTTCCACTCATGATGGACTAGCAATTGCTTGGGCAACAGTGGAGTATCTTCACGAAAATGAAACATTACGCCCCCGAATACTTTTTGCTACTCACTACCACGAATTAACTGAAATTGCGACACTTTTACCCCGGGCAAAGAACTTTAGCTTTATTGTTAAAGAAAAAGGAGAAAAGATTCTCTTTCTACGCAAAATCCGCCCCGGCCCAGCAGATAAAAGTTACGGAATAGCCGTGGCTAAGTTGGCCGGATTACCAACAGAAGTAATACACCGGGCAAAAGAAATTATCCAGCGATTCACCAAAAGCGAAAAAACTAAAATTATCAATCTGAATCAGCAGTTACAATCAACATTAAGCGGAGACCATAATTCCATTCATCCGGTTGTTGAACGATTGCGCAATTTAAATATCAATGACATCACTCCTTTACAGGCCCTTAATCTCCTCGCCCAGCTCACCCGAATCGCTCAAGAAGAATAAGTCTCTTAATTGAACCACCTTGACTTTGTCTTTAGCGATAATATATTTATTGAAATGAAAATTACAATGGTCGGGGCTGGTTATGTAGGATTAACATCGGCTGCCTGTTTGGCAAAAATTGGCCATCAAGTTGTATGTGTGGATAAAGACACAGCCAAAATTAATACTCTCAAAATGGGAGGTATGCCTATTTACGAACCTGGGTTGCAAACGATAATAAAAGAAACTACACAATCGGGCAATTTAATTTTCGACAACAACATCGGCAAAGCGGTTTCTGATAGCGACGTTTGTTTTATTGCCGTCGGCACCCCCCCGCTTGAAACTGGAGAACCCGATCTTACTGGAGTGGAAGAAGTCGCCCGGGAAATCGCCAATACCATGAGTGATTACTTGCTCATCGTTGAAAAGTCAACTGTGCCGGTTCAAACTGGTAAGTGGATTCGCAAAACGATAGAACGTTATAACCGAAACCGCATCCCCTTTGATGTAGCTAGTAATCCCGAATTTCTTCGGGAAGGTTCGGCAGTTTATGATTTTCTTCACCCCGACCGAATTGTCATTGGGGTAGAAACTGAACGCGCCCGTGATTTACTCGTGAATGTTTACCGTGCTATCAATGCACCAATTATTGTCACCGATATTGCTTCTGCTGAGTTAATTAAACACGCATCTAATGCATTCCTAGCGATGAAAATTTCTTTTATTAATGCCGTGGCGGCAATCTGTGAAGCCGTGGGGGCGGACGTTCGGCAGGTAGCTCTTGGAATGGGAATGGACAAAAGAATCGGTCGTGCCTTTCTTGACGCTGGTGTTGGCTATGGGGGCTTCTGCTTCCCTAAAGATTTGCGGGCTTTTATTCATATTGCCGAAGAAACAGGATATAATTTTCAACTTCTTAAGGAAGTTGAGAAGATCAATGAGGATGCCAAGAAAAGATTTGTTCGTAAAATTCGTAGCGTTCTCTGGAATCTCAAGGGGAAAACCATCGGAGTCCTTGGTTTGGCTTTCAAGCCCAATACCGACGATATGCGTTTTGCGCCCTCCGTAGATATCATTAATGCACTTCTAAATGAAGAGGCTAAAATCCGGGCTTATGACCCCAAAGCAATGGAAAAAGCTAAAGATTTACTCCCTGGAGTAGAGTTTTGTTCGGGACCAGAAGAAGTTGCAATTAACGCAGATTTGCTCGCAATTATCACAGAATGGGAAGAATTTAAACAACTTAACCTTAAGCGCATTAAAAATCTAATGCGGTTGCCAATTATCTGTGACGGAAGAAATATTTTTGAACGGTCAGAAGTAGAAAAACTTGGATTTACTTATATCGGGGTGGGTACATGAGAACACCACCATCACGAAAAAAAACTGCTGTAATAGCTGGAGGTGCAGGATTTATTGGCTCACATCTGTGTGAATATCTACTAAAAAGAAAATGGCGGGTAATTTGCTTCGATAATTTGATTACCGGGAAGTTGGAAAATATCGCTCATCTACGTGGGCATCCGACATTCCAATTCAAAAAAGCTGACGTTACTCAACCCGTCTCCCTGAAAGAATCAGTAGATGTGATTTTTAATCTTGCTTCTCCAGCTTCTCCACGTGACTATTTCTCACTGCCATTAGAAACGATGCTGGCTGGTTCTAATGGAACCAAGAACCTTTTAGACCTAGCAAGAGAAAAGGGGGCTATTTTCATTCAAGCATCAACTTCCGAAGTATACGGAGATCCCGAAAAACACCCGCAAGATGAATCTTACTGGGGAAATGTCAATCCTATTGGCCTGCGGTCGGTTTATGATGAATCAAAACGGTATGCCGAAGCGCTTGTTATGACCTACCATCGTCTACATCGGATCCCGGTCCGAATTGCAAGAATTTTCAACACCTATGGACCGAGGATGAAACCCGACGATGGAAGAGTGGTACCCAATCTGATCTATCAAGCATTAAAAGGAATACCACTAACTATTTACGGTACGGGCCTTCAGACACGAAGTTTCTGTTATGTAACGGATATAGTCAACGGTTTAATCAGGATGATTAAATGTCCACAATCAGAACCAATTAATCTGGGAAATCCCGAAGAATTTACTGTTCTTGATTTCGCCAAACTGGTAATAAAGCTCACTCACACAAAAAGTAAGTTGATATTTTTACCACCTCTACCAGACGACCCCAGACGAAGATGCCCTGATATTACACGAGCCAAAACGCTTTTGGGCTGGCAACCAGAAGTAGACCTTCAGAAAGGTTTAGAGCGAACAATCAAATGGTTTTCTAAACGAATACAGCTATGCCCAAATTAGGTATTGGAATCGTAGGATTGGGGGAATGGGGGAAGAGGTACCTTTATACTTTTAGCCGTTTAAATTCCACGCGAATTTTTGTGTCAGATATTAAACCATCAATATCTAATGAAATTGCTGGTTATTCTTTTGCCACTTTTGCAGAGATGCTAAAAAATCCGCAAGTAAACGCGATTGTTATTGCCACCCCGGAAAACACTCACTGTAACCTTACAATTCAGGCATTAATGAACCATAAAGACGTTCTAGTAGAAAAACCAATGGCATTAACATTGGCTGATGCCGAGATGATGTGCCAATTGAGTATTAAAAATAACCTTGTTCTTGCAGTTGCTCATATGCCATTATATAACAAAAATTTTCAGAAATTAAAACGCTTAGTGCTAACTAATGCGATAGGAAAAATTCAAAAGGTTGAAATAATAAGAACATCTCGTGGTAGAAAAAAAACGAAGACCACCGTTCTCTGGGACCTCCTTCCCCATGATATCGCATTGCTGATATCAATTTGGGGAGAACCGACAGAAATTCGGTGCGAAGATTTTTCAAACGACTCAATTACTTACAGATTGTCATTCTGTGGTGGCGTCACATGTACGGGAAAGGTTGCTTGGACCGCCCCTCCCTTTCAGCGTGAAATAAAAATCCAGGGTTCACGAGGGGTTTCCGTATTTCAAGAACCTATCGGCTTCGTTGAACAACACTTTGAAAACCTACCGCTTACTCGTTTGTGTCAAGAATTTATTACCTGCTGCAAAAGACGCTTTTCTCCTCGAAGCAATGCTTTATTAGGGGTACAGGTAATCAAGTGTCTAATAAAACTAAATGAACAATTAAGTACCCCCCATCTAAAAACATCTGCGGTTTCTTGTTTGTAAGCCATGATGCTTTCTGTTATTATCCCTGTCTTCAACGAAGAGCAAACGATAGTAGAGGTGGTCAAACGCGTGATGGCGGTTCCCGTATGGAAAGAAATATTGGTTGTCGATGACTGTTCCACCGACCGGACTTTAGAACTTCTCCGTTCAATGACGGGAATAAAATTATTTGTCCATCACCAAAATCAAGGGAAGGGAGCAGCGATTCAAACCGGACTGAAACACGCTTGTGGTGATGTGGTCGTAATCCAAGATGCCGACCTTGAATACAACCCAACAGATTATCTGGATCTCCTTGTACCATTTGCTGACAACCGGGTGGATGCGGTTTTTGGTTCACGATTTAAAGGAAAAGGAAAATTTCTCATTCACAGTCGCATTGCTAACATCTTATTGACCATTTTTACCAACGCATTATTTGGCGGACATATTACTGATATGGAAACATGCTATAAATTAATCCGTCGCCGTATTATTTTGAATTTAAATCTGTCCGGAAAAAGATTTGAGATCGAACCGGAAATTACGGTCAAGCTTCTTCGTCATCACTGCAAAATTGTTGAAGTGCCTATTCGGTATTCTGCACGGACTACCGGCAAAAAAATCAGCTGGAAAGACGGATTTAATGCCGTTTATACCCTATTAAAATGGTATGTCAGTTAAATATAAACCAGTGGAAAACCATTTAACCCCGATAATTGAGATAACCGGGGTTTTTAAATATTATCAAGGTGAATGGCCAGCACTTACAGATATTAATTTAACTGTCTATCAAGGAGATTTTCTTTTCCTGCTCGGTACTACCGGTGCTGGAAAAACTACTTTATTAAGATTGTTATATCGCCAAGAATTACCCGATGCCGGCGAGTTAAAAGTCTTGGGATACGATCTTTTGACAATGAAACCTCAAAAGATTCCCGTTTTACGACGACGACTCGGAATTATATTTCAAGATTTCCGACTACTTTCCGAGCGCACAGTTTACGAAAATCTTGAGTTCGTACTTAGGGCAATTCAAGTACAACCCGATACCATACCTGTCCGAATTCAGGAAACACTAAACCAACTGGGTCTATCTCATAAAAAAAATTCTTATCCTTATGAGTTATCTGGCGGAGAACAACAAAAGGTTTCTATTGCTCGGGCGTTAGTTAAATCACCTGATATTATTTTGGCAGACGAGCCAACTGGTAATATCGACCCCAAAGCCGCAGACGATATTCTTAACATTTTAAAGGATATTAATTATCAAGGAACTACCGTAATAATGGCCACCCATGATGCTGAGTTGGCGGAACGAACCAACCGGCGTCGTATCACTTTAGACGCCGGAAGAATCGTCCGGGACGAAAGGTAACCAGTTCAAATATGAATATCATCTTTCTTTTTAAAGAAGCGTTACGAACTACTAGTCGCTCTCTGGGTCAGTTTTTGCTATCCAGCGCGGTGCAGGCGATATGTCTATTGCTTTTGTCATTGTTTTCCGTAATTACCATAAACGTTCTGGCAATCGCGCGCTCGGCAACTGAACGGGCAGAAATATACGTCTTTGTAAACGACCAGGTGGCTCAAAACCCGCTACCTTTGGAACAAGAAATTGCCGCTCTCGCCGGAGTTGCAAAGATTCGCTTCGTTTCTAAAGAAGACGCACTGGAAGAACTTCGTCGTGATCTGGGCCCCGATACAGTCTTATTAGAAGCCTTACAGGAAAATCCACTCCCCTCGTCTATTCGTATCACTCTTCAAGCAAATTATACTACTCCCGAAAATGTTATCGCTATAGAAAAAAAATTGACTCTCCTCCCCGGTGTAATTGAAGTCTGGTCTGGAAAAGATCTCCTGGCACAAATCAACCAAGTGCTAAGAACGGTCATCGTCTTAGATATTTTTATTCTTGTTCTTGTCGCCATTTCTGCCATTTTTATCGTTTTCCAGTCAACAGAAAACTCAATTACTAGTAGAGCGCAGGAAATAGAAATTATGGAACTTGTTGGCGCCAGCCGGACGGCAATTCATATACCATTTCTTATTCAAGGAATAACTCAAGGAATTATTGCCGGAACCTTTGCATTTATATTTCTGTTTCTCATTTATCTAATTCTTCGTCCATTCGTCCCCTCTCCTCTATTCCCCGTTAATCTACTTTTAGCTCTCAACCTTCTCGTAGGAGTATTGTTAAGTGCCGGGGGATCTTTGTTGGCTCTAAATTATTTGCCTTCCACCCTGTTGGCTACCCCAACTAAATCGTGGAAAAAGAAATAGGGCACAACCATGGAGCAATTTACCTTTCAAACCAAAGTAACGTCGCTAACACTCCGTTACTTATGGCTTTCATGTATTGCGATGAGTGTCGCTTATGCCCAAAGCAGCGAAGGTACATCAAACCTTCCCAATTCTCCAACCCAAGAGTCAATAAATTTTTGTCAACGCCAGCTTGATTCTATACAAAGGAAATTATCTGAATTAACTATTTCGATTGAACAACTTAATAGTAAAGAACAAACAACTCTGAAGCGTTTAGAAATAATCCAAGACAGAATCTATTTGACAAAGAGTCTTCTTAACCAACTTAATTCTCAGATAGCGCGGCGCACTAAGGAAATAAATCAACTTACTATAGATTTGGCATCTATCGAGGAAAAAATCCGCTTACAGAGACATTTTCTGTCTGTCCGATTAATGAATATCTACAAATATTCTCGGTTATCTCTTATTCAAGCAATCCTTACGAGTCGCAGTTTACCTGAGTTCTATCGTCGTGCCATCAACCTTCGTTTGATAAGCAGAAACGACCGCAAATTAATTCAAGACCTTATTGTGCTTAACCAACAAGCAGAAGTTAGGAGAAATTCCCTCCTGGTCGCCCGGGCAGATTTAGAACGACTTTTTAAAGAGACGCAGGAAAAACGCGCTGCTTTGGAAAAAGACCTTGATATAGAAATGCGTCTGCTCAATCGTATCAGAAACGAGAGAGAAAGTAACCAAAAAATTCAAGAAGAATTGCAAAACGCAAAAGAGAAATTACAAAGTCTGATCGCCGAACTCCTCAAACAACATGCTCTTTCTTCATCAAATAATTATCTGGAAACCAATAAGGGCAAATTACCTTGGCCAGTTAAAGGAACATTGTTGTCGACATTTGGTTCACGAACGCACCCTCGTTATCGCACTAAAACTAATAACTTGGGTATAGACATTAGGGTAACGGAGACACCTCCTGTTTATTCGGTGGCTCCAGGAAAAGTGGTTTACGCCGATCGATTTATTGGATATGGTAATATGGTAATCATAGATCATGATAACGGATATTATACCTTATATGCAAATCTCGCTACGCTAAATACCTCCCTTGGTGCAGAGGTTAAGCAGGGTACTATAATCGGATTTGCAGAAGATTATCTTCATTTTGAAATTCGTAAAGATGGTCAGCCGCTTAATCCCATTGAATGGTTAGCACCGAAATAGAACCAAGATAATTATGGGGTTATTGTCGTTTAACGACATAATCGGACAGGACCGTGTTTGTCGCGTATTGGAACGAATTATTACCAGCGGTAGGTACCCATCTTTTCTTTTCGTTGGACAACCAGGAGTGGGCAAACGCACAGTCGCCATCAAATTCGCCCAAGCAGTAAACTGCAGTTGCGATTCTAATGGACATTATAAAGAATGCCCATCTTGTCAGGCAATCGCTTCTCTTACTCACCCCGACGTTAAATTGGTCTTCCCCATGCGTAAACCTCGTCCCGATGCTACACCCCAAGATGTGGCTGCGGCAATTATAGAACACTATCCCGATTATGCTTTACACAAACCCCAGCCTCCTTCTTCTCCTAATTATCAATTAAGCATAGAAATGATTCGTTGGTTGAAAATTGAAATGGCTAAACCGCCTATACGAGCAGCACGACGGGTATTTATTTTGCTAAATGTCCATCAAATGAAAGAAGATGCCCAAAATGCACTGTTGAAAATTTTAGAAGAACCCCAAATTAATACAACCTTCATCCTCACCACACCTACCCCCAGTGCAGTTTTTGATACAATTCGGTCTCGCTGTCAAATTATTCGTTTCTCCGATATTGCTGAAACAGAGATAGCTTCTTGGCTTGAAAAAAGGATGACATTTACTGAGACTGAAATTGACGATTTACAACACCGTATTTCTTTTGCTGCTACTCTCGCCCACGGGTCATTAGGACGAGCATTGAGAATTTTAACCAATACGGAAGAATTTATTGTTCAACCATTAATTGAACATATAACGCGCTTATCTGATGAGACATCGATCATTAAAGCCGTAGAAGATTTAGAAGAATTCCCGATGCCTGCATTAATTGATACCGCTCTTTTACTGTATCGTCAGGCCATCCGAACACAAATAGGATTACCCGCCCTTATCTCATTTCCTCCTTCTATTGAGGCATTATGCTCACTCTCAAATTTACGAGAAAAAATTCAATATCTTTACGATAGACTACACCAATCTCAGCTCAACACCAACTTACCGTTATCAATCTATTCCTTGTTATCCGGCTGTAATTATAAAAACTCCGATTACCAAGTATCTTCTTCAGAATAACGTGGTTGGAACTTTCCGCAAGTTACCCAATTTTTGATAGCCGAAAACCTTTTGGGCCCTATGCCCGGTACATTAAGTAATTCAGTAACAGTATTGAATCCTTTGTGTTCTTCCCGATAAGAGATTATTCTTTGCGCAAGTACAGGACCGATACCCGGGAGGAAATCTAATTCCTCCTTAGTTGCATTATTAATATCTATCACCACTCTTTTCAAAGAATCAATTGGCCGAGTTAACTCTACAGAAATTGAAGCCAATCTCCGGTAAAGGATCGTCCTCTTGTAAATATTTATCCCGGCTCCGGTTAAAAATACCGCCACCAAGAAAATTAGAACTATTTTTTCTTTCGCGTTCATTAAAAACGGAATAGAACCCAAATGTTTAAATCGGTACGTTGATTGGTTATGCCCGTTATCGCCTTAGTATAACTGTAACCGGTATTAAATCCCGCTTCAATTGTCCGAGAGAATCGATATGACCCTCCTAAAGTTGTAGCTATAACATTATCCCGTTGGTGCGGAACGGTAGTGGCCTCATTTAACTCTGTCCAAACGGTTTGCTGGCGCAAATTTTGGGAATAGCGCAACTGCCAAGAAAGACTGAAGTCGGAAGAAAAACGCACCTTCCGTAAAAAAGGCAATTTCAAACCTTGGGGAGCAGAAAAGGCATAGGATAACGAGAAATTCCCCCCTCGACTCCGCGAATCAGATTGACTGCGGTTCCTCCCGGTTTCACTGAGATAAGTAGTTGTAGTGGTAAGATTGTAATTTAATGTTAATGTTGTTGATACGCGTTTTTTCCAGCTTGTTTGCCACGACAGGAGAGGGTTAAAGTCGACGGTCCGATTTTCAACCCGTCCAAATAGAGCGAGTGTCTCTTTTTTCTGCTCTACTGGAACGAGTTGTCCCCGAAGAGAGTGTGTTTGCCGATAACTCGTAGAAAGTCGAGAATCGGTAGCAAGTTTACTAAAAAGACTATGCACACGATTAATGTCGATTTGAATATTCGGCCAAACAACATTGCGGTCAAAATTAGCCCCCAGAAAAATGCGATTTTTCCCTTGAAAAAACTCATAATTCCATTGAAGTGCAATGTCTTTGTAACTAATGCCACTGGAAAGACGAAAATTGGTATTTAACTCTCGCGTTCTGTTAACAATTCCCTGCGACGTATCAATAGGAATCGTGTCGTTAAAACCAAGGCGATAATACCACGGAACAACTCCTTTAAAACCCAGATAATCGCTAGAACGAGAAACCGTATAAGCAACTTCGAGTGGCTCGACACGTTTTATAATTTCCGAAGATATACCCCTTAAGTTGACAACAGATCGCCTAGTTCTTGTGACTTTCGTTTCAGGAGAAGACAAAGATTCTGGGTTCTGCGGTAATGATTCGAGCAATTCTGGGTTCTCTAATCTATGAGTAATTTGTCTTTTTTGAGAAGAAAGCGTATCGCGTTTACCTCCTTGGGTAATATTCAATTTTTGTATGAGTTTGTCTATCAATTCCGCCAATTCTACTGTTGCGCTAAGCCCGATTTCGCCAGAATTAGTTAAATTACGATAATCAAGATAAGCATTGGCAGCCTTGGGGCGCTCATAAGTATAATCACCTTCAAACTCAATTGAAGGATTCAAAATGTCGCCAATTTCCATATCATAAGATATGCCAAAATTCTCGTTTCGGCTCGCTTCTTTCCCCACAGCCCACATAAAAACAGAGTCGGGATTAGATGTTAACATATCTCTTTCTGATTCCCACCCATAATCAACCGTTAAATCTTCCAGTGGGGAAAAAGCAACGTTGAAATCTCCCGCTATTCCATTGTTGCGTAAGGTATCAGTACGAATCGTATCGGCGCGAATAGTAGTCCCCTTATTCCCGGCAACTCCAATTCGGATATCTCGAGGAAAGGGATAAATTTCCTTGTCTTCTCCCAACGAGATTTTAAAATCTGGAGCGATATTATAATTCCATTGCCAGTTGCGGGCTTGGGTAGAGTCAAAAAATGGATAAAGGTAATTACTCGCCCAACGTTCGCGCCAAGACAGTGTCATTGATTCAATAGTATAGTTCAAAAATTTGTTACTCGATTTCTGTTTAGTAATATTGTTAATTCCCATTTCCTGACTATGACCAACGGTAGGCTGCAACGCTGCTTCGTTGCGGGAAAAACGCAAGTCGGGATATCGGGACGAAAATTTAGGAAAAGAAGTTTGCCGAAAAACTGTATAGGAAAACGGTAACGAAATTTTCCAATCCCGCGGTAACAATCTGTCAATATTCACCCGAATATCAGTGCCGATGCTCCTGGTGAATCCCCCTGTTTTTACTCCTCCCCCTTCGGAAAAACGGCGAAAATTGGGATCGGAATACGCCCACCGTAAACCGCAAGAAATGAAATCCGCAAGTTGAATATTAGTTTGAGCGGTGAATCCGTAACCTACCTCTCTTCGTGGTTCAGTAAGCCTAATATCATTAAACCAGATAGCACCAGTTATTTTTTGTTGATTTCTGTTTTCAATTCCTAGGGCAGTCCAACGGATATTAGCCATTGAAGGAAATCCCTTAACCCGATAACAAAAGTCGCCATGAATTTGACTGAAAATTGACTCGGCGGGAATACCCGAAGAATCCCTTCGGGCTTTTAGCGATGGAAATGAGTCTAGGTGGAAAACAAATTCATACCATTTTCCATCTCCTTTAGTAATTTTTCGCCCCGTTTTTACCTGCGCACGAAACTCATAATAATTGGCTGAGTCTGCACCGAATCTAATAAACCAATTCACATCATTGCCATCATCATGAATGTAAAGTCGCATATCCTCATAATCTCGGTAATCCTCACCAGTAACAATGGTTTTAGCAATAACTGCTTGATGCCCCGATTCTAGACTTTGATAATTTAGAGCTAACGCCGCTTCATTCTCCAGACTGCCGGTAGTGATGTCTCGCTTTAATTCAAACGGTGAATTATAAGTAGTATCATTTTTTTTGGAAATTTGCGTTGCCCATACCTTTTCCGTAGTATCAGTGGGAATAACTGTGTTTTCCTGTTGATCGAGGATTTTGGGATTACGCCATTTACTGCCGATAAACTGTAGTGAATAAATTTCCAAGGTATCTGCGGTTTCAAATCCATCAAACCACAAACGCACTACTCTAATATCTTCCCATTTGGGATTTCCCACCTTCTTTATAATAGTGGTATCACGTAAATTTATCCGGAAAAGTCGCCAATTATTAAATAAGGGAACAACAAAACGTGAATCATCAAGAGAAATATTATATTCAAAATAATGGTTATAACGTGAAAACCCATTACGGTCGATATCCTCCGTATCAAGTCGACGATTTCCCTCTGTTCCTTGTTGATTTGTTTCGGAGTTATAATCATCGTTGCCATCGTCGGAAGAATAAGGCATCCAAAGCGAATCAATGCCAGGAACAGTATCAAGCCCGGTATCCTCCCACTCTTCTAACACACCGTTTCCATTTTTATCTTCGGTATCACAAATGCCGTTATAACCACGAATTTTGCCATTTCTATCTCGACGTGGAGCATCTTCGTCTACTGTCATCCCCATTGAAACATGGAGGTTACCTGAATTTCTTTGCGAGCGCATAATTATCTCTAAATTATCTATGTCCGTGAAATTCATTCCGATTTGTCCTCCTGGCAACGCCTGCATAAGGCCAGCCCAGCAATCCTGATTCTCAGAGTCGGGCGTAAATACAACCCGAAGGATTTCCTGGACTTCTCGTCCTTCATCACCAATACTCGGACCGAAAACGCTGTCTTTACGGACTTTTGTTGATGGAGTTGTCCAGTAAAGTGGTACCCGGGCAAAACTTGCCGTATCTTTGCCAACGGGCACCGAAGCGGGAGACCACAACAATGCTGTATTATATACCTCTCGAGTAATTGTTGTTCCTTCAAAATCATCTAGATAAACCACCCCCCGAGTATTCGGATTCGGAAGAGAGATTGCTCCTTCACTTTTTATATCGAATCGTGAAGGGGTTTGTGCCGAAAGTATCGGAAGCCCATCTAAAAAAGCCGTCAATGCATCAGAGGCCAAGTTATAAGAAAAATCAGTTTCGGCAATTGTTCTTTGAAAAGGTTCTGACCCTAGCGCGGGTTTTTCTTCACCACTGCCCTCACTACGGTAAAAAAAACTGGAGCCTATTTTCCCATTGGGGACAAACGTCCACTCCGCCCTAGTTCCGATAAGCGACTTTTGAGAAAACGAAATCCACGGCTGATATTCAAAATTTACCTGAATATCCGCATCTGGTGGCAGTGGCTTAAGGAAAGTAAGCACACCGGTTTTATAATCAATTGAGTAGTCAACATCTCGAACTTTTTCCTGCCCATTGACCACAACTCTCTCTGATTTTTCAATAATATCCGATTGACCGAGATAATAAGTTTCCGTAACTGTATAATATGAAACCACCAAGAAATACTTTCTTCCCACTCCCGGCGGTAAAATATCGGGATCGAGTCGATAAATAAGGGGGTTCTTGACGCTCAGGACATTAGCTGCAAATGGCTTATCATCAGGAAATCTAATGATTCCAGTTTTACTTTCAAATTGAGGATATTCGATTCTGCTGTCGCCGTTGGGATCTAATCCCAGCAACTCTAAAAATTTTTGGCCAAAATAAGGGTTTAACGAGTCTATTTCATAATCGCAATGCTGCCCTTGTGGATTATAGAGAAAAATACGAAGAGTATCAATTTTAATATCACCCTGAGGTAATTGATAACAATTCCGCAATTGCAGATCCCAAACCCGTGAAAGTGAATCAGAAACCTCTGGTTTTAACAAACATAGAATTAAAGAGTCACGAATACTCCCTCCCCCAATAGTATCATTGTCTTTGTAAATAATCGCTCCGATAATGTAATTGCGTTCCACCGGTGAGAGAAATTCAATTATATTACCGGGCTGTAAGACATAATCTATACCTGGTGCTTTGAGGTCAAAATCTCCTCCCGCGCGGTCGTAACTCCACCACGTGCTATCTTGGATAGTTGAATCAGGGGAATCAGGAAATACCGTGGCGATTGCTTTAGCTGTTGCTTGGTTATTCCCGGAATTCTTATCATCAACGTAAATTTTTAAGTTCAATAAACGATCGTCAGGATTTATTCCGGGAAGCCGATAAAATCGACGCTGCACAAAGTCCACATCCCATATCGTATCGGTTGTAACCCTGCGTCTACCTGTAAAACTTTGACTTTGGTTCTGAGAACCCTCCCTTGAAGCAACAGCATAAACATCCACTCCGCCAATTTTCCCTTTTGCCGAAATGCCAAATAAACCTTGACGAGCGGGCAAATCACCGGTATAAATTGTTCCCGGAATATCCAGCCTCGTATCACCCAACTCTATTGAACGGACAATCTCATCTTCAGTTCCAGTATACTGAAGTTTTATTTTGTTTTGTTGTTCTTCTCTTTCTGAATCGTGATCGATAACAATTTTCGTCCGATCCCCCACAGTACCAGTGACATTAACTGCCAACTGTTGTTCCATTTTCAACTCAGGAAACGGGTTTTGGTTACTAGAAGTCTGGGTCGCCCCTTTAATTACCGTCTGACTACCACCAAGGGTAATCCGATCTCGCCCCGAGATATCGATTTTAGACCCTTCTCCTAATAAAGGTAATTTCGGTAATTCTATATCTGGAATTAAGCCACTCGGTTCAACCGTTAGCTCTCGTTCGGCCATTTTTTGTTTTGCTTTGTCTCGCCAAGCAGAAATAACCGCCTCTTTGATTGAATAATCAAGATATTCATTTACGGGAACAACATCATCTATCCCCAAATAATGGGCACTCCGCCACTTCTCTAAAAAAACAACCCCCAATGAGTAGTCAACCCTGGCGATTATTTCTGGAGAATCTATTAATGAATACACTTCAGCCGATACGACTGCAAAAATTACGATCAATAAAATTATAATTGAACGGGACGGAAACAACAGCTTCATCCAAAAAACTCGTAAAATACATTCGCTAACGCTTCCGCACTTAACCCTGCATCATCAAGAAGTTTTTTTCGTGGTCCATGCCCAATAAACTTATCTGGAAGACCTATGCGCCGTAGTCCACAAAGAATTTTCCTCTTTTCTATAACCAAACTTACGTTATTACCGAAGCCGCCCAACAGGGTATTTTCTTCTAAAGTAATTAATTTGCCATTTATATCCGAGAGTTTCCTAATTAACTCTTCATCTATCGGTTTGACAAAACGTGCGTCAGCAACTGCTAAATACAGTCCTTTTTGAGCCACGATTTGAGCTGCTCTCATGGCATTTTCTACCATCGTCCCAACTGCTAAAACTGCTCCGTCGTTTCCTGATTGAAGTATTTCGCCTTTTCCCATTTCTATCGGCGTTCTTCTTTCGGAAAGATAAATCTCCTCTTTCCCATAATTAGAACCGCCACGAGGATACCGAATTGCAAAAGGTCCAGAAATATCATTAATGGCAAACTCAAGCATTCGCATCAGATCATATTCATCGCGAGGCGCAGCAATAACCATTTCCGGAATCATCGTTAAATAAGAAAGATCATAAGCCCCATGGTGAGTGGAACCGTCCTCACCAACTAGACCTGCCCGATCAACTGCCAAGATTACTGGCAATCCTTGTAAACATATGTCCTGAACTAATTGGTCTAAAGCTCTCAAAAGAAATGTTGAATAAATTGCAACAACCGGTTTTAATCCTGCTTGGGCCAACCCAGCAGCAAAAGTCAATGCATGCTGCTCGGCAATTCCAACATCAAAAAAACGCTCGGGAAATCGTTCGCGAAATTCTGCGAGACCGGTCCCAAGACACATTCCTGCAGTAATTGCGACTATTCGTTCATCTTTTGCCGCTAATTCTACTAATTTCCTCCCGAATGCATCGGTAAAAGTAGAACCCGATTTTGTTAATGATGTTTCGCCAGTAACGGGGTTGAAGGGACCGGTACCGTGAAAACGTTCCGGATGGCGAACTGCGGGAGCATAACCACGTCCCTTTTGAGTTACGACGTGAACTACAATAGGCCCTTTTAAATTCTCTACTCTTCGAAAAGTCTCAATGAGTTTGCCAATATTGTGCCCGTCCACTGGACCAATATATCGAAATCCAAATTCTTCGAAAAGAATGCTGGGAACAATTAAATTCTTTAACCCTTCTTCCAATTTGCGTGCCGCCTGTCTTGCCCGCTCACTCAAATCCTGCGGTAAATACCCCAGAAGTAACCAGGTGTCTTCGCGAATTCGATTGTACATTTTGCCGGTTATTATTCGATTTAAATGAACGGCAATTGCACCTGTGGAACGCGCAATAGACATTTCGTTGTCATTTAGAACTACCGTTATGTCCCTCTTAAGAGTTCCTGCGTGATTAATCGCTTCTAAAGCCATGCCGGTAACAATAGAGCCATCTCCGATAACCGCCAATACACGGCGATTTTTATTCAGGAATCGATAGCCGGTTGCCAACCCCAGTGCAACCGAAATTGAATTGCCGGAATGACCGGTATCAAAAACGTCGTACTCGCTTTCGGTGCGCTTAGGAAATCCAGCGATCCCGCCGTATTGACGAAGTGAAAAAAAACGATCCCGTCGCCCGGTAATAATCTTATGTGTATAACATTGATGCCCTACATCCCAAACGATAACATCGTTGGGGGCAGAAAATACATAATGAAGTGCCAGCGTTAACTCTACCACACCAAGATTTGGAGCCAGATGCCCCCCGTTCCGGGCGACAGTTTCAATTATTAGATTCCTGATTTCTTCTGCTAACTGCTTTAACTGTAATATAGAAAATCGCTTTAAATCCTTGGGCGAATTCACCTGTTCTATTAACGCCATTATTTCTTCCTTTCAAGAATCAATCTGATGATCCCCGCAAAAAAAGAAAACTCCGGACCCAAATTAGCAAAAGATTTCTCTAGCCGTTTTGAAATTAGCAGTGCTTGCTCATCGAGACTAATAATATCCCGCTCCATAAATTCCTTGTTTTTAGCGCCATCTTGCTTTAAATCCAACAAATCGTCTGTCAACTGGAAAAGAACTCCCAACATCAATCCCAAACGACGAAGTTTGCTCTGCAATACTCTGGGAGCACCAGCAATTATCGCGCCGGTACCGATTGAAGCCGCGATTAACTCACCTGTTTTTAAACTGGCTATTTTTAGATAATTTTGTTCTGTTTTTCCCCTGTTTACATCAAAGAACTGCCCAGCCACCATTCCTGCTACACCAATAGCACGGGAGATTAAAGAAATTGCTTCAATTCGACGCCTTAACGGTGCAGGGCTACTAATAAACATATCATAACCCAGAGCCAATAACGCATCGGCGGCAAGAATCGCCGTAGCTTCATTAAAACACTTATGTAATGTAGGACGTCCCCGTCTCATGTCGTCATTATCCATACCCGGCAGATCGTCGTGAATAAGAGAAAAGGTATGAAGAAATTCTATGCCACAGCAAAATGGAATAATCCACCGTTTATTACCTCCACCACAGGCAAAAAAGGACTCTAAACAAAGGATTGGCCTTAATCGTTTACCCGGTGAAAGAACTGCATACCTAATCGCCTGCTTTAGTCCTGGTGGTACTGCAGAACTAAATTGAAGCGCCCGCTTTAATTCGGCATTAATTACCGCCCGGTCCCGAACAATTGTTGACAACACGAAACGACGATCGCGCTTTTCTGGAGTAATCATTTACTCTGCCAATTTTTGGTCGTTGCTTGTACGGTGTTGGCTAAAAGCATTGCTACCGTCATGGGGCCAACTCCTCCGGGAACTGGGGTAATTGCCCGTGCTTTAGGGGCAACACTATTAAAGTCTACATCACCGACAATTCCTGTTTCTGTTCTGGTTATGCCGGCATCAATAACCACGACGCCATCGTTTACCATTTCCCCGGTGATAAGTCCTGGTTTACCTGCCGCCGCAACTAAAATTTCTGCATTCCGACAAACAGCGCCTAAATCCAAAGTCTTGCTGTGACAGACCGTAACTGTTGCATTCCCTTGACTGCCATGAAGAAGCAAAAGATTGGCTAAAGGTTTGCCAACTAATTCTCCTCTCCCCACAATTACTACTCGGCGTCCTGAGATCGGGATAAAATATCGTTTTAAAAGCTCAACAATCCCTGCCGGAGTTGCAGGAACAAAGTTGGGTTTGCCCATTACCAATCTCCCCAAGTTTATCGGAGTCAAACCATCCACATCTTTGTCTGGATCGATTAATTCTAATAAAAGATCGGGGTTTAGATGAGAGGGCACCGGCATCTGTAATATAATACCATGAATGTATTTATCATCATTGCAGCGCATAAGTGTATCTACAACATCCTGTTCGGATACATTCGCGGATAGACGAATAGTTTCTACTTCTATGCCAACTTTTCGACATGCCGTCTCTTTATTTTTGACGTAAACTAAAGAAGGAGGATTTTCTCCGATAAGAATTATCGCTAATTTAGGAATTAAACCTTTGCTTTTCAAAGCTACTACTTTTTGTTGCAGTTCTTTCCTAATAAGAGTGGCTATTTTTTTCCCGTCCAGGATAATTGGATTGCCCAAATTAACCTCCTTCAAAAATATACGCCCTTTTTAAGAAACAAAAAGGACCTTATAAAATATTTAACTTCTGTGTAGCTAATTATTACAAAAGCACTTAACATCTAAAACGTTAAATTATTCCGCTCTGGCCTCCTTGTAGAACTGTCCATAATATACACAATATACTATGTTATTTTTACAAAAAATCTATCCGAGGTCAATATTATTCTTTCAGCTCTGCACTAACAAATATTGATTGCCTTTACTTTAAAATAAAGAACTATACCGAGAAGTAGCAACGTCCATAAAACACCAATTGTTATAGACATTTATTCCATTTCTCTCTATACAATTGGGTACAATGGGGTTAACCGCTAAATCACTTGCCATTATCTGCTAATTATTGATTCATTGCCGCGAAGAAAACTGCGCCCTACAGCAGCCGCTATTAATTCCAAAAAATTGATTCCCTTCTCCTTGGCTAGTTTAACCTGTACTAGTAGATAGCGGACACAAGCAGCAAGCTGTGACAATTCTACCTGCTTTGCGCCATTTTCTCCTCGTTCATGCCATTCCAGTACCTTAGTTAACATCTCTATTGCCTTCTGCACGTTGGGATTGGGGGATTTAAACTCATAAATTAATTTTGCGGAACGCACTTTTAGCGTATCAAGTACATTTTCCAAGGCGGTTATTGCTTCTAATCCGGTAAAATTAACCCCCTGTTCCTCTCCAATCTTCACTAATGCCAGTCTTAAATTGTGCAGAACTTCAAACCAAGTGAGCTCAAATTTTCCATCACCGGATAAATTTATTAACCGCTTCAAAGCCTGGCGTCTACTGTCTATTAAAAACCGACACCCTTCGACGCAATTAACCGTCCGATAACGACTCTGCCCACAACATTGCGAACAAAGTGTTTGTTTTAAAGAAGGACAAAACCGGTTTGCCTTGCGATTGCGGCAAAGGAAACAAATCTTTTCCATTTTTAATTTTATATATTACTCCCAATTATTTATAAAAGCAAGCGTTAACGCGCATACAAGTAGCAATGATATTTTTAATCTGAAAACCTGATGCCCTTAAAGTTACGCAAAAGAAAATACATCCTGCAATATAAAAACGATTGTGGTTTCTTGACAAAGGATTTATGATTATTATAGTAAAACCATTGAATTGTTCAGCAACAATTGGGCGATTAGCTCAGCTTTGGTTAGAGCGCTTGCTTGACATGCAAGAGGTCACCTGTTCAAATCAGGTATCGCCCATTATTATAGCCTTCTTCCACATAAAATGAAAGAACTCTTTGCCCAACTTCGGAAATTACAGGAAATTGATATGGATCTCAAAAACCTCCGAGAACGTCTTAACGATATCCCCCGGCGGATTCAAGAATTAACTCGGACTATAGATGAAACAAAGAAAAGTCTAGAAATCGGCCGGCAGACAATCACTGAACATAAAAAACAGTATAAATTGGCTGAAGTTGACCTGCGTTCCGCAGAAGAAAAAATAGCCACTTATTCCGTTCAACTCTATTCGGCGAAAACCAATGAACAGTATAAGGCGTTTCTCAAGGAAATTGAGGCCCAGAAACGAATGAAAAATGAAATTGAAGAACGCATGATTACTCTAATGGAAAAAATAGAAGAAGTAGAAAAACAAATTAAGAACAGCGAAAAAGATATCGCTGAGATTGAAGTAACAACTACTGCTAAAATTGACGCCCTGGAAAAAGAAAAAACGGAACTAATGGCGGCTATTGCTGAACGAGAAAAAATGCGTGCTGAAATCGCAACAAATTTGCCCGATGAACTCCTTCGCCGATACGAAAGAATCCGTACCAGTAAAGGCGGACTGGCAGTTACAACCACGGAAAATGGCCGTTGTAATGGTTGCCTCAGCCCGATCCCTCCTCAGCGTCTATTGGAAATTGAACGGCAGGACAAACTCTATCTTTGTGAGTCCTGTGGTAGAATTCTGTTACCGATGGAGTCACCCACTCCACCAGTAAAATGAAACCGCCCGTAACAAATGACATAAAGAGCTTAAAAGAAAAAGTCTACGTTGTTCAAATCGACGGTTCTTCCCGTTACAATCCTGGGCCCGCGGGTATTGGTATTAGAATCGTAGCCCCGGACGGAAGTATCACCAAGGAAATCAGCCGCTTCATAGGGATTAAGACCAACAATCAGGCCGAATATGAGGCAGTGCTTGTTGCCCTCCAGGAACTTCATATGCAGCATCACCTCCGCCCCGCGGTTATTCAAACGGATTCTCAACTGCTTTACTACCAGTTAATGGGGAAATACCGGGTGCGAAACAAGAATTTGAAAGACTCCCATCAACGAGCTCTTTCATTATTAAATACCATGCCCGATGTAAAACTAAGTCTTATACCGCGGGAGCAAAACAGTGCTCCCGACCGGCTGGCTAAATCAGCATCTAACATCGGGAAAAAGATTGCCGGCGATGAAATCCCGAAATCGTAAATCACCAATTACCTGGGTAATGCCTTTATTAACTCTTTTTCATTTTATGCTTCCTCGCTGGTTAACGATAAAAGTAGCTTCTTTAATCGGAGCACTTGCCTACAAATTTAACACCAGGCAACGTCAACGCTTAATCAAAAACTATTATTATATTTTAGGATCCAGTATTTCCCCAAAAACTTTAAAGAAAACTGCCAAACAGGCATTTAAAAATTTGGCAATTTTTTATAGCGACCTGTTAAGAATCCCGGTAATGAAAAAACGGGTAGTCAATTTAGGTGAACTCGACCCCACCACAGTCAACCGTGTTCTAAATCAAGGACGGGGTGCAATTCTCGTTACCGGTCACATCGGCAACTGGGACCTCGCCGGAGTATTTCTTTCTGCCCTTGGCTATCCGATATCTGCAGTAGTGGAACCGGTTCCGGGAGGATGGATGAAGACTTTTAACCGCTACCGTAATATCTGTGCAATGGAAACTATTCCGATTCCCGAACGGAAACGAATTCACCAAGCCTTAAAAAAACATCGGCTTTTAGCACTGGTCGCTGACCGCGATCTTACCGGCCGCGGCATAATCTGTCCGGCATTTGGGGGGCGCCGTTCATTTCCGAAGGGACCAGCGGTTTACTCTCTCCATTACGGTATTCCCATTGTTATCGGTTATTTCGTCCGCCAGCATCGTCCGGATCATCCGCCTTATATAGGGGTGATTGAAGGACCTGTCGATTTTCATCCCACGGGTGATATCGAAAATGACATTGTTGCGCTTACCAACATTCTCGCTAAAAGAATCAATGAAATAATCAACCGTTATCCCGACCAGTGGCTGGTATTCAACGCTGGCTGGCAATGAAAACAATAACAGTACGAATTCTCCGCTTAAATAAAAATCACCCTCTTCCTTATCAAGCAACTCCCGCGGCAGTCGGTTTTGACCTTTACGCTACCGAAGACACATTGATAAAAGCCCATGGTTTTGCTGCCGTTGGTACCGGTATCGCAATTGAGTTACCCCCGGGAGTGGAGGCGCAAATCCGCCCCCGATCCGGTCTGGCGTTCCGACATGGCATCGGAATCCTAAACAGCCCTGGGACAATTGATCCAGATTATCGGGGAGAAATTAAAGTTGTCCTCTTTAATGTTTCCGCAACCAACTACGAAGTAAAACGAGGAGAACGTATAGCGCAGATAGTATTTGCAGAAACAGTAGCGGCTAAATTTGAAGAAGTAGACTCTCTTTCTTCTACCCAACGAGGAGAGGGGGGGTTCGGTCATACCGGATAAATGCGAATCTGCATTGTTTCCAGCGCCTATCGCCCCCACTTTTCTGGCGTTGCCGAACATGTCCATCACCTCGGCAAAACACTCATCGGCTTCGGTCACGAAGTGCATATTCTTACTACAAACTACCGCACAACGCATCAACGCGAGCCACTTCCTGCCACTCGGATCGGCAGAGGATTAATCCTGCCCTTTGCTCACGGTCAATTTACTTTACCGATTGGAATTAATTTGCGTCCAGCGGTTAAAAAATTTTTTCGGCAATTTCAATTTGACATTGTCCACTGTCACGGAATATTTCCTCCCGAACTTGCCTACTGGGCCGCCCGTTATGCTCAAGCCCCGGTTGTTGTTACCTTTCATACTGTCAACCCCCAATTACCTTCATTTGCTTATACCGCTTTCCGTTCTTTACTGCTCAATTTGGGTAAAAAAATTAGCGCCAAAATAGCGGTATCTCACGCCTGTCGCCGTTGGGCAGAAAATTTCTTTCCCGGCAACTATCACGTAATCCCAAACGGCATTGATCTACAACGATTCCGCCCCGATATCCCACCTGAACCTATCACAGATTCTTGTCCCACATTGTTATTTGTTGGACGACTAGAGAAACGCAAAGGATTAAAGGTTCTATTACACGCCTTACCCAGAATATTAAAGAAAATTCCGGAAACAAAACTCCTGGTGGTTGGAGACGGACCCCAGAAAAAATATTATCAGCGACTTGCTCAATCTCTCGGTATCCTTCCGGCTGTTCGTTTCGTCGGCGCTATTTCCCATGCCCGATTGCCCCACTATTATACCGCGGCGACCCTGTACATCGCCCCCACATTAGGTGGTGAAGCGATGGGTATCGTCCTCCTGGAAGCAATGGCTTGTGCCCGACCGGTTATTGCCACAAACATAACCGGATATAATGAGATAATTGCCAATGGCTTAAACGGCATCCTTCTTCCGCCGGGAAACCATGACATTCTTGCCGATTCAACAATTACCCTTTTGCAATCGGACGAATCGCGAAAAAATTTAGCCCGACAGGCTCGTATCCGGGCAGAAGATTTCGGCTGGAATAAGATCGGCCGAGCCGTAGAAGCTATTTACCGCGACACAAAAGTATGAATAACAAACTAAAAATCTGTATTGTTTCTGCTGCTTACCGTCCGTATCCATCAGGGGTAAGCGAACACACCCATCATCTGGCTCTGGCTCTAAAGGAACTCGGCCAAGACGTTTCGATCCTAACCACCAATTTCCCGAAATTTAGACACCTCATGCAACACTCTCCAGAAGAAATCCCGGTCTACCGATTGGGCAGAGCGATTCTTGTCCCTTTAAACTACTCTTATGCCACCCTGCCGGTTGGCTTCAAATTACCAAGCCAGGTGGCAAATTTTCTTTATTCGCACAATTTTGATATTGTCCATTGCCATGGTCTTTTCTGGCCCGAAATCTCCTACTGGGCATTACGTTACAGCCGGACGACAAACTTAATAACTTTCCTCACTGCTGGATTTAAAATTCGCACCCGCGGCCGTCATCTATTCCGTTTATTGTTTCACCACCAACTCAAAAAAATTCACGGCCGAATTGCCATATCAAACCGGGCAAAAGCAGCAATCCACCCCTATCTTCCCGGAGAGTATCGGATAATTCCTTCTGGAGTAAATCTTCGTCTCTTCCACCCCGGTTATGACTCTTTACCGGAGACGAAAACTGTCCGTCCCACAATCCTATTTGTAGGCCGCCTTGACAAAAGAAAAGGACTCGAGCTGTTAATAAAAGCATTGCCTTTAATCCAAAAGGATATTCCCGATATTCAATTAATCGTTGTCGGTAAAGGCCCCATGGAAAAACGTTGTCGTAGTGGAGTAAAAAAAGCCGGATTACAAAAAGTAGTTCAGTTTGCTGGTGCGGTTAAACCCGACGATTTACCCCGTTACTACTGTAGTAGTAATGTCTTTTGTGCCCCTACACTGGGAGGAGAAACACAAGGAGTCGTACTGCTGGAGGCGATGGCTTGCGGTACACCGGTTGTCGCTTCTAATATTCCCGGGTACGATGAAACCGTCCAGGACGGAAAAGACGGACTTCTTTTCCCACCGGGGGATATTGAAGCACTCGCCCGTTCAATACTTAGGATTTTAAACGATAAAAAACTTAGAACCCAGATCGTAGAAAAAGGATACAAGAAAGTAAAAGATTATGCCTGGCCGGTAATTGCCCGGAAGACGCTGGCGTATTATCAGGACCTATTGGCACTCCGCTCTTAAAGCCTCGCTTAGCAAACCAAACTGCTCCAGGGTAATTTCCTCTGCCCTTATCTCTAGCGGCAGCTGGAGTTTTGAAAAAATCTTTTGACCAATTTCTTTTTCAATTCTCAAATTCAAACAAAGGTTATTTAATAAAGTCTTTCGCCGTTGCGGTGTAAAAGCGGCATGTACTACCCGCAAAAACCATTCCGGTTCCGAAACATAGATTGCCGGTTCAGAAAGCCGACTTAGCAGAAATGTAGTTGAAGTTACCCGGGGAGCAGGTTTAAAAAATTTTGCCGGAATGTCAAAAAGTCGCTTTTTGGCAAAACGATAGGAAGAAAGAACTGCGATTGCACCATAAGACTTTGTACCGGGTTGCGCCAGTATTCGCCGAACGAACTCGCGCTGGGCGGTTAAAACTGACAATTTCCAAGAAGTGAAATTGTCAATGAGTTTCAAAATAATCTGTGATGAAATGTTATAGGGGAGATTGCCGATTATCTTCAAATCGGTAAACTGTCCGATGTCAAATTTCAAGAAATCTTCTTGAATCAAAGTCAGATTTCCCGTTGACCCGAGTGTTTCACGGAGAAAATTTACCAGCCGCCTGTCAATCTCAACGGCAATAACCCGGCATCCCTTTTGTAATAATCGCCGGGTCAGAATTCCTTTACCGGGACCAATCTCCAACACTACATCTTCCGGCTGGGGTGTCAGGGCGGCAACCAATGCATCAGCAGTGCGTTGATGAGTTAAAAAAGATTGAGCAAACGACTTTATGGGCACAAAGGCAGTATCTGACATTTATTTATAAAAGTTAAATTATCTGGAAGCAACGCCGGGCATTTTCCCTGGTTAAAGCAGCGACCTCCACCGGTGACATCTGAAGAATCCCAGCAAGATATTTTATCGTAAAACGAATCAATGCCGGTTCGTTTCTCTTTCCCGGTCCCCGTTCCGGTTCCGGTATTAAATAAGGCGCGTCGCTCTCTACCATAATACGGTCCCGAGGAACAATCTCGGCTACTTCTATTAACCTCTTTTCGCCATAGGTTAAACTACCAGAAAAAGAGATATAAAATCCTTTTTCTATCGCCCACTCGGCAAACATTCTACCTTCCGAAAAACAGTGTAACACCCCTTTAAAATAACCGTGTTCCTCCAGTAAAGCGGTGGCTACCGAAGCGGCATCCCGGATGTGAATCACCATCGGGAGGCTGAGCATCCTTGCCAGTTCAATCTGCGCCCGGAAGGCAGTCTCTTGGTTCGCACGGGTAGAAAAACTGCGAAAAAAATCCAATCCCGTTTCCCCAATCGCTTTTACCTTTGGTTCAATACACATGTCTCTTAAACTCTGGATATCAATACTGCGGAAAGAATCCGCCTCGTGCGGATGGATGCCAACCGTGCAGTATATCCCCTCCAGTTTCCGACACAAATTAACCGTCTCCTGACTGTCCGGGACATTCATACTAACCGTTAACATTTCCCGTACACCCGCTTTATAAGCCCGTTGTAAAACTACACGCAGATCGTGGACAAATTGGTTATCGGTCAAATGGCAATGGGAATCAAATATAGTTAATCCATCGGGGTTAGCAGCACTTCGCCTCGGCATATTAACTCACAGTTGAACCGGTTTTTATCTCCCGATCAACGGTAATCAATGCGACATCTCCTCCATCCACCGCTGCCAGAAGCATCCCGTGGGACTCCACCCCTCTTATCGTAGCCGGAACAAGATTGGCGACTACCACAATACTTTTACCCACTAACTCCTCTGGCTGATAAGCGGTGCCAATCCCGGCAACGATTTGCCGTTCTTCTCCTCCCAGATCAATTTTTATCTTTATTAATTTTGTTGTCCCGCTAACGCGTTCGGCACCGATAACTTTAGCCACCCGTAACTCCACTTTTTTGAAATCTTCGATAGTGACCATTGTCCTTTCCTCTTTTTTTTCAACCGACTTCCCGGAATCATCTTTTTTACCCAATCGTGCGCGCTCCTGCACCACAATGGCTTCATCCAGTTTAGGAAAAAGAATTTCTGTCTCGCTCAGTTCGCTGGGTAATACCGGATTTGCTGCGTCATCCCATCTCCTTTTCCTCAGTTTCAACATCTTAGCGATTTTACGGCTGGTGAACGGCAAAAAGGGATAAAGCAGTATCTCCAGAGCCGAAACAAGACGGGCACAAACTGCCATTGTCTGCTCACAGCGCCGAGGATTTTCTTTGAAACTCCGCCAGGGTGCCTGCTGATCAAAATAACGATTGCCCAGCGCCGGCAAAGTCATAATTTCACGCGCCGCATCTTTAATCTGGAAGGAATCAATTAGCTTACCGATTCGCTCCGGTGCCTCGGCAATTACCTTGAGAACCGTCAATGATGCCTCATCATCGGCAGAAACGTCCGGTATCCTACCACCATAATTTTTCTGCAAGAATATTGCGACGCGGTTAACAAAATTTCCCAGAACATCAGCCAATTCATTATTGTTCCGAGCACGAAAATCCGCCCAGGTAAAATCAACATCTCTGTTTTCTGGTAAATTAACCGCCAGGGCATAGCGCAAAGGATCTGGCGAGAACCGTTTTAGATAGTCAGGCAACCAGATCGCCCAGTTCCGAGAGGTAGATAATTTTGCCCCTTCCAAATTTAAAAACTCATTAGCCGGGATTTCTGCCGGCAGAACGTAACCACCATGTGCCATCAACATCGCCGGCCACACGATAGCATGAAAAACAATATTGTCTTTGCCGATAAAATGAACCAGCCTCGTTTTTTCATCTTCCCAGTAATCACGCCATAAATCTGGCTTCCCCTGTTTTTCTGCCCACTCCTTTGTTGAGGAAATATAGCCAATTGGCGCATCAAACCAGACATACATTACCTTGCCCTGTGCCTCGGGTAAAGGAACAGGAACTCCCCACGAGAGATCACGAGTAATTGGACGGTCAGCAAGTCCGCGTTTAAACCAGCCTTCACAGAACCGTTTAACGTTAGATTTCCAGTGTTCTTTGCTGGCAATCCACTCGGCTAACCTGTTTTCAAAGTGGGAAAGTTTGAAGAACCAATGGGTTGTTTCCTTATCAACTGGCGTGGCGCCACAGGTCTTACATTTTGGCTCAAGCAATTCAAAAGGTTCCAACCATTTTCCACAGCTCTCGCATTGGTCCCCTCTTGCCCCGGTTGCCTCACAATTCGGACAAACACCTTCAACATACCGGTCAGCGAGAAACATCCGACACCGGGAGCAATAAAGTTGACGTGTGGTTTTGGAAACAATATGCCCGTTTTCATAAACTTTAAGAAAAAACTGCTGGGCGGTTTGATAATGCAGGGATGACGAAGTCCGAGAGTAGTTATCAAATTCAATGCCGAAATCAATAAACGAACGCTGAATTGACGGGTGGTACCGATCCACCAGCTGCTGGGGGGTTATCCCTGCTTGCTGGGCGGCAATAGTAATGGGCACCCCGTGTTCATCTGAACCACAAATATAAACAACATCCGCCCCCTTCAACCGCTGATATTTCACATAAATATCAGCGGGCAGATAGGCACCGGCAAGGTGCCCAAAATGAATTTCGCCATTGGCATAAGGTAAAGCGCTTGTAACCAGTATTTTCACAACAATAAGATTAACAACCATCAAAATAAAGTCAATAGACATCAGCGGTTAAACCTTTACACCACCCCATCTCCGAGTAAAATAATGTTGATGATTAAACCTTTCGTAACCCACGGCACGACTATTATTGGCGTTCGTCGTGGTGCCCAGATAGCGATGGCCTCTGATGGCCAGGTAACGACGGGTGAAACAATCCTCAAACACAATGCTCGTAAGATTCGTAAGTTGCATAATGGAAAAGTACTGGTCGGGTTTGCCGGTGCAACCGCCGACGCTTTTACCCTTTTTGAAAGGTTTGAGGCAAAAATTGAAGAGTTTTCCGGAAATCTACCCCGGGCGGTGGTGGAACTTGCCAAAGACTGGCGCACCGACCGGGTCCTCCGTCGGCTGGAGGCACTGCTGGGGATCATGGACCAGCAATACTCATATGTTGTTTCCGGCGCCGGTGATGTCATTGAACCTGATGACGGTGTCGTTGCCATCGGTTCAGGAGGTGCCTATGCGCTGGTTGCCGCCCGCTTGCTTCTGAAACACACCCAGTTGCCCGCCGATGTCGTTGCCCGCGAAGCAATCCACGCCGCTGCCCGGGTCTGCGTTTATACCAACACCGAAGTTTTTGTTGAAACTATCTGATTATTAATTGATCTTCTTATTAATTGATCTTCAGAACATCGGCGATAGAATAAAAGCCCGGGTTTTTGCCGACGATCCAACGAATCGCCGCAATTACTCCGCTGGCGAAGGCAACACGACTCTCGGCCCGGTGATATAACTCCAGGATTTCACCCGCCCCGGCAAAAAGCACCCGGTGTTCACCAATAACATCCCCTATCCGGATTGCACTAACTCCTATCGACTTCTCCATCAATTTTTCTTTTATCCCCTCTTCTATTAAACGGGCGGTCCCGGATGGCGCATCCTTTTTCTTTTTATGATGGGTTTCAATAATATGAATGTCCCAATCCTGCCCCAGAATACTGGTTGCCACCTCAACTAATTTCCTTAAAACCGCTATTCCCATAGAAAAATTAGGCGCATAGACAATTGGAATCTTTTCTCCCTTCAGTTTCATCTCCTCAACATCCCGTTCGGAAAATCCGGTTACTCCGGTGATAAACGGCCTTCTTGCTTTCGCACACAATCGGAGATTCGCCGTCACTGACTGGGGGGTAGAAAAGTCAACTACCACATCGCCTTTCTCTATCACCTGAGCAAGTTCGGACACTACGATTCCTGAACCAATATGTTTACCAATTAGCGGATGCCCTCCCGCCTCAACACCGGCAATGAGTTCCATATCCGATTGAAGGGTAATAAAACGAACTATCTCTGAACCCATCCGACCACCGGCGCCAACGACAATAATCTTGAGCATTTATACCTTCAGGTTTAAACCGTACTGTTCCAGTGCCCGGCGCAAAACCGGCTCATTGTCCGGGCTCAAAGGGCAAAGAGGCAACCTCGGCTCACCCGCTGGCATCCCGAGAAGGTTCATCGCCGCCTTTACTGGAATCGGGTTGGTCTCAATAAACAGCGCCTTAATTAATGGAAAAAGTTTTAAATGGTATTTTCTCGCCGTGGCGATTTCTCCTGCCAAACAATCGCGCACCATTCTCTCCACATCGCCAGGCACAATATTGGATACCACGGAAATCACCCCTTTCCCGCCGAGCGCAAGAATCGGCAATGTCAACGAGTCATCACCGGAGAGAACGACAATCCGCTCACCACACCGGACAATAATTTCACTCGTCTGGTCAATACTGCCCGACGCCTCCTTCACCGCCACGATGTTGGCACAGTCCCTTGCCAGCCGTTCAACTGTCGCCGGCAGGACATTCACCACACTCCGGGGTGGAATATTGTACACAATCAAAGGCAAATCGCTTGCTTCGGCACAGGCACGAAAATGACGATAAAGCCCTTCCTGAGTTGGTTTGTTGTAATAGGGGGCAACCACCAGCACCGCATCAGCCCCCAGTTCGGCTGCCCGTTTTATCTGCTTTACCGATTTTGCGGTGTTATTGGTACCGGCACCGGCGATAACCGGAACCTTGCCCTTTACTTCGGCAACCGCGGTGGCAACAACCAGGTCCCATTCCTCCTCGGTTAAACTCGGTGCCTCACCGGTAGAACCACAGACAAGCACACCGCTCACCCCGGTGCTTAACTGAAACTGAATGTTTCGCCTCATTCCCTCAACGTCAATTTGACCATTAAAGAAAGGTGTTATTAAAGCGGTAATACATCCGTTGAACATTATTCCCCCTTACTAAAGCGGTGGAGTAATATTCTCCGTAACCGCTCCGGTATTAAATCCGAGAATCCGGTCAACGTCTTCACCGGTCAAAACCTCTTTTTCTAAAAGCGCTTTTGCCAGAGCATCAAGTTTCTCCCGATTTTCCGCTAGTAACTGATGCGCCCGCGCCGCCTGGGTATCCACAATCATTTTGATTTCAGAATCAATTAACTGAGCAGTCTGCTCGGAAAACGTCCGGTGTAATCCCAGTTCCCGACCGAGAAAAATTTCTTCTTCACTTTTTCCGAATGTCAACGGTCCCAGTTTTTCACTCATTCCCCACTCAGTTACCATTCGCCGAGCAAGAATTGTTGCCCGGTCAATGTCGTCCCGGGAACCGGTTGATGTGTCGCCAAAGACAATTATTTCCGCTGCCCTTCCCCCTAACATCACCGCCAGTTGATTCAAACAGTACTCCCGGGAATAAATGCGTTTGTCATCCATTGGCAACTGCTGAGTAACACCCAACGCCCTGCCCCGGGGAATAATGGTCACTTTGTGAATCGGGTCGGTCCCCGGGGTTAATTTAGAAACCAAGGCATGTCCGGCTTCATGATAAGCAATCCAGCGTTTCTCCTGGTCGCTTATCAATAAACTTCTTCGCTCAACTCCCATCAGAACCTTATCCTTGGCGTCTTCAAAGTCCTGCATTGTTACCGCGGTCCGCGCCCGCCGTGCCGCAAGCAGTGCCGCCTCGTTAACCATATTCGCCAGATCGGCCCCGGAAAACCCCGGAGTCCCTCGTGCCAGAACTTTAGCATCAACATCCGGGGCAACGGTAATTTTGCGAATGTGAACCCGGAGAATTCCCTCCCGTCCCTGGACATCGGGCAGGTCAACCACAATCCGGCGGTCAAACCTGCCCGGACGCAGAAGCGCCGGGTCAAGAATATCCGGCCGGTTGGTCGCCGCCATAATTATAACCCCGTCCGTTGCCTCAAACCCGTCCATTTCCACCAGCAGTTGATTGAGCGTCTGCTCCCGTTCGTCATGCCCCCCACCTAATCCCGCCCCGCGCTGGCGTCCTACCGCATCAATCTCGTCAATAAAAATGATACAGGGGGCATTGCGTTTACCTTGTTCAAAGAGGTCCCGGACCCGTGCCGCACCTACCCCAACAAACATTTCCACAAAATCCGAGCCGGAAATGGACAGAAATGGCACCCCCGCCTCTCCGGCAACCGCTTTGGCGAGTAAAGTCTTCCCGGTCCCGGTCGGCCCCACCAAAAGCACACCTTTGGGAATCCTGCCCCCGAGTCGCTGAAATTTCTGCGGCGATTTGAGAAAGGCAATAACCTCCTGCAACTCTTCCTTTGCCTCCTCTACCCCGGCAACGTCATTGAATGTTATCCGCGGACGGTCCGATGTCACCAGCCGCGCCCGAGACCTGCCGAATGTAAATGCCCGGTCCTGCCCGGAAGACATCCGGCGCATAAAAATCACCCATACTCCGATAACCAAAACCCAGGGTAAAATTGAGATGAGTAAAGTTGGCCACTGGGAACGTTCCCGGGCATCAATGTACACCTCATTGCGTAACAGCCGGGAAATAAGTTCGGGGTCGTTCTGCGGCGCGGTGGTTTTAAATTCGGTGTAAGCAATCTTGTTCTTATCGCTCTGAATTTCTGCGGGCTGACGCAAACTACCGCTGATATCCTGTTCTGTGATTGTCACCCGGCTGACGTTTTTTGCCTCCACCTGCTTGATGAATTCGGTGTAGGTTATCCTCGTTGCCCCGAGCCGGCGTTGAGAAAAAAAATTCCAGGCAACCCAAGCAGCGACAAATACCAGGACCCAGACTAGAAGCGAACCAAACGCCCGCCCTGCTGATGGTTTAATCGCCATTCTCAACCTGTAGCCGGCAAACCGGCACGGTCAATACCCGATCTTTTATTGTTAACGCCAGGGTTCCCTTTAGATGATACATTCCCCTTTTTCTTTTTTCAATTAATGCGATCACCCCCGTTATCATTTCGGCGTCAAGTTCAGGGAACAATTGTCTCAACATTCGTCGCTTTAAAACATTATTATAAGAATTAAACTCCTCTATGTCAATTGTTGCCCACCGGCCACTGAATTTTGCTATTCTTTCCAGTATCCGAGTCGCAAGAAAATCAAGAAACAGGTCCTCAGCAGCAATTATCTCTGTCCCCCGGGAAACATTCTCCACCGCCGCCGGATTAATCCGTTCCAGAACCGGCACTACCTCCTGCCGGATAATATTGCGCATAAAACGTTCATCCTGATTGGTTTCGTCCTCCATCCACTTTATCTCCCGTGCCTGCAGATAAGAACGAATTGCCTCGCGCCTTAACTTTAAAAGCGGACGAACAAAAATCCCCCGCCAGATCGGTATCCCGGCAACACCCCGCATTCCCGCACCCCGGACCAGGTTCAAAATCACCGTCTCCAGATTGTCATCGGCATTATGCCCCAGTGCCACCCGCTGACAGTCCAGTTTTCTTGCCACCCGTTGATAATGATAATAGCGCAACTTCCTCCCTGCTGCTTCAATCCCCAGTTTGTGCCGTCGGGCATAATCGGCAACATTCACCCGCACCACTGTCAACGGAATCTGCCATTCGGTCATCAACTCCCGCACAAAATCCTCGTCCTGCTGGGCAGTTGAGCGCAAACGGTGATTGATATGAATGGCAAAAAGTTCCAGCTGCCACTTCTCCCTTACCAATTTCAAAAGGTCGGCAAGACCCACCGAATCTGCGCCACCGGAAACGCCAATCAAAACCCGGCTCTTTTCTTCAATAAGATTATACCCCTTAACCGTATCAAGAAACTGGTGCAGAACAGAAAGCCTCTTCACTACTAAAATATTAGAACAAACTTTCCCTCTCGTCAACCCACCAACAAAAGCCCGAAAACATTTACCGTGGTATCGCCCTTCTCTTCGGTACGATAGAAACAGAAAAAATCTGCGCGTCAAGCACTAAAATTTTAGCATTTATCAAATGATTAAAACCGGTAAAATTTGCCAATGGGGTCAAAATTTTCAGATGGGGAAAAATAACGCACCTAACATTTTGCCTTGGCCGAAAATTTACCGGCACCCCTCCCCCACTCCCCGGCTGCCCCACCTTAAGCAAGGAAAACCGTTAAACAAAACAACAAAGTATTAAATAGTTCGCCAATTAACAGCACCGGTGAAAATAGAACTCGCGGGCCAGATGCCCAAAATGGTCCGGAAAAACCTCTGTCATTCTATTGCATAAAAATTATCTTATCCGGTTCCTTAAGTGATAATAAAAAAGATACCTATGCAACCCAGAAAGTTGATTAACCTCCTGTTATTTCAGGATA
>FMJZ01003037.1_pt1 | contig 55755 bp, 52 predicted proteins | sample 1987881 | NCBI WGS metagenome assembly FMJZ01 (sample SAMEA4378227, study PRJEB15110) | soil metagenome | biome: soil; feature: Field; material: Soil | place: India | collected 2015-03-11 | depth 0 m
GTGTTTGTAAATCTTGTTGAGCTTCAATATCGATATCAGGCGTTTGTAAATCTAATTCTGGTTCGGTTTGTGTTTCTTTAGTTTCTTCTAATAAGGGAAAGGGAAATAATTTTTGGTATTTTTCGATAAATTCTGGATCTTTTTGTTTTAATTTTTCTTTTATATCGTCTTTTAAAATCTTATCATAAGGGAAAAAAAATTCGGGTTTGTATTCGTCTAATCCTTCTAAAAAGTTTTCAATAAGATTTACGTTGCTATTTTGATCCATAAGAAATTATTTTAAGTTCTATATACAAACTATCGACAATAACAATAAAAGTCAATAATTAATAATATGAAGGTGTTTAAATATTTTGTTTTGATTTATTCTTTTACGAATCTTTATCTTTTTGCTGAGGAATTTTCGTATAGCTTCCCCTTTAATCGACAAAATCAAAAAGAAATACCCACAATTTCTTTAAAGCAAATGGAACAACTAAGAGAGCCTAAAAAACCAGAATATGTTCATTTTTTAGATTGGCAAGACTATCCAGAATCAAAAAATATTCTAAAAAAAGGAATTTTATTTACTTACAGAAATTTGATGGCTAAAAACGTTTATATCGCTGGCAATTTTACCAATGGCAAAAAAATTAAGATGAAGCGTAATTCTTATGGAATATTTTATTATTTACAACCAATTGTTCAAAATGTTGGGGAAACAAATTTTGAATATTTTTATAAATTCTATGTTGATGGAGTTTGGCAAAAGGATCCAACCAATAACGAGATCAGAATCCAAGATAACACAGAATTTTCTTATTATTATTTCGATGACCCAGAAAAACATTATCTTGATAGAACCGAAGTATTAGAAATAAAAAATGCCTACCAAACCAAATTCTATTTAGTAGAATTTAAGGTTCACGAAAAACATTTAAAGCGAATTCTAAACAAATCGAATATAGAATCTGTAAGTGTGGTAGGAGATTTTAATCGTTGGAATACAGATATCAATATTTTAAAAAAAGATTCTAAGGGAGTTTTTCGGTTTAAAACATATTTGACTCCTGGTATACATTTTTATAATTTTGTAGTTGATGGTGAATGGGTTTTAGATCCATTGAACGAAAATACGAAATATTTATCAGATTTTAGAAAATTGTTTAACTATTTAGAATTAAACCAATAAATGGAGTAAGAGCTTTGCAAAGCAACCAAAATTTGTACAATAAAATCAATCATCATATAGGAAAGGTGATTCATAAATACAATCTAATTCAAGATGGAGATAAAATCCTTGTTGCTGTAAGTGGTGGAAAAGATAGTTTAACAATGTTATATTTTTTAAAAGAATTCCAAAAAAAAGCTCCCATAACTTTTGATATATTGGCATTCCATTTAGAACAAGGACAACCAGGACATGATTCTCGAAGCCTAATAGAAATTTTTCAAGAATGGAACATACCTTATCGCATAGAACATCAAAATACTTATAAGATCGTTTTAGAAAAAACAAGACCAAATAAAATCTATTGTTCCTTGTGCAGTAGATTACGTCGAGGAATTATTCATCGCATAGCAAAGGAAATGGGCTATAATGTAGTAGCATTAGGGCACCATAGGGATGATGTAATAGAAACATTGCTTTTAAACTTGTTTTTTGCAGGGAAAATTTTTACTATTAAACCAATTTATTATACAAAAAAAGAAAAACTTCGAATCATTCGTCCATTGTATTCCGTATCAGAAGAATGGATAAGGCTTTTTGTTGAATCCGAAGGATGGAAAATTCTACCCTGTAATTTGTGTAATAACATAACGAATAGCCAAAGAAAAAGAATCAAAAACATTTTGTCAGACTTGTCGAAGGATGATTCTAACATAAAGAATTCTATTTTTGGCGCAATTGAAAAAGATCTATTAAAAGATGCTTATTTTGAATCGGTTTTCAATTAAAATAACCTAATTAAAATTTTTTGCATTTTTACAAAAATTTAAGGATTTTGTGAAACTTTTTCTTTTTTTTTACGTCATATATAATAAATGAATAAAATATCAATAAAATGCTTGATGATAATAAAAAATTGCTTTACTTTTAATTTAGAATTATTCTAAAATGATAATTATTTAAATTTAGGAGAAATACAATGAAACAATCAAAAAAAACGAAAAAAATGGCAGCGAATCCCAAAGAAATCATTCCAGATAATTATAAAATCAACCCTTTAGACATAGAAAATTTACCTGAAAAAGAAATTCCCCCAGAAGAATTAAAAACTTTAGAATTTGAATTTCAGCAAACGATAGAATTAACAGATTCCAATAAAAAATTCTCTAAAAAAAAAGATAAACATTTAAATGATTCTATTTTGAACTGGTATTTAAACGAAATCCATAAAATCCCCATGCTTTCGAGAGAAGAAGAATATCAGACAGCAATAAAAGCAATGAAAGGAGACGAAAGTGCACGAAATAAACTTGTTCGTGCAAATTTAAGGTTTGTTGTATCGATTGCAAAAAAATATCAATCTTATGGTTTAACTTTAATGGATTTGATCAATGAAGGTAATTTAGGTTTAATACGCGCAGCAGAACGCTTTAACCCAGAAAAGGGATATCACTTTATTTCGTATGCTGTTTGGTGGATAAGGCAATCCATTAAATATGCAATACAACAAAAATCTCAGTTGATTCGACTCCCTTTGAATAAAATAGCAGATCTAAAAAGGATTGACGAAGCAGAACATTTTCTCGAAAATCAGCACGACTTAAAAAAAACGATAGAAAATATTGCAGAATACATCGACAGAAAACCTCATGACATCAATCATCTAATGCAAATTAGTAAAGATCATTTAAGTTTAGATGCGCCCTTAGTCGATTCTGACGATTTCGCACTTGTTGATGGTGTTTATGACGAAAAAAACGAGGCACCATTTCATAGTGTAGAATTCGAAGAACTTAAAAAAGAAATCGTAAAAAGTCTAGAAGAATTGACAGAAAGAGAAAAGAAGATCATTATGCTTCGATTTGGTTTAGATGGAGGACCTGTTTATTCTCTACAAAAAATTGGTAAAATGATTGGCTTATCGAAAGAAAGAGTAAGACAAATAGAAAAAAAAGCTTTACGTAAAATACGAACTGGTAAAAATGCGAAAGAATTAAGTTCCTTCTTGTAGTTAAGAAATGGTAAAAAAGATATTTCTTTTTTTAATTGTTTTTATTTTAACAGCAACAATTAGTTTTTTTATTTTTACTGCAAAATACTTTTATATACCTCAATTGAGTGTCCGATGGAATGATTACCTAGAACAATCCGAATTTCAATGGATTTACGAAGAAAATTATTTTGTTGATAGTAATCGAACCAAATTAGAAAAAAATTATTTATATACATTTTCTCTAATACCGCAGGGATATGTTCGATATAAAAAAGTAGGTGACGAAATAGAATTTTTCTTAAAAGACAATCAAATATTCTGGAAGCGAAAATCATCTGCTTATCCCTATTTTGAACCTTATGGTAGGTTTATTATTACTATCAATGCGGATAGAACCGGAGTAGAAGTTTATGAAGTTAATGGCCAAAAGTTATACGAATTTGATGGTTTATTCTTAGTGGATCTGAAGTGTATAGAAAAATCTCGATGCTATTTGTTGTTTAACGATGGAAAGTTTATTTTCTTCGACGAAAAAAATGATTATTTTTTAAACGCTGGAATTGAGCATGCATTTTTTAAAAGTTTTTATGTAAAAAATAATCAGGTTGTCTTTCATTATTTTTTAGGTTCCCAAGACTATTTTGGTGTTTACGAAATTTTTTTTGATGCAGAAAAACCTTATTTAAAAAAATATAAAGAGATTCAGAGTAATGTTGTATTTCCTTATACGATTTCTTTTCAGCATAATTTTGATTCTATTCTTATACCAAATTTTAGAGAAACCATCATTTTAAAAGATAAAAAAATTTATAAATTATTTATAGAAAATCAGAAGATAAGTTTTAGCGAAATCAAAAATCAAAATGATCTTAGTCTGGATGTTTCTTTTCTTGGAGAAAGTGCATTTTACAAGAACATTGTTTTTGTCTTAAAAGAAAATCTTTTAGAGGTTTATGATAATCATCATAATTTTTTGTTTTATTTACCAATAAATCAGCCTAGAGGAAGTTTTTTTACCTATCGCGATAAACTCTATATATTCTTTGATGATATGGGTTATTTAGAAGTAGGTTTAGTTTTGTAAAGAGAAATTGCTTTATAGCGAAATTCGTTATCCGAGTCAAATATGCCTAAAATTTCTGTTTCTTCTGTTTCTTTTATATTGATAATAAGATGATCTAAATTTTCCCTTGCGATAAAAAAACCTCTTCCATGTATATCATTAATAGATAAAGGAAGACCATTTTTATCTGTAAGAATATTTCTTTCTAAACGATATAATACTTCGTCAAAACTAAGAATACCCCGGTAGTCGTTTACACCTATAAGGAATTTTTTATCGTATAATCCAAATTGAATTTTTATAGGATACTTATAATTTTCTGAACCATAATCTCTTGCATTGATGGAAAATTCTTCTAAAAGGATTCTTAAAATATTGGGCGCTTCTTTCTTTTTAAAAAGGGTAAAGATCATATCGCAGACTTTTTCGCGTTCTTCTTCGGATTGTACAAAAATATGATAGATCGTATTTTGAGGTAGAATAAAATCATCTTGTTTATAATATTTATATAATTCAGAAATTTTTAGAGAAATTTTTTTTATATCTTGAAAATACTTCTCAAAACCAAAAATATCGTTCGATAAGAGTTTATAGATCATGGATTTGATGAATTGCAAATCCAAAAAACTAGACTTGGGTATGATGTTCCAAATCTTATATTGCCTTGCATACTGAATATAGTCATTGATGTTATATGCTGTAATCAATGCATATTTTGTCGTAGGATAAAGTTTTTGAACGTTTGTTAGTAAAGTGATACCATCCATGTCGGGCATTCTTATATCAGAAATGATCATATCGATGGGGTAGTGTTTTAAGATTTCTAACGCTTCGATTCCGTTAGAAGCGGAGAAAACATTGTATTCAGAAGATAAGAAATCTATGATAGCGATTCGAATTGATTCTATATCATCTACGATTAAAATATTGTGTTTTTTCATATTAGTTATTCGGTAAGGGTAACAATATAAAGAAAAATGTTTTATTATCAATAGTTCGCACCTTGATTTTTCCGTCATGCTCTTTTACAATGTTATAGGAAATTGTAAGACCTAATCCAGTACCTTTGGATGTATGTTTCGTTGTAGCGAAGGGAATAAAAACCTTTTTGAGGATTTCTTTTGGAATACCACCAGCTTCGTCATAAACAATCACCAATACTTTTTTGTTCTGGGTTTTTATACGAACTCCAATAATGCCTTCTTTGTAGTCGTATGCTTGTAGAGAATTTCTAAACAGGTTAAAAAACAATCGTTCTAGCTTGTTAGCATTGCCCATAATATAAATAGGATCTGTTTCTTGTATATCCCATTGAATTTTTTTTGCAAGGACAGGATACAACCGGATTGTGTTTTCTTTTGCTTTTTGAATGATCTTTTGTAAATCTAGACGATGTTTTTCTTTTAGACCAGGTTTGGAAAGACTTAAAATGTCCGAAACGATATGGCTTGCTCGAATCAAATCCTTTTGGATTAATTTTAAACGATAAAGGAGTTGTTGTTTTTCTTCTTCGTTAATTTGATAATTGCTAATGTTTGATATTAGGTTTTGTAGGTTTAAAGAGATTCCCGTTAAGGGATTGTTTAGTTCATGAGCTATACCAGAAATCAATGTACCGAGGGTAGCTAAATTTTCTATACGTATCATTTCTTCTTGTTTTTCGATTTCTTTCGTAATATCTTCTATAATTTCGATTAGTCTTAGACTGCCATAAGAGGTTAAAATAAAAGATAACTTATAAGTTTTTTCTTTGGAATTAATGATCTTTTCGATTCGATGGTATTTTTTTTCTTTGAATTCCATTTGTTTCCATTCGTTTAAAAGAGGGCAAAAAGGGCAAATTTCGTTTCTTCCGTGGATTTTTTTGTAGCATAATTCATCTATTACATTTTTGTATTCTTTTTCGTTGCAAAAAGTTAGTGCTGTTTCGTTCAATCGTATGATTCGAAAAATTTGGTTGATGGCAAAAACTGCAATGGGTAAAGAGTCAAAAATCAATTCTGTTTCTTTAAAACGAGATTCATAAAATCTTAAATAATCCATATTAAGAAATATTAAAACCAATCAAACTCTATTGAACCTTAAAGCAAATAGTTTTTTTGTGTATAAAATACTAATGAAAAAATCTGGATTTCGTAAAATTGAATTGACCCTTTTAAATCAAACAGAAAACTTATAGAAAATGATTTTAAGAACTGGGATTCTTTTGATTTATCTATTTTTCTTTTTAATGTTGCCAATAAGAGCATATTTTACTGTTAAAAATATGGACTTTTTGGATAAATCAGTTTTTTATTCTACGAATTCTTTTTTGTTCGAAGAGGAATTAAAAACAGAGCAATGCATTGATAAAAAGATTACTACATCATGTTTTGAGATATGTCCTGATGGTTCGTCAATAAAAGAAAATGTTTTGTTTATAAAAACTAATGAATGTGCTTTTGTTTGGCAAATTTCCCCGTCTCATGTAATGTCAAAATTTCCTCCAAAAAAAAATCCTCTTCGACGTTTTGGAATTTATTTATCCGAAGACGATTTAAAATACAAAATTCCCAAAAAGATTCGGTTGATCTTATACCAGCAAAAGTTGTATCATATTAACAGGGATTATCGATTTCCTGATCAACCCATCTACGAAAAAGAAATCTTACTCCATGTAGAAAATAAAAAAGGCTGGCAATATTGGAATATAGAGGAATTTAACGATAACTTAGAAGAATCGAAACAATTTCCAGAAAATGTTTATCAACGATGGTTTAAGATTGTAGTAGAAGATGTTTATAACAAACAAAGTGAAAAAATTTCTATCTCTGAATTTTACTATCAAGATGAATTTTTAAGTCCGAATGAAATTTGAACAAATCGTAGAAAAGTTAAAGGAACGATTTTTACAATCACTTCCTGGTAAATTAAGTTGGATGGAGATGAGTAGTCGTTTGTTTGAATCAGACTTCTATCCACCTAAAAACCAAAGTTATAAAAATGCAGCAGTATTGATTTCTTTGATTCCTGATGAAAACAAATACGATTGGGTAATCCCTTTGATTCAACGACCTACGGAAAAAGGTCCCCATTCAAATCAAATCAGTTTACCTGGTGGTTCTTTCGAAGAAAAAGATAAAGACTATTTAAAAACAGCTTTAAGAGAAGCAAACGAAGAGATTGGAATTCCAGAAAGCGAAGTTCGAATCTTAGGGAAGTTAACACCTCTTTATATACCTGTAAGCAAATTTCTGGTTCATCCCTATGTCGGTTATTTAGAAAAAGTACCAGAATTTAAGGTTGATGTAGACGAAGTAGAAACGTTACTGCTTTTTCATCTAAACGATTTTTTAAACCCAAACAATAAAACCAATCATTGGGTAACTGTTTATAAGAATTGGATTCCGTTAAAACTTTATGTGCCTGTTTTTAGGATTCATGATCATATTATCTGGGGCGCTACTGCAATGATTATGAATGAATTTATCACAATTTATAAAGAAATTATACAAAATAAATTATGATTTTTTTATACTAATCCAGCCTAATAGGAATGTAATAGAAAAGCTTATGATAGTTGTTAGAGCAAAATAAATCGAGTAGTATTCGCATATTAAAGTCGTGATGATATTGGTGATAAGAATAATTAAAACCGTATTTCGATTGAGTTTATTCTTATAGATTACAAACATGGTAATTGAAGCAAATAGAGTACCATTTATATAATTCATTGAGCCTAATGCAAAAGAAAGAAAATCTTTGTTTGTTTTTGAATAAATAAATAAAAACGATAGTAAAAACATGATGATTAAAGAAATTAAGCTATAAATATAGTTGGCATAGTTTTTGTTAAAATCTTTAAGAATGCTCTTCCAAATCGCACCAGTAGAATGAATCGAAGAATCCAATGTAGACATCGCAGCAGCATTAAGAACTACGATAAAGATGTTTTTTATGATCAACGAACTGAAAGAACTATCAAGTTTATTGATAAAATCTAGTAAAGGTGAATTTTTGTCTAATTGTTGGTTGGTTAATAAATATCCAATCAAAACAAATATCATAATAACGAAACTTGCAAGAAATCCAGAGATGATTAAAGATTTTTGAGCTTCTTTTAGATCTGCTACACTAAATACTCTTTGAAGAATATCTTGATCGCCACCATGAGAAGAAATCGTTAATAAAATACTTCCAAAAAACAAAAAAATAGAAGTTTTTAGATCAAACTGAACTTGTTTTATACTTACGAACAAATCATGATTTTCTAAACTTAAAAAATAAAAAATCAAAATACTTGAAAGAAGAATAATAATCCCCTGAACTACATCGGTTAATATAACAGACTTTAATCCACCAGTTAAACTATAAATTCCGATGACGAATAAAATAAAAACAAGCCAAAACTCAATGGATAATCCTGTTAATTGATAAAGACCATATCCTGCTAAGTAAAAACGAACACTTCCAGAAATATATTTAGCTAATAAGTAAGCAAACGATAAGAATTTTTTACTTTCTTTATGGGTTATAAATTCGTACAAAGAAAGGGTAGAAATTTTATGATAATATTTTAAATAAAGTAGGGCAACAACAATTCTACCGATTATATAACCAAAACATAAAAATATGATATTAAAATTTTTGCTATAACCCACCGCAGGGAAGATTAAAATCGTCGCAACAGATGTTTCTGTTGCGAAAATTGATAAAAAGGATTGATGTGTTTTTGTCTTATAAGAGGAAAAAAAATAAGAAGAATCTGACTTTAAGTTATCGTATCCTTTTATAGAGAGATACAAGATAAAGATTAAATAAACAATCAGTAAAAAATACATTATACCGGTACTTCGAATACTCTTAATGCATCGTTTAACGAGGTTTTTTCGTCTGTTGATGCTTTTCTTTTTCCGATTATGAGGGCACAAGGAGTTCCATATTCACCTGCGGGAAATTTTTTGATTCTTGTTCCTGATATAACCACAGAATTTGCAGGTACTCTTCCCTTATAGACGACTTCTTTTTCTTCTGTTACATCGATAATAGGAGTGGATGCTGTTAAAATCACCCCTGCACCAATTACCGCTCTTTCTTCTACGATTACACCTTCTACAATAATTGCACGCGAACCAATAAAAGCATTATCTTCTATAATGACTGGGCTTGCTTGAGGCGGTTCTAATACACCACCAATACCTACACCACCACTTAGATGGACGTTTTTTCCGATTTGTGCACAAGAACCAACCGTAGCCCAAGTATCTACCATTGTACCTGTTGCAACATAAGCACCAATGTTTACATAGCTTGGCATCAATACAGCACCTTTTTCTACAAAGGCACCATAACGTATTAATGCATGTGGAACAACGCGAATCCCTCTCTGAGAATGATCAGTTCTTAAAGGAATTTTATCGTAAAAAACTAGATCCCCCGCAGAGATGATTTGTAAGTTTGTGATTCGAAAATAGAGTAAGATTGCTTTTTTTACCCATTCATTTACTTTCCAGTTTCCAGGCGAGATAGGTTCTGCTACTCTTACAAGTCCATTGTTGAGTAATTCCATGGTTTCTTGAATAGCATTGGTATATTCTTTAACACTTAATAGCTGATTATTGTCATATGCTTTTTCGATCAGATTTTTTAAGTTTTCTGTATGTTGATTCATAAAATAACTCCTTTTAGATTTATAAATAAAATTCCAAGGATTTTAGTATTGCATCGAGATGTTGTTTCCAAACTTCGTCTGGTGCTTGTCCTCTTAAAATTTCGAGAGTGATTGTGGGAATGTTGTTTTCGAAACCAGCATAAGTTCCTAAACTGCCTGGTGTAGGATAACCTATATCGCCTTTGGGTTCAAGGTGATTGTATTTAGCCATTTCTTCAGCTAATTCTAAGCAATTACCGTTGTAATTGATCATGGGGTTTTCGTAAGAATGAAAAGAAATGATGAATTTAGGTTTTATGTTATGGATTAGAACTAATGTAGCAATGGTTTCTGGTTCACTCGAAGGATAGGGACCAGGATAATATTTGGGTTCGGTAAAATCAGAAGTCCAATCTTTTGTTGGTAGATTTCTGTTTAAGTCTACGTTATGAGCATTGGTTCTTCTTAATACACTGCATCCATCGGGGTTGATACGCGGACAAATCCACAAAGAGATTTCTGAGGGTATTTTTATGTTTTTTTGATCAATTTCTTTAAGAAAACGTTCTAAAAAAATAAAACCTTCGGATTCATTGCCATGTACTCCTCCAAGAAATAGAATAGAAAATTTCGCATTAGGATTTTGGTTATAATAAACCTCTATAGGTTGATTTTTTACCGAATATCCAACAATTTGTTTTTGCATAGAACCAAATTTTTAAGATTTGCTTTAAAATATAGTTTTTTTTGTTTAATAAAACTTGGGGTAAATATAGCTTAGAGTTAATTTATTTTTATTTATTAAATTAAACTATCCATCGAAGAATTTCAAAACCTTAAATTTTTTTATGATAATATTTTGTCAAAATGAGATTTTATATTATATGATACAAGATAGATATATTACACTAAAATTTTATCCTGTTTGTATTAACCTTGAAATGCAGCATCTTGGATTTCTTAGACAGATTGCTCAAACAAATTACGAAGGTGATTATTCTCTTGCAATTTATTATCTTTTGAATAAATATCTGAATTATCTATACCATATAAGAATCACACCGAGAAAAAAAACAGAAACTGCAAACTATCAGCCACAAGCAAAACGATACAAAAAAAAGACAATATCTATGAATCCCGTATTGTGGAGTAAATTATTCGAGATGCGACATTTTGTAGGCTATTCTATAAGCGCACTGATAAGAATTATGTTGGACTGGGAAATGCAATCTCTCGGATACGACATAATTCCATGGATTCCTTTGCCTGATTTATTACATGATGATACAAGAAATTCAGAAACGCAACTAATAGCTCATTGGATAAATAATTATTTTTATAAAAAGCAAGGTTTTTATGAATCAAGAAGAATTATTGCTATTTTTGTAGATCAATATTCTTGAAATTATAATATATTTATAAAAAAAATTTATAGTTATTTTTATTTTTGCAAATATTGTTCTTATGTTATTCTTGATACCGAAGAGATATTTTTTAAAAAAGTTATAATTTCATTTATATATATTTTTTATATTCATTATATACATCTTCTGTAAAGCAAACAAAATATACTTTTTCGGGTAAGTTATATTTTTCGAGTTCTTTTTTTACTGTTTCTATGGCGATGGGTACTGCTTTTTCGATGGGATATCCATAAGCTCCAGTACCTATAGAAGGAAATGCAATTGTTTTAATGTTGTATTGCCTTGCCAATTCTAATGATTTTTTATAGCAGGATTTTAATAATTCTGCTTCGTTGTGATGTCCTCCATGCCAGATTGGCCCAACTGTATGTATTACATATTTTGCGGGAAGTCGATATCCTTTGGTGATTTTCGCATCGCCTGTATTGCAACCACCTAACGTTCTACATTCTTCTAATAGTTGTGGACCAGCTGCGCGATGAATTGCACCATCAACACCGCCACCACCTAGTAAAGAATTATTCGCTGCGTTCACTATTGCATCAACTTCCATTTTAGTTATATCACCTTTTACAACTTCCATTCTTTTTAGCGCATCCATAACAAAATAATATCTCAGAATAAAAAAATTTCAAACATATTTTTATTTGAACGGATAATTCAAAATGTTTTTACGAATATCTCGTACATCTTGATTTTTATGGATTACTTTGATCCAAAAAACATAAAAAGGAATTCCGGAAAGAACTGCTAATATTGCTATGGTGCATTCTAATGGTCTTCCAATGTAGCTTACTATCATTGTAATGACAGAAAATACAATAAAAATCACTGGAAATAAGGGATAAAATGGCGTTTGATAGGGACTTTTTATTTGGGGATGTTTTTTTCTTAGATAAATCAAACCTAAAACTGACATAACGGGGAATATAGATAGAGCAAATCCCATATAGGTTTGAATTTGTTCGTAAGTACCACTCCAAATATAGATGATTGCTAAAATACCTTGAATTACAAAAGACATTACTGGTGTATTGAATTTTGGATGAAGATGTCCTGCTGCTTTAAAGAATAGATTGTCTCTTGCCATTGCATAATATACACGTGGACCAATCATAATTGTTGCAGAAATTGTCGATAAAAGTATAATAAAAAAGCCTATGTTAAACAATGTAGTTATATTGCTTCCAAATAGGTTTGATGCAGTGATAGCAGCTATTGCTTCTTGTCCTTCTAATTGCTGTGCTGGTGTAGACCAATAATAGAGCAGATTTAATAAAAAGTATAGTATCATTACAAATACAGTACCACCAATCAACGCGCGAGGTAGGTTTTTTTCTGGCTCTTGTATCTCTTCTGCAAGATAAGATGCACCATTCCAACCACTATATGCAAACATCACAAATAATAAACCAAGACCAATACCACTCCATTCCACAGGAACATTTTTTAGGTTTTGATTAAAATCATAATGAGGGTTTTGATAGATTACAAAAAACCCAAAAAAAAGAAATAACAAAATAAACGATACTTTTAAGATTGTTAACAAGTTCTGTAGATATCCTCCTTTTTTTACTTCTACTATGTGTACAATCGTAAAAAAAAGAATTAAAAAACTACCAAAAATTTTTTTCCCAAAAATATCTGCAAAGAATAAGGTAATTTCGCTCTTTGGATCGATTACGAGCAAGGCTTTGTGAATATAATCCCCTGCAAGTAAGCCAGCTGATGCAGCAGGGGCAGAAAATGCAACAATAAAAGAAACCCAACCCGTCAAAAAAGATGGGAGTAATCCAAAAATATTTTTTAAGTATACATATTCTCCACCTGCATGAGGCATCAACGTAGAAAGCTCAGCATAACACAATGCTCCTGATAATGCAATTATTCCACCAAGAATCCAAAGAAATAACACTACATAAGAATTTTGAACCGCAGCCTGAATGATTCCAGTATTTCCGAATATCCCCGAACCAATCATACTTGCCATAACAACAAACATAGCAGTCCATAGACCTAATTGACGTTTTAAAGATGATGTTTTTTTTTCTTCTAATAGTTTAGAAGTCATAATTCCTCTTTATAAAATTATAATAAACCACAAATAAAATGCTCAATTTTCTGGCAATTTTTTATTGACGTTTTACCTAAAAACTAAAACGTTACCAGTTTTATGACAAAACGAAAAAATATTTATATTTATTTATCAATAATATTAATAATATCTTTTAATCATATTTCTTGTGATGAAAAATATAAACAACCATCCAATCAAAGCCAAACCATAGAAAAAATAGACGAAGAAAAAAATCTTTTAGGGAAGGTTTTAGCTGGTTTAGTAAAACCACAAGAGAAAATTACATTAGAAGTATACCAAAATATCGTCAAAACAAATGCATATTTCAATCATTACAACGAAATGCAAAAGGCATGGAAACAAGCAGAAGATATTCGACTAAAAAAAATGCGTGATTGGACTCAGGTAGAGTTAGCACATTTTTGTAATAAAGATCATACACTTTTTTATCCATTTAGTGGTCCAGATATGCTCAATGCACAGATACTTTTCCCTTGTGCAAAAGAATATATTTTGTTTGGTTTGGAACCACCTGGCTATTTAAGAGATATCACAACCTATAATGAAAAAGACTTAAATCGATATTTGTATTTTATTCGCGATAGTTTAAAAAGTATCTTGAATTATTCTTTTTTTAGAACCAACGATATGAAGGTGGATTTCTTCCAAAAACTTGATGGGGTTGCTCCTATCATACTTACATTTTTGGTTTATAATGAAAGTCAAATTATCAGAGTAACACCAGTGACGTTACTATCTGATGGCATTGTAGAAAATTCTTCCGATAAGGGTATTAAAGGAATTCGCTTTTATTTTAAAAATCATTCAGAAAAAATTAGAACAATTACTTATTATCAGGTGGATATTTCTAACGAAAATTTAAATCAACATCCATATTTTCTAGAAGTTTTACAAAAAAAATCTCCTTTTGTAACATTTTTAAAAGCAGCTTCGTATTTGATGTATAGAGATTCATTTTCGAAAATACGCGAATTTATTCTTGCAAATAGTCATTATGTTATACAAGATGATTCAGGTATGCCATTAAAATCCTTTGATCGATCCATTTGGCATTTGACGTTTTATGGCACTTATACTAAACCTATACCATTATTTGCAAGTCGCTTTCAGGCAGATTTAAAAAAAATTTACGATAAAAAAGAAAATGTAAAACCTTTGCCCTTTGGTACTGGTTATCAGTTTTATCCGGGCACTTCGAACCTTATGATTGCAGAAAAGATTTTAAATAAAACTAATTGATTTTATTTATAAATTAATAATAAAGATTGTATTTTTTGATTAAAGAATAGGTTTCGGGTAGAAGACAATCTTTTAATTCTTGATATTGAGCATTTTCTTTTATTTTTTTTCGAATTTCCGTAGCACTACAATTGGGGGGGATAAAATTTAACAGAATAAACTCTGCCATAGGATAAAAACCTTTAAGTTGATGGATTTGACTTTGTGTCTTCGTCAAAGAAATATTTGCTCTTGGAACAACATAAAATGGATAGTAGGTTAAGATCCACTCAATTTCTCGCCAGAGATGCAAGGTTTCTAAACTATCTGCTCCAATGAGAATTCCCATCTTAACAGAATTATCTATTTTTTTTAGGGTATTTGCTGTATAGTTAACGTTTTTTTCTTTTATTTCTACATCCAGAAGTTGAATCTTAAAAAATAGATCATCTTCGAAATAAGAACGTAGTGCATATTGAAGCATTTCGAAACGAACATTTTCGGATGCATATTCTGTTTTATCTTTTAAAGGGGATTGATAGTTGGGTACTACTAGAACTTCTAAACAAATCTTTTCTTTTAGAACATATTCAATTGTAGCTAAGTGACCTTTGTGGACCGGGTTAAAAGATCCCCCATAAAAAAGTCGAGGAATTTTCATGTACGAATTTGACCATTTCCTTTAAGAATATACATAGTAGTTGTTAGGTCCTTTAATCCCATCGGTCCTCGCACATGCATTCTTTGGGTGGAAATACCTATCTCTGCTCCCATACCCATCTGTCCACCATCATGGAATCTTGTCGAACAGTTAATAAAAATACCAGCACTGTCGATTCTTTTTTGGAATTCTTCTATCACAGAATAATTTTCTGCTACTATACCTTCGGAATGACCACTACCATATTTATAGATAAACGATACTACTTCGTCTAAATTAGAAACAATTTTAACAGATAAACGGTTGTCTAAATATTCTGTACTATATTCTTTGTCGGGATCTTCGATGGGTTTTGCTTGAGGGAAAATTTTTCGTGTTTTTTCGCATCCTAATAACTGTGCACCTGCATTATGCAATGCTTCTAATAATTCTTTCGCATAAGGGAATTTTTCGTGGATCAGTAAATTTTCTATTGCATTACAAACAGAGGGTCTTTGTAATTTTGCATTAATACTGATTGTGATTGCTTTATCTAAAATAGCAGATTCATCAATATAGAGGTTGCATACACCTTTATCGTGTTTTACTACTGGAATTTTTGTGTTAGAACTAACAAACTGTATAAGAGCTTCTCCACCGCGAGGAACCACCAAATCGATGTATCGATCCATTTGGAGTAAAGCAAACATACAGGCACGATCGGTTTCTTCTACGAATTGGATGATTTTTTCGGATAAATTTGCTTGAATTAATGCTTGCTTAAAGAATTCATACAAAGCTTTGTTGGAATAAAATGCTTCTTTGCCACCGCGTAAGATAACTGAATTTCCACTTTTGATACAAAGAGCTCCCACATCGATGGTCACATTAGGTCTTGATTCATATACGGTAAAAATAGAACCTAGGGGTACGCGTTTTTGAATTAGCTCAATTCCGTTAGGTAATGTATAACCTTTGATGATTTCTCCAACTGGATCGGGTAAGTTGACAATATCTTGTAAAGCTTGGATCATCTCTTCGATTCTTTTATTGCTTAATCGTAAGCGATCGATCAGAGCTGGGGCTAATTGGTTTTTTTGTGCATTATCAACATCAATTTGATTTTGTTCTATTAGATATTCTTGATTTTCTTTTTTTGACATTAAATCGATTAAGTTCGTTAATACTTGATTTCGTTGATTTTTCGAAGTTTGTCGAATGATCTGAAATGCTTCTTTGGAATTTTTTGCTATGGTTTCTGCATAACTTATATACTTCTTTGAACGTTCGATGATTTCTTGTAATTCATTGGTAAGGGATATTGTCATAAGAATGTTTTTTCTTATGACAATATTAAGTCAATGTTATTTTTGAAATGGATTTGGTGGTAGTTGGATTTTATTTTTTTGTTCTTCTATCATCTTTTGGTTTTGTTCTATTTGTTTTAATACATTTTCGAAATTTTGTTTTTTCGTTTTTTCTAGTTCTTGAATCATCTTGAATTTTTGTTTTTCGTAAGTATCCATGATGGATTTCTTTTGTTCGTTGAATGTTGCAACGATTTTTTCACCTGCTTCAATGGTTTGTTTTTGACTTCCATCAATACTCGATACTTCTACTTTACCTTCGTTTACAGCTATGGTAGTAGAATTTGATTTCGATTCTACCAAAAATTCCGTACCTCTTACAGATGCAATTGCTGTGGGAGATTGTATATCAAGTTTGATTTGCTTTTTTTTATCTTTTTCTACTTTAGAGAGAACTTCTCCTTGCGAAAGTTGTAAATTGTATTCTTCTCGATTTTCTTTTCTTAAAACTTGATTTAATGTTACCTGACTATTAGCTCCAATCCTTACTATAACACCATTCGAAAGTTGTAAGTTTACATAAGAGTCATTTTCGGTTTTGATCACATCATTTTCTTGGATGATGGTGTTTGGTTGAATTTCTGATTTTTTGTTATCTCTAACTAAAAATGTATTTCCTTTTTTAAAAACTACTAAGGCTTTTGAACCAGATGCATCTCTTTTTTTTATTTCTTCGTCTATCAGCGATTTTTTAGTCTCTTGCGAAAATAGATGATTCGAAGCTAGAACAAAAATAAATAAAATAAGTTTTAGGTTGTTTTTCATACCAAATCTCCTTTAATCATTAGATTTAATTTTCACTGATAATGTTCAACAAAAATTTTCGTTTATAAAAAAATTTATTTATGTTCTTTTCTACAGATGGAGAGACAGATGATTGGTTTATTAAAAATTTTGATTATTCAATTTATAATTCAATCAAAATATAGGAGAAATTCATCGTATTAAAATACTTGATATAAAACTTATCTTATAAGAAATTGTCTTTTGATGATAAACGTCAAAGATTTAACAGTAAAATACGGTGAATTTTGTGCAGTAGATAACGTTTCTTTTTATATAGATCCATCTAGTGGAATTACGGGACTTCTTGGTCCAAATGGTGCAGGCAAAACAACTACCATGAGGGTATTGACAGGTTATTTATCCCCTACGAATGGTTATATAGAAATTGGAGGAATTCCTTTTGACGAAAATCCCAGAAATCATATCGAAATCAAGAAACGAATCGGATATTTGCCCGAATCCAATCCCTTGTATCCAGAAATGCTGGTAATCGAATATTTGGAGTTTATGGCTTATGCAAAACAATTAGAACAAAATAGAATCAAAGAAAGAATGGATTTTCTAATAGAAACATTGGAATTACAATCACATTTATATACACCCTTATCTCTATTATCGAAAGGTTTTCGTCAAAGAGCTGCATTAGCTGCAACCTTAATCCATGATCCAGAAATCATCATATTAGATGAACCCACAACGGGATTAGACCCAAATCAGATCATTTCGATTCGAAATTTTATCAAAGGATTGTCCAAAGAAAAAACTTTAATTCTTTCCACTCATATTTTAAAAGAAGTCGAAGATGTTTGTGATAGAGTCATCATCATCAACAAAGGAAAAATTGTAGCAGATAGAAAAGTAGAAGAATTACAACGATCCAACTTTATCGTGATTGTAGCAAAATCCCATCGCGAAAATATTCTAGAAGAATTAAAAAAAGTTCCTATTGTAAAGAATGTTCAAGAAGAAAATATACTTCAATCCGAATTTAAACGATATATTTGCGAACTTCGAGAAGACAAACCAGAACATCTTTTTAACGAAATCAAACGTTTAGATTGGGAAGTAAGAGAGTTTTCTCCGTTAGAACGTTCCCTAGAAGAAGTATTTAGAGAATTAACCATCAATTAAAGGAGGTAGGAGATGAAATCTATAAAATATTTATATAAAAAAGAATTATTATCTTTTTTTAATACTCCAAGCGGATATGTTTTTATGGTGATTACAATTTTTTTTAATTTTCTGTTTTTCTTTTTAGGAATTTTTGATTTGATTCCAGGTTTTTGGGATGCACAAATTGCAAGTGTTGAATCTTATATGAATCTACTTCCTTTTACGTTTATTTTACTTGTGCCAGCAGTGACTATGAAGGTTTGGGCAGAAGAGCGAAAAACTGGAACCATAGAAATTTTAAAGACCTTGCCTTATACAGAATTTCAGTTGGTATTTGCTAAGTATCTTGCAAGCTGGACCTTTGTTTCTTTGATTATTTTGGCTGCAATTCCTCTTACTTTAAGTATATCTCTCATGGGGATGATGGATTGGGGAAAAACTTTTACATTATACTTGGGTTCTATCCTAATGGCTGGTGCATATATTAGCATTGGTATGGTATGTTCTGCATTAACAAAAGAGCAAATTGTTGCATTTATCATTACGTTTTTTGTTAGTTTATTCATGTTTTTAAGCAATTATTATTTATTAACACAGCATTTACCACCAGAATGGAATTTTATTTTTGGTTTTTTTTCGATAAGTTATCATTTTACTTCTTTCTCGAAAGGGATGATTTTATTTAGTGATTTGGTTTATTACCTTTCTTTTATCGCATTGATGCTTTATTTAAACGTTCAATTAATCAAAAAATATTAGAGGGATTCTATGGATGTAAAAAAGATATTTAATCATAAAGTATTTATATTTATCAATATTTTGATTTTATTTGTTTTAATTAATGGTATTGCTTATAGCTTAAATATAAAGTGGGATTTTTCTAAAGGAAAGGTGAATACCTTATCCGAAAGTACTTCTCGTGTATTAAAAAAACTCAAATATCCATTATTAATAGAAGCCTATATTAGTAGAGATATACCTGGACAGTTGGTTGCTCAAATTCAGCCTATAATCTATTTATTAGAAGATATAAAACGCGTAGGAAAAGAGAAAATCCATTTAAAAATTATCAGCCCAATAACAGAAGAAGAACGAAGTTTAGCAACAAAACGCGGCATCCAAGGTATTCCCATCGAAGAAGCAGATCTCCATAAAGCTTCTGTAAGGATGGGATATTTTGGTATCTACCTGCAATATGGAGATAAATCTACTACGATTTCTCTTGTAGAGCAAGGTGGTATAGTAGGAAATTTCGAATATCTTTTTTTAAAAGAAGTTAAACGATTTTTTCAAGACGAGAAAACCATCAGTGGTATAGGATATGTAAGAGGTAATGGAACTCTACAGATGAGAAGATGGCAATCGCGTTTAGATCAAGATAAAGACAATCTCTATGCATTTAAAAACCTTATCGAGAAGGATCTTGGACAAATCAAAGAGATTGAGTTAAATGGACCGATTCCTGAAACAATCGAAACGTTAATTCTTGCTGGTCTTCCCAAACTCTCTTCGTCTGAACAATTTTATCTTGACCAATTCTTGTTAAGAGGGGGGAATTTAGTTTTATTCTTAAAAGGGTTTGATTTTACTATAAGTCCACCGAACCCACAATTTTTACAATTAGGAATTAGTTCTGGTAGTAGAGGTTTTACTACCATACCAGAAGAAGTTAAACAATGGAATGAATTTTTATCGAATTATGGGTTACAAATTCAAGAACGAATTGTTTTAGAACCAGCCTTAGCAGTGCCCGAAGTCGATATATTAGGACAGTATTTAGGTCGATATCCAAATCCATCTTGGGCATTTTATTCCCAAGAATCAGACAATATCAATACAGAGCATGATCTAACGAAAAATATTTCTTATGTGATTTTTCCTTGGTTTTCGGATTTAAGTTATGATCCACAAAAACAACCCGAAGTCAAGTATTATGTATTAGTAAAAACAACTCCCAAAGCAATTCTTCGTAAAGAAACTTCGCTAAGTTTAAAAGATTTACAATTTGTTGGACAAAAACCTCTACAAGAAGGTGAATCATTTAGTAATGCTTCTTTACCAGTGATGATACTTGCACAAGGTAAATTTCGAAGTGCTTTTAAAGAAATCAAATCCAAAGAACTTGCATCTTCTTTTTTAGAAGGTCAATTAGCAAATACCGAAGGTAAGATTCTATTGATAGGAACTCCTTATTTAGTTTCTGATATCTTTTTTAGAAACGAAGCAAACATTGAATATTTTAAAGTCAATTACTCTTTTGTTCAAAACCTATTAGAATATTTACAAGGAGATACTGATTTGATTGCAGTTCGTTCTAAGATGCCCTTTATCTCAGTAATTCAATATCAATTCCCCGTAGAATTACAAAAGATTTTTGCTTGGATCCATACATTGACAATTCCTGTTATTTTAGGTATTTATGGATTTATTCGTTTAAAAAATCGATACAGAAAAAAAGGAGTAGAGCAATGATGGAAAAAATTAAAAAAAATCTAGGCTTATCTTTATTCGTTTTAAATCTATTATTATTCTTGGTTTTTTTGTTTTTGAATGATCCTTTTCATTTATTGAGTAAAACTTACGAAAAAGCGCCCAAATTGTTGGATTTAAGATTATCAGAAATTCAAAAGATTCGAATTACATTTCCGGATAAATCGTTAGAATATCAGGTAGAAATTCTGAATGCTCCAACAAAGTTCAAAAACTTAGAGGAATATATTCAAAATCTTTCTGGTAGAGTCATTATCAATCAGCAAGAATATGAATTAGATAAAGAGAACCTAAAATCTTTTATCGAAACCCTACAAGATCTAAAACGATATTACGAAATTCCAGACACACAAGAAAATCGTTCTATGGCGGGAATTAACGAAAAATCAGCAAAAATCATTATTGAATATAAAAATCAAAAGCAAGATGAGTTAAAAATTGGATATGTGAGCATACGAAATAATAGCAGTTATGTTCAACTCAATAAGGAAAATAAAATTTATCAAGTAGAATACAACCTAAAAATTAAGTCCGGATACGAAGATGTGGATTATTTCCGAAATCATTCTATTTTTAATATTGATAAAAATAAAGTTCAAAAGATCGCGTTGAGCTATAAAAACAATCGATATGTTTATGCAAAAGCAGCAAAAGATTGGCAGTTGATTGAACCAAAACCAGCGAAATTACAAAATACAGCAATGGAAGGAATTGTAGAAGAAATTGTGAATTTTAAAGCAACCAAGTTTTATAATACACAAAAACCCCAAGATAAAGATTGGGAAGCATTGAATTTAACAATTGAATTAGACATATCCCAAGATTTGGAAGCAACAAAAAAAGAAATATTTATGATCTTAGGACGAAAAAGCTATGTGAAATATTTAGTACTATATAAAGATAATTATTACGAAGTTTCTGCTTATCGTATAGAGGATTTACTTGAACCAGATAAACTCATAGAGAAAAAATAAAATTTGTTTTAATATAAAGGATTTGAAGTAAATGTTATTTATTGCCTTAACAAAAAATTTTTTAGTACAATATGGGAACATTTCAGGTTGAAAATATAAAATAAAATTATAAATAAAAAAAATAAAATTTATTTATAATCTATAAATTTTAAGCTGCCGGACAAGAAAATTCACTATAAACCTCTAAATTAACATGATTCACTCTATTATATGAAGAATAATTATGTCCAAGTTGGATGGCAGCATGTATTTCCTCATCCTCGAAGTTTAATGGTGGTTTTATCAATATAGGGTCAATGGGACGTTGTTCTTCTTCCATTTCCCAGTCTAACAGGATGCGAATGATAAAACTCATCGATAATCCTAAAAAAAACCTGAGTTCCTGCAACTTGCCCCAATACGTGGGTTGAATATGGATTGTGCGTACTAAATAGTTTTTTGTCCTTGGCTGATAAGTTGCTGTTAATGTTTTCTTGTTGGGTGCTTGGCTAGATTTATAAAGATAGGCTAAATATTTTTTGAACAAATAATCCATCGTTAAAGAAAGATCCCCATTAAAACGGGTTTCTGTAAGATAAATCAAATACACATAATGAAATTGAGTAATGTTGATCGATGTTCTACATTTTTTATTTGTATAAAAGTTTTGTATCTTCATATTTATTTAATATCATTTCGTGTGAATTATTAACAAAAAATTTTCAAGACCCTAGCAAAAAAACTATTCAAGAATTGTTCGTTCCTAAAATAATGATAGCTCATTTCTATTGATTTTCAATCATCACAAATCATTGTATCATAACACAGAAATGCTTCGATGATCAAGTAGATCGTTTTTTTAAATATGGCTGATATTACAAAAAACTATGTTTTAGGTTTTTCTTTGATTAAAACAGAAGCTAAGATAGATATTGTTAATGTGATTGCTATTACAAACAACGAAATATTAATAGGAACGTGATAAAAATCTGAAATCAACATCTTAACACCAACGAAAAAGAGTAAAAATGATATTCCATATTTTAGAAACCGAAACAAACCCATGATTCCAGCTAAAGCAAAATACAAAGCTCTTAAACCTAAAATTGCAAAAATATTTGATGTGATAATAATAAACGGATCTCTTGAAATTGCAATTACAGCTGGAATTGAATCAATTGCAAAAATTATATCCGTTGATTCGATTAGAACAAGTGTCAAAAAAAGATTGGTTATGTATAATTTACCATTTTCTTTAACAAAAAACTTGTGCACATTATTTGTTTTAACGGGAAAAATCTTAGAAACAAACTTTACGAAAAGATTTTTTTCTGGTTCAATTTTTTTTTTCTTCCATAAAAGCCATTTTGTAAGCAGTAAAAAGTAAAATTGCACCAAAGATATAGATTACAAAATCAAACTTTTCGATAAGAGCAACACCTGTAAGAATAAAAATGATTCTAAAAAAAATTGCGCCTAGAATTCCCCACTTTAAAATATGGGGTTGGTCTCTATCTTCAATACCCATTACAGTAAAGATCATAATAAAAACAAATAAATTATCTACTGACAAAGATTTTTCCATCAAATATGCTGCTAGAAATTCCATTGCTTTAATATGACCATCGGAAAATTTAAAATAAATAGAAATATTATACAAAAGAGCTACTCCAATCCAAATAGCGCTCCAAATAAGAGCATGCTTTAATCCCATTTTTGTTTTGCTGTAATCTGTATACCATAGATCGATTGCTAACATCATAGAAATTACAACGATAAAAATAAGCCAATACAAAAACTGTGTAGTCATTTTGACAATTTAATAAACACAATCATTTTTGTCAATTTAAATTTAGAATTATAAAAAGTTAAAAATATATAAAAATTTTAAACTTTATTTAAAATCAATGATTTGTATCATTACTGGGCGTTTCTAAAAATATTTGAATACCTAAAAGATCAAAAGCTACTCTGTTTACGAATCATCATACTTCTACTAAAAAATAAAAATGATTTGATTCGAACTACATTGAAAAAAATTTGTCATTAAGAGCAGAATTACATTAATTGATGAATAAAATGGAAATACAAATCTCTCCAATCGAAAATGCCATAGAAGATTTAAAAAAAGGAAAGATGATCATCTTGGTGGACTCCGAAGACCGCGAAAATGAAGGGGATCTCGTAATTGCTGCGGAATTTGCTACACCAGAAGCCATCAATTTTATGGCTACCTATGGTAAAGGATTGATTTGTGTACCAATGGAGAGCGAGCGTATTAAAGAATTACAACTAGAACCAATGGTAAAAGATAATACAGAAAAATATCGTACAGCTTTTACTGTTTCTGTCGATGCGTCTTCAAAACACGGTGTAACTACCGGAATTTCTGCTTATGATAGAGCAAAAACAGTTCAAGTCCTAATAGATCCCAATACAACATCCGAAGATTTAGTTAAACCAGGACATATATTTCCTTTACAAGCAGTTCCTGGTGGTGTAATTCGAAGGGCGGGACATACCGAAGCATCCGTAGATTTGTGTAAATTAGCAGGATTAAAACCAGCTGCGGTAATTTGCGAAATTATGAATGATGATGGTACAATGGCTCGTCTACCTCAGTTGATGGAGTTTGCAAAAAAACATCGACTAAACATCTATACAATAGAAGATTTGATTCGTTATCGTTTAAAAACAGATTCTTTAATCAAATTAGAGTCTGATTCTCGATTACCTACGGAATATGGTGAATTTCATATATATGCATATTCCACTACCATCGATGATAAAATCCACATTGCATTAGTTATGGGGGATGTTCGCGGAAAAGAGAATGTATTAGTTAGAGTCCATAGCGAATGTCTAACAGGAGATATTTTTCATTCTCTAAGATGTGATTGCGGAAAACAACTCGATACAGCTTTAAAACTCATCGCTCGCGAAGAAAGAGGTGTTCTTTTATATATGCGTCAAGAGGGTAGAGGTATTGGAATTGTGAATAAGTTAAAGGCATATAGATTACAAGACGAAGGTTATGACACAGTAGAAGCTAACGAAAAGTTAGGTTTTCCTCCGGATCTTCGTGATTATGGAATAGGTGCACAAATTCTTCGAAGTTTAGGATTATCAACCATTCGAATTATGACCAACAATCCGAAAAAAATCGTTGGATTAGAAGGCTATGGATTAAAAATCGTAGAACGCGTCCCATTACTAATCGAACCAGAAGAAGAAAACAAGTTTTACTTAGAAACTAAGAAAAAGAAATTAGGTCATTTGTTAGATTTATAGAATTTTATGATTCAATTCAAAGATTATCAAGAACAAATTCAGGGCGGTATTGCAGTAATTGATTTTGGTGGGCAATATGCACATCTTATTGCATCGAAAATTCGCCGATTAGGAGCATATAGCGAAATTTTGCTGCCAGATGAGTTTTTCGAAAAAAATCAAAACCATTTTTTTAAAGGTATAATTCTATCTGGTGGACCTGGTTCTGTTTATGATAGCGATGCTCCCATGATTGATGATAAAATATTGCATCTTGGAATACCTATACTTGGTATATGTTATGGTCATCAATATTTAATGCATAAATTGGGTGGTAACGTAGAAAAAGCTCAAAACCGTGAATATGGAAAAGCAATCTTAAATATACGCGAAAAGTCACTAATCCTCGATGGTTTACAAGAAAAATCTATTGTGTGGATGAGTCATGGGGATGAGGTAATCAAAATTCCAGAGGATTTTAAATGCATCGCTTCCACAGAAGATTGTAAATACGCTGTTGTAGAGAACCCAGAAAAAAGAATTTTTGGACTTCAATTTCATCCAGAGGTTGCACATACACAAGAAGGTTTAAAAATTTTAAAAAATTTTATAAAAATATGTAACTTAGAACAAAGTTGGAATCTAGAAGTTTACTTAAAATATTTAATGAATTATTTAAAAAAATCCTTAGAAAATAAAAAAGTATTTTTTCTTGTTTCGGGTGGTGTGGACTCAACAGTTGCATTTGCTTTGTTAGGAAAAATCTTAGATAAAGAACATCTTTATGGAATGTTGGTAGATACAGGATTCTTACGCTATCAAGAATCACAAAAGATCAAAATCATGCTTTCTAATGTTGGAATCGATATATACATCGAAGATGCAAAAGATTTGTATTATGAGCGATTAAAAAATGTATATGAACCCGAAGAAAAACGTAAAATTATTGGCGAACTCTTTATAGAAGTCCAACAAAATGCTGTAAAAAAGTTGAATTTAAACACAAAAGAATGGTTGTTAGGACAAGGAACCATTTATCCCGATACAATTGAATCTGGCTCTACCAAATTTAGTCATACGATTAAAACCCATCATAATCGCGTTCAAATTATCCAAGAGTTGTTAGAAAAAGGACTTGTAGTAGAACCATTAAGAGATTTATACAAAGACGAAGTAAGAGAAATTGGAAAGCTTCTCGGTCTTCCTCGCGATTTAGTAGAAAAACATCCCTTCCCAGGACCAGGACTTGCAGTAAGATGTTTGTGCAATCAGCAACAATCTGGAGGAATTCAACCTATAAAAGAATCCTTACCACAAGAATTGCAGAATCAGCTCCATCAACATTCATTAGAAATTTATTTATTGCCAATTAAATCCGTCGGTGTACAAGGTGATAAACGCAGTTATGCCCATCCAGCGGTTCTTGTACCCCAGAAAGATTTCTTTTCGAATTTTCAGTGGGAAATTTACCTAGAACTTGCACGAAAAATTCCCAACTTAATCTATGATGTTAATCGAGTGATTTTATTCATTCCTTTTGATCATAAAAATATATCCCATTTGCATTTAGAAACTCATCAATACTTAACTCCACAAAGAATTGAAACCTTGCAAATTATCGATAATATTGTTGACAATTTTCTTAACGAAAAAAACATTTACTACGATATTTGGCAATGTCCAGTTGTACTACTGCCGCTAGTTGATAACAGCAAAAAACAAAGCATTGTCCTTCGTCCTATTTGTTCAACCGATGCTATGACAGCTTCTGTATACGAGATGCCCATTACATTATTAAAAGAATTATCAGAAAAAATTTATAATACGAATTTAATCTCTTATCTTTTTTACGACTTAACAACAAAACCCCCAGGGACAATCGAATGGGAATAGTATATCTTTTGACAGATTTTGGAAGTCGCGATCCTTATGTGGGAATTCTAAAAAGTAGGATTAGTATAATAAACCCAAAGTCGAAGATAATTGATTTATCGCATGAACTGATTCCTTATGATATTGAATATGCTTCTTGGTTTTTGTATTATTGCTACAAAAATTTAGAAAATCCTTTTATTATTTGTATGGTAGTGGATCCAGGTGTAGGTACAGAAAGAAAACCGCTTATTGTTAAAATCCAAAAATCTTTTTTGATCTTACCGGATAATGGGTTAGTTTCTGTTCTAATTCGTGATCCTAAATTCAAAGCAAAAATCGAATATTATGAAATTTTGCCTATAAAACTCAAAGAAATCTATTTAGATCAACTAAAAAATTATCGGTTAGAATACAATATAAGTAGCACATTTCATGGTAGAGATATTTTTGCACCGGCTACTGGTTTAATTTCTAAAAATCCTTTTCTATTAAAAAAATTTACGAATAAAATTAAATATATTCACTTAAACGAAAATGTTCCTGTACCAGAATACGTAGATTTCAATCATTCCAAACAATTTAAAGGAAAAATTGTGTATTATGATCATTTCGGAAATCTATTTACAAATTTATATTTCAATACATTCGATGTAAACCAAAGTAAAAAGATTCGTTTAAAAATCTTCGAAGGAGAGCGAATGATTCTAGAAATCAACAGTTTATCTAAAACCTTTGGGCATAAAGAAAGCAATGATTTTTTGTTTTATGTTGGATCATTCGGGTTTATCGAAATAGCAAAAAATCAACATAGTGCATTCTTAGAATGGAAAGATTGGGAAAGAATCAAAAGGTTTGATGTATTGTTAGAATATCTTGGATGAAGTTTCAATTACATAAACTTTGGAGTTGTTTATCCCATCGATTAACCAATTTTGATCATCCTAGAAACGAGGTGTATTATATTTTAAAACTTTTTTTTTCTTTAAGCGATAAAGATTTTCTTTTAAACTCAGAAATTAAAATAGATTCAGCCCAATGGAATCGTTTGATCCAAATTCTCCAAAAAAGGAATCAACATGTTCCCATAGCTTATTTATTTTCCCGAAAAGAATTTTATTCTCTATCTTTTTATGTAAATGAATCTGTCTTAATACCAAGACCAGAAACAGAACTTCTGGTAGAAATATTTTTAAAAGAAATCCAAAATAAAAAAGAATTATTTTGTTTAGATGTTGGAACAGGTTCAGGATGCATTCCCATAAGTATTCTAAACCATACAGAGAATATTCATTATTTTTTGGGAATTGATATTTCCGAAAATGCAATCAAAATAGCAAACTTCAACAAAAAACAATTGTTAAGTCTGGATAAACAAAAAATTCTAGAATTTCAAAAGATAGATTTTTTAAACGAAATTTATAAAATAAATTATAAATTTGATTTTATCATTAGCAATCCTCCTTATGTATTACCAAACGAATATTTGAACTTAGAAAAAGATTTATTTTATGAACCTAAGATTGCATTATTGGTAGAAAATCCCTATCAATTCTACGAACAGTTTTTTAATCATTGCTATAAATTACTGAATAAAAATGGTTTTGTATTATTAGAAAGTTCACCAACGCTTTTGCCAATACAAATAGAAATTTTAAATCAAATGAATTTCGAATCTTATCGCATAGAAAAAGATTACCAAGCATTGGATCGCTTTCTTATAATAAGAAAATAAACGCTCTCGTAAGAGAACGTTAAAAAATATTATAAATTTATTTTTGGAATTTCTAACGCTTTCTGAACTGCATTAGGAAGCACAAATGCAGCTTTATGCATTTCTTTTGTATAATATTGTAAATTCCAATTTTCGATGTTTTCTTCTCGAATTCTTTGATCTAAGTTTTCGAATGGACTAAATCGTTTAGAAAAAAAAGTAAAACCAATAAATCCGCCAGGATATGTGGGAACTAATGTATTATAATAATATTGAATAGGAAAATATTTTTTTCCGTGTTGAATCAATTCTTTAATGATATCTGTAAACATCAACATATGTTCTGCTTGATTTACTAATATACCATTTTCTTTTAAGGATTCATAACAATATTTGATAAATTCTTCTTTAAACAATACTTCTGCTGGCCCAACAGGATCGCTAGAATCTACAATGATAACATCGTATTCATTTTTATGTTCTTTTACCCATTGAAAGCCATCTTTAAATACTAAGCTTACTTTGGGATTGTTCAATTCGCAAGACATTGTAGGTAAATATTTTTTAGAGACTTCTACAACCCTTTCGTCAATTTCGCACATTACAACATGCTTAACAGTTTTATGTTTTACAATTTCTCTAACAGTTCCTCCATCACCACCACCGATTACTAATACTTTTTCTGGGTGATTGTGAGCAAACAAAGGAACATGAGCAATCATTTCGTGATAGCCAAATTCATCTTTTTCTGTGCACATGATAACATCATCTAGTGTTAACATTCTTCCAAATCCCGTAGTTTCGTATATACTAATAGATTGAAAGGGACTTTTTTCTTCGTAGAGTTTCGACTTAATACTAACTTGAGTTTTAATATGTTGAGCTAAATTAAGTTTTTCCACAAACCATTCTGTCATATTAATTGCTCCTTTTTTAGATTTAAAATGTATAAAAAAATGAAGCGACAATACAAGTAAAGACAAAACTTTGTCCTTATGGAAAGGCCTTTTAAGATTCTTGGAATTCAGCAAATTGCAATTGGTGGTTTAGACAAAGAAAAATTAAAAAAATTTTGGGTAGACTTATTAGGTCTGTCGATAGTGGGAACTTTTAAAAGCGAAAGAGAAAACGTAGACGAAGATATCCTTAAATTAGGAAAAGATCCTTATGCAGTAGAAGTAGATATTATGCAACCGTTAGATCCAGAAAAAAGTCCTAAGGTTCATGTTCCTCCTTTAAACCATATTGGTCTATGGGTGGATAATATCGAAGTTGCAGTGGAATGGTTAACCAAACAAGGGGTTCGTTTTGCACCAGGTGGTATTCGAGTAGGGGCAAGTGGACATAAAGTAGCATTCATTCATCCAAAATCTAACGAAGAATTTCCTTTTTCTGGCGAAGGCGTGTTGATTGAATTAGTTCAAGCACCAGAAGATGTTATTAATGCATTAAAATAAGGTGAATGTTATGGTAAGAATCAAACCATTTCGCGCATACGTACCAAACAAACAGTATGTAGAGGAAATCATTTGTCCACCTTATGATGTAATCGATACAGAAGAATCAAGACAAATTGCACAAAAAAAAGGAGAACGTTCGTTTATTCATATTATCCGTTCTGAAGTTGATTTTCCCGAGAATGTAGATCCTTATTCAGATGCTATTTATCAAAAAGCAAAAGAAAATTTGTTAAATTTTATAAAAAAAGGATATTTTCTTCAAGAAAATCAAGAGGTATTTTTTATCTATCAACAACAATGGAAAAATCATATACAATCGGGAATTGTAGGGTTAACTCATATCGACGATTATATTAACAATAAAATCAAAAAGCATGAATTTACGCGACCAGAAAAAGAAGAAGATAGGTTTAGACATATAGATATTACTGGTTTTAATTGCGAACCTGTTTTTTTTGCCTTTAAGTCTCAAGAATCCAAAGAACTAGAAGATTTTATCAATCGTTTTGTAATGGATAAACAAAATTTATTGTACGATGTAGAGGACGAAAATCAAATTGTCCATAGAATTTTTAGAATTTCTAAAAAAGAAGAGATAGATTTTATTATAAAACATTTTTCTCATTTGCCTTCTATTTATATTGCAGATGGACATCATCGGACAGCATCGACAGTTCGAGCAGGTTTAAAAAGAAAAGAACAAGATAAAAACTATCATCCCGAAAAACCTTACAATTATTTTCTAAGTGTTACATTTCCATCCCAACAACTCAAAATCTTACCTTATAATCGCGTAGTAAAAGATTTAAATTCTTATAATTCCGAACAATTTATAGAAAAAATCAAAGAAAAATTTCTTGTAAACAAAGGAAAATCCAATCTTAGTGTACATGAATTTCATCTTTATTTAGAGGGAGAATGGTATCATTTAAAACTAAAAGAACCTTATTTAAGAAAGGGAGAAGTAGAGAATTTAGATGTTAGCTATTTGCAAGACTATGTGCTTGATCCCATTTTGGGGATAAAAGATCCTCGCACATCCGAAAGAATTCATTTTGTTGGTGGCATAAAAGGAGAAGAAGAATTAAAAAAATTGGTAGATTCTGGTAAGTGGAAGGTTGCTTTTTCTTTATATCCTACACCAATCGATGCTTTATTTAAAGTAGCAGATGCTGGGCAAGTTATGCCTCCTAAATCTACTTGGTTTGAACCCAAATTAAAGTCTGGATTTTTTTTGTATAATATTGATTCAGAATAAAATTTTTTAGAAAATTGATTGTTTTTTTGATTCATTCTGATTAAATTGTAAAATAAAGAGGAATTCTTATGCATAATTATATAGAAATCATGGATACCACACTAAGAGATGGGGAACAAACGGATGGTGTTTCTTATTCAAAATTCGAAAAATTACAAATTGCAAAATTCTTATTGGACAAATTAAAAGTCGATCGGATCGAAATTGCTAGTGCAAGGGTATCCAAAGGAGAATTCGAAACCGTAAAAGAAATCTTCGATTGGGCAAATTCTAAAGGATATAGAGATCGTGTAGAGATTTTAGGTTTTGTTGATTTTAACGCAAGTGTTGATTGGATAGAAAGTGCAGGTGGTAGGGTAATCAACCTTTTAACAAAGGGCTCTAAAAAACATTGTGAATATCAACTAGGAAAAACCTTATCGGAACACATTAAAGATATAGAAAAAACCATCCAATATGCAAAAGACAGAAATTTTATCGTCCATGTTTATTTAGAAGATTGGTCCGGAGGATTTTTATATTCACGTGATTATGTAAAAGAAATGTTAACTCACTTAGTTCAGATGCCCATAGATAGATTTATGTTCCCCGATACCTTAGGTATTCTGGAACCTGACGAAGTAAAAGCAGGAATTAGTTGGGCATTGGATTTATTTCCAAATTTAGAAATAGATTTCCACGGACATAATGATTATGATTTAGCAACAGCCAACTGTTTAGCTGCTGTTAAGGCAGGTGCTAAGGGTGTTCATGTGGCTGTCAATGGTATGGGAGAAAGAGCAGGGAATGCTCCCTTAGAAGCGGTAGTTACAGCTTTACACGATAAATTAAGAGTTCAAACCAGTATTAACGAAAAAGCGATTACAGATGCTTCTCGCTTAGTTGAAACATTCAGTAGAAAGCGGGTTGCAGCAAACCATCCCATCGTTGGTCAAGATGTATTTACACAAACAGCTGGTATCCATGCAGATGGGGATAAAAAGCATAATTTATACGCGAATCCGATCTTGCCTGAACGTTTTGGAAGACAACGTTATTATTCTTTAGGAAAATTGGCAGGTAAAGCATCGATTTCTAACAACTTAAAAGCTTTAGGTATTGAACTTCCACCAGACAAAGAACAAATTCTTTTGGAAAGAATTAAAGAGCTAGGCGAAAAAAAAGCAACTGTTACAATTGATGATTTACCATTCTTAATAGAAGATCTCTTCGGTGGAATTCAAGTCATCTATATTCGCGTTAAAGATGTAGAAATTATCACCAAATTGAATACAAACCCAATTGCTCGATTAACATTGACCTATGTAGAAGATGACTATACAGAAGAAGCAACCGGAGATGGTGGATACGATGCCTTTATGAATGCATTAAGAAAAATTGCAGAGAAAAACAAGATGCATATAGCAGAATTAGTAGATTACGAAGTTCGTATACCACCTGGCGGAAAAACCGATGCATTAGTAGAAACAATTATCACTTGGAAAAGTCCCTTCGACGGTACTATTTTTCGAACAGTTGGTGTAGATAGTGATCAGATATTGGCTGCTGTAAAAGCAACAGAAAAAATGCTCAATCGCTTATATTTAATTTTTATGAATAAAAGCGTAGATGATTCCACAATGCCTCCTCAATTATCGAATTCCAACGTCAAAAAGTAACAAAATTTTGTAAATTTTTGTAGTCGAAAATTAATTCGATATTTAATTGAATATTAAATTAATTTTAGGAGGAAATTTATGAAGATAGCGACATTGATTGTTAGAATTTTATTAGGGTTGATTTTTTTTGTTATGGGTTTGAATGGATTTTTTCATTTTATTCCCCAACCACCAATGGGAGAAGAAGCAGCAAAGTTTATGATGGGACTTGCAAGTTCAGGATATTTTTTTCCTTTTTTAAAGACACTTGAAACAATTAGTGGAGCTTTACTTTTAGCGGGTATTTATGTTCCATTGGCATTGGTAATTTTGTCGCCAATTGTTATCAATATATTTTTATTTCATCTTTTTTTGGATCCAAATGGTCTTCTCATAGCCATTGTTTTAGTTCTATTGATGATCTTTTTAGGATATACTTATAGAGAGTATTTTAAAAGTTTATTTACACTTAAAGCAGAAATAAAATAATTTTACATAAATAAATGATGGACATTAGTCCATCATTTATAAAAATTGGTTTAATATGCCAACTAAATATCCTGGAACAGAAGAAGAAAAATTAATCCTGAATGCTTATATCGCTTTTTTAAGAGCTTATAATTCCGTTCTAGAAAGACTTTCGGATTTATTAACAAAAGAACGGTTAACGTTTAGTCAATTTGGAGTATTAGAAGCTCTTTATTTTTTAGGTCCAATGAATCAAAAAACAGTTTCTAAAAAGATCTTAAAATCTGCTTCTAACATTTGTACAGTTTTAGAAAATTTAGAAAAAAGAGGATTGATTAGACGAGAAACAAACAAAAAAGACAGAAGAAATACATTAGTTTATCTAACACCGGAAGGAGAAAAGCTTATAAAAGAACTGTTTCCCATTCATTTAGAAGACATTAAAAAAGAATTTTCTGTTTTTAACAAAAAAGAAGTGGAAACATTCTATAAATTATGTAAAAAATTAGGTTTAAGAGGATTGGAATAATTATAAAAAAATTTTATAAAAAAATATTCTATTGATTTAACTTTTTCTTTTTGGGTATAGGAATCTCAATAGTAAAAATTGTATTCTTCATCGCGGAACGATATTGAATCAATTTTGTATAAATGATTTCTACATCAAAAGGTTCATAACCCGATTTTAGGAATAATACAATACTTCTTAAGCCAGCTCCGAATCCTCCGCCAGCAGTATCTGCTTCTTTTTGGTATAATGATAAGGCAGTTTCGAAAGGATTTTTGTTCGCATTTATTAAATCTTCTTTGATTTTATTTAAATTATATTCAACACGTTGTTTGTCTATAACTGTGATGGGAGAATTATTGATAACATTCACTAAAAAAAAATTCAATTCATTTTTAGGAATAATTCTTAAAGTAACCGTAATTTTTTTATTAAATTTTTCTGATAGTGCAAAAGAGTTGGTTTTATATTTTTCTATTAAATTTAGAATTGATGCAGTTAAATCGATGTTATCTAAATTATATTTTTTTAATAAATCAGATTGATTATTTTCTATTGCATATTCTATGTCTTCTTTTACATCTTCTGGATTTAGTTCTGGGGAATCTTTCATAATTCTTTGGAATAATGCATTTTCTAAGATTGCCCAACGATTGTTGGCTTTATTTGCGTTGTTGATCAATTCTCCAATTGACCAAAAGACTGCTTCTGCTAATAGATAATAATCCATATCATCCGGATTATTTGGATTAGAAAATATATAGAATACAATTTCTCTTAAATGTTTTTCGCCGTCTGGAATATAATTTTTATCGACAGAAAAAACTAAATCCTGTTTATGCATTTTTTCGATTTCTGTTTTTAAATCCATTTAAATTATAAACAATTTATGAATGTTATTAAATCAACATATTTTTGACGTAATTTCATTTTTAAAAAAAATGTATCTATGTTCAAACAAAAAAAGAATCTTTTTGTTCTCGTTTTTATTATTATGATTGATTTTATTGGTTTTACTCTGATCTTCCCTCTTGTACCAGATTTATTGTTATATTATTTAAATCATCCTATCTATAAAAGTGATGAAGTAATCATCCATTTCTTTCTTTTAATCGATAGAACTTTTAAACAATTGATTCCTTTTAGTAATAATTTAAATGGAGATGTTGTATTGATTGTAGGTGGTATTATTAGTTCCATCTTTTCTGTTTTACAATTTATTTTTTCTCCTTATTGGGGGAAACTTTCTGATTTTTATGGACGAAAAAAGATCTTAATCTATACAAATATTGGGTTAGGTCTTTCTTATCTATTTTGGTTATTTTCAAAAAGTTTTTCGATGTTTTTGATATCGCGAATCATTGGTGGAATCATGTCGGGAAATTTAGGGGTAGCTTCTGCTGCAATGGCAGATATGTCGAACAAAGAAAATCGAACTGTGTATATGGGGCTTGTTGGAATGGCTTTTGGTTTAGGGTTTGTAATAGGTCCTGTTTTTGGTGGTCTATTATATTATATTGGTAATGAATATTTGCGCGATTTGCTACAAAATAGTTTTTTTCATCCTTTTTCGATTTGTGCTTTGGGGTCTTTTTCTTTATCTCTTATAAGTATTTTATTCAATTTTTTCTTTTTAGAAGAAACGCATCAAACATCGCAAAAAACAACCAGAGAAAGAATTTCGATTATGCAAATCAATCAGTTAAATACTCCTGTTAAATTAGGAATATTGCTAAATTTAGTCTATATGTTAATATTTACTTCGTATGAATTTACATTTACATTTTTTTATAAATTTACTTTTAATTTAACACCAAAAGAGATTGGTTTTATTTTTTTGTATTTAGGTTTATTGATAGCACTAGGTCAAGGTTCTTTATCGCGAATGTTATCTGGTAAAATATCCGAAAAAACAATGATGCAATTAGGAATCGTCAGCATTTCTACAACATTTTTACTGCAACCTATTTTAAAGCAAAACATCTTTTTTTCTTTGTTAACGCTTATACCATTAGCATTGGGAAATTCTTTATTCCAACCAGCTGTTAATGGCTATACGAGTTTACACTCTAAAAAAGAAGAGCAAGGTTATGTATTGGGGTTAATGCGTTCCTTAGGTTCTTTATCGCGAGCGATTGGCCCATTTGTAGGAGGAAGTTTATATTGGATGTTTGGAATTCAAATTTCTTATTTGATTTTTATTTTTATATTATTGATTGCTCTTTATTTAACTTTTAGGTTGTAATGATAATTTTTGATTTTCAAACTTTGAACTTTTATTTTTTTGATCGTTGATGGAATCCATTGCAAGAATGTTTTTAATTTTAGGATTAATTTTTTTTGTATTGGGTGGATTATTTTATTTACTTTCTTCCCATCAGTTTCCATTTTTAAAATTTTTGGGTAAGCTGCCTGGAGACATCTATATTGAAAAAGAAAATTTTAGGTTTTATTTTCCTATTACAACGTCTATATTATTGAGTATTTTACTGTCTATACTCTTGTATTTTATCAGTAGATTTCGTTAATTTTTGGATTGTATTATTTGTTCAAAGTTCGTTAGAGGTTGAAAGATACTTCTTCTTTTTTCTTCTTTGTTTCGCTCTTTTTCTTCGAATTCTTTTAGTATTTCTTCTCTAAAATATCTTTGCGAAGAAAAGCGTGGTTCATTCTTCTTAGGAGTTAAACGTATATATTTTCCATCTGGTAATAATAGTCTTGCATTATGATTATCACGAAATATAACATCTAATATATGAATGATTTTATTTTTTAAATCTGGATCTTCTATGGGGAATAATATTTCTACACGACGATTAAGGTTCCTGGGCATTAAATCTGCGGAAGATAAAAAAATCTTAGGATTGCCGTTGTTTTCGAAGTAATAAATTCTACTATGTTCTAAAAATCTTCCAACGATAGAAATTACTCGGATATTTTCGCTAATTCCAGGTAGATTTGGTTTTAGACAACATATACCACGCACATTCAAATCGATCTTCACACCAGCCATAGAAGCTTTATAGAGAAGTAGAATCATATCTGCATCTACGAGTGAATTAATTTTAATTTTTATAGAAGCTGGTTTTCCTGCTTGTGCATTCGCGATCTCTTTTTCTATAAGTTTCGTTAATGTTTGACGTAAATCAATTGGAGCAACAGAAATCTTAGAAAATTTAGGAATGCTTGCATATCCTGTTAATGCATGGAAAAGATTGGATACATCATTGTTGATTTCTGGATCCGCAGTTAAAATAGCTAAATCTGTATAAATCTTTGCAGTATTAGGATTATAATTCCCCGTAGAAAGATGGACATAAGAGCGAACACCGTCTTTCTCTCTACGAATAACTTGTAAAACTTTCGCGTGTATTTTAAGTCCCACAAGACCATAAACAACGTGAATTCCGTGCTTTTCCATTTCTCTTGCCCATACAATGTTTCGCTCTTCGTCAAAACGTGCTTTTAATTCTACAAGTGCTGTAACTTGCTTTCCTCTTTCGGCTGCTTCTATAAGTAATTTGACAATTGGACTATCACCACTGGTTCTGTATAGGGTTTGTTTTATGGCTAAAACATCTTTGTCTGTTGCTGCTGCTTGTAAAAAATCGATTACAGGTTGAAAGGAATCATAAGGATGATGTAATAAAATGTCTTTTTGTTTTATCAATTCAAAAATATCACTTAGGTTTTCTAGTGTGATTGTATTTCTTGGTATAAATGGAACATCGCGAAGATCTGGACGGTCTTGAATTTTTTCGTAGATTTCCATAAGGTTGAATAAGTTTAACATACCATTTTTTTCGTAAGTTTCTTCTTCTTTAAGGTCTAGTTGCTTGCGAAGAAAATCTTTTAAATCATTGGGCATTCCTTTTCTATAGCTTAGACGAACTGCTTCGCCCCATTTTCTATTTTTTAGTTCTTCCTCTATCGTAGAAAGCAGGTTTTCTGAGCTAACTTCCTCGATAGAAAGTTCAGAATTTCTGTTAATTGTAAAACCATGAATACTGATGATTTCGTTGTTTCCAAAGAGTTCTTTTATGTGTAGTTTGATGATTTCTTCTAATGTTATAAATCTTCGAATTGTTAAAGAAAATTTATTTTTTGGTGGTAATTCGATAAATCTTGGTAAAACATCCGAGGGAACTTCTACAATTGCATAAGAAATTTTGTTTGGGTTTCTTTCTAATCTTAGTTTAATAGCTAAGTTTAATTTACCGTTTAAAATTCTTGGGAAAGGATGCGATGGATCAATTGCCAAAGGCGTTAGTATTTTGAACAATTCCTTTTTAAAAAAATCCTTGATAAATTTTTTATCTTTATTGTCTAAGAGCTTTTCTATATTTTGTGTATCTTGATAGATTTCTATACCCTTGGATTTTAGTTGTTCTAATATTTCGTTTAAAACATTATATTTAGTGATAGTTAATTGATGAACCTTTTTATGTATTTCTTTTAATGTTTCTTCTGCTGTCTTACCATCTAATTGGATTTCGTTAATAGAAGAAGCAACAATTTGTTTTAAACCAGCAACGCGAACCATAAAAAATTCGTTCATGTTATTATCATAAATTGCAATGAATTTAAGTCGTTCTAACAAAGGATTATCTTTCCGTATTGCTTCTTCTAATACGCGATAATTAAATTCTAACCAAGATAATTCTCTGTTAAAAAAGAGATCATAGTTATTTATGCTTAATAAATGGTTGTTTTTGGTAATTTTATTAGCTTTTTTTTTAGGATTATTTGTAGATATTTCGTTCTTTGATTCTATAATTTTATCTTTAGAAAATTCATTGTGTTCCTCAAATTCCTTTTTTAATTCTAGCATAATAATTAGAAATAAGATAGTACATAAATTGATTTTGTCAATTATTATTCACATTAGAAAATTTCTTTTGTATGTTGTTTAAATAAATTAGTTCTCTTTCTCGAAAGTCTTTTATAAAAGGCTTCATATCTTTTATATTTCTAGATATACGATATCCTTCTTCCATGGTTTCTATTAGGGCATCTGCACCAACTAAATTCGCAGCTACTTTTATAGGAGCCATCACCAATTTAATTAGTGGTAGTTTAGATAGTGCAAAGAAAAAAGCAAGGGATTCACAGATTAATTCTATTTGTTGTTTTCTTTTTTCGTATTGATTTTTTTCGTGAATAATCTTTTCTATAATTTCGAAATCTAAATTCGTTTTTTCGTTGTATTCTCTATCTTTTAGGTAATTTTTTAACAATTCTTCGGCAATTTCGTAATCTAACTCATCAGATATTTTGATTAATTGAATTAATTTATAAATATTTTCTACTAAATCCTGACCTACAATCGTTTTTAATTTTTGGTAGAGTTCTTCTAAAGCTTTGTCTCTTTCTTGTTTATTAGCAGGTGCATAGAGATGTTGGCGAAAAAAAGATGGAATTTCGTTAAAACCTTTAACATTTTTTATATAATCTTCGTAATGCTGTTCTAACCGTTCAATTATCTGGTTTACTAGGATTTGCTTTGCAATCTCTAATTCGTGATTTTGACTCACAAGTCGAAATTTCAGAATTATATTAAGACTTGCAAGTTATTTTTATATTAAATAGTTAAAAATTAAACTTAATTATTTAATTTTTTTATAACAACTTTTTCTATGTTAAGGCTTTTTAATTTTTCTTTGATTTCTTTCGATTCTTCGCTCGAATTAGAGGTAGTATATAGAACATAGTATTTATTTTTTTTCTTATAATATGCTTTAATTCCATTTTCTTCGAGTTTGTTTTTTAGTTTTTGTGCATCCTCTTCACTTTTATGAGCAGATACTTGTATTAAATATTTCTCTTCTTTTTTTTCGTTAGAGAAGGGTTTTTTGTAAACTTTCCATTCTTCTTTTTTGGGGTGTTCGATTTCTTTGTCGTTTTCTATGATTTGTGATGTTGTAGGAGAATTATCTATTGTATTTTCTTTCATGATTCTTGTGACCGAAGAGATCTTTTCTGCTTTTTTTAGTTCTTCAATAGAAATGGTAGGTTTTTCTTCTTTGGGTTCTTGTTTTATTTCTTCTGGTTTAGATATTTTAGGTATTACTGGAGATTCTATCTGAACTAAATTACTATCTTGAATCGTTTTGTCTTTACCTATTTTATATCCAATCGTAAAGCTGGTTAATACAACAGCGATAAAAATTGTCGAAAGTAATATAATTCTTTCTTTGTCTAAATGAATTATATAAAATATTCTCTTTTTCATATTTTACCTCATCTTTTGGGTTGATTTTTTTGTATTTGTTCTATTAAATATAATATCTTTTTTTCAAGTGTTTCTTTATCTTGATCGTTCCATAAAACACAATTTGCAAGCATTTTTTTTGTAGAAGGATCCATTTGATTCTTTTCTCTTAACATAAATTCTTCTTCTGTCCATTGGTTTCTTTCAAAAGCTCTTTTTTTCCTTAATTCGATTGGAGCATCAACAACAATGATAAGATCATAATCATTTTCTTTGTGAGAATTACTTTCAAACAATAATGGCACATCATAAAGAATGATTTCCCCCGTCTTTGCATTTTTTAAATATTGTTTTATTTCTTCTTTTACCAATGGATGTAAAAGATGGTTAATCCATTGGACATTTTCTTTTTTACTAAATATCTTTTTAGATAAATATTTTAAATTGACTTTATCTGTACCATCATAACTTTCTTCACCAAATTTGTCAATAATGATTTTTTTTATTTCTGGTCTTAAATACATTTTTTTTGCAATATCATCAGCATTTAATACAGTACAATGATGATTTTTAAAAATTTCCGAAGCAGTACTTTTTCCAGCTGCAAGTGTTCCAGTTAACCCTATAAGATAGGAATTTTTTTTCCAAGGAAATTTTTCGGGAACTTTTTCGTATTCTAAATTAAATAAATTTTTTAAATTATTCATAATATTGATCTATTTTAATAAAAAATTGATGGAGGTTTAAAAGCTCTCCTTCTCTAAATTTTATCTTTATGTAACATATATCATTGTATACTTTACAAAAAAATATATTTTTTCCTTGCTTGTAAAATTCTTGATTCTCTTTCATAGTTAGTATAATAAATATATTTTTTTCTTTATAAAATTCTTTTAATATATTTAATTCGCAATTATCTTTGGGGAATGCGAAAATCCATAAATTCGTATCTTCGTTTAAGTACAAGAATTTTTTTAGTTCTTCTTCGATGATTTTACAATTTTTAAAAAATAGAGTCATCATTTTGATGTTATTAAGAAAGATAGGTTTAAATTTATTATATATATAACTATTTTTTTCTAAACAATTAAAACAATAAAGTTTTTCTTTAAATTCTTTAAGTGATTCTTCTTCTTGATCAAAATAATTCATAAAATCATAATAAAAATTTTTTAGAATATATAAATAATTATCGATGGGTTCTTCTTCTTTGGGAAGATAATTTAAAATAAAAATACTCTGTTCTTTGGATTTGGTATGTATAGATTTTTCGTGTTCGTAGAATATATTATAATATTTTTTTATCGTATCGATTCTATTGGAATCATATTTTAAGGGATAATAATAAATATGAATAAAATCATCCGAAAAAACTGGTTTTAAAAGTATAATAAAAATCAATAATAGTTTTTTCATTATAAGGTAATTTTTGTGCATTGATTCAATAAATACAAGTATTTTTCGTTATACCATTCCATTAAATTTAAAAAGGTTTTTAGGTTATTTCTTAGTTCTGTCTTATAAAAACAGGAAAATAATAATTGGTTTTTAGAAGTATAGAACAGAATACCACTACTAACTGTATTGGTGTATGGTGTATCGTTTAAGTTCAAGACTCTAAAGAAATAATAATATTTATCGTCTATGAATTGTTTTGAATCGATTTTGATTTTTAAAAATTTTGTTCCATCCCATAAATAAAAAGGATTCTCCAAAGATAAATCTTCTTTTAAGATAAAGAATCTTGTATTAAAATTTATGTTAAATAAATTTATAAAATTACAATCATTGATTTCGCAAGGATCACAAAAGACATCATTACAACCCAAAAAATTTGGGTTTTTTCTATGCAATTTTTGGGAATTAAAATCTTTTAAGCTATCTCCTATTATATAGATAAATCCATCACTCGAACTAGACACAATACCAGAAGAATAAGAACTTCGGTTGGGACAAGAGGCGCTTTTTATATATTCTACAAAGAAAAAGGCATTTTTGCCTTGTAGATAAAAATTATTACCTGCGGTTTCCTGACAAAATGTATTGTCTATATAAGAATCGTTTATAATCATTATTTTTTGTTTTGGCACAGTGATCGATGCATATTGATAAAGTTCTCTATATTTTTTCTTGATCATAGAAATATTTAAAGGATCTTCTATCCAAAAAAAGATTTCTGCATTATTGTCGCGTGCATTGATACTCATATTATATGAACCTGTTAATAGAAAATCATCGATTAAGAATGTTTTATGGTGCAATTTTCCTCCTCGATTAACGGCATGATTATCTTGGAACTGAAAATCAAAATTCTCTTTATAAATATTTATGTAGTTGATGACTTCTTCCAAAAATGGATTGTTATCTAATGTAGTTTTGTCTACTATACCAGAAATCATCCAAGAATTTTCGTTCTTATAAACCAAACTATTCATTATAGTGGGATCGTAAAAACTATATAGATAAAAAGAAATATTTTGTTTTGCATTTAAAATGGAATTATTGATAATACTTTGGATTTCTTTACCATTTTCTGGTGATTGAAGAATTTTGATTTTGTAAAAATCGCTATAAATTATAATAGGATAGGGGTAGTCCAAATAATAAAATTTTTTTATGATAAGATTTCCCATTTCTTTGGGTAGAGGAATTTTAAAAAATAAATTAGAATTATAATAAATATCACTTTTTGTAAAGTTTCCTGTTCCAGCAAATAGGGTTGTATAATCCGAAAGAATCATTTTGATGTGTTGCAATTGGGTATCTTGTCTTATTTCGAAGGGAATTTTATAATGATTTAACAAATCATAAGTTTGATCTTTGGAACCAATAATTTTGATTTTTATACCTTTCTTATATTGTTCATAAATAGCATGAACGATATCTTCTTCTTGTAGTTCGTAGCAGAATATATATAGATTCTCTTTTGCATTTAAGATAACATCAAGAATTTCTTTTTTGATTTTATCGTTGTTTATGCTATCATAAGGGTTAGAAAAATAATACTCAATTCTTTTATTTTGCAATAAGAGATTGTTAAAAACGTCTAATGGATCGGGTTTCTTACAGGACAAAAATATTATTAAGATTATTAAAATAAACTTCATAAAACCTCCTAAATATAATAGATAAAAAATAGATGAAAATTTTTAGAAATATATTTATAATTTTTTTCTTGTTTTTTGTAGAGTTCAGAATAAGATAAAAGAAACTTTGATTTTTGGTATTTAAACAAAATTTCTAATGCTGGTTCTAAGTAATGAGTAATTTTTTTGTCTTCGTTTTTTTCGAATAATCGAATATTATTTATATCAAAAAGGTTTTGGGTGATAATTTCTTTTTTTATGTATCCTACACGAAGTATCAATTCTAAAAAAGTAAAATTGTATTTGGCTTTAAGATAGAGTGTATCTGCTGGTAAGATAAAATGATTTTCGCTATCTATAAAAGAAATACCTTCGCATATATCTTCTGGGTTATAGCAAATTTGGTATTGAGGATTGATTCTATAAGTAGTACTTAATTGTGGTGTTAGAAGAAATTCGTCGAAAATCGAGGTATATCCAAAATATTCCCATCGATTGGTTAAATAATTCCATTTGGATTTGGTTGTTTTTGCTCCTTCTAATAATAAATAAAAAGGCTCATAACGAATTAGTATCCCAACCTTGTACTTATAACCATCAATTTTATAGAATTGATTTGCCTTATAAAATGTTCCATCGCTTTTAGAAATATGTCCTTTTAAAAAGAAATACTTCGAATGTAGTAAAAGTGCATATTCATAAAAATTCATTTGAATAATATTTTTTATGTTGGAGTAAATATTTTTTTGATCAATAAAATAATAACCAAAGTTAAAATCGATGTAGGAACTTAAAAATGTATAATGTAATTTATAATTTTTGTTTAAGTTTTTGTTTTCTTTTTTTTGTATTTCTTGAATATAATAATGATTCACGATTTTATTGTATTCTTCGTCTTCTTTAAAAAAGATTTGTTCTTTATCGTAGATAAAATAAGGCGATATTGTTAGAATATGACTTTCTAAATCAATTCGAAAATCTACACTAGGAAATACGTATTGAATCAAAGGATACGAAGTTTGATTGAATAAACTTTCGTATGGGTTTATATAACCAATAAGTAGAAAGATGTTTTGATAGTATATACCCCCAAAGGTATTGTCTCTATGGTACAAATAGAACTTGGGTTTATTGTCATTATCTTTTCGGTATAAGACTTCTTTATCTTCTTTTATGTCGATGTTAAACCAATAGATCTGATTTAAAGAAAAGAGGGAATAATCCCTCGAAAATTTTATGTTTAATGGAATGCCAACGTTAAAAATATTTTGTATAGGAATTTCTTTTTGTTGAGCTTCTTTATAATAAGATAGAATATGGTTTAAAAAAAAGCCCGTTTGGAAGTAAAAATTTTCCCCCCAAATGCTAGAAAAACTCAATAAAAAAATTATTATATATCGCATCATTGGATTTCTCCGTCAAAGTAGTTCAAGCCAAAATAAAAAGAGTTATCTTTAAAATAGTGATGATGAAGAATAAGCTCTTGGTTTTTTATTTCGAAAGGAGCAAGTTTGAATTCTGGAAAACCATACGAACATAAAGAAATCTTTTGATTATCAATATATGTATATATTTCTATGTATTCATTATTACTTAATCCATTGCCAATTTTATTTTTATCCGCGGTAGTAAGATAAACATCGATAAATGGTTCCTTAGGTGGCTTTAAATAAAATTCTCTAATTGTTGAAGTAGGTTCAATCAATACAATACATTCGTGTTTTTTGGTTTTATAATAATTTTTTTCTAGATTATCCAGATAATTAGTTTCTATGATGGGATTAAGAAATTTATTTTTATAAGGTAAAATCCTTATTTCTGTGCTATTGTCTTTTAAGTAGAGTTTGTAGTCTCCATCTTCTAGAAAGCAGATACGAAGTGATTCTGGAGAATCGATGTACAAAGAGTCTATAAAACACAAAGGTTTTTCGTTAAAAATTTCTATGTATTGTTCTACGGAGTTATTGATGACAAATTTCAAGATTCTTCTTTGATAAGGATAAGAAAAATTCGTATTAATTCCAAATGTTTGGTTTGGTGATATGATTCGTTCTTCTATGAGTGTATTATTTTCGTTATAGATTTTTACTTGGTATGGTTGCTCAAAAATACTTGTAATAGTTTGTCCGCTATAATCGTTTATGTATAAATAAGGAATTGGCTTGTTATTTTTTTCGGGAGTTGCATACCCTCTGCAATTATGGAAGTTTTCGCTTGTATCTGTTGGCAAGAGAAAATCATAATTTTTTATGTAATTTAGGGATTTTGGAAAATCTGTATGAATAAAATGTTTTAGTTCGTACTTACCGATGCGAATTTTTTGGTTTGATGTTCTATATTCGCTCATTGAATTTGGGATGGTTAAAGTGCTTACAACAATATAATTTTCTGGTTGGATGCATTTAGGTTTATCGTGTAATAACAAAAATCTTCTAGGAATTTTTGGTGACGGAAAATAATAATATTTATAATTATTTTTATAAATAATATTAATAAAATTTTTATTAATATTTTGTTTACTTTGGCAATCTATTTCAATAAATTCATCTTCGGGAATTCTTTTGTTGTTCGAATCAAATGGACCACCAATCAATAATTCGGAGATACTACATTCATAATTATCTTGTTTAGGTGTATCTTCGTATCCAGGAGAGAATGCATAATCCTCACAATTTTGTGTGCCTTTACAAAAAGTAGAATGAAATTCCCACTCATCCTTCGACAATACTTTAATCGAATGTATTTTTTTAAAAATTTTGTTTTTAGAATCACCGTAGATAAAACTAGAATTTTGATCCTCAATTCCAGAAAATAACAATCTTTCTTCGAAAGGGAAAAAACGTTTTAATTTTATCGATTGATTTATTTTAAAAGAAGTTATATTAAAATTGACGATTTGATTTTCGTAAAAGTAATATTGATTCGAAGCAGAAAATAAATATACGATATCTTTGATTTCTTTCGGCAAAGAAATAAGGACATCGTTTATACTTAAATAAATCTGATTTGTGTTGTTATCGCAATTTTGATTGCTCTTGATTTCGATAAATTTACCATAACTGGAAGTTTGATTGTTTTCTACGATTCCCCAAGGATTGATTTCTGTTAAAACAAAATCTTCTAATGTGCAGTTTGTTTCTGTTTTAAGGGTAAATATACTTCTATCCAAATCCTTTATCGAGCATTCTTTCCATAAACAGATTTCGTTTGGTTTATAAAAACCATCATAGAACATCCAATTCTCTGATATTATACCTTGATGATTTATCTTAAAGTTGTAAGAATCTTGGAAATAAATTGTTAAGTCACTTTTTGATATGGAATGTTCGGTTTCGTTTAGATCAAATATCAGATAGCTATAAGGAAAAAGAAAACTATACGATTGATTTTTGGGATTGTACAATACTACAAAATTTTCTAATGATGCAAGACGGATTTTTTCTAGTTGTTTCTTATTGAATAGAATCATGTCAAGATATATATCTTTTGATGTTTTAAAAGTTGTTGTAAAATTTATATTTAATTTATAAAATAAATTTAATAAATCGTTTAAAAAAGTTATGTCTTTTATTGTTATAATTACTAGTTTATTTTCTATTTTGTATAAAAAATTAATTTCTTGGTTTTTAATGAGGATTGCATATTCTGTTTCGTAAAATCGCTTAGGTAAAAAAGTATCTTGTTTTTTAAAAAATTTCTGGGAATAAAAGTAATACGAAGTTTTAAGATTTTTTAATTTTTCGGAAATACTACTTTCCAAAAATGTATTATAGATTAATACATAATTTTCTTTTTCCAGTTGATTTATTGTCGTTTTTTGAACCTTAATCGTATTTGTACTTAATGGGATTTTAAGTTCGTTGTCTATATGATTGATTAAATAATTCAATTGATCAAAATTTTCGAGAATTTCTCTATGGCAGTATTTAACAACTAATCCAAACTCGTTGTAATAATAAAACGGATCAAGATAATAAAAGCAGCCATCAGAAGAAAAATAGGGTCTTTGGTTTGTAGGTATGCCAATTTGATTATATTCTTTGGGTAATAGGATAGTTTCGAAGGGAAGTTCTTCTAATTCTTTTGGTGTTTTTTGAAGAAATCGAATTTCGTAAAAAGAATTGGATTTTGCATCATTGTTTAACAAAAAAGAAACTTTTGGGTTTTTTTTACAATCGAAAAACAAAATTAACAAAACATAAGCAAATACCCAAAAATTATATATTATAATATGTAATTGATTTTTCATACATAATATAATATGTGGTTTTAAGCAAAAAATATTCGATTTTTTTTTAGTTGTTTATTTTGATATGAACGAAAAAATAATTTTTATTACAGATTTCTTTGGTCCCAATCCTGGTGGAATAGAAAACTTTCATGTAGGAATTATCAAAAATTGGCAAGAAAATAACATCATAACAATATGTTTTGATCATCATATATATGTGGATGAAAACGAATGGAATTTTTTTAACAATCATTTCGAAAAGACTTTATATCGCTTTGATGTTTCGAATAACAATATTTTTAACCAAAAAGATAAATTAAAAGAAATCATTGCATTAATAAATTATATTAAAGAACATCATCACGTAAAACATATTTTATTAGGAAATATTTCTTTAACGACCAAATTACTCTTTCAGACCATCATGAATTTGCAAATACCCTATTCGGTAATTTTACATCCTTTTGATTTAGAGACAATTTCGTTTTTTCGCTTAAATACTTTAAAGTTCTTAAAAAATGCTCGCTATATTTTTATCTATACAAATTATTTTTATGAGCTTGCATTGGTTAAAGGGATTTCGCAAGAGCAACTTGTTAAAATACCTTTTGGATTATATATTCGTTGGAATGATAATAAACAAAAAATTCGCGACGATTTTAAATCCTTCCTAAATCAGCATAAAAATAAGCACAAAATCTTAACTGTTGGACCCCTAACAAAAAAAAAGCGTTTAGATAGAATTGTTTATACATTAGAACATCTAAAAAAACTTATCAACATCGAAGAAATGATTTGGTTTGTCGCTGGTAGTGGTAGTGAATATCATTATTTAAACGAATTAATCCGACAATACAATCTTGATAATTATATAAAATTAACAGGTTTTTTGAACAACAGGGAATTGGGATATTTATTCTATTTTTCGGATATATATTATCATCCAGGTGGTATGCCCAAGGATCAATACTCTGGTTATAGCACAACTCTTTTAGAAGCAGGGTTTACCTCTCTACCTTCTGTATCTGGTATGGGAGCCGCGATAGAAGATGTAATACAAAACAATATTACAGGTTTTATCTTGGATTACGAAGATTACGAAGGTATGGCATATAAAATCAAAGAATTAATAGAAAACCCTAAATTAAGAGCAAAGATGGGACAATATGCAGAAGAAAAGATAATAAAAGAATTTTCTATCGAAAGAAGTATTTATAATATTTCGGAACGAATTAACTGATGAAAATCTCTTTTTTAGGACATTCACAATTTATCGTAGAACTCGAAAATTCTCAAAGGAAAACTGTACGCATTTTAAACGATGTATGGTTAACAGACTTTGCTTTTGGAGATTTTTTACAAAGAAACCCTACTTGGAATTTTTCGGATAATTTTTTGGGCAAATTGGATTTTATTTATATTTCTCATCCTCATTGCGATCATCTGGATCCCTATTCTTTGTTTTGGATTTATCAAAAGCAAAACCCGGAGATTATTCTACCCGAAAATTTAAGTTTTTTGGTACCACTTTTTAAACACTATCTACTTAAAACACAAATCCATATTTTAAAAAATCAAGAACCCTTAAAATTAGAGGGAATTACATTTCTTGGTAGAACTTTTAACCCTACCTACGAAACAAACGAAAGGGATGTGATGACGTTGTTTATTTCTAACGACAGAGAAGTCATTTTTATCGAAGAAGATTGTGCAATACCAGACGAAGAAGAAAATCATGAGTTTTTGTACAGAAACTTTACAAAAAAGCAATACGAAAATAGAATCTATTTAGCCATTAGAAACGAACTAGAAGGATTTTTTTTATCAACGGATGAGCAAGATACCCAAAAAAGAAAAGAAAAAGTTCGTCTGTATATCCAAAAAAGAAAAAAAGAAATCGAATGGGAATATGAAAAGTTTCTGGAATATCCCCAGTGGAAAAACATTTATCGTTTAAAAAATTTTATCAAAATTTATATAGGTCAAGGAATGATTTATCCCATAAAACTAAGTAAAGATTTACTCCATATTTCTGCACCATTTTCTTTAGAAACTCTTTGCAAATACGAAAATCAAGTTAAATCCCATTATTCGTATAATTTTCCAACGGTAAATCAAGAGGTTGGATATACTTTCGAAATCCAAAAGGGGAAGGTGATTCGTAAAAGCATTTTTTCTTTCGCATTTGAATATTATCCAACTTTTTTTCGCGATCTGAATTTTATTAAAACCATTCAAGATCGACCGGTTTTTAATCACAAAAGAAATCGAGAGGAACAAACCAAAATATTAGAATTATTGCTCAATCGATTTTATGTCTATTTAACGTCAAATCCTCAAATTCCTGTTATCGATCTTTTTAAGAAACAATATTCGTTAAAATTTTTGTATGGCGATAGTATTCAATCTACGCCAATTTTTTATCAATTGGATTTTTCTAGTTGGAATTTTCGACAAAAAGAATCTCTGAACGAATTTTACGAAACCTATTGGCTTAACGATATAGAAGATTTTTACAAAGGGAAGTTGGATGTATTTTCTAGTACATTACTCAACCTTAAAGATGATAAAACCTTTTATTTTTGGACGATGTTAGGTTTACCTTTTTTGAATAATGATATCGTATACAATAAAATAAAATATCACTTCGAAAGAGCATTTTCGAACCAAAATGTTGAAGACTATGTTTTGCCAATAATATTAGATAAAATCAAAATCATAAAAGAAAATTAAAAATTTTTTTATAATAAATATAATTAAAAAAATATCTAAAAAAAATTAAATTTTTTTTAATGCTTGATCTAAATCTTGCATTAAATCTTCTTTGTTTTCTAATCCAATAGAAATACGAAGGGTATATTCAAAAATATTCATTTTTTTTCTTTCTTCGTCTGGCACATCCCAATGGGACATAATATAAGGTGGGTCTAATAATGATTCATAACTAGCAAAACTTGGTCCGATTTTAAAGATTTTACAGGAATTACAAAATCTTTTTAGCGATTCGAGGTTTCCATCGAGTTCTATGGTCAACAAACAACCACCACCTTTAAGATATTTTTTGGCAATTTCGTAATGAGGATGGGATGGATGGAGGGGATAATAAACCCTTTTTATTTTAGGATGTTTCGATAAAAAATCAGCAATTTCTAAAGTAGTTTTGTTATGATAGTCCATCCTTAATGCCATTGTTTTTGTACTTCGAAAAATCTTATAGCTTAATTCCGCAGGTAAAATTGCACCAATAGCACCGTTGAATTCGCGTATTTTTTCTATTAGTTGCTTAGAACCAGCAATGGCTCCTGCAATACAATCATTTTGTCCACTAAAATATTTGGTAAGAGAATGTATGACTAAATCTGCACCATATTCTAATGGTCGACAATTGATGGGCGATGCAAGAGTGCTATCGATAAAAAGTAGAATATTTCTTTTTTTTAACTCTTCGCTTAGTGGCTTTAAATCTATTACATAATAAAATGGATTGGTAGGTAGCTCCGAAAAAACAATTTTTGTGTTGGGTCGAATTGCTCCAAGAATTTCTTCGTTAGAAGGAAAAACCACTGTACTTTGTATGTTGAATTTTGATAAAGTTTTTTCTATAAAGTTTCGCGTTTTTAGATACATATCCGATGTTAGGATTACGTGATCTCCCGAATCCAAGAATGTTAAAAGGGGAATTGTACAAGCACTCATACCAGAAGATACTACATAGGCGGATTCTGCTTTTTCTAACTGAGCAATGATCAATTCTAAATAGGAATTCGTAGGATTTCCATAACGGCCATATTCAAATCGACGTTTTTCCTTCGAAGAAACAAAATCGATGAGTTCTTCGATAGAATCAAACAAATATACAGCACTTGGATAAATGGGTGGATTTAAACTTTTATAGGGATCTTCTATTATCATAAGGATAAAAAAAAATTTTGAGTTATAAATTCAAACTTTTTCTATCTTTTTAGTAGAAATAACAATTATGCATTTACGCTTTCCTGGACTGGTTTTAATGGTAGGTTTAATAGCACCATCGTCCTTTTAGCAGAAACTAAATAAAGATGTTCTTCGGGTTTAAGTCCCATTTCTAAAAGTAGTGCATCCATTAGAGGATAACCTAATCCATGTCCTCCACCAGAGGTATCGATGTTCTCTACGAAAAATTCTTCTTTTTTTTGGTTTTTTACATATTCAGAAAATGTTTTTCTTTTTTCTACGATTCTTAGAAAATCTTCTTCGAGTATAGGAGATCCATTTTGAATTAAAATATGGATAAATTCTGGGTTTTGATAAAATTCTACAAGAGTATAGATTCCAAATTTTTTTAGAATTTGTTTGATTTTCGCAATGGTTCGAATTTCTTTAAGGTAGTGCGAATTGGATTTATTTTCTTTGTATTCAATGTAAAATCTTTCGTAATGCATCAGTTCTTTGAGTTTTTTCGAAATATCTTCGTGACTGATTTTTTTTAAGTTATGATGGATTAGCTGATGTTCGCCAGAAAATAACATTTCTTTTAGCCAATCCATCAATTCTTGGGATTCGATATTTACTAATGAACTTTTGTATAGATTTTTTAGTTCGAATAAAATTAGGATTAGTTTATAGTTGGATTTGATTGCATTTTTGATCAATTCATCGCATATGTGTAAAATATTTTCTTTGTAAGAGAATAACCACGTATCCTTTGTATATTTTTCGATGGTTTTAGTGATCAAATCTTGTGACTTAGAACTATAAGTATAGATTTCTATTTTGGTGTTCATCGATCGTAGAAATTTTTTTTGATTTGATAAAATTGTCAAAACTTTTATTTGACGTAAAAATCATTCTTTATGTTTTTACCATTATGAAGTTAGAAAAGAAATTGGCTATCTGTACTACTCGAAGAACACCTTTTGCACAGATTGCAAAGGCGTTAGGTAGATTTCCCGCTCACCATTTAGGTAAGATGGTAGCAGAAGATATTTTAAAATTGAGTGGTATAGATAAAAAAAATGTTGATGGGGTAATAGTTGGTGAAGGTTTTCCTTTTGCTCCCAACTCTGCAAGGGTTATTGCAAACTTAATAGGATTGCCTGACGAAATTCCTGCACTAACAGTCAATCAAAACTGTGTTTCTGCAATGGAAGCTGTTGTAGAAAGTGCAAGAAGAATTTTACTAGGAGAAGGAAAACTTTTTCTAACTATTGGGGAAGAATCTCAAACCTCCATGCCATTTGTTATTAAAAATGCAAGGATGAACAAAAAAACCAGTAGTTTAGATCGATTGCTTTCCCTTCTTCCCGATAAGTTGCCCGAAGGGGTAGAAGTTCGAGATCTATTAGAAGATGGATTAGCTGACGGAGAAACAAGTTATGGTATGGCAGTTACAGCAGAAATTGTTGCTCAAAATTATAAATTATCTAGAGAAATTCAAGATAAATTAGCTTACGAAAGTTTCAAAAGAGCTTACGAAGCAACAACACAAGGATTATACGATCCCTATATTATGGAAGTAATCGATGACGAAGGAAATCCCCTTAAAGCAGACGAAGCAGTTCTTCTAAGAAAAGGTATTGTAGAAAATCCTTCTCGAATGGAAAGAGCAATGCTTCTTTTTGATAATCCTGGTATGAAGTGGGATCAATTTAAACAAAAATATGGTAAAGATCTAAAAAACGATGTAGGACCAACTGTAACGATTTTTAATGCATCTCCTCGTTCTGATGGTGCTTCTGGGTTAATTTTAACTACACCAGAAAGAGCAAAAGAATTAGGTCTAGAAATTCAAGCTTATTTAACAGGTTGGAAAATGAAAGGTGTACATCCCAATTTAATGGGAATTGGTCAAGCTGCTGCAACCTTAGGATTATTGCAAGACTTTGGGTTAAAACCCCAAGATGTTGATGTAATCGAAATTCACGAAGCATTTGCAGCAACTGCGGTAGGTGCACTAGAAGAAATTCGAATTCAAACAGGGTTTGATTGGCAGAAACGTTTCGAAGAGAAAAAAATCAATACTTTTGGTGGTTCTATTGCAATTGGTCATCCCTTTGGAGCAACTGGAATTCGTTTGATTGCGAATGCAATCATGGATATGAAGCACGATCCATCTGTAAATCGCGTAATCTGTACTGCATGTGCACATGGTGGTGTTGCAGGTGCATTGATGATTGAACGAGCATAAAAAAAGCACCATTATGGTGCTTTTTTTTAATTAAAAGACGATAAATCTAACTGTTGTGTTTTAAAATACTGCAGATAATTGATCGTACATAAATTCGGATCGTTATTTACTTGCACTCGGAAAATTTCTGTGTAGGGAGAAAGAACTGCAACATAACAGCCATTGAGATTGTCTATGAATGCAACATAGAATTGACTTTCGTCTGTATTTTGTGTAAGTAGAAACAAATTATCGTAATTGTTTAAGATTAAAGGATCAATATCGACGGTATTGTTGCTTATATTATAACGATAACTTTTTTTGTTACTTCCCAAATAAATAAAACCATAGAGCTCATTGGTAGAATTTCTATGGATTAAGATTGGTATGGGGGAGTAATTATAATCATTAATAATAGTTGGGTTTGTATAAGGAGTATTGAGTTCTAAATCTAATTTTAAACTTGGATTAGAATAAATATAGTCCTTACCTACATATACCACGAAGTTTTGATTGTTTCCATTTGTAAATGTATAGACAGATTTTAAATATGAAAAAGAACTATTAAGGTTAATATTGTTAAAATTATTTAAATTATTTTTTTCAAAATAGTGAGAAAATTTTGTATAATAATTTACCAAGAATACATAATCTTTGCCTACTGATAGATTTGAAATATCATTAAAATTAACTGCATTGCTGCTAGTAGTTCGATTAAATGTGTTAGCATCAATTTTGTGTAAACAAATAGTATTATTACAATTGCTACCATCATTAGTTGATATAAAATATAAATATCCATTGTCGTAATAAAAACCTTTATCATAACTACTACCTGTGTTAAATGTTTCCGGAGAAGATTCATAAAAATCGTGGATAATATCGTATTTTAGAACACTTGTTAAGGGTGGATCAGGATCGTATTTTAGAAAATAGAGTATCGATGGATTATCTTTTGACTGCGTTGCTTGCATCAAATCGTCGTTAGAATTGTTTATATCAATGATCTGTTTAAAGTAAACTTCTTTTGTTTCTAAATCGATCACAAATACACTTTTTTTATCCATACCAATCAAATATTCTTTGATCTTTTGCTCTCTTAAAAGTTTAAATAAAAAACCCTGTGGTGTTGTAGGATCTAATGGATGCTCTTGAAATTTAATACAAGAAAAAAAACCTATTAGTCCTATAATAATCATAATCAATTTTTTGACTTTTTTCATATTTTTCTCTTTTATTTTAATAAGAATTTTATTCCCCCCCATTCTCTTTAATTAGTTTTATGTTGCCCCATATATTTTAGATTTTTTTATCTTGCTCATTTTAAGAAATAATTAAACTAATAAAACAAACTAAACAATAAATCAAACAAAAAAAATGATTTTTATAAAAAAAATCCTTAAATTCAAAATCGACTTTCGTAGATAAATATCAGCTGTTCTGGGTAGAAATTGTTATAACCAAATCGAAGGTTTTTTTCTATATTTAAAAGGTTGATTTCGTGTACATTTTCTATTTGTGATGCTAATGTAGGTTTGGATGGATCAGCATAGCTTATCTCTCTTAAATCGTAATACAAAAAAAGGGAATTGCAAAAAATAGACAAGTATAGTTAATATTGCTAATCCATTTGCTTTGTTATAAGAAGATTTTGCTAAAGACTTTTTGTTATTGATCTGACTAATAAAATAGAATTCGTAATCTGGTGGAGATACTTGATATAAATTATTTAAATTGTTATATTCTTTTTGAAAGGTTTTAAGTTTATTTATCTCGGAAATAGTTGCACCTAAAGAAATCCAGAATAATCCACCCCAAATGGCGGATCGATAATAATTGTTTATAGAATATTCGCCCCAACCAGGTAATACTGCTGTTTTTAAATAAACAAATTCTGTGTTAGGTGGTTTTATTTCTTGTTTTCTTTTTAATTCTTCTTGTTTTTTACGCTCTTCTTCTTGTTGGCGTTTA
>FMJZ01026793.1_pt1 | contig 55533 bp, 48 predicted proteins | sample 1987881 | NCBI WGS metagenome assembly FMJZ01 (sample SAMEA4378227, study PRJEB15110) | soil metagenome | biome: soil; feature: Field; material: Soil | place: India | collected 2015-03-11 | depth 0 m
CGGTTTCCCGGAACTCGCCCGCCGGTCTTCAGCGGTCACCCGGTACATCACCCCGGCAGAACTGGACCGAATTTTTGACCTCAAAAAACTACTGAAAAACACCGCCGCAATATATAAGCGTGTAATTCCTGATGCCTGATACCTTAACCGATGGCTCCCGCCTGGTTATTGAATCCCTTGCCCGTGCCGGTGCCGATGTCTTTGTCGGCTATCCAATCACACCGGCAAACCTCCTCTACCAATACGCCATGCGCCGGCTACCCGTGGCACTCAACGCCCCGGACGAAATTACCGCTGCCCAGTGGCTCAGCGGCCTCTCTGCCACCGGTCTATTGCCGGTAACCGCCACCTCATTCCCGGGATTCGCCCTGATGCTGGAAACGATAAATATGGCGTATATGATGGAACTACCCCTCCTGGTCATCCTTGCCCAGCGCCTGGGACCGGCAACCGGTTCGGCAACCGCCGGTGCTGACGGCGACCTCCTGCTTCTGCGGGGTACTATCTCGGGCGGACACATCCTGCCGGTTCTTGCCACCAACAGCCTGGAAGACTGCTGGACCATCCCGCCGGTCGCCCTGGCGATGTCTGCCTGGCTGCGCACCCCGGTTGTCCTTTTGACCTCAAAAGAAATGATGATGACCCAGTTCACCGTCAACCTCTCCGAACTGCCCGAGGTAAAACCGGTGTCCCGCCGCGGCTTTCACGGTCAACATTACGAACCCTACGCCCCGGAACCTGACCTGGTGCCACCTTTTCTACCCGTCGGCAACCTGAACCACCAGGTCCGGCTCAACGCCTCCACTCACGACGCCCGGGGTATCATCCAGCATCTGGCACCGGAGGCGATGGAAAACACCACCCGGTTAGAAAAAAAACTAATAAAAAACCTGAACCTTTATACCCGCTATTATCTGGATGAACAACCTGGGGCAACAGTCCTGATTGTATCCTGGGGAATAACCGCACTTGCCGCTCGGAAGGCGGTGGCGGAAATTCGCTCCCGGAACCACAAGGTGTCCCTGTTTTTGCCCAGCACCATCCTGCCGATTCCCGACGACTATTACCAGATTCTCGCCCGCTATCACCGGATTGTGATTGCCGAGCAGAACCATTCCGGACACCTCCGCCAAATCCTGTTCGGAACCGCTGAGCGGGACGGAATCACCGGGGTTAACGCCCTAGGTAATATGATCACACCCGAAGATATTGTCACCGCGGTGTTAAGGATATGAGTGAATCTGCGTTTATCCGTCCCGAACCCCTGCCCTTCTGTGCCGGTTGCGGTCACCATCTGGTTGCCCGTAGCACCGCCCGGGCGCTCGCCCGGATCGGACTGAAACCGTTATCAGTCGTGCTGGTCACCGATATCGGCTGTCACGGCATTGTTGACCAGTTTTTCTTAACCCACACCGTTCACGGACTGCACGGTCGCGCCGCCGCGCTCGGTGCCGGTATCGCCGCCGGTCTCTCCCAGGGTAAAGTAATTGTCTTTATGGGAGACGGTGGCGCATCAATTGGACTGCAGCACCTGGTGGAATGTGCCCGCCGCAACTTTCCGCTCAGTGTCGTTGTCCACAACAATATGCTCTACGGGATGACCGGTGGCCAGCCCAGCGCCCTTACCCCCTGTGGATTCCGCACCCCCCTGATTCCTGAGGGTAAACCCGACCCCGGGCTTGACCTCTGCCGGGTGATCCGCGCTGCCGGAGCACCCTATGTCCAGCGGGTCGCCAGCAGCGCTAACCTTCCGGAAGCACTTGCCGAGGCGTTCGTCACACCTGGCTTCTCACTTGTAGAAGTAATTGAAACCTGCCCCAGTTACGGACTGAAATACAATCCGGACAAAAAACCCGAAGCGATCGCCGAACAGGCGGGTTTTGAGTTCGGGACCTGGCGTAACCAGGTAGAACAACCGGTTTTCCGGCTCCATCCCGATCCCGGCCGCCCCTCTCTATTTACTGACCTCGGCTCAACTCCGGAGAAAAAGTTCTCACCGCCAGAAAACTTCTCCCGGACCGCTGTTCTCATTGCCGGCTCGGCGGGCGGCGGTGTGCAGCAGACAGCCGAAGCGCTTGCCGCTGCCGCAATCGCGGCCGGCATTTACGCCACAAAAAAAGGCACCTATCCGGTTACGGTCGGAACCGGCTATTCAGTTGCCGAAGTTATCCTTTCCCCGGACCCCATCCTCTTCACCGGCATTGACAAACCCGATGTGGCGATAATCGTTTCTCCGGACGGGCTCCGTTATGCCGAAAAAACTGTCCGCCGAATGGACGCCGGGCTCCTGGTAATTGACAGCGCGCTCCCCTTACCCGAATCCGGGGCAAATGTGCTCCGGCAGCCTTTTGGCAAAATCGCCGGGAACAAAAACGCCGCGCTCCTCGCGCTGTTATTCCTGTTGCAAACCACCAACCTGCTACCGCCAGCGGCGTTAATTGAGCAGTTAAAAGCCACCAGCCGGGGACGGAGGGACAGCCTCCCGAAACTGCTGGACCAGCTGGCAACACTGACAACAACCAGCCCGGTTGACAATTACAAAAACAAACCAAAGGAGGAATAGAATGATTGATTTCGCCTTAACCGAAGACCAACAGGCAATAGCAAACCTCGCCCGGTCCTGGGCCCAGCGGGAGGTGCTCCCGACCATCAGAGACTACGACGCCCGCCACGAATTCAACCAGAACATCTTAAAACAAATGGCTGAACTGGGCATTCTCGGCCTCTCCATCCCTTCCCGTTACGGCGGCAGCGGCAACGACTACATCGCCCTCGGTCTTGCCTGTGAGGAACTGGAGTTTGTGGATACCTCACTGCGGGTGGTTCTCTCTGTCCACATCGGACTCAACTCCCTCACCGTCCTCACCTGGGGCACCGAAGAACAGAAAAGGCGCTTCCTCATCCCTCAGGCAAAAGGGGAAAAAATCGCCGCCTTCGGCCTGACCGAACCCGGCGCCGGCACCGACGTAATAGGAATTCAAGCCCGGGCACGAAAGGACGGCAAAAACTACATCCTCAACGGTGAAAAAACCTGGATTTCCCTTGCCGATGTTGCCGACCACTTTCTCGTTTTTGCCTGGACTGACCGGGAAAAACAGCAAAGACGCGACCACTCGGGCATCACCTGCTTTATTCTGGAACGGGGTATGCCCGGACTGACTACATCAACAATTAAAGGCAAACTGGGGGTCCGCGCTGGTAACACCGGCTCCATTGCGATGAATGACGTCGTGGTACCGGAGGAAAACCGGCTGGGCAATGAAGGCGAGGGCTTTAAGATTGCGATGTTCGCCATTGACCAGGGGCGTTATACCGTCGCGGCCGGTGCCACCGGTCTCATCCGCGCCTGCCTTGATGCCTCGGTAGAGTACGCCAAAACCCGCCGCACCTTTGGTAAACCCCTTGCCGAACACCAACTGGTAAAAGAGATGATCGGTGAAATGGCGGTTGACTATGAAGCGGCAAGACTGCTCTACTTCAAGGCGGGCTGGCTCAAAAACCAGGGCAAACCCAGCACCCGGCTAACATCGGCGGCGAAATTCTTTGCCTGTGCCGCTTCGGAAAAGGCGGCGAGCAATGCGGTGCAGATTTTCGGTGCCTACGGCTTCTCCGACGAATACCCGGTAGAACGGTTTTACCGCAACGCCAAAGGTGCCCAGATCTACGAAGGCACCCGGGAAATTCACAAACTCCTCCAGGCGGACTTTGCCCTGGGGTTCCGTACTGAAAAAGAGTTGCGGGTAAAACTGCCCCAACCCGAAGAGTAAAAAGGAGGCGCTGTGCCTGTCGTCTTTCTTAAATCCGGCGGTGTTGCGGTCTGTGGTGGCTATACGATAAAAGAGGGCGTGGTGAAAATGGTGGACGTCCTGTTCAAGGACGCCGGCGTCCCGGAGGGCAAAGAAAAACAGCCCGAGGCGCTTGTCTCTCTCGCCAACGTCCTCTACATAATACCCGGTCAGTAATCGCCTCAACAGTTGGCCACCGTCCTCGTCCGGAAAATTACCGACCTGTCCGACGCGGTTAGGGAAGCGCTGGATACAATTGGTTTTGACTTCACCGGCAAAAAAGTCTGGGTAAAACCCAACCTCCTGGCGCCCCACCCGCCCGAAGCCGGGGTAACAACCAATCCGGACCTTGTCCGCCAGGTCGTGCGGGAACTCCGGCAACGGCGTGCCAATGTCATCTGGGTTGCCGACAACCCTGCCGGCATTCCCCGCCCCTCGCTCGCCGATTACCTGAGCCCCACCGGTGTGGTGGTAGCCAGCGACAACTGCTTTGTCAACCCATCGGTCAACCCGGTAAAACTCCGCCTCTCCTCCCGCTTTGTCTCAGAAATCCCGGTCTCGCGCCTCATCACCGAAGCGGATGTCATCCTTAACCTGCCGGTATTCAAGACCCATGCCCTTACCCTCCTCACCGGCGCGGTCAAGAACATCTTCGGCATCATTCCCGGGGGCCACAAAACCTATCTCCACACCGTTGCCCCCAGCGCCGAGGCGTTTGCCGAACTGCTGGTTGACATCTACCAGGCGGTGCCCAGACCGATTATCACCATTATGGACGGTATTCGGGTGATGGACGGTATCAACGGACCCAGCGGCGGCAGGGTGCGCAAAATGGACTACCTCCTTGCCAGTGCCAACGGCATTGCCCTGGATGCGGTGATGGCGCTCATTGCCGGCGCCAAACCGGAAACAATTCCCACGATTCGCATCGCCGGTGAGCGCGGCCTAGGTCCGCTCCAAAAAGAGGAGATCAAAATCATCGGCGATTTTGTTCCGATTAAGGACTTCCGTCTGCCTGGTATCGGTTTCGCCGCCCTCATCAGCCGGCTGTCAATACCGGTTTACCGGTTTCTTTTGCCCCGCGTGCCGGTACTGAAAAAATCCCGCTGTATCCGCTGTGGCAAGTGTGCCGAAAACTGCCCGGTCCAGGCGATAAGCCTCACCCCCTATCCGGAAATTAACCGCCGCAAATGCATCCGCTGTTTCTGCTGTTCGGAAATCTGCCCGGAAAAGGCGATAACCATCGCCAGCCACCTGAGGAGCCTCTGGTTGCGGGCAACCGCTCACTGAACTTTAGCCCGGCCAATTAGCCGCAGCGCCTGCTTTATCAATTTCTGATTCTCCCGCCGATTTGTCCAGACCGACGCGCCGGACGGATGCGGCAGGGGAATAACGGTCACCTTCTGATCGTTAACTGTCTTCACAAAACTTTTACCCACCACCTCTGCCAGTTTAACCCCGCCCAGAAAACGCTCAATCGCCAACTTTCCAACCAGAATCACCACCGCCGGTTTAATCAATGCCAGTTCCTTCTCCAGCCAAAAAGCACAGTTACCAAGTTGCCTTTTATTGGGCTTCCGGTCGCCGCGCCTGCCTTTACCCGGAAAACACTTCATCACCGCGGTGATATAACAGAAAGAACGGAACTCCTCCTCGGCCAACCCCACCTCTGCCAGCCACTTAAAAAGCCTCCTTCCTGCCGCACCGACAAACAACCTTCTGAAAATCTGCTCCTTTATTCCCGGCGCCTGCCCAACCAGCATCCACCGCTGACCGGTAAAGCTGCTGAACACCGGGCGGACATCTCCCGGCAACCCGCACCGCCGGCACCGCCTCAAACCTTGGCCCAAAATCCCCCCTTTTTCCCGGTTTTCCGCTGCCACTTCTGCCAAATGCAATTTGCTCCTCACCCCAGAATCAGCGTCCGGACAGAAAATCTCCTACCGCCGCTTCAGCCTTTTGCGCCTCTGTCTTTTCCACTCCTCATCGTCAATCTGCTGTCTCAGTTCCCAGATTTTATCCCGGATTTTTGCCGCCTTTTCAAACTCCAGATTCTGTGCCGCCCGCGCCATCTCCTTCTCTAAAGCGGCAAGCAGTTCCAGGGGATTTTCTTTCTCCGCGGTCAGCCATTCGGTTGTCTCGATCTCCTCAGACCTCTTCGCATCCGCAACCGCGGTTGTCCCTAGGACCTGTTCGGTTGTCTTCTCAATGGAACGCGGGGTGATGCCATAACGTTCATTAAACTCAATCTGCTTCTGCCTTCTCCTTTCCGTCTCCTTGAGTGCATTGCGGATGGAACGGGTGATGTTGTCCGCATAGAGGATTACCTCTCCCTGAACATTTCTCGCCGCCCTGCCCGCGGTCTGAATCAGCGAACGGGCGTCCCGCAGAAACCCCTCCTTATCCGCATCCAGAACCGCCACCAGGGAAACCTCGGGCAGGTCCAGCCCCTCCCGTAAAAGGTTTATCCCGACCAGCACATCAAACTCACCCAGCCTTAAACCACGCAGAATCTCCACCCGGTCCAGCGGCTCAATCTCGGAATGAAGATACCGCACCTTGACCCCCATTTCGGTCAGATATTCGGCAAGGTCCTCTGCCATTCTCTTAGTCAGGGTAGTAACCAGTACCCGTTCCCGGCGTTGCACCCGCTGACGAATCTCATTTATCAGGTCATCAACCTGGTTTTTCGTCGGTCTCACCGTCATCTTCGGGTCAACCAGACCGGTCGGGCGGACAATTAACTCTGCTACCCTTTCCTGACTCACCGCCAGTTCATAATCACCCGGCGTTGCCGAGGTAAAAATCGCCTGATTGACCAGCGTCTCAAACTCATCAAACCGCAACGGCCGGTTATCAAGGCAGGAGGGCAACCGGAACCCGTAATCAACCAGAACCTGCTTACGGGACCGGTCGCCGTTATACATTCCCTGAATCTGGGGAACGGTCACATGGGACTCGTCAACGAACATCAAATAGTCGGCAGGAAAATAGTCTAAAAGGCAGTAAGGTCTTTCCCCGGGCGCCTTGCCCAGAAAGTGGCGGGAGTAGTTCTCAATCCCCGGACAGTAACCAAACTCCCGAATCATCTCCAGGTCAAACCTGGTTCTTGTCTTTAACCGCTGTGCCTCAAGGTGCTTCCCCTGTGCCTCCAGTTCTGCCACCCGCTGATGCAGTTCCTCTTCAATTGACACCAGCGCCCGTTCTATTCGTTCTGGCCCGGTAACAAAATGCTTTGCCGGGTAAATCACCACCCGCTCCCGGCGCTCAATCAGGTCACCGGTAAGGATGTCAAATATGCTCAACCTCGCCACCCACTCCCGGTCAAACTCCACCCGCACCCCGTAATCCCGGTGGGAAGGGTGAATCTCAACCACATCACCCCTTACCCGAAAGGTTGACCGCTTTAACTCAAAATCATTCCTGGTGTACTGCAGTTTTACCAGTTTTTCCAGCAACCCTTCCCGATCCATTTCCCGCTCCATCTCAATTGGAAAAAGCGCCTCCTTGAACTCCCAGGGCTCACCGAGATTGTAAATACAGGACACCGAAGCAACGATAATCACATCCCGGCGCTCAATCAGACTGGAGGTGGCGCGTAACCGCAACCGCTCAATCTCCTCGTTAATGGAGGCGTCCTTCTCAATATAGAGGTCGTGCTCCGGCACATAAGCCTCGGGCTGATAATAGTCGTAATAGGAAATAAAATACTCCACCGCATTCTCCGGAAAGAACTGCCTGAACTCTCCATAAAGCTGCGCCGCCAGGGTCTTGTTATGGGAAAGGACAATCGTCGGCCGGTTCAACCTGGCAATCACATTTGCCATCACAAAGGTTTTGCCCGAACCGGTTACACCTAAAAGGGTGGAAAACTTTGCCCCGGACCGGACAAATTCCACCAACCGCTCAATCGCCTCCGGCTGGTCCCCGGCTGGCTTAAACGGCGCCTTTAACCGAAAACGCTCACTCACAGATAAATTCTAAACCCGGCCGTCCCCGGGTCAAGCCCGATAAAAACCGCCACCCCGGGCTGCCGCTGACCTGCAATTTTCATTGACTTATCTCCTCTCCTGACTATTATCGCTCCTGATGTCTTTCCGTGTCCCCTTCTACGACCTGAAATCGGAAAACCTTCCTTTTGCCGCCGATTTTCATCAGACTCTGGAACGCATCCTCCGGACCGGCAGGTTTGTCTTCGGTCCGGAACTGGCACAGTTAGAAAAGGAACTGGCCGAGTACCTTGGTGTTAATCAGGTCTGGGGGGTGAAGAGCGGTACCGACGGGCTGTTTTTTGCAATGAAGGCACTCGGCATCGGCCCCGGCGACGAAGTGATTACCGCTCCGTTCACCTTCTCCGGCACCATCACCGCCATCCTACGCACCGGTGCCACACCGGTTCTTGCGGACATTGACCCCGACACCCTCTGCCTGTCTCCGGAACGCTGCCGGGCGGTCATCACCGCCCACACAAAGGCGATTCTTCTCGTCCACCTTTTTGGCAACTGTAGCGACGTCAACCAGTTTCTTTCCCTCTGCCAGCAGGAAAACATCCTCCTGATTGAAGACGCCGCCCAGGCAATCGGCTCAACTTACCACGAGAAAAAACTGGGCAGTTTTGGCACCGCCAGCGCCTTCAGTTTTTACCCCACCAAAAACCTCGGCGCACTCGGCAACGGCGGAGCAATAGCAGCCTCATCAATCCGGGTTGATTGTGAAACCTCGGCCCGTCTGGACGAACTGCAGGCGGCATTTCTGCGCCTCAAACTCCGCCATCTTGACTCCGGGCTGACCCGGCGCCGGGCCATCGCCCGGCGGTATCAATCGGCGCTTAACCCGCTGGTCAAAATCGTCGCCAGCGCCCCGGATAGCCGGCCCAATTTCCATCAGTTTGCCATCCGCACCCCGCACCGGGACCAATTGCGCACCTTCCTTACCCGGACGGGCATTGAGACAATGGTCTATTATCCCCAACCGATCCATCGGTGCTCGGATTTTGCCGCCCTGTTCGGCAACCTCGTTCTTCCCGAAGCCGAACGCGCGGCTGAGGAAACTCTTTGCCTGCCCATCCGACAAAACTTGACAGATGACGAGCAGGCGTTCATCATTTCTACGGTAGAAAAATTTTTTCTGACTTATGATTAAGCTCACCGAGATCGTCTCCCCTGAACTCGCTCTGGACGCCCCGCCCATCAACCTGCAGGAAGAACTGTTTCACCTGATCGCCGACCAGCTCCTGACCGCGGGTATCTCCGTTGATCACGACTCCCTTATAGAGGGATTCCGAAAAAGAGAAGAACTTTGCTCCACCGGGGTCGGCCACGGCGTTGCCCTGCCCCATTCTGCCACCGATAGCATTGACCGGATTATCGTGGTGGTCGTCCGCCTCAACCCCGCTCTTGACTGGCACGCCCGGGACAACGAACCGGTTGACCTGGTGGTGGCGCTAATATCGCCACCATCACTCTATTCGGTTTATCTGCAGGTTCTGGCGGCGCTGGCCCGGGCCCTGCATCTGGCGCCAGTTCGGGAACTGGCGCGCAATGCGCCCAATGCGGCTGTTGCCGCACAGATCATCGCCCAGAGCGCCCAGCAGCAGGAGGCGGGCGGCGAGGTGGTGATTGAGCCGGTCTGTTAACCACGCCTTTTTTAAACTCCTCAACCCGTTCTGCCATTTTCGTAAAAATCGCCAGGCTCTCCTCTGCCGCCTGCCGGTCAAGAACCTGAATCGCAAAACCGGCATGGACAATCACATAATCCCCGACCTTCACCCCCGGGGTCATCACAATTGAAATCTCCCTTTCCACACCGCCAACCTCGCCAATTGCCCGGTCTCCTTCAATCGCTTTAATCCGAGTCGGAACCGCTAAACACATCGCTCCCCCTTCCCCGGTGAATAACAGCAGACCAAATCCCCCGGCTTCACCCCTAACCGCTCCGCCACCAGTTCGCACTTGGCGGCAAGTAGATAAAACCCGTCCCGGCCCTCCTCAACCAGCGACTCAAAGTTGGCATGCCCCTTGGCAATCACCAGGTCCGCCTGGTAATAACTCTCCCGAAATTCTGCCGATACGGTCTTTAGATCCACCCCCAGATAACGGGAACCGGTGCCAATTAATCGACCCAGTTCTCCCAATCCCAGCGCCGCCGCCTCGGTCACCGTGATATCGTTGAGAATCGGCGCCGACCGGGCAACAATGGTCAGTTCCACTTCGGGCAGGCGCTTGAGCAGAAGCCGGTCAAAGAAAACCTCGCCCGCATTGTCCAGAATGAACATCACCCGCTTTGCCTTTGCCAGCCGTTCCAGCAACAACCCGCTATCATCGCGGGCAAAGGCAAGCCGCTGCAGTTGCTTCTGAATGTCAAAACGGCGCTGCGGTCCGACGTCAATCACATTACCCGCCGCCGCCAGAATCAACGCCCGGTACAGGGGTGAATCACAGCGGTCCAGTTCGGCATCAAACCGCGTTGCCAGTTCTGCCGCCCGGCGGTTCTGCTCCTCTTTTACCTCCTGAAACGGATCGGTAATCCCCAGCAGGTCCATCGTTGCCACGAGCATCCGGGAGGTATAAGTACTGGGCGGTTCCGTTTCGTCCAGTTGCGGCCGCAACTTTTCCAGCCGGTCGTGCACCCTCGCCTCATCCTGCTCGCCACCGTTAACCATCCGGACCATCTTCAAACACTGCCTCATCCCGCACTCAAAACATTCGGCAGCCGACCGCATCGGTTTACGTCTTTAAAGGCTTTTTCTCCGCTGCCGGAAAAAGGACATTGTTGAGAATCAACCGGTAACCGGGTGAGTTCTTGTGCAGGGAGAGGTCGGTGGGTGGGTCGCCAATCCGGTGGGCGTAGTCCTCCGGGTCGTGTCCGCCGAGAAAGGTAAAAGTCCCCTTGCCAAACTCACCGTGAATGTACTTAACCTCCTCGGTGTTCGCCACCTCTCCCATAATCAGAACATCCTTCTTTAAGACCGAACGCCGGAACCCACAGTTCTGCCCGAGAAACTCCTTGACCAGCCCAACGTGGTTCTGCACCAGCATCGTCGGCACCGGGTCGTACTTGGCGGAAAAATCAAAAAGGGAAAAATAGACATCCTGCCCCCGGGCGGTCGCCTCCAGATAGGTATCAATATTGGAATGCTCATAGACCAGCGGATCGGTGATAACCTGAAAGTTTTCAAAGGCAAAACAGCCGGTAAAGTCAAGTCGGGACTGATACTGCGGATCAACCGGGTCACCGTCAAAAACCTCGGCACAGATGTCGGTGTTCCTTGCCGCCCAGGCGATATCCGGGGAATCGGTCGCCGAACACATCGCAAACAGCATCCCCCCTTCTGCCACATACTTCCGGATTGCCTCCAGTACCGCCAGTTTCAACTGGCTCACCTTACGGAAACCGAGTTCCCGCGCGGTTCTGATGTTGAGCGCCACCTCCTCCTGATACCATTTCTCGTGGCGGTAGGAGGAATAAAACTTACCGAACTGACCGGTGAAATCCTCGTGATGGAGATGTAACCAATCAAACTGCGAAAGCCTGCCGGCAAGCACCTCCCGATCCCAGACCACTTCATAAGGAATGCCGGCATAGTCCAGCGCCAGCCGCACCGCATCATCCCACGGGTCAGCGGTCGGCGGGGCATAAACCGCCACCCGGGTCGGTCGCTCCAGCACCACCGCTGCCATATTGTTCGCCTCTATTGTCTGCCGAATTGCCACCACCTCGGCCGAACCAACAATTTCAAACTGCACCCCGTTTAACCGGCACTCCTTTGCCGTCTGGGCATCATCGGGAAACAGAAACGAACCGCCCCGGTAATTCAAAAGCCACTCCACCCGTTGCCCCCGCTGTAACAGCCGGTAGGCAATGCCATAAGCCTTAAGGTGGTCACTCTGACTCAAATCCATTGGAATGAGCATCATCCCCGAAACAAAAACGGGCAACAGCAAAACGAACCGGGTAAACAACAACCGGGGGGCAGCCCCACTAGAAAAAAATCTCATCGCTCAACCCTCGTCCCGGCCGCACCTGCTAAGGCGGCTAAAATATGCTCCGGGTCGGTAATGACAACCTCTTTGCCACCACCGGCAAGAAACGCCAGCGCCGCCGCCACCTTCGGACCCATACTCCCCTCGGGAAAATGGCCCGCCTCCAGGTAACCCCGCATCTCTTCCGCACTCGCCCGCTCAATCGACCGGGCATCTGGCTGACCGTAATTCAGATACACCCGGTCAACCGCGGTAGAAATCACCAGCCGATCGGCGCCGATAAGGTTGGCCAGTAGCGCCGAGGCCAGATCCTTATCAATCACCGCCGCCACCCCGCGCAAGCCGTTATCATCCTCCACCACCGGAATCCCGCCCCCACCTGCCGCCACCACCACCGCACCCGCCAAAATCAAAGAACGAATCTCTTCAATCTCCACGACCGCCTTTGGCATCGGCGATGGCACCAGGCGCCGGAACCCCCGACCCGCATCCTCCTTCATTGTCCAGCCCAGTTCCCGCTGCAACCGCATCGCCTCCTCCCGGGTGTAAAATGGTCCCACCGGCTTGGCCGGATTGTGAAACGCCGGGTCCTCCTTGTCCACCACCACCTGGGTAACAACCGTAACCACCCGACGGGAAACACCAATTCGCCGGAACTGATTGCCCAAAACCTGCTGGATCATATACCCGATCTCCGCCTGGGTCTGGGCGTTCGCCGCGTCCAGCGGCACCTCTGGCAGCCGGTTTCGTGCCAGATGGGAACGTAAAAGCACAAACCCGACCTGGGGACCATTTCCGTGGGTTATCACCACCCGCTCACCGCCCTGCACCAGCTGGACAATCGGCGCACCGGTTGCCTCCAGCGTTGCCATCTGCTCTTGAAAAGAACTGTTACCCTTGCGCCGGATCAACGAATTGCCGCCAATTGCAATAACAGTTGTTCCCATATAATAAATCATACCCCACTCCGCCCAACAATCAAGCCCGCGCTCACGCGGACAATCACAAAGAAACAATCTCCCCCATCCGGGGAAAAATTCCCCCTGTTTCCAATCCGTTAGCGGCAAGCCTCTTTCTTTCCTTAAACTATCGATAAAGCAAACCCCCGATTAGTAACCATCGCAATCACCAAAACCACCGCCATTTCATTAACAAAAAAGACACACCACCAGAGGTCGCTCCCACCGGTATCCCGGACCGCACCGCCACCTTTACCGCGTCCCGGAAAACAGCCGGGGGAACTGGGAAGGGGTAAGGCCGATTTTCCTGACAACACGCTGAAAAATTAAGCCTTATATAATTTCTCCGCCAGACAAAACTTTGCCCCCATTGGCAAATTTGCCCGCAAAATTAATTATTGGTTTTCCCCCAACCCTGAGAGTTCTGTTCTGCGGGTTAACCTTCTTCCCGAATACAGGGCAAAACAGCTAAAGATTTACGATGTGTCTGTGGTCTGCTCAAGATGGTTTCGGTTAACGCTCAGTTGGGCAATGTGTTATCTTGACAGAAGCAAAATGGGCAATATAATCGGTTGTGCCTGAAGGTGAAAGGCTCCGGCAAAGGGTCGGCATCCAGATTCTCTTTGATTTCTCAGACATCACCAGCGCAATTGATTTTGCAGCCCAACACCGATTCGGCGTCCTGGAGATAAATCTCGGAAATATCCGCTTTGGCGAGCAGTTGCAGAAACCCGGAGAACGAGAAAGGCTCCGTCGGCAGGCCCGAAGAGCAAGGCTGAAACTGGCAATCCATGCGCTGGAAGGACCGTCCCTTTTCACACCGAGCCGGGCGGTCCACCGGTGCGCGGTCCGGGAGTTAAAACGGACACTGCGGTGGGCGGGTGACATCGGCGCGGAAAATGTTGTTATGCACCTTGGCTTTGATATGCATTACGGTCTGGGTGGCACCAACCGCTACACCCATCAGGAGTTTCCCCGCTACTATGAACTGGTGCTTGCCGAAGCCTTTGCCGAATTAAAGGAATACGCCCGGGACAAAGCCCGGTTGTGCGTGGAAAACGTGGGTGGTTTTCGCTACGCCCCGAGCCAGCGGATCCTGTCCCGGGTTCTGGGAGAAAATTTAGGGCTCTGTTTTGATACCGGTCATATCGCAATTCTGCCCCCAAAAAAGCGCAAAAGAGAGTTGACCTTTTTCCGACGTTTCTCCCAACTGATCTATCACAGCCACATCCACCACAACAACGGGGTACGGGATGAGCATCTGCCCCTGGGTGAGGGCAGTGCCGATGTCTTGCCGTATCTCCGACTGTTGATCTGCAATAGCCCGGCGCTCCTGGTGATGGAAACGAGGCCGAAGGAGGCGGCACTGCGGGCAAGAAATTTTCTCCTCAAACGGGTTTTGCCAGAACTGAAATGAAGGTTTTGGTGACCGGTGCCAACGGATTTATCGGGTCCCATCTCTGCGAACTGCTGCTGACAAAGGGGTACACGGTGCGGGCGATGGTGCGGCGGACAAGTAACCTCCGTTGGCTCCAGGGATTAAAAGTGGAACTGGCTTATGGCGAACTGGAAGATGAAAATTCACTCGCGCCGGCGCTGAATGAGATAACGGTTGTTTTTCACGCCGCGGCGGCGGTGCGGGCGAAAAAGGGTGAAGACTTTCTCCGGGTAAATTATACCGGCAGCCTCCGGCTGGCAGAACTGGCAGCGCGTGCCGGGGTCAAGCGGTTTGTGCTTTTTTCCTCGGTGGCAGCAGCGGGTCCGGTAAAAGCCGGAGAACGGTTAAGTGAAGAACGGACACCGCAGCCGGTGAGCGAGTACGGCCGGGCAAAGTTACAGGCGGAACAGGCGGTAACCGCGCTCCGGGAACAACTCCATTCGGTAGTATTACGGTTACCGGTGGTTTACGGACCGCGGGACCAGGATGGACTGGTGTTCTGGCGGTTGCTTTCCCGGGGGATAGCACCAATTCTGGGGGGAACTTTTTCCCTCATCTACGTCCGGGACGCAGCGCAGGCGGCGCTTCTTGCCGCGGAAAGGACGGTCCCCTCGGGTTCGGTTTATTTTGTCAGTGACGGCGTCTGTTACAGTTATCATATGCTGGCTGAGGAATGGGAAAAACTCACCGGCCAGCGGGTTTTCCGGATTCGGATTCCAGCCTGGCTTCTCCACCTTGCCGCGGGATTGAACCGCAACCTCACACCGGCGGGAACCATCTTCAACCCGGATAAAGTGCAGGAACTCGGTCAGGAGTGCTGGGTATGTTCTGATCAACGGGCAAAAACAGAACTGGGTTTTGTGCCCGAGTACGACCTGAAAAAAGGGATCCAGGAAACCTGGCAATGGTACAAGGAGCAGGGATGGATTTAAACCGGGATGATAAACCGGAGGTAAAAATCAAAAAAGGCTCTCAAGAAATGGTGCTTGCCGACCTGGAGGCACGCTGTGCCGAACTGGGTATTCGGGTAATTTACGATGACCTGCGGAGCGAAGGCGGTGTCTGCCGGGTAAAGAACCGGTTGATGGTAATAATTAACCGCCGCGCTTCGGTGGCAACGAAAATCAGAATTATTAACGAGGCGCTAAAACGAGCCGAAGAAAACATCGCCTCACCGATGGCCGAAGAAATGAAACCGCCGGCAATCCAGCCCCAGGAACAAAAGGGTACCCCTTCTGCCTGAACCGGATTAGCGCTGTTCCAAGTCTCTTAAAAGTTTCTCTGCCGCCGGTTTGTCTTCTAAAAAGAAATCGGCCGGACAGGTAGGATTGGCGGTTTTAATTACCAGCCGTAACTGCTCTTTTGCCTTATCAATACGACCCTGTTTGAGGTATACCCGGGCGAGGTCAAGCCGGATGATGGTATAGTTGGGGTCAATGGCGATACCTTTAACAAGAAACCGCTCCGCTCGTTTCAGGTCACCACCGGCAAAACCGGGCAGTTCGTAATAGAGAACCCCGAGCCCATCGTAGGCAGCAGCATAACCCGAGTCCAGTTCCAAAACCTTGGTAAATGCCCTTTTCAACTCCCCGACCATAAACAGAGAATTAAGCACCCCGCGGGTCTGACCGATTCTCCCCTGGGCAATTCCCCACCACATATGCCCGTCCGGATTATTCGGATTCACCTGCTGTAATGTCTCCGCAATCGCCTTTGCTCGCTCATACCAGTGGATCTTTTCCTGTTTCCGTGATGCGTTCTCGCCAAACTGGGTGTGCAGCCGGGACCAGAGATAAAGGGTGCGCTCATGGGTGGGATGCGCTTTCCGGGCCGCGGCCAGGAGCGCATAGGCAGAATCAATGTAGCTGGCATCGCGATGGCGGTTAAATAAGAAAAACTGCGCCCGGTCACAGACCGCGTCCGGGGTCTGGGCAAACAGAACTGTAAAGAAAAAAAGACCGACCGTTTAGCCCTCCTGGTACATCGCCTCAATCAGTTCCCGGTAGGCATCTGCTACCGGTTTCCGTCTCACCTTGAGGGTGGGCGTAAGGAAACCGTTTTCCACAGTAAGCGGCTCCGGAATTAACCGGAACCGGCGCACCTGCTCGTAAGTGGCGAAAGGAAGCAAACAGCGGTCAATCTCCTCCCGGAAGAGCCGGTTTATTTCTGGGTGCTCAAGGAGCTCGGGAAAATCCGCAAACGGTATCTTCTGCTCCCGGGCGTAATCCTCCAGGGTAAGACGGGCCGGGACAATCAGGGCCACCAGATAAGGTCGCCGGTCCCCAATTACCACCGCCTGTTCAATATACTTGGAGTTACTGAGCGCCTGTTCAATCGGTACCGGTGGAATGTTCTTGCCATAGGAGTTGACGATTAACTCCTTGATTCTACCTGTGATGATGAGGTTGCCGGCCGGATCAATTTTACCCTGGTCCCCGGTGTGAAACCAGCCTTCCTGATCAATCACCTGGGCGGTTTCCGCAGGTTTTTTGAAGTAGCCCAGCATCAAATTAGGACCCCGCACCAGGACCTCGTCATTGGGGCCAATTTTTATCTCCACTCCGGGAAACGGCTTGCCCACCGTTCCCACCCGCTCCTCTCCCGGCACCGCAGCACAGACCACCGGCGCAGTTTCGGTCAAACCATAACCCTCAAGAAGATTGAAACCGAGGTTGCGGATGGTCCGCGCCAGTTTTCGTTCTAACGGCGCACCGCCGGAAACGATGAGCCGGAGTTTGCCGCCCCCCAGTTTGCGCAGTTTCCGGACAACAATAAGGTCAAGGATTTTTTTCTTCAGCCTCAACCCGGGGGAAATTGGACGGCGCTGCTGGCGCAGAATGGCAAACCGGTTACAGGTTTTAATCGTGGCAACCATCAGCCGGCGTTGGAGCGGAGAACTGGTAAGAACCTTTTCCTGGACCGCATTGTAAACCTTTTCCAGCACCCTGGGCACAACGATTAAAAGGGTAGGCTTCACCCGCTGGACGTCTTCCCGGATGGTCTGGAGCGATTCGGCATAGGCGATGGCGGCACCGGCGAGAAGCATCGTGTAATAACCACAGGTGCGCTCAAACATATGGCAGAGGGGCAGAAAAGAAAGCAAACGGTCGTTTGCGGTGATGCTGAACCGCTCAATTGCCCCGCGGACATTCGCGATGATGTTGCGATGTGAGAGCATCGCCCCCTTGGGTTCACCGGTGGTCCCGGAGGTATAACAGATGGTCAAAAGTTCATCCGGCTGGGCCGGGTGGGGCTGTCTCAACGCCGGTTTTTCTTGCCAAGACCGGGCGCCGGCAAGACGCAAAGCAGAAAGACAGGTAAACCCCTTACCCTCCAGTTTTCCGTCCAGCTGGTCAAAGAAAGTAATGAGCATTTGCAGAGCGGGCAAGTCGGCAAGGTGGGGAACAAGCGGATTGAGCAACTCCGGCGTTTCCACGAACAGGTGGCTGACCTCGGTCTCGGCAAGAATGTAGCAGACAGTGCTCAGCGGCAGGGTGTGATACACCGGCACAACCACCGCCCCCAGTTTAATCGCGGCGAGGTCAGCGACCACCCATTCCGGTCGGTTGTAAGAGTAAATGCCCACGCGCATCCCCGGTTTTACCCCCTGCTCAGCCAGTGCCACGGCGACTTCGTCAACCATCTGACTGAGCCGGGCATAGGTGATGGCCCGATACCTGCCACCAGATTTATACATCAATGCGGTGCGGTCCGGAAAACGTTTAACAACACCGGCGAATGCCGAATAAACCGTATCTGCCATCACCCCAATAATGCCCGGTTCACCCATAAAGTCAAGCCCTGCCCGGGGGTAAATTGACAGCCCGGTTCAGCCTGTTTATATTTACTTGATGCACTTTCTCCGGATTCTCTTTGCCAATCTGCCCATGAAATTATTAGCCCTGCTCTTCGCCCTGTTTCTCTGGGGGGTGGCGGCTCTGGAGCGCCAATATGAGATAACGCTGGAGGTGCCGATAAAGGTGGTGGAAAAAGGGGAAAAGGAACGGGTGATTACCAATGTTGACGCCAAGAACGCCCGGGTCACACTGAGCGGCAAGGGAAAAGAACTGCTCCGGATCCGGCGGTCGCAGCTGACGTTCCAGCCGCTGGTGCCCGAAGGTCGTTTTGGCAGCCGGCAGGTCCGGCTGAACTCCGCCGACCTGAAATTGCCCGCCGGGATTACTGTACGGACAATAGAACCGGAGTTGGTAGAGGTAAAACTGGGTCCGGCACAGGCACGGGATGTGAAGGTGATAGTACCAACAAAAAACTGGCCGTCGGGCGGGATGACGATTACGGAGATCCGGCCGCTCTCCGGAGTAAAACTTATTGGGCCAAGCGACGAGATTGAAAACTACAACACCGTGACAACCGAAACGCTGGACTTAAGCCGAGTCCAGTCGGGCGAACGGCGGGTTTTGCGGGTACTGGTTCCTACCGGACGTGGCTTCAGCGCTGTTCCCGAGTCGGTAATGGTGGAAGTAACACTGGAGCGGGAGGCGGCACGGATATTTTTAGGACTACCGGTAAAGGTGATTGCGCCGCCCACGATGGATATCTCGGTAGAACCAGATGAAGCCCAGATAGCGATTGCCGGACCGGCCAACATGATTGATTCCCTCAAAACCACCGATATCACGGTGCAAATTAAAATCGCCAGTTTGCCGGTGGGAGAACATCGGCTTGGTGCCGATGTCCTTCTGCCGCCGCGGTTCCGATTGGTGAAGTGTGAACCCCAACTTTTCGTGGTAACCATCAGGTGAATTTCTTCTGCCTCGGAATTGAAACTTCCTGTGACGAAACCGCCGCCAGCGTTGTAGTGGACGGCGTAACGGTGCGGTCCAGTATCGTATCCTCCCAGATAGTTCATTCTCTCTACGGTGGTGTGGTTCCGGAACTGGCCGCAAGGGCGCATATCCGGATACTCGTTCCGGTGGTGGAGACTGCGCTGGCGAAGGGGGGCATCGGGTATTCGGATCTAAATCTGATTGCCGTCACTCACGCCCCCGGGCTTCTCGGCGCGCTCCTTGTCGGATTGCCATTCGCCAAAGGGTTGAGCTTTGCCCTGGGGGTACCGTTTGTTGGTGTGAATCACTTAGAAGGACACATCTTTGCCCTTCGTTTAGAGTATCCAGACTTGCAACCGCCATATCTCGGGCTGGTCGTTTCCGGTGGTCATACCGAACTGCTGATTGTCCGCGACTGGTGTGAGTACGAAGAACTGGGTTCCACAGTTGACGACGCCTGCGGAGAGGCATTTGACAAAGTGGCAAAACTACTCGGCCTCCCCTATCCGGGTGGCGCTGAAATAGAGAACCTGGCAAGAAAAGGGCGGGCGGTGATTGATTTTCCGGCTCCTGACCCCGGGGGAATGAACTTCAGTTTCTCCGGGCTTAAAACCGCGGTGCTTTATTATCTGCGTGACCATCCGGATACGGCAAAGGAAGATGTAGCGGCCTCTTTTCAGGAAGCGGCGGTGCGGGCGCTAACAAGAAGGGTAGAACAGGCGGTGCAAATCACCGGATTCCACCGGGTCGGGATTTCCGGCGGAGTGGCGGCTAACCGCCATCTCCGGGAACGACTCCAGCAGTTGGGTGAACGACTGGGGTTACAACTTTTCATTCCCCGACCAGCGTACTGCACCGATAATGCGGCGATGATTGCGGCGGCAGGATTTGAACGCTATCAACGATTCGGCCCCTCCCCTCCGGACCTGCCCGCTTTTGCCCGGCTACCGCTGGACATCCGACCCCGCAAAAACGACGAATCGGCAAAACCAATCCTGGAATAACGGCAATGACAACTACCAGGACGCGATGCCGCTGGTTGACGGCAGCGGAGTTTAAAGATAAAATGCCGGCAGATGAAAATTTACAATACCCTTACTCGCAGCAAACAAGATTTTATCCCGGTTGAACCCGGGCGGGTGAAAATTTACACCTGTGGCCCCACCGTTTACTGGTTTGCCCACATCGGTAACTTCCGGGCCTATGTGTTTGCCGATACCCTGCGCCGGGTGTTTGAGTACCTCGGATTCCAGGTAAAGCACGTGATGAACATCACCGATGTCGGCCATCTCACCACTGATGACGACCTCGGCGAAGACAAATTGGAAGCCGGGGCAAAAAGGGAAGGCAAGCGTCCAGAAGAAATCGCCCGGTTTTACGAAGACGCCTTTTTCCGCGATGCGACAAAACTGAACATCCTCCGACCGCACATCATCTGCCGGGCAACCGAACACATCCCGGATATGATCGCCCTGATAAAACGGATAGAGGAAAACGGCTTTGCCTATAAAACCGGCGTCGGACTGATATTTGACACCGCCCGCTATCCGGATTACTGGCGCCTGGGCAGACTGAACCTGGAAGAACAACAGGCGGGTGCCCGGGTGGCAGTAGACCCGGAACGGCGAAACCCATCCGACTTTGCCCTCTGGATTACCAATCAACCCAAACATCTGATGCAGTGGGATGCTCCCTGGGGCCGGGGTTTTCCGGGCTGGCACATTGAGTGCTCGGCGATGTCAATGAAGTACCTGGGAGAAGAATTTGATATCCACACCGGCGGCATTGACCACATTCCGATTCACCATACAAATGAACGGGCGCAGAACTTCGCCGCTACTGGCAGGGAGGTTGTCCGCTACTGGTTACACAACGCCTTTCTTGTGCTGGGCGAATCAAGAATGGGAAAATCGGAGGGAAATATCGTTACAATTCCGGAACTGGAAGAACAGGGGTTTGAACCCATTGCCTTTCGTTACCTCTGTCATACCGCCCATTACCGGATGCCTTTAAACTTTACTAATGAGGCGCTCGTCAGCGCCCAGAACGCCCTGCGCGGCCTGCGGGAGACGAAACTGAACTCACGGAACTGGAAAAAGCCGACCGATGAAGACTGGACCGAGAGTTTCCGGGTTAAGTTTCGGGCGGCGATTGAGGATGACCTCAACCTGCCCCAGGCGCTGGCGGTGATATGGGACATGGTCCGGGAAGGCAATCGGCGCCAGGACCCGCGGGCGTGGGAACGGCTGCTGGATTTTGACCGGGTCCTGGGATTGAATCTGGCGGCAACAATTGCCGGAGACGAAATCCCGCTGGAAATTCAGCACCTGGCCCAAAAAAGGGAAAAGGCAAGACAAGCAAAAAACTGGGCCGAGGCCGACCGATTGCGCGAGGAACTACGCCAGCAGGGATGGTTGGTGGAAGACACAAAAGACGGCTGGCGGTTGAAACGCTTGACTTAACTAAAGTTTTATAATATGATTAAATCTGTTGGGCCCTTAGCTCAGGTGGTAGAGCACTGTGCTGATAACGCAGGGGCCAGTGGTTCAAGTCCACTAGGGCCCATTCAAATTTTATGAGCCGCCGGACTTTGATTGTCCTGATTGTGGTCGGGGTGCTGGTAACGCTGATTCCCACCATCCTGACCACAACGATTTTTATCTCCGGAATAAAAGATGAGATGCCGGTTGTTTCGGGAAAGGCGCTGGGCTATATTACCATCAGCGGAACAATAACCGATTCCCGGGAAACGGTCCAGCAACTACAGGCGCTGAAGAAGAATCGGCAGGTAAAAGGCATTCTGGTCCGGGTGGAGAGTCCGGGTGGGGGAGTCACCGCCGCCCATGAAATTTACTCCGAGATAAAGCGCATCCGGGAGGAGGGTAAACCGGTAGTGGTCTCCATGGGCGCGCTCGCGGCTTCGGGCGGCTACTATGTCTCGGCACCAGCAACCAAGATCGTTGCCAACCCCGGGACACTAACCGGTTCCATCGGGGTAATAATGGAACTACCCATTGTCCATCGTCTCCTGGATAAACTGGGTATGAAGGTAGAAGTGATTAAGTCCCGGGAAGCAAAGGACATTGGCTCGCCCTTCCGGGAGATGACCGACCAGGACCGGCAACTTCTCCAGAGAGTGGTGAGTGATGTCTATGAACAGTTTCTTGAAGCGGTGAGCACCGCCAGAAATATCCCCTTGGACAGCCTGAAACAGATCGCCGACGGGCGCATTCTCACCGGCAAGCAGGCGTTAAAGTTCGGACTGGTTGACACCCTCGGCACCCTGGAAGACGCCAAGCGGATTCTTGCCAACCTGTGTGGGATTGAAGGTGAACCAAGGTTAATCAAACCCCGACCCCGGTTCAGTTTCTGGATTCGGCAAATTTTTGAAGAGGGGTTAAACCGATTCCTCGGGGTCTCCCAGTATCCCCGCTTGCTATATCGTTGGTTTTAACTACTGACCAGCTGGTTTAGGTTTGGTCGCTTCCCGCAGCCGCCGCCGGACCTGACGGATAACTCGGTGCACATTACGAAGTGTCTCATTCGCCTTTCCCGGTTCGGTGGCATTCTTTACCTCTGCCAGCAGGGTACGCGCCTGATTCAGTTTCTGCTCCGCTTCGGTGAGCATCTGAACTTTTTCTGCCGGGAGTGGCACCGCCTTTGCTTGAGCCAGTTTTGCGGTTAATTCATTTATTGAGGTCTCAGTACGCGCCGCCTGCCTTTTCAGGTCGTCAATAGTAACCTGATTACGACGGGTGCTTTTCCCGGTGAGTAGAATAAACAGGACACCGGCAATAACCAATACTCCTACAACTGACCATAAAATTATCCGCCCCTTCATCGTTTTACCTCCCGGGGGCTTGCCGCACGGGCAAACCCCCGTTTAAATTCGCGCTATCTAATCGCCACCACCCTTTGCCTTGCGTACCAATTTGCGGGCTTCGCCGATTTTATCCATTATCTCGTCGCGTTTCTTGGTAATCTCGGCTGGTTCGGTTAGACTCTGAATTTCCTGAAGACCGGTCCGCGCCTCGCTGAGTAACTGGTTCGCCTGATCAACCTCCGGACCGCTAAAGCGAGCCAGTTTGCTTTCAACGTTCTCAATCTGGCGTGCCGCCTTATTGACAAACGGTCCAATATCCTCGGCTTCCATTACCCTTTTACCAATTTTGGACTCCTGGGCGCGGGTTCGGAGCACCCAGATTCCAACCACGATAACAACGATGGCAAGAACCACGTAGAGAATGATTCTGCTCGTTGGGATTTTTGCCATTGCTCCTCCTTTTTAAGTTTTGGCTTTGGTCCTGCTAGCCGAAGCGGCCCCCTTGACCCGGTTGGATTCAAGAAGACCGCAGCAGCGTTTGTATTTCTTCCCCGACCCACAAGGACAGGGGTCGTTTCTACCAACCTTAGGTGTTTCCCGGCGGATCGGTGCCGCTGCCGGTGTTTGTGGTGCGGGCTCTTCTGCCGACTGAGCTGGTTTATATGCCCGCACCGTCGCCATCCGGCGTGGACTGAGCCGATCCTCACCACTTCGCGGGTCAACCCGGAAGAGAATCTTCAGGGCGTTACCATAAAAATCCTGCATCGTCTCGCTGAACAAACGAAATGACTCCTGTTTGTATTCCACCAACGGGTCCTTCTGACCGTAAGCCTGCAGACCGATGCCCTCGCGGAGAATATCCAATTGGTGGAGATGGTCGCGCCAGGCTTCATCCAGGGTGGCGAGGAACACCCGGCGGCACCACTGGCCAATCACCTCAACGCCCACCTCCTGAGCCAACTCTTCGTAGCGGTTTCTGCCAAGCTGGAAGAGCTGTTCCTTGAGTTCATCCGGAGTGAAATCACGCTGGCCATCGCTATAACCGGGCAGGTCGGCAAGAAAAGTCTTCAGCACCTCCTCCCGCATTCCTTCCCAGTCCCATTCCGATGAGTTCCGGCTCCGGGCAAACCGGTCCAGAAGCCGGTCAACAAACGACTCCAGGATATTGTTGAACACCCCGCTGGGGTCATTTTCTTTCAGAATGGTGTCTCGCAGGTTGTAAACCACCTCCCGCTGACGGTTCATCACGTCATCATACTCCAGAAGATGGCGCCGGATTTCCGCATTGCGCATCTCCACCCTTTTCTGGGCATTGGCAATTACCCGGGTGACCAGTTTGTTCTCCACCGATTCGTCTTCGGCAGGGGCCCACCGGTCCATAATTGCGGCCATCCGGTCACTACCGAAAAGCCGCAGCAGGTCGTCTTCAAACGACAAGAAAAAACGAGAGGAACCCGGATCACCCTGTCGTCCTGACCGACCGCGCAGCTGGTCATCAATCCGCCGCGCCTCGTGCCTTTCGGTCCCGATGACATAAAGGCCGCAGGGAACCTCCTCGTAACACCGGCCCGGTTTTTCTTCCCAGTAGGCGCATTTCCCGTCTCCCGATACCAGATAGCAGCGCTCCCCCTTCACCACTCCTTTACCCAGTTTTATATCGGTACCGCGTCCGGCCATATTGGTGGCAATCGTCACCGCCCCGGCCTCACCGGCGTGGGCAATAATCTGGCTTTCCGACTCGTGATTCTTGGCGTTAAGAATGGCATAGCGGATACCGGTGGGACGGAGAAGCCGGTCCAACTCTTCTGAAGCCTGAACCGAGGTGGTGCCGACAAGAATCGGCCGGCCCTGTTTGTGCCATTTGACGATCTCCTTAACCACCGCCTGGTATTTTGCCCGCCGGGTGCGAAATACCACATCCGGGTAGTCAATCCGGCGCACCGGCGCATTGGTGGGAATCTCCACCGCCTCCAGTTTATACACCTGATAGAGCTCCGCGGCAATTGACATCGCCGTACCTGACATCCCGGCAAGCTTCTCGTACATCCGGAAGTAATTCTGTAGCGTAATGGTTCCAAAGGTCTGGGTCTCCTCTCGCACCGCCACCCGTTCCTTTGCCTCCAGCGCCTCGTGCAGACCATCGGAAAAACGCCGCCCGGGCATCAGCCGGCCAGTGAACTCATCAACAATCACCACCTCGCCATTGGGCGTCACCACGTAGTCAACGTCCTTCTCAAACAGGGCATAGGCTTTTAATAGGGCATGAATGTTGGCCAGCCGGTCACTCCTTTCCGCATACCGGCGATAGGTCTCCTCCTTACCCCGGGCACGTTCCTGTGATGAAAGGCTGGGGTCAACATCCCATTTCGCCAGTTCGCTCGCTAAGTCGGGCAGAACAAACAATTCCGGGTCATTGGGTGAGATGGCGGCGCGCCCCTTGTCGGTAAGGTCGACCGAATGGTCCCTTTCATCAATAACAAAAAACAGTTCGGCGTCAATCTCGTGCAATTTTTTATCCCGGCGGATAACGCCGTCGGCATTCTCAATCGCCCGCTTTACCCCCTCCTCCTGCTGGAGACGCATCAAGTTCTTGTTTTTCGGCGAACCGCGCAGCGCCTGGAGAAACTTTACCGCTGCCTCAAACTGCTTGCCCTGCCGCCAGAGACGCTCACCCTCAGCACACAGCCGGTCAACCAGCCGGTCCTGCTCCCGAAACAGTCGGCTCACCAGCGGCACCAGTTCCTCCAGCTGTTTACCCTTGGAAACGCCCACCGGTCCGGAGATGATCAGAGGGGTACGTGCCTCGTCAACCAGAATGATATCCACTTCGTCAATTATCGCATAGTGGTGCCCCCGCTGGACCTTGTCTTCGTAGTTAATAACCATATTATCCCGTAGATAGTCAAAGCCAAACTCGTTGTTGGTCCCATAGGTAATATCACAGGCATACTGGGGGCGACGTTCCTCCGGACTCATTCCGGCCTGAATGTAACCAACGGTCAGACCGAGGGTCTCGTATATTGGACCCATCCATTCCCGATCCCTTCGGGCAAGGTAGTCATTCACCGTTACCAGATGACAGCCCTTTTTCGTCAGAGCATTGAGATATAAAGGCATCGTGGCGACGAGCGTCTTACCTTCACCAGTTTTCATCTCCGCCACCTTGCCTTCGTGTAAAACAATTCCGCCGATCAACTGGACATCAAAAGGCACCATATCCCAAGTAATTTCCTGATTGGTTACGGTCCAGCGCTTGCCCACCAGACGCCGGCAGGCCTCTTTTACTAAGGCGAACGCCTCGGGTAAAATGTTATCCAGCGACTCACCATCCCGAACCCGGGCGATGAACTCTTCGGTCTTTTTCGGTAATTCTGCATCGGTAAGTGAACGGTAGGTCTCGTAGATGGCATTGATTTCGGCAACGGTTTTGCGTAGCCGTCTGACCTCCCTCTCACTCTTGGACGGAATTAACTTCCTAAGCGCCTGCAGCATCTATAATAATAATTTTAACAATAAATGTGGGTTTGTCCATAGTTTAATTTAACTCAGCTGCCGGAGCGCCCGCTCCATCTCCGCCCGCACCTCCTTAAACCCCTCCCGGCTGATTGCGGTCCGAAGCGCCGGTGCCGCGGCCGGGTCGCCAATCGCACCAAGCGCCTTTGCCGCTGCCCGCCGGACATCCTGACTGGCGTCAGACAGAGCGACGCAGAGTTCGTTCACCGCCTCCGGCGCACCAATTCTGCCCAGGGTCCGCACCACTTCCAGCCGGATATCCTCACGCAGGTCCCGGAGCCGGGGCAGCAAACACACCACCGCCGGTTTGCCTGCATTCACCAGTGCCTGCCATTCCTGTCGGGCACAGAGAAACTCCAGCCGGCTCTGCGGTTCGGTCGGCACCGCACCCTGGGCAACCAGCGCATCGGCTGCTGCCCGCCGAACCGCCGCATCCTCATCGGTCAAAGCCTTAATCAGTGCCGCGGTAGTGTGCGGTGTGGCCGGAAAGTTCAACCCCAACGCCCGGGCGGCAAACTCCCGGCCGCTGGGGTTGGTTTCATTTAAAAGAAAATGGACCAGTTTCTCCCCTGCTGCCGGATAGGTATGTGGATTCAATGCCCTTGCCGCCGCATCCCGCACCTCCAGATCTCCATCCCGGAGAGCGAATATAAGCCTTTCCATCGCCGCTTCCCGCACATCTTCGGGTATCCCTGCAGGCAGTCTGGTGAGTGCACCTGCCGCCGCCACCCGGACCGGCATATCCAGATCATCCAATGCGCGCAAAATGATATTCACCGCCTCAACCGGCATTACCGGTAAAAGCCTCTCCCCGGTCGCCAGCACCACCGCCGACTTCAACTCCTCTGGCTCATCCGGAGTGTTGAAAATCTCTCCGAACCGTCTCACCGCCTCCTTCTGGTCTATCTCCGCCAACCTGCTCAGCGCCAGCGTCTGAAGAACGGTCATCCCTTCCTCAGCGAGCCGGGGCTCAACAGCCTCCCGCAACTCCCGACTGTCCTGGATGGCACCGAGCAACTTCTCCAGTTCCTTCAAAGCCTGCTTCCGCTCCGCCTCGCTATCGCTCAATTTAGCTCGGGCAAGCTCAAAGTTCAACACCTGTGTTGTACCCTGAGGCCGCCAGTTGGCACGCAAAAGCGCCTTCAGGGCAAAAACCCGCTCCGTCGGGGTGCCTTCACTCAAAAGGTCAACCAATCTCTGGATTCCAGAAGGAGATTGAACCCGGCCCAGGGCGTTAATACAGTGTTCGGACAGCTGATATAGCCGCAGCAGCACAGACAGATATCGCCGAAACTCCTTGTCAATCTGTGCCACCTCCTCCTGTAGTTCCTCTTCCCGACCGGTCAGCTCCTCTTGGAGCCGTTTCAGTTCCTGATTATCCCGGCCTTTACCGGTGCGAATGAGGTCGGCGCTACGCCGCTTCAGTGCGGTAATCTCCTTTTCCAGTGGTGCAATAGCTTGTGTTTGCACCGCCACCCGCAGCCGATTCACCACCTTGCCTACCGGACCGAACTCCGACTCGGCCCGCTCCCAGGTGAACGCCGACTTATCCGGCAGGGGACCCAGCTTCGCCGGCGGTGCCGGTAATCGGGAAAGAACATCAATGATAAAACGCACATCCTCTTCGGTACCGGACTCTGCCCGTCTGCTGATTAAAGCCTTATCCTCCTCAAACTCCTGCTCCAGCCGCACCGTAAGGTCACGGAGTTTATCGGTCAGTTCCGGTCGGTTCAACTCCACCGTTTCAAATATGTGCCAGAGCGACAACAACCCGAGAAGTTTCTTATCCACACTTTTACGTCCAAATGGCCATCTCATCAACTTTAGATTAACAACAAAAACGGCAGAAATCAACCCTGCGAGAAAACAAACAAGAGACGTACGGGAAGAATTTCGGCCGATTGCCAGTTTAATTTCTTGTCACATAAGCGGTTAATAAAAATACCCGCCGGGGTTAATTTAACCTGCGGCCGGAGACAATAAGTTTATTGACTGAAATTCATTATCTCTTAATATTCAGATGTGCGGATTCGTGGCTTCATCCCCACATCACTTGTTGACTGGGACGGCAAAATCACCTCGGTCATCTTCATCGGAGGGTGTAATTTCGTCTGTCCGTTCTGTCATAACAGCCTGATTGCCGAGGATGACCCGAGCCTGCCAGCACTCACCTGGGAAGAACTAAAACAAGAACTGGAAAGAAAACTTGGCTGGCTGGACGGGGTAGTCGTCACCGGCGGTGAGCCACTCCTCCACCCTGAGATATTTGACCTTTGCACCCGGATTAAACGGCTGAATCTGAAGATAAAAATGGATACCAACGGTTCATTTCCCTATCCCTTGAAAAGGACACTGGCATTGGGGTTAATTGACTTTGTCGCAATGGATATCAAGGCGCCACTGACCGAAGAACGTTATTCCCTCGCCGCGGGCAGAAAATCGCTGACCCTCGCCCCAATCTGGCGGTCAATCCGGCTGATAATTGAATCCGGTATTCCTCACGAGTTTCGAATCACCCTGGTGCCGGGGCTAGTCAACCCGGTGGATATTCCGGAAATCGGCCGGGCGCTACGGGGTGCACACACTGTGGTCCTCCAGCAGTTTGTGCCTGAAAACGCCCGCAACAAAGCCTATCAGAAAAAAACGCCCTACACTCAGGCTGAAGCGGAATCAATGGCAAAAACGCTGTCTGAATTTATCCGTGTAGTTAAACTGCGGGGTAAGTTTTTCTGAAAAACCAAACCGAATACCCTTTCAAAACCACTGACAACCGCCGCCCTGACCGTTGGCGGGTCAGCCATTCCCACTTCAATCTCTATCGCCGTCATCGCCACCGACCTCATTCCACAGGGATGAATCAGCCGAAAACCGCTCAGGTCATTCTTAACATTCAGAGCAAAACCGTGCAGTGTAACACCCTCCCGGACCGCAATGCCGATAGAGGCGATTTTTTTTCCTTTTACCCAGACCCCGACCAGTTTCGGTTGCACCTCAGCGGGAATACCTAAATCCTGTAACGCCAGAACCAGCGCCGTTTCCACTCCTTCAACAAACCGGCGCACTCCGACCAACCCCTCCCGGAGATGAAAAATCGGGTAACCGACCAGCTGACCCGGACCGTGATAGGTGACATCACCCCCCCGCTCCACCTTTTTTACTGCAATCCCCAACCGGGTAAGTTCCGCTTCAGCAACAAGCAGGTTGCTTTTGTCCGCGGTCCGACCGAAGGTGATAACCGGAGGATGCTCAAGGAGAAGCAACGTATCCGGTATCCGGCTTGCCACCCGCTGCTGATGAACCTCGTGCTGCAATACCAGAGCCCGCTGATACTCAACTCTACCCAGTTCCCAGAGCAGTGCCGGACGCATTATCGCTTAACGGTTGACAATGTGAATTGCCCTCCCCAGAAGCGCATGCGCTGACTCAAAGACAAGTTCGCTCATTGTTGGATGGGGATGAACAACCCGGCCCAGTTCTTCTGCGGTTAAACCCAGTTCCACTGCCACCGCCGCCTCGGCAATCAATGCATCCGCCTGGGCGGCAACTATCCCAACCCCTAAAATCTTGCCGCTCGCATCATCTGCCACCACCTTACACAACCCTTCACTCCTACTGAGGGTCAACGACCTGCCGATTGCCGTCACCGGGATTTTTGCCACCCTAACTTTGAAACCCGCTTCCCTTGCCGCCGCTTCACTTAAGCCCACTGTTGCCAGCTCCGGATCGGTATAAACCACTGATGGAATTGCCCGCTTTCTCCCAGTCTTCCGGTTCTGGGTACCGGTAAGCAGTTCGGCAAGTTCTATTCCCTCAAACATTGCCTTATGGGCCAGTAATGGCCCCCCCCGGATATCGCCAATTGCAAACAATCCTTTGCAATTCGTTTGATAGCGGCAATCGGTTTTTACAAATCCCCGTTCATCCATCTCTACACCCAGCTCGTTCAACCCCAAATCCCCGGAATTCGCCACTCGTCCTATCGCCACCAACACCTGGTCAGCATCCAGATCAGTTTTACCCGTCTCCTCGGCAACACAAACCCGGGCACCGCTATCGGTTATCGCCTCACAACTTGCTCCCTTCACACCCAACCGGAACTCAATGCCTTCCCGTTCCATCTGACGCCGGAGAATCTGGGTCAACTCCGGGTCGGTGCCGGGCAGAATTGAATCACACATTTCCAGAACAGTAACCCGGGCACCGAAGCGCTGGAAAATTGTGGCAAACTCCAGACCGATAGCACCGGCACCAACAATCACCACCCGGTTCGGCAGTTTCACTAGATTGAGGGCGCCATTGGAGTCAATTATCTGCCGATTGTCTGGCTCCAATCCAGAAAGCACCGCTGGCCGGGAGCCAGTGGCGATGACCACATTACGGGCGGTAAGCTCTCGGTCTCCGTCTGGACCCCGTACCACTACCCGGTCCGGTGCCGCCAGTCTTCCCCGGCCCCGCACCAGCTCTACGCCGTTTGTCTTGAACAGAAACTCTATTCCCTTTGCCAGTCGCTCCACTATCCTTGCCTTCCAGGAAGCAACGCTAATCAGGTCAATCGTCGGTGGAGCAAAGTTTATCCCCATCTGTCTGGCTTCAGCCGCATTGCGTACTGTTGCCGCAGCGTGGAGTAACGCCTTAACCGGAATACAACCCCGGTTAAGACACACACCTCCCACCCGTGCCTCCTCCACCACCACCACTTCCTGCCCCAGCTGAGCCAAACGGATCGCCGTCACATAGCCAGCCGGTCCAGCACCAATAACAATTGTGTCTTTCATCCTGCCCTACCAGAGCGTTCCCTTAATTAACTCCGCGGCAACCACCAATCGTTGAATCTGGTTCGTCCCCTCGTAAATCTGGGTAATCTTGGCATCCCGCATCATTTTTTCCACCGGATAGTCCTTCATATAACCATACCCGCCGAGAATCTGCACCGCATCGGTCGTCACCCGCATCGCCGTATCAGACGCCATCACCTTTGCCATTGCTGCCAATCCGGCGATGTTTTTTACCCCGGCATCTGCCGCCCGGGCCGCCTGATAAACCAATGTCCTTGACGCCTCAATTTGAATCGCCATATCAGCCAGCATCAACTGCACCGCCTGAAAACTGGCAATCGGTTGATCAAACTGAATCCTGGTCTTGGCGTATTCCAGTGCCTCATCCAGCGCCCCCTGGGCAATGCCCACCGCCTGAGCACCAACACCGGGGCGGGTACGGTCAAATGTCCGCATCGTGATTATGAACCCCATTCCCTCCTTACCACCGAGGAGGTTTTCCGCCGGCACCCGGCAATCCTGAAATACCAGCTCAGCGGTTTTGGAGCACCGGATCCCCATTTTGTCTTCGATCTTGCCGAAAGTGAACCCCGGCGTACCGTCCTCAACGATGAACGCCGAAAGCCCGCGCGCCCCCCGCGTCGGGTCGGTGGAGGCAATGACTGTGTAAATTTTCGCCACGCTGCCATTGGTAATAAACTGTTTGGTGCCGTTCAGAACATAATAATCCCCCTCCCGACGCGCCCGGGTCTTAACGTTACTGGCATCAGAACCAGCCTGTGCCTCGGTGATGGCAAACGCTGCCAGCTCGCCCGCCGCCAGCCGGGGCAGGTATTTCCGCTTCTGTTCCGGCGTACCGGCAAGGATAATCGGAAATGTTCCTAGACCACAGGCGGCATAACCCAGCGCCACCGCCCCATCAATCCGGGACAACTCCTCCACTACCAGACACATCTCCATTATCCCGCCACCAAAACCACCGTACTCCTCAGGAATGTAGACGCCCATCAAACCCAGTTCGGCAAGTTCCTTCATCAGCCCAAAGGGAAACTCACCGGTTCGGTCAAGTTCTGCCCGGACCGGTTTTATCTTGTCCACCGCAAAACGACGGGCAAGCTCCTTTAACTCCTTTTGTGTCTCAGAAAGAAAATACTCCATATTCACCCCTTTCTATTGCTTGCTCGGCAACCTTTCCTTTATCTCGGCAAACACCTTCAATACCCCGGCTTTAATTAAAACCGCGGTCTGACGGTAAAACTCTATTGACCGCCCGATCGGGTCGGGAATTTCAATCATCCGGTCTGGATAACCGCCGAGAAACCGAACTTTAACCTCTGCCTCCGGTAGCCGGTTTAAAATCCATTCTCGGTGCCCAGGTTCCATTACCAGAACCAGGTCGCTGCGGGCAATCGTCTCCTGGTCCAGCTGTCTTGCCCGGTGATCGCTGATGTCTACCCCCATCTCCTTGGCCACCGCCACCGCCAGATTGGTTGCCGGAGCGCCCACCGGTGCGGCGATTCCCGCCGAGCCAACCAGAACCGGCATCCCGGTACAGAGTTTCTGTAATAACCCCGCGGCGATCGGACTGCGACAGGAATTTCCGGTACAGACTACAACAGTTGAGAATATCACCCCAGCACCCAAAAACAACCGCTGGCCTAAAACACCCTCCAGTGCCAGTATCCCTGGTTCACCCCGGTGCACAACCTCAGGCACTCCGTTATCAAGGTTAATTACAGTCGGACCCGGACCCCGGGCCGGGCCATCAATTCTCATCGTCACCCATTCACCGAATTCATCAATCAGTTCCTCAGGAGCGGTTTCATCCTCGGACAAACCCAACCAGAGCTCCCCTGTTTCTTTCTTAATTACCTCCTGAAGCACCCCAGCCGGTGCCCGTGCCCAGCCATCCGCACCGCCAACCCGCACCAGCGCGCCCTGATTGAGCAATAAAGCTGCCGGTCCCCCAACCGGACATTCATTCACATCTCCAATCAACCGATAAACCTGACCCAGTCTTTTTATCACCTCATCGCGCTCCCGGCTCACCACAGCCCAAGAACCGGCGACTGGCAATAACACTCCGCCCCGCTGAAGGGCCCGGAGCACATCTGTTACCTTAACCTTTTCCGGTTTAACCCGCAAAGTCATTTGCGCTCAAGAAAAGCCCGCTTATCCTCTTCTTGCAATCGGCGCAACCCCCGCACTCCAATGTCCTGGCGATAGTGCATACCCGGAAAATGAATGAGCCCCATTCCGTAATAAGCCCGGTCACGTGCCTCAGCAAGAGTACCGCCAATCCCGGTTACACCCAGCACCCTGCCCCCGTTTGTTACCACTCTTTCGTCCACCAGTTTGGTCCCGGCATGGAAAACAATTGTACTCTCGCCACCTTCAAGTTGCCCGGAAATCGGCAGCCCCTTCTCATAATCACCAGGATACCCCTTTGCCGCAGCAACAACACACAGCGCCCAGCGCCCACTGGACACTAACGAGTAGCTTTCCCCTTCCGGCAGTTTTCCCCCGGCACATTGCAAACACAGCTCCCCCAGGTCACCATCAAAAAGCGGTACCACCGTCTGGGTCTCCGGATCACCAAAACGGCAGTTGAACTCCAGCACCTTGGGACCGTCATCGGTTAACATCAATCCGGCATAAATCGCCCCCCGGTAAACAACCCCTTCCCGTTGAAGACCTTTTACCAACGGATCAAAAACCTCCTTCACTACCCGCTGAAAAACCGCATCAGTGACCGCCGGCACCGGTGCATAGGCACCCATTCCACCGGTGTTTGGTCCTTCATCGCCATCCAGAAGCCGTTTGTGGTCCTGGGCGGGCACAAGAAACCGCACCCTTTCCCCGTCACATAACCCGATAACCGAAGCCTCCTCACCCTGAAGGAACTCCTCAATCACCACCCTTTTCCCTGCCTCACCCAGCCTTCCCTCCTGCATCAATTCGGCGAGAACCTTCACCGCCATCTCATAAGAACCAACAACCATTACCCCCTTCCCGGCGGCAAGCCCTGTTGCTTTGATCACCAACGGAAATTGCCCCCTGGTGCGAACAAACTGTTCCGCACGCTCAAAATCATCAAATACCTCAAACCGCGCGGTTGGAATTCCGTAGCGGACCATCAAATCCTTGGCAAACGCCTTGTCACCCTCCAACCGCGCCGCTCCTGCATCCGGACCGAACACGAGCAAATCCTGACGCATAAATTCATCGGCAAGCCCGGCGACCAGGGGAGCCTCGGGACCAACAACTGTCAGGTCAACCCGTTGTTTTTTGGCAAAACTGGCCAGCGAAGAAATCGCCATCGGCTCTATCGCCACGCAATCGGCAATTCGGGCAATACCGGCATTCCCCGGCGCACAATATACCTTATGTCCGGAACGGGAAAATGCCCAGACCAGGGCGTGTTCTCTTCCGCCGCTACCAATAACCAGAATTTTCATACTGTCTTTCAATTTATCAACGATTTCTCTCCTGTCAAACAGGGGAATAATTAACAATGAAGGCGGGTCTGTAAGCCGGGTTCTGTTCCCTTTTCAGGGCGACGGTCATTTATCTGGGACCAGCGGTTGCCCGCCGGCCTCAAGCGACCTACCCGGGAGCCAATGCGGACCGGGCCAGTCCGGGAGTGCAAAAACAGCACTCACAACTCCCTGCTTGGTCTTGCACCGGACAGGGTTTATCCATCCGTGATGTCACCACCACGGATAGTGCGCTCTTACCGCACTATTTCACCCTTACCCCAAATAGGGCGGTGTAGTTTCTGTGACACTTTCCGTCTGTCCGCTACGGACAGCCTCGCTATTAACGAGTGTCCTGCCCTTTGGTGCCCGGACTTTCCTCCCCGCAAAAACGGGGCGACCGTCCGACCCGCCTTCAAATAATTATAATACCGGCCGTGTCAAATTGCAAACGGAAAGATCAAACAACCGGGAAAAGAACCGCTACTGTCCGCTCCGATTCCGGAGGAACTCATGCGCCATCATCGCGGCAAGAGCGCCGTCTCCGACCGCGGTGGCAATCTGACGCAGGGTCTTGCGCCGGACATCGCCCGCGGCAAAAACACCGGGCAGCGACGTCTGAAGGTTTTCGTCGGTAATAATGAACCCCGCCTCATCAAGATTTATGACACCCTGACACCAGCCGGTATTCGGAACCAGTCCAACGTATACAAACAAACCGGCAACCGCCAGGTTCGCCACCGCTCCGGTCTTCAGGTCCTTAACCTCCAGGCTTTCCAGCCGCTGGGTGCCATTGATTCTGGTCACCACCCGAGAGAGAAGTAAGGTAATCTTGGGGTTCTGGCGAGTACGCTCCTGACACACCTTTGCCGCCCGAAACTCATCCCGGCGGTGAATGAGGTACACCCGGGAGCAGAACCGGCTGAGGTAGTTGGCTTCGGCAAGGGCCGAATCACCGCCCCCCACCACCGCCACCTCCCGGTCCCGAAAAAGCGGACCATCGCAGATCGCGCAGTAAGAAACACCCCTGCCCACCAGCCTTTCTTCGTTTTCCACACCCAGCGACCTTGGTTTTGTTCCGGTACAGATAACCACCGCACCAGGATAAAATTTCCCGATATTCGTCTGAACCTCAATGCCCTCCGCGGCAAGGTCAATCCCGGTAACTTCCGCATTCTCAATCTGACAGCCAAACCGCCGGACCTGGTTTTCCATTCTCTGAACCAACTCAACCGCATCTATTGGCTCGGCAAAACCCGGATAGTTCTCCACCACCGCGGTCTTCGCCACCTGACCACCGGTAACCTCCTTCTCTAAAATCAGCGCAGAATGACCCGCCCGGCTGGCATAGATGCCCGCGGTCATGCCGGCCGGTCCGGCACCAATAATCAATATCTCAGGTCCGGACATTATTCAACAACCGGGCGACTATCGCCCGCTGAATGTGAAGCCGATTCTCCGCCTGGTCAAGGACAATCGATTGGGGTCCATCCAGGACATCGTCGGTTATCTCCTCACCCCGATGGGCGGGCAGACAGTGCAGGACTTTAAGGGTAGGCTTCCCCCGGGCAATAAGGCTACGATTCACCTGATAGGGCCGGAATATCTGCCGGCGCTGCTCTTTTTCATTCTCCTGTCCCATTGACGCCCAGACATCGGTATAGATAAAATCGGCATTTCCAACCGCTTCACAGGGGTCATAGGTGAGTTTAATCTGCGCGCCGCTATTTTTTGCCTGCTCCTGCGCTCGGGCGGTAATTCCAACCTTAGGTTCAAACCCCTTCGGTGTCGCCACATTGAGGTTAATGCCCATGATGCTCGCGGCAAGCATAAGCGAGTGACAGACATTATTACCATCACCCACCCAGGCAACCGTAACCCCGGCCAGCCTCCCCTGGTGTTCAAAGATAGTAAGCAGGTCAGCAAGAATCTGACAGGGGTGCTCCAGATCAGAGAGGGCGTTGATCACCGGAATGGTGGCGTTCTCAGCCAGACCGGTCACCTTTTCGTGCTCAAAAACCCGGGCGATAATCACATCCACCCAACGGGACAGGTTCCGGGCAACATCCGGTACCGACTCTCTTGTACCCAGGCCGATGTCAGTCGGGCTAAGGTAAGTACTGGCACCGCCCAGCTGCTGGAGCGCCCGTTCAAATGTCACCCGGGTTCGCAAACTGGGCTTCTCAAATATCAAAACGCCCATCCGGCCCCGGGCGATATTGAGCGTACTCTCTCGCCTTACCTTCTCCTTTAATTCCTGCGCCTCCTGCAGAAGTTCACTAATCTCATTCTGGTTTAGATCGGCAATTGAAATCAGGTCTTTTTTCATAATTATAAAATATAACGGCTTAAATCCTTATTGGCAACTATTGCCTTGAGTTTCCTGCGCACATAACCGGCGTTGATCCGCACGTTTCGGGTTTTCGGATTGGGCAGTTCAAAAAGGATGTCCTCAAGCAGGGTGGTCATAACCGTGTGCAGACGCCGGGCACCGATGTTCTCGGTATCGGTGTTCACCTGGTGGGCGATCTCGGCAATCGCATCAATCGCATCCCGGGTGAAGGTCAGTTCCACCCCCTCGGTGGCAAGCAGGGCGGTGTACTGTTTCACCAGGGCGTTCTCCGGTTCCACCAGGATGCGCCGGAAATCTTCCTTGCTCAACGGCGCCAGCTCCACCCGAATCGGAAACCTGCCCTGCAGTTCCGGGATCATATCAGACGGTTTTACCTTATGAAAGGCGCCGGCGGCAATAAACAGAATGTGATCGGTGCGCACCATCCCGTATTTGGTCAGAACACTCGCCCCCTCAACTACCGGCAAGAGGTCCCGCTGGACACCCTCACGGGAAACATCCGGACCGGTGGTTGACGGTGTGGCGCTCACCACCTTATCAATCTCGTCAATGAATACAATACCGCTCTGCTCCACCCGCCGCTTTGCCTCGCTCACCACCTCATCCATATCAATTAATTTCTGTGCCTCCTCCTGGACAAGCACCCGTTTCGCCTCGGCAACGGTCAGCTTCCGCCGCTTGGTCTGTTTGGGCATTGTCGGCGCCAGGATCTCCTGCAACTGAATCACCATCTCATCCCCGCCCAGTTGGGCAAAGATATCGGGAATCGGAAACGTCTGACTGGTGGATTTAATCTCCACCAGCTGCTGGTCCAGTTCTCCGGTACGCAGTTTCTCCCGTAACCTTTCCCGGGTCCGGGGGCTGCACACCCCGTCATCGGGCAGTAAAATCTTCAATATTTTCTCCTCGGCGAGCGCCTCGGCCCGGCTCTGGACCAGCCGGGTTTTCTCTGCCTTGACCATATTTACGCCAATCTCCATCAAATCCCGGATCATCGCATCCACATCCCTGCCCACATAACCCACCTCGGTAAACTTGGACGCCTCCACCTTCACAAACGGCGCCTGGGCAAGACGGGCAAGCCGCCGGGCAATCTCGGTCTTGCCGACACCGGTGGGCCCGATCAGGATGATGTTGTTGGGCAGAATCTCTTCCCGCAGGCGGTCCGGTACCCGTTGCCGGCGCCAGCGGTTGCGAAGGGCGATCGCCACCGCCTTCTTCGCCGCTGCCTGCCCGATGATATAGCGGTCCAGTTCTGCGACGATCTCGGCCGGGGTCAGCGCCCGGTCCGGTGTTACCGGAACCAGTCCACCACCTTCTTCAGAAACGGTTGTGATAATATTCATCGGAACAAATAAAGCATAGAAGACCCGGCAATCAAGTCAAGCGCTGTGCCTATTGACAGTAAACAAAATCACCTTATTGTGATTCAAATGCCCGCGGCGGAAACAGAAAAACAACCGTTTCCCGAACGCCTGGCGGTGGATGTGGCGCTGGTTACCGCCGCCTACATCGCCGCCCAGATTCTCGCCGACGTGGCGAGCCTACGCATCCTCCTCATCGCCGGCTTCAGCGTTGACGCCGGCACCCTGATCTACCCTTTCACCTTCACCATCCGGGACCTGGTGCATAAAACCGCCGGCATCAAAGTCGCCCGCCGGGTGGTCACCGCCGCCGGTGTCATCAACCTGTTTATGGCCGGGCTTTTCTGGCTTGTCGCCCGCCTGCCCCCGGACCCTCAGGTCGGCGCACAACTGGAATTTGGTATGGTCCTCTCTCCGGTCTGGCGCATCGTCATCGCCTCAATTGTTGCCGAAGTCGCCGCAGAACTCGTGGACGGGGAAATCTATCAGCTGTGGGTCAACCGGGTCGGACCGCGCCGCCAGTGGCTCCGGGTACTGGTTTCCAATTCGGTCAGCGTGCCTTTGGATTCAGCGCTCTTCTGCTCCCTGGCCTTCATCGGGCGGCTGCCGCTGCCAGTGGTCGTCAGCATCTTCTGGGCAAACGTCATCCTCAAAGGTATCTGTACCCTCATTTCCCTGCCCTGGATTTATCTGGTCCGGGAACGTCGGACTGCTTGACAGAAGCGGTCAGTTAAGTAGATTGAAAGCATGGAACGCACTCTGGCAAAACAGTTACCCGAGAAGGTGGGCGAGCGGGTCCGGCTTCTCGGCTGGATCCACCACATCCGTCCGGTGGGTAAAATCGCCTTTCTTCTGCTGCGCGACCGCTCTGGCATCTGTCAGGTGATAACCACCACCCCGGCACAGTTCAACCTCAACTCATTAGAACGGGAATCGGTGGTGGAGATTATCGGCCGGGTAAAACCGGAACCCCAGGCAAAACAGGGAGTAGAACTGGAAATGGAAGAACTGCGTGTCCTGGTCCAACCGGTGGCACCCCTCCCGTTTGAGGTCAACCGTTCCCGGGAAAAACTAAACCTGAAACTGGACATGATTTTAGACCATCGGGCGTTCGCCCTGCGTAACCCGGAGTTCGGTTCGGTCTTCCGGGTCCAGGCAGAGATTGTCCGATCCTTCGCCGAATTTCTCCGCCGCGCCGGGTTCCTCCAGGTCCACACCTCCAAAATCATCGCCGCCGGCACTGAAGGTGGAACCGCCCTCTTCCCGATTCAGTACTTTGAACAGAAGGCGTTCCTGGCCCAGAGCCCCCAGTTCTATAAACAGATGCTCGTCGGCGCCGGCTACGAAAGGGTATTTGAAATCGGCTTTGTTTACCGGGCCGAAGACCACGCCACCTCCCGCCACATCAACGAATACCTCTCCCTTGACTACGAGATGGGCTTCATTGAATCATTCCGGGATGTCACCCAACTGGAAAACCGTCTGCTCCAGGAGATGGTGGCAAACATTGCCCAAAACTGCGCTGAAGAGCTGAGCGTAATCGGTGCCCGGCTGCCAGAAGTCGGCACCATCCCGGAAATCAAGTTCCAGGACGCCCTGCAGGTACTCCAGAAAGACTACAACCGGGACACCACCGGGATGATTGACCTTGACCCGGAAGGCGAACGACAGTTATGCGACTATGCCCAGAAGGCACACAAATCTGAATTTATCTTTGTCACCCACTACCCCCGCAAAACCCGCCCATTTTACACAATGTGGGACCCGGCTGACCCCGATTACACCTTTGGCTTTGACCTCCTCTTCCGGGGCCTGGAGGTAACAACCGGTAGCCAGCGGATCCACGACTACAACATGCTCATAGAAAACATGCGCCACTTTGGCCTAAACCCGGAAAACTTTGAGTTCTACCTGGAGATATTCCGCTATGCGGTCCCGCCGCACGGTGGACTGGCAATCGGCGCCGAACGGCTCACTCAGCAGCTCCTTGGCCTGAGCAACGTCCGGGAGGCAAGTTTCTTCCCCCGCGACCGGTTTCGCCTCACCCCCTGAGACTCATAGCCATTCCGGAACTAACAAAACACCCCATCTCACCACCCATTACCTATAACAACACACCCAGCGTCCAGAATCAAAACCACACCCGGCCAGCCAATTACCCCCGATTCTGAACTCACCGCCAATAACTATAACCAGGAGAACTCTGAACAGTTATACCAAACCTTAAACCGGCTCAAAAACGGCTACCACCCCCCGGGTCACCCCGGGGGTAGCCCCCTTTGAGAATTAACTGTCTAAAATATTGGGACTTATCAAAACAAAGGTTGATAAAAATACCATCTGAAACCGAACCCGTTAGAAAACAAATCCCGGAGCGATAAAACCGTAATCTTGCCGGCAGGATGGAAAACATCGCTCCTCTTTTTCCAAATAAAGCCTGTTGACGCAATGGTGATCGCAGTTTATAATTTATCAGTATGGCAGGATGGAACGGACCTCTGGAGAGAATTGACGACAACCGATTGCTCATTCCGAAGAACTATAAACCGGGAATGAAGGTTGATGGGATAATTTATGCCGATGCCACCCTCATTGAGGATATTAAAGCCGACCAGGCACCAGAACAGGTGGCAAATGTGGCAACACTACCCGGTATTGTCCGGGCATCGCTGGCGATGCCGGATATTCACTGGGGTTATGGCTTTGCCATTGGTGGCGTCGCGGCATTTGATATTAAAGACGGCGTAATCTCCCCGGGTGGTGTTGGCTACGACATCAACTGCGGTGTCCGGCTCCTGCGGACAAATCTGGAGCGCAAAGACCTGAAACCAGAACTCCTGGAAAAACTGGTGCGGGCGATTTTCTATAACGTCCCCTCGGGCGTTGGTTCAAAAGGCAAAATAAGAATCTCCCGGGAGACGGTCGCCGAGGTGCTGACCAAGGGGGCGCGCTGGGCGGTTGAACAAGGCTATGGCACCCCGGAAGACCTGGAATACACCGAGGAACACGGCGAAATGGCGAATGCCGACCTTGCCGGTGTCTCTGCCCGGGCGCTGGAACGGGGGATGCCGCAACTGGGTACCCTTGGCGCCGGTAACCATTTCCTGGAGATTCAGGAAGTGGTAGAAATTTACGACCCAACAAAAGCCGCTGAACTGGGCATCCATCTCGGACAGGTAACGGTAATGATTCACACCGGCTCCCGTGGTCTGGGCTATCAGATCTGTGACGACAATGTGAAAAGTCTGGTGGCGGCGGCAAGGAAATACGGCATTGAACTGGTTGACCGGCAACTTGCCTGTGCGCCAATTGAATCTCCAGAAGGTAAACGGTACTTTGGGGCGATGGTGGCGGCCGCAAACTACGCCTGGGCAAACCGGCAGGCGATCAGTCACTGGGTACGGGAGGCGTTCTCCCAGGTGCTTGGCATCCCGATTGAAAAACTGGGAATGACCCAGGTCTACGATGTGGCGCATAACATCGCCAAAATTGAGGAGCACGAGCTCAACGGAAAAAAACTTAAACTCTGTGTCCATCGTAAAGGTGCGACCCGGGCATTCCCGCCCGGCCATCCAGCACTGCCGGCAAAGTATCGCCATCTCGGCCAGCCGGTTCTGATTCCCGGTGATATGGGCACCAGCTCCTATCTCCTCCTCGGCACCGAAAGGGCGGCAAATGAGACATTTGGTTCTGCCTGTCATGGTGCCGGCCGGGTCTGGTCCCGCACCAGGGCATTGGAGGAAACAAAACGCCGGGATGTAGCAGCAGAACTGCGCGCCAAAGGCATTCTGGTGATGGCGGCAAGCCGGGAGGTCCTGAACGAGGAGGTGCCGGACGCCTACAAAGACGTTAACCAGGTGGTGGATGTCTGCCATCGCGCCGGGATTGCCCAGAAGGTGGCGCGGATGCGCCCCCTGGGTGTGGTCAAGGGTTAAAACCTCCTCTCACCAGAGATGAGTTTGGCAGCAAAGGTGGTGCAGGCACCCACTGAACCGGGTGTCTATCTTCTTAAAGACAAAAAGGGACGGGTGATTTACATCGGCAAGGCGCGTTCCCTCCGGGATCGGCTGCGCAACTATCTCCAGCCTCAGTCAAGCCCCCGTCTGGCCGCCCTGGTGTATCGCACCAGCGACTTAGAAACAATCGTCACCCGTTCCGAAGTGGAAGCGCTGCTTTTAGAGGAAAGCCTGATAAAAATCAAAAAACCCCGCTATAACGTCCGCCTCCGGGACGACAAAAAATACCCCTATCTAAAAATTACCACCGGCGAACAGTTCCCCAAAATATTCGTCACCAGAAACATCAAACCGGACGGTTCGGTGCTCTTTGGGCCCTATACCAGTGCCCGGGAACTGCGCCGGGCCCTGCGGGCGGTAAAACGTATTTTCCAGCTGCGCACCTGTAAGCGACAGCTGCCCGACGCCAGCTCAACCCAGCCCTGCCTCAACTTTCAACTCCACCGCTGTATTGCCCCCTGTACCGGCCAGGTAAATGACGAAGCGTACCGGCAACGGGTGAACGACGTAATTGAATTTCTTTCCGGACGTTCTGAGAAACTAATCGCCGAACTGGAAAAACGGATGTGGCAGGAGGCGGCAGCGCAACGCTATGAACAGGCGGCGTTGCTGCGCGACCAGCTGCTCGCCATCCGAGAGGTGATCCGCAATCAGCAGGTGGTGAGCCAGGATAAAGTAAGCCGGGATGTGGTCGGTCTGGCCCGGGGTGGCACAACCGCCGTGGCGACGGTATTCCGCATCCGGGAAGGAAAAATCGTTGCCCGGGAGGAGTACCGGCTAGCCGCGGCCAAAGACATCCCGGAGGCAGAAGTTCTGGAAGGGCTCCTGCGCTCAGTTTATACCCACACCGCCGACCTGCCCGATGAAATTGTCCTGCCTGTTGCTATCGGTGAAACCGACCTATTTGAACGGCTGTTTCAGGAACGACAGGGTCGGCGGATAAAAATCCTTGCTCCCCGCCGGGGAGAAAAACGGAGTCTGGTAGAACTGGCGCAGAAAAATGCCGAAAAGGCGCTCGCCGAAGAGATCCCGGGAGTGGAACCGATTCCCCGGGCGAATGTGGAACTGGCGGAAATTCTGGGTCTAAACTCACCGCCCCGGTTAATTGAAGGGGTAGATATCTCCAACACCCAGGGAACCAATGCAGTTGGTTCGGTGGTGGTATTCAAATATGACCGACCGTTAAAAAGTCAGTACCGGCTGTTCAAAATCCGCAGCGTCACCGGTCCAAATGACTTTGCGATGATAACCGAAGTCCTGGCGCGACGGGTGCGCGGACTTCTGGAGAAAAACCTGCCCCTGCCCGACCTGGTTCTGGTTGACGGTGGCAAAGGGCAACTTTCGGCGGCAACTAAAGCCTATCACCAGTACGACCAGGAGATTCCCCTCCTCGGCATTGCCAAACGCACCGATACCCTGTTTTACATTGACGGCAGGGAGATCGCCATCCCCGCCACCTCACCGGCATTGAAACTGTTGAAGCGAATCCGGGATGAATCCCACCGCTTTGCCATCACCTTCCACCGCAAACTGCGCGGCAAAAAAGTTCTCACCTCAGAACTGGACACAATTCCCGGTGTCGGTCCTTCCCGCCGCCAGTTGCTAATTCAGCACTTCGGCTCACTGGCAAAACTGCGCGGCGCCAGCGTGGAAGAAATTGCCCAGGTCAAAGGCATCGGCCGGGGTTTAGCCGAAAAGATTTACCATTCCCTCCACCCCGCTCCCTGATTTTACTCCTGAATGTGAAATTCAACAATATCCCTGTCCGCGAGGAGATGCTCCCGCTCCACCCGCTGACCGGAAAACCCGTTTGCGTTCCAGAGCCGGGCATAGGAAAGCTTGCGGGCAAAGTCTTTATGTAAATAATAGGCGGCATCAATCACCGTCGCCGGGACCTTTAATATCACCGGGTCATCCATATCCGGTGGCTTGCCCGGCTTTTTGGTGTAAACCCGGATGATATTTAAACTGACAAACACCTGCCGCCCGAACTCCTCCAGCCCCTGTTTTGTCTCAACTGAGACCAAAAGCACCGGCACATCGCCGATCATCTCCCGCAGAATCGCCAGCCGTTCCTTTGCCTGCCGGTCATCCGCCTTCGTGCCGACGCGCAACAGAGGTGGCTGGCGGTAAGCCTCGGGACCGACAATCCGGTTCTGCACCAGCAACTGCTGGACCTGCTCGGTCGCCTCCAGCACCGCATCATCGGCAAGGTCAATCAGCCAGACAAGGACATCGGCGGTGCGAAGGATGTGAAATAACCAGGGGGGCGAATCTGACACCAGCGGCGGCGTATCAATCAACTGAATCTGAATGTCCTCAAATTTCATCATCCCGGCAAGGGGACGGGTGGTGGTAAAGGGATAGGCGGCAACCTCGGTATTCAACCCGGTCAGGGTTTTCACCAGCGCCGATTTCCCGGAATTGGGTGGACCGAACACCACCACCTGGCCCGCCCCCTGTTTCTCAATGTGGAACCAGTCGGAACGTTTACCGCCCTTCTGCCCCTCGGAAAGCTCCCGACGCAACCGGGCAATCCGGCTTTTGATATCCGCCTGCATCTTCTCCGTCCCCTTATGCTTGGGGATGGTGGCAAGCATCTCTTCCAGACAGAGCAGTTTTTCCTCCGGCGTCTTTGCCTGACGGAACTTCTCTTCTGCCTGTTTATACTCCGGGGTTAAATTGGCCGGCATACCCCTTTATGCCTCAAAGCCGGTTACCTGGTGCAACATCCATAAATACCATTCCCGAAATCAGTTTGGGATAAAAATCGGTAGACTTCTGGGGCATCCGCTCTTTCTTTGCCGCCAGCGCCTGAACCTGCTCCGGACGGGTGGGATTGAGGAAAAGAGCACAGTCCGCCTCACCACTATCAACCCGGGCCAGGGTATCATCCCAGTAGCGCTCATAAAGCACCCGCCCTTCCACCTCATCCGGTTTGATGCCAAACACCCGCTCAATCACCAGGGTATGAAGCAAAGCCACATCCAGTTCCCGGTATTCCGGGCTGCGGTCTGGTGAAAAGAACCGCTCCCGCCCCGCCTTCTCGCGAAGAACCAAAAGATAGCTTTTACCCCTGCCGTAGTAGAGAACAAAAGCGTGCTCCTGACGCCGTTTTTCTAACTCTGCTTTCGCCTTCTCGTCTGGAACCGCCTGGACGGTAAACATTTCGGCAAGTCCATTGAGCACATCGGCCAGCGGAAATTGGACGCCTTTAAGCAACCGATGGGTAGGTAAAATAACCAGGCCGGGGTCGGTGATTTTGAAAAACGCCGCCGTCTTGAAACGCAGGGCTGCGTCTTCGGGCACCACCCCCTTATCTTCCATCTCCCGACGATAATTAAGCGCGGTTTCGTACCGATGATGACCATCGGCAATCAGCACCACCCGGGAAACCATCGCCTGACGCAAAGCCTGAACCCGCCCGGGATCGGTCAACCGCCATAACCGGTGGATAACACCGTACTCATCGGTTGCCACCATCTCCGGCTCTCCTTCGGTAACAAGCAGCCGGTCAATCTCTCCGGACTGGTCCGGGTAAAGAAAAAATATCTGCTCGTAATCCTTCGCCGTGGCCCGCAGTAGTGCCAGCCGGTCTGCCTTCGGTCCGGAATGGGTGAACTCATGGGGCAGGACTGTCCCTTTTTCAAACTCCTCCACCCGGATGGCGCCGATAAACCCCCGGCGTTTTAGAGTAGTATTGTCCAACTGGAACTCCTCCTCTAAAATGTAATACGCCGGCTGGTTATCCCGCACCAGAATTCCCTGCTTGAGCCACTCGGTACAGGTCCGGGCCGAAACGGTATACGGATCATCGCCACCGGGCAGAATCAACCGGATGAAATTATAGGAATGACGGGCAAGGTACCCCTCCCGCATCTTCGGAGTAACCTTATCATAGGGCTGGGTAATCACATCGCTCAGTTCTACCACCTTCGCCGGGTTGTAGTGAATCGCAGGAAACGGCCTGACATCAGCCATTATGACTCCTTTAAGGCATCCCGAACCTTTTCCGCAATCTGGACCCCTGCCCGGCGCTGACCCTCTTTGGTCTGAGCACCAATGTGGGGTGTTCCAATAACCTGGGGAAGCGAGAAAAGCCGGAAGTCATCCAGCGGCTCCTTCTCAAACACATCCAGCGCTGCCGCTGCCACCAGTCCGGACTGAAGCGCATCAAACAAAGCCGCCTCATCAATCACCCCACCCCGGGCACAGTTGACAATAACCACGCCTTTCTTCATTTTGGCAAAGGCATCCCGGTTCAGAATGTGATAGGTCTCGGGGGTCTTCGGAATATGTAACGATATGAAATCGGCTCGGGCAAGAAGCTCATCCAGTGCAACCGATTCGCCATATGCCGGTTTCACCCCGGGCAGGTCGTAAACCAGCACCTTCATCCCCAGTGCCAGCGCCCGCTTCGCCAGTTCCGTACCAATCCTTCCTGAACCAATAATACCCAGCGTCTTACCGTAAAGCTCTATTCCGTGGAAAGCCTTCTTCTCCCATTTGCCGGCACGCAACGAAGCGGTTGCCTGCGGAATAGAACGGGCACAGGCGAACATCATCCCCAGCGCCAGTTCGGCAACCGATATTGACGTTGCCTCGGGTGTATTAACCACCTTAATCCCCCGCGCATCCGCGGCCTTTTTGTCCACATTGTCCAGACCAACACCCGCCCGGCCGATTACCTTCAGGTTCTTGCCGGCGGCAATCACCTCCGCGGTCACCTTGGTGGCGCTGCGGACAATGATGGCATCATATTCGGGAATCACCTGAAGCAGTTCGGCCGGCGTTAACCCCGGTTTCTCATCAACGGTAAATCCGGCTTCGCGTAACATCTGCACACCTTCCGGTGCAATCGGGTCGGTAATAATTATTTTCATCGGTTAACTCCTTTGTTTGATTGATTAATAATATCTGAATCTTCCTTACCGGTCAACCGGCGCACTCTGTTGACAGAAGCAAATAGGCAGATAAGATAGAAACTGGGTATGCTCTCATTCTCGGTTACAACCCACCGCCGGACGGAACTGATTGACATCACCGTCCTAGTCCAGGAAGCGGTAAAGAAAAGCGGTGTGACATCTGGTGTTTGTTTTATTTATGTCCCTCACACCACCGCCGGTGTAACGGTAAACGAGAGCTATGACCCGGCTGTAGCAGAAGATATCATCACCACCCTGTCCCGGCTCGTTCCAGCTGATCGCCATTACCATCACACCGAAGGTAACGCCGACGCCCACATCAAATCGGTTCTTGTCGGTTGTTGCCAGGCGATTCCGGTGACGGATGGCCGGCTGGCATTGGGTAGATGGCAAGGGGTATTTTTCTGTGAGTTTGACGGCCCTCGTGAACGCCAATGTCTGGTAAAAATAATTGCCGAAAAAGGAGGATAAGAAATGGCTCATAAAAAACTTTTTGTTCCCGGCCCGACCGAGGTGCGGGAAGAGGTGTTAAAAGCGCAGGCGCAGTGGATGATCGGCCACCGCTCCAAGGAGTTCGGCGAATTGAATCAACGGTGCGTGGAAAAGACACAAAAAATCCTCAAGACAAAGAACTATGTTTTTTGGTGGACCGCATCGGGCACCGGCCTGATGGAAGGGGCAATCCGCAACACCGTTAACAGAAAGGTCCTGCACTGCGTTAACGGCGCCTTTTCCGACCGCTGGTTCAAGATAGCACAGGCCTGTGGCAAGGAAGCGGTGGCACTCCGGGTTGAATGGGGCAAGGCGATAAAACCGGAGCTGGTTGATGCCGAACTGGCAAAAGGCGGATTTGAAGCGGTAACCATCACCCAGAACGAGACATCAACCGGCGTCCGCTCCCCGATTGAGGAAATCGCCCAGATGATTCGGACAAAATATCCCGATGTGCTTATTCTGGTTGATGCGGTCTCCAGTTTGATGGGCGACTGGTTTGAAATTGACGCCCTGGGCCTGGATGTGGTTGTCGCCTCCAGCCAGAAGTGCGTCGCGCTGCCTCCGGGAATAGCGGTGGCGATTGTATCGCCGCGGGCAATGGAAAAATGCCGGACCATTCCGGACCGGGGTTACTACTTTGACTACGACGCGATGTTCAAACGGTATGAGAAGGACAAACAAACACCGACTACGCCCGCCATCTCCCTGTTCTGGGCCCTGGATGTTCAGTTGGATGCCATTTTGAAAGAAGGGATGGAGAACCGCTACCAGCGGCACCGGCAAATGGCAGAGTTCACCCGGGAATGGGCAAAAAAATACTTCGCCCTTTTCCCGGAACCGGGTTATGAATCGGTTACCCTTACCACAGTAACAAACACCCGGGGAATCAGCGTTAAGGATTTAAATACCGCTCTGGGTCAACGGGGTATGCAGATCTCCAACGGCTACGGTGACCTGAAGGAAAAGACATTCCGTATCGCCCATATGGGCGACCTAACAATGGAGGATATGAAAGCGGTAACTGCGGCAATCGTAGAAATCCTGAAGTTATAATGTGAGCTGCGCCATAGGGCTCGGGCTGGCGCTCCTGAGTTTCCTCGGACCCGGGCTAAATAAAACTCTTCATCGGGCAACCGCAACGCCCGAACCCTATCTTTATTCAGAAATCTGCTTTGCCAACGGCATAAACGTAAATATCACCCCATCCCGGCCATTCATAACCGCTGAACACCGTTACTGGCTCATCCATTTTTCTCAACCGGTGCAGCAGAAGATGCTGGCCGAACTCAAAGCGATCGGCTTGGAACCGGTATGCTATATCGCTTACCAGACAGTGGTGGTACGGAAAACCGCTAATTTCAGCCCCGGAGCAAAACTCCCGGAAACGGTTGATTGGGTCGGTCCCTATCTGCCCGAATATAAACTCGCGCCAGAAATCCGCAACGGTACCAAAACCTCCCTTCTCCACCAGCCAATCGTTGTCACCTGGCCCGGAGAATTAATTACCGGTCAGCCTGCCGATCTTATGAGCCTTGCCCGGGACGAAGGCGTCGCCTGGATTGAAAGCCGGGCCCCACTTACTTTTTTCAACCGCGACGTCCAGTGGGTTCTGCAGACCGGGTGGGATTCGGTTGTCCCGAACCCATTAGAAAGCCGCCGGATATGGCGATGGGGCATCCGCGGACAGGGGATGATTGTCGGGTTGTTTGACTCAGGGGTTAATCCTGAACACGATATGTTTCGCGACCCCTGGGTGCCGCTGGAGGCACCGGGAATCTACCCTTCCCACCGCAAGATAATCGCCTATAAACTCTACCGCTCGGCCGCGTTTGGAGACGAACTGGGTACCGGTTATCACGGTTCTGCGGTCGCAGGAACCCTTACCGGCAACGACACCGCCTGCGGCAATCTGAGTTCGCTTGACGGCCTGGCGCCGGATGCCCGCCTTTATTTCCTGGACATCGCGACCGCCAGTGGTGAGTATCTTTACTCTGATAATCTGACCGAAATGCTGGACTCAATCCGGTTGAGCCTGGGAATGACTGAACCGGTCCGCCAGGTCTCAGGTTCCTTTGGCACAATGGACAATCCAGGGTATTACCGCCTGGCCGAGGCAACCGTTGACGCGGTCTGCTGGCAGGACAAACGTTTTCTGGTAATCTGGGCAGCGGGAAATGGCGGTGGCCAGCGGTATCGTATCGGACATCCCTCCGGTGCTAAAAACTGTCTTACCGTTGGCGGCTGTGGTAACGGCACCAGAAGCAACCTGGTCTATTCGCTTTCCTCGGCAGGTCCCACCCGGGATCAGCGGATAAAACCCAATGTGGTCGCTCCGGCAGAGTCGGTCTGGACCGTTGACGGTGCTGGCGTCAACGGCTACAGTGTCCGCCAGGGAACCAGTCTTGCTTCCCCCGCGGTAAGTGGTGCCCTTATCCTTCTCCGTCAGTATTTAAAAGAAGGGTGGTTTCCCTACGGCATCCCGAGAACCGGAAACCGGATTGAAGCACCGAGCGCAGCACTACTCCGGGCGTTTGCCATCTGCGGTGCCGATACCAATGTCGGCTCCGGTGTGGTTCCGGACTACCGGGTTGGCTGGGGTCGGCTCAACCTCTCCCGGATTATGCATTTCCCCGATGACTCGGTCAGCCTCACATTTATTGATGACACCATCGGACTGGAAACCGGACAGTTTGACGAATACCAGATTGAAATCGACCGCCGCGAGCCATTAAAGGTGGTTCTGGCCTGGACCGATACCGCCGCAGCGCCTGCCGCTCAAATCGCCCTGGTGAACGACCTGAACCTGGAACTGGAAAGCCCGGATGGCAATCGCTATCGGGGAAATCAATTTTATCTCGGCCAGTCAATACCCAATCCCGTGCAATGGGACGAACGGAATGTGGAAGAGGTTTGCCGAATATCCCGCCCCCTTGTTGGCACCTGGAAAATCCGGGTTTATGCCCGCTGTCTCTATACGGTACGACAGCCTTACGCGGTGGTAATCAAAGCCGGTATCCGGGGGCTACCGCCCGCAGTATCAGAAAACCAGCGTGCCCCCCAGCAACTCAAAATCGTCCCGGACCGCACAATTTTTCTCACCACTCCGGTCTTTACCTGCCCCGCCCCCCCGGGTGCCCTGCTGAAAGTATGGGATGCTCAGGGTAGACTGGTCGGCCAAGCAACATCGGACCAGGGCCGGATTAAATGCCGGCTCAGGGCTGGCGCCGGTGTTTATTTCTATCGGCTGGATTCAACAACCGCCATTAAACACAGCGGCCGAATCGTTTTGCTAAACTAAACCGCGATCATCCGGCCCACCCATTCGTCGTTGATAATAACCTCCCGATTGTAAAGGATAGCCGCTACCCGGATCCCGGTAATCCGGTCCAGAAACTCTACCCGCTCCATCAACTTGGCAATTCCCCAAATATCCGCTTCAATGCCAATGTATCGCCCGTTAATCTCTCGCCCCCCTAGAACAAGACCCATCCCCTGGTCGCCGAGCAGTTTGACAAGTTGCTCAGGACGATGGCTGGTTTCCACCAGAAAATGAAAATGGCCAAAATTACTGACCGGTGTCCAGTCAATCGTCGGCTGAATCCGCACCACCCCGGTGCGGTTATTCTCAGTCCAGAAAAGCCGTTCCAGTTTTGCTTGGACCCAGGTAACGGTCTGGCCGAAGTTAGCGGCGATGGCTTCGCTATCCAGCCCCGCATTTTCCATCAGAAAACGAATAAAACTTTTTTCCTCCCGGGAAAGGGAGACGCTGACCGGAAACGAGAACTCCTGAATCCGGAACACCTCCAGTTGTTTTAATCCGGTAAGACTTCTGATGAACCGGGTCTCGGTTTCAAAATCCCGGGAATAGAAGAGCAGGGCGAGATTTGGCCCGATGCCCAGCGGCAAACTGGCGTTGATCACAATTTCGGTCACAAACGGTAACCGGCTGACCAGATGCCGGGCACTTTCCAGCGGACGGTCGCTCTGCGCCAGCACCGCGGCCCAGACCCAGCTCCCCCCCATAAGTGGCGGTACAACCAATGTCAGGTGGAAGGAACGGATAACCCCCGCTGCAACCAATTGTGCTATGCGCCGACGGTACTCATCCGGCTCCAGACCGGCACGAGCAAGGTCAACCGGAGACGGGAAAAGAGCCCGGCTCTCTGCCAGCCGAACAGCAACCACATCCGCAGGTTCAATAATCACCGATTCCTCCTTTTTTACTCCCAAGCCAATTTAATATGCCCCGCGCCGGGAAATCACCGCCGGTAAAGTCTTAAAAATTATCGCCACGTCGCCGGCCAGGGTCCACTCCCGGACATAACGGGTATCAAGACGCACCCGCTCTTCATAACTGGTGTCGGTTCGGCCCGAAATCTGCCACAAGCCGGTTAGCCCGGGCGGCACCCGAAAAAGAAGCAACGAATAGTCCTGATAGTAATTGACCTCTTTTTCTACTATCGGCCGGGGCCCAACCAAACTCATCTGTCCGGCGAGAACATTGAGCAACTGCGGCAGTTCATCAAAGCTCAACCGACGTAGCCACTTGCCCACCGCAGTAACCCGGGGGTCGTTTTTAAGTTTAAATGTCTTCTCAAATTCCATTCTCTTTTCCGGATCGTTCTTAAGAATCTCATCCAATCGCCGGTCCGCATCCTGGTACATTGTGCGAAACTTCAGGACATCAAACTCGCGCATATTTCTCCCCAGACGCCGGTGACGATAAAACACCGGCCCGGGGCTGGTCAGTTTAATCAAAAGGGCGATGATGAGCATAAACGGGCAAAGAATAGCCAGGGCAACAACCACAATAAAAAGGTCCACCAGCCGCTTCAGCCGCCGGGCGATTCCATCGGTAACAAACGGCCCTATCGCCCGGGGATGCGGCCCAAGGAGATAGGCGGACATCCGGAAAGAACGAATGCCAACAAAATCAACAAAGTACTTGGGGGCGAGAGCCGAAGCAATTTGTTCGGTACGGGGGTCGGTGATGTCAATTACAACCATATGAAAATCTTTCACCCGGCCCACCGGGTCAGAACGCTCCTTAAGCCAGGTCACCAGGTCCTCAATCGCAACCACCCGGACAACATCAAAACCCCACCAGCGAAGGAGAGCCTGTTTATCCCGGTTGAAATCGGTAACAAGGACAACCTGCTGGGGAAATAACCGGCGGAAAACGATGCCGATGAGCGGGGCGACGAAAGTAAGATATAACCACAACCCAAGCCAGAACTTAACCGTCAGCGGCTCACACCACGACCAGACGGCGTGCACACCGTTGTAGGCAACATAGTTAAGGGCAAACGCCGACTGGGTCCGGGTGGTCAACCCATAATTGGCCCGGGCGGTGGACTCAAACTCACCGACAAGATAACTGGTAAGGGCAAGCAGAAACCAGACCATCACCACCGTTGTGATACCGATTGAAAAAGGAACGAAAATTAACCGCAATACCGCAATAACCAGTAGCAGAAAAAGCATTTCCAGGAGAATTAAAATGTTATTATCACGCCCACTGGTCAGGCTCATAAACCTCAATTCCAGTGTAGCGTGAGAAACGGCTGAGTCAAGCCACGGCGGTCAACCGTCAGCGGATTTTCTTCTTATGACGCAGGGCTTTACGGCGTTTCTTGAACTTATGGCGTTTGACTTTACGGAGTTTTCTTTTTCTCCCGCAAGGCATTTATCGCTCCTTTTTTGCTATTCCCCTCCCCGCATCAAACTCGCCTTTAACAACCGGGAAGCCTTAAAAACCGGAACCCGGCGGGGCGGGATATTCACCGGTGCCTTCGTCTTTGGATTGCGCGCCACTTTGGGTTTCCGCAGCTTGGTAGAAAGAACGCCGAACCCGCGAATTTCCACCCGGTTACCCTCCTGAAGCGCACGGCACAGCTCATCAATGAACAACTGCACAATTTTACCCACATCCCGTTTAGTAATATTGGGCGCCATCTGCCCGGCAATAGTTTCAACCAGATCGGCTTTAGTTATCGTCATAAAACCTCCCTCCTATGAACAACTACTACAATTACGAGAACTACAATGACCGCAACTCTTACCAAAGCTCTGGACCCGCTTATCCGCTCCGGAAACGCCAAAAACCGAAAACAATCGTGAGACCTTTTTACCGCCACACTTCGGACAGGTAACCTGCTGCTTATCCGCTCGGTTCAATATCAGTTCCTCAAATATATGCTGGCAAGAGTTGCAGCAAAACTCAATGATCGGCATAACTAATTATAAGAATTTAACTTCTAAATGTCAAGCAAATGCCGCTCCGCACCCCAAAAACACCCCTTGGCAATCAATAATTCAACCCATCGGCAACTGAACACCACCCCCCATCTGGAAAAATTCTACCTATTAGTAGAAAATTTAACTCAATTTTGAGTTGATATAGGTGTTTAATTATCAGAGACTTACGCAAGAAAAACAAAAACCAAACACCCCACCCCCGGGGTAGTTCCCCGGATGAATGCTCAAACCCTTCCTTTTGTTTCTGAAATGAATACTTTAAGAACTGTTCTCATAACATATTGCCTTTCTATTTACCAGTGCCGCCCTTGCCGTTTTTACCGTTATTGTCTATCCTGAAATCCGCTGCCCGGATACCGTTTTAATTGGAGTCCTGTTTACCAGGCCAACCGACCATCATTACCCGCCCCCGGGCCAGCACATAAGGCTGGTATCAACCACCACTGTAACTACACAGTTTGACAAAATAAAAGAGTTGGATAAAATAAATTTTCTTAATGACAAAGGACACTCGGTGATCAATCTCGGGCGCTTTGTCCTCTCCGAACTGGCGCTGGACTTAGATAACCCGGTCAGCCCGGAAGAGTTATTCACCCTTGTTGCCGAACACCTGCACCGGCAAGGACTTGTCAATGATCCCCACGCTCTCGTTGTTGAAATGTCCAACCGGGAAAAAATGGGCTCCACCGGCGTCGGTTACGGCATCGCCATCCCCCACGCCATCAGCGACAATGTGCGGCAACCGGTAATTCTGGTCACCCGACTCGCCCACCCGTTAAACTGGAACTCTATTGACGACAAACCGGTCCATCTCCTGGTGTTTATCCTGGCACCGGAAAAGGACCGCAACCGCTACCTTGAACTCCTTGCCGAAATCGCCCGGGGGCTCAATTCTCCCCCTATCCGTGACGCCGCGCTCAAAGCAAAGAACGCCCGCACCGCGGCAAAAATCATCTCGCAACCTCCCCATCAGGGATTTTTCACTCGCAACCGCCGCCAGATTGTATTTTTGGGGCTAGTCGGGGTGATATTCCTCCTCGCCCATATCCTCCTCTCGTCAATCCGCCTGCCCCCGCTGGATATCTACCGGGAACACAACTACCTACGTTTCAACGAACCAGTTTGGGTGTTCAAACAGGAGCTCACCGTTACCCTTTTTCTGGCAATGGTGATAGGAACCCTGCTCTTCTGGCGATTCCGGGTGGCGATTGCCGCCGCTGCCCTCGGCACCCTTCTGGTCGCCGGGGTTATGGACCTGGAACACACCGTAAAGTTTATGTCCATCCCTACCATTCTCTTTATTATGGCGATGATGGTAATCGTCCGCTGGTTGGAAAACATCGGCGTCTTCCGATTTGTTGTCGTCAAGGCGGTAGCACGGGTAAAAGGCATCCCTTGGTTACTCCTGCTCCTTCTGATGGCTTTCTCTGTTCTGCTCGGTGGTTTTGCCGACGAGGTTTCGGCCATCCTCGTCACCTTCGGCCTAGCAATGGAAGTGTGCCGGCGAACCAAAGCGCCATTCGTCCCCTTCCTTTTAAGTTTGGTCTTTGCCACCAATGTCGGCAGCGCCCTCACCCTGGTCGG
>FMJZ01001463.1_pt1 | contig 55030 bp, 53 predicted proteins | sample 1987881 | NCBI WGS metagenome assembly FMJZ01 (sample SAMEA4378227, study PRJEB15110) | soil metagenome | biome: soil; feature: Field; material: Soil | place: India | collected 2015-03-11 | depth 0 m
GGCAGGCGAACAGCCTGCACGAGATTGCCTACCGCGCCTGCTTCAAGCCGCAATTACCCCGGTTCTTCATCGAGCGTCTCACCGCACCGGGCGATGTGGTGTATGACCCCTTCATGGGACGTGGCACGACCCTCCTGGAATCCGCTTTGCTGGGCAGGATACCTTACGGCTGTGACGTAAACCCACTGAGCGACATCCTGACGCGCCCACGTCTGAACCCGCCATACCTCGCACAGGTGCAAGAGCGCCTCGCGGAGATAAACCTGAGCCGATGCCAGCACTACTCGCAGGAGCTGGAGGTATTCTACCACCCCGAAACGCTCACCGCCATCTGCGCCCTGCGAGAGTACCTGCTGGACCGAGAACAGCAGGGAACCATAGACGATGTAGACCGCTGGATCCGCATGGTAGCGGTGAACAGGCTGACGGGGCACAGCCAGGGCTTCTTCTCGGTGTACACCCTGCCGCCCAATCAGGCGGTATCTATCGACTCCCAGCGCAAGATTAACGAGCGGCTGGGACAGACGCCACCGAGGCGCGACGTACGCGAGATTATCCTGCGCAAGACTCGCGCTCTTCTACGCGACTGCGGTGAGCGGGTGTGCCACATGTTACAAACCGTCAGCCCACACGCTCGGATACTCACCGCTCAGGCGCACCACACCCCGCAGATACCCGATGGCAGTGTACACCTGGTGGTGACCTCGCCGCCGTTTCTGGATGTGGTGGATTACGCTCAGGACAACTGGCTACGATGCTGGTTCTGCGGGATAGATCCCCAGAGTGTGCCGATAACGATAGTCAGCAGTGTGGACGAGTGGCGCGAGGCGATGCGCGAGGTATTCAAGGAACTGGCTCGCGTGCTGGTTCGCGGCGGCTGGATTGCCTTCGAGGTCGGCGAGGTGAGGGGAGGCAGAGTGCGGTTAGAGGAAGTGGTTCTGCAGGCTGTGCAGGGTCTGCCCCTCGTTCCAGAGGCGATAGTGATTAACGACCAGCGGTTCACCAAAACGGCGCATATCTGGGGCGTGCAGAATCAGGCGAAGGGCACAAACACCAACCGCATCGTGCTGTTGCGACGCGAATAGCTCAGGGATACATCCAGATTGCCTCACGTTCAATGCGGGGCGCAAAACGCCCTTCCTTCAGCATCTTCTGCCACTCGTCCTGAGTGTACACCAGCAGGTCGGTGCTGAGGGGAAGGTCTACCACGCTGAGAAGCCGCGCCCGCTCGATGAACGGCACGTCGGTCTGCCGAACGATGATGACGAGGTCGATATCACTGCCTACGCCCCAGTCGCCGCGAGCGTAGGAGCCGAACAGCCCGATTCGCACAATTTCGGGATGCTTCTGCGCCGTTTGCTCAGCCCAGGTCTTCACGGCGCGGCGCACGCTCTCGGCGTCGGGCCACTTCAGCACGGGCGAACTGAAGGATCTGACCGGCATACTCTATCGCCTCACTGCTCTGCCTCTGGGTGTAATACTCATAGGGCGCTCCCTCTGAAAATCCGTTTGGATAGCGAGGGGGAATGTAGTAAGCGTCCAGAACAGCAGCTACTTCCAGCAACTCGGCGGGAATATCTACGTCATCAGGAAGTTGTTTCAACAGCCTGAGTATCGAGTGTCCCCAGGCGTCCTGCCCCATCTGCAGATGAATAGCCTTGACCGCTTTCTCCGCTGCCTGCTGTGCTGCAAAACACGCCCACTCGTGCATCCCATGTTGCTGGCTGAACATGGCTTGCTGTAGGTCACGCTCCGCCTGTCGAAGCCAATCTACGGCGCGATTCATCCTTCACCTCTACGGTTGTTACAATGGCATTCATACTACTGATACCGTCAAGCTCGGTTGTTGCTCTCCGAACGTAACCCCAAAGACGGTTTGTCATCATACACGCTCATCTCTGGACTTTCCCACTCCTCGGCAAAGGAGGCGAGACGCGCACGCAGTTCTCGTGCCTGCTGTTCGTCAATACCGCGCGCACGCAGGTCCACGAGTGATGGGGTAAGAAAGACAACAATGACAGGGGTTCCATCGCTTACGTCGGGCGGGGACTCCGCTAATTCGACCCTGCCATCCCTGTATACGCCTTCAACCGTTGTCAACATGGTCAAGACTCCTCACCAGATGGGCTTCGCGCCTTACAGCACCATCTAATTATAGCCGAATACCGAAACACTCCACAACATGCCGACTCACGCATGGCACAACATGCTATAATCTGGGCGGGATACTCAGCGCAGGGAGGGAACTAGAGATGCCTTACGCTATCATCAATGTCACTGTCTGGGACGGAGGGCGCACGATTTCGCCCGGCTTCGTGCTGTGGGACGGGGAAACAATCAGGGACGTGGGGCGGGCGGATACGGTGCGCTTTTCTTCCAGCGTCAGGCTGATCGACGGAAAGGGCGGCTGGGTGATACCGGGACTGATTGACCTGCATGTGCACATTGACGAGGTTATCACGCCCGAAATGTTCCTGCGTTATGGCGTAACCTCTGTGCGCGACATGGGTTCTTCCCCGAAAGCAGTACAGCAGTGGCGGGAACGATGGCAACGGGGAGACAGAGTGCCTTATGTCTACTGGATGGGGCGCAATATCGACACGGGCAAGCCGTCTTGGTGGGAGGCAGTAGCGGTCAAAAGCCCGAGAGAAGTGCCCGGTCTGCTCCAGCACATGTACAAGCTGGGGGCAGACGGCTTCAAACTGTATGTGAACGCCGACAGGGCAACGTGCGAGGCAGTCATTGACTATGCCCGATGGATGGGACTGCCGGTTACCGCGCATCATGAAACGATACCGGCATCTGAGCTGATGAGGCTGGGCATCAGCGGCATCGAACACGCCCACTGCCTACTTCATCAACTGCTTCCTGCTCGCCCGCGAATCAATGAAAAGCGCCAGAGCGGCTTTCTGAGGCTATTCGCTGGCTTCCACCGATTAAAACCTGAGGGCGAGCAGGTGCGGCGGCTGATGGAACTGGCTTATGCCACCGCTATCGTCTGGACGCCCACGCTGAGTGTTTATGACCTTTCGCCGTGGTGGCGGCAGAAACGCCCGGCTGGAGTGGCTCTGCCTGAAACGTGGATGAAGGAATGGTCTCGCTCTTACTGGGACTTCATCAGCACGCGCGGATGGAGTGCCGGCGATTTTGGGATGGCACAGCAGGCGGTAGTAGTTTATAAACGGTTCGTTCAGGAGGCACATAAATACGGCATCGTTATTGGCGCGGGGACAGACACGCCTGCCCCGGGTGCTTTGCCTGGCGCTGGGCTGATTCACGAACTGATCCTGCTGACTGAGTGCGGACTGACACCAGAGCAGGCTCTGCGGACGGCAACAGTGAACGCAGGGCGTGCCCTGCGCAAGGAGGGGCGAGTTGGCGTGCTGGCGCCAGGTGCAAGGGCGGACATCCTGCTGGTAGACAAGAACCCTCTGGAAAATGTGCGGCATCTGTTACAGGTTCATCAAGTGTGGGTGCGGGGAAGAGAGATGCTTTAAGTTTTTCTTCCTCAAAGAGGAAGGCGCTGCGGTTACGAGCAAGCGTGCCCGGAGAAAAAACTCACAAATATCGAAAATTGAATAGCGACATGATTAGCCTCCTGTACGGTGCCCCGACGCGATAGCATCAAATTGGGACACCTCCCAGGAGGGAAGGGAGGAGGTAGTGAGTATGTTAGGGTGCGTCTGGAGAAAAGGCTCTGTGCCGTGGGCGCTGATGCCTTTTCTGTTTCTGCTTTTCCTACTTCCCCTTTCCGCATCCCCTGATGACCCCATTCTGATTTTGCCTCGCATGGCGGTGGATAATGTGCGTCTTGCTGTTTCGCCTGACGGCACACTGCTTGCTGTCCCGGGCACGATGGGCAGCGTCATGGTGTTCAACGTCGACAGCGGACAGCCGGTGAAAACCCTCACCGGACTGGGCGGAGGCTGGCGTGACGTCGCCTTCACGCCCGACGGACAATATCTGCTGGGAGTGAGTGAAAGCTCCAGCCAGCTGCGCGCTCGGGTATGGCGCACTTCAAACTGGTCTCTGTATGCTGAAGTGAGCGCGTCACTCCCACACTGGCTTCGCTCGGTCGCTATCTCACCCGACGCCTGGTGGTTGGTGGTCGGAGGATGGAACTATCTTCAAAACCACCCAGATACAGCCTGAGCACCGGGGAGAAGGTGACCGACCTGCCGCAGCCGGGGCGCTACGTGTACGCGCTGAAGTTTTCGCCAGATGGACAGTATCTGATATCAGCCAACGGTGGCACAAGCGCGAAGGTTTGGCGCGTCTCCGACTGGGCGAGGTGGCAACGCTGGCAGAAGGACTGTCGGAGAACGTCAGCCTGGCGATTTCCCCGGATGGACAGTTTCTGGCTCTTGCCCTGTCTGACGCGGTCAAGGTGTGGCGTACGGGTGCGTGGGACGCTCCCGTCCAGGCTCTGACGCACGATGCGCTGGACGCCGATGTGCCCGTGGTCTTTTCACAGGATAGCCAGTTGCTCGCCGCACGTGTGGGCGCAAGGACGGTCAAAGTCTGGAGGGTCAGCGACTGGAGCGAACACCAGACCATCGACCTGGGGGACCTCTGGTACGTAAACGGCATCGCGATACGCGGCAGCACTGACCTCTTCGCCAGCATCCGCGGGTCCAGTTTCCCGTGGAAAGTCGCACACCATGCTATTGCTACCGGCATGAAGGTGAAAGATATTCGGTCTCCTGTGGAGGATGAGGTGAACGCAGTCTCCTTCTCACCAGATGGCAGTCGCCTCGCTCTGGCAGACTACTATCGGGCGGTGAGGGTTTTCCGGGTAGCAGATTGGCAGAAGGAGCTGGAGATCCCAGGCAGTTTCTGGCAGGTTCAATTCTCTCCCGACGGCACGCGCCTGTTTGCAGGAGGAAATTCGGGTGGAATATTCAGCGTGCCGGATGGTTCGCAGACATGGGCTATCTCCGCCTCTGAAGGCATCTTTGCCCCAGACGGAGCCACGATTGCCATCAGGAAGGAGGCGTCTTATTCTTCCGACTACTATTACCTGTACGATGCCAGCACGGGCGCACTTATTCGCTCGTTCAACCAGCAGGGAACAGCAATCCGGCACGGTCTTTTCACACCGGACGGGAAGTATCTGCTGGCAGCGGCAAAGTCGTCCGGCTGGAACTGGGATGAGCAGTTCCGGGTCTGGCGAGTGAGCGACGGAGAGCTAATCCTCTCCGAGGCGTGGGGAGCAGGGTCTGCCTCTCTCGACCCGACGGGTAACTATCTGGTTATCGGTGCGGGTGGGTGGCTTACAATCAAAAGCGTCAGCGATACGGGAGACGCCCTGCAATTCAACGACCTGCGCTCCTGGCAGGCACACAGTGCCGCCATCAGCCGTGTGGAGTTTGCTCCTACGGGCAACGTATTCGTCTCTGGTTCGGAAGATGCAGGGGTGAAGATATGGCGTGTGCAGGACGGAGGGCTGGAACGCACCCTGCAGGGACACGTGGAAGCAGTATGGGCAGTAGCAACTGCCCGCAGCGGCGATGACCTGCTGGTAGCAGCAGGAGGGTGGGGCGGACTCGCCGTGTGGCGAGTGCCTGTGCCGGGCGCAGGCAATACCCCCGTATCCACCCCGCAACTCGTCTACCCTGACCCGAACGCTACGTTGGACGACTGGGTGCTGCGCTTCAAAGCAACCGACCCCGATAGCACAAACCGTCTCCGCTTCCGGGTGGAGGTGCTCACGCCGGACGGGACGGTGGTCAAGCGCTACGACCAGACGGTGGACTCTTCGTCGTTCGACAAGCCGTTTGCGGGCAGTGACGAGGTCGTGGCGGTGAGTCTGGACCCCGCTCTGGCGCTGGGCGTCTACCGCTGGCGCGTGCAGGCGACGGACGGCTGGAGCTGGAGCGCGTGGAGCGAAGAGCGCACGTTCACCCTGGTCAAGCCAGCGCTGCCGCTCGGCGAGCTGCGCACTCTGCTGGTGAACGCAGGCGGAACATGGCGGGCAACCTTCACCGTACCTGAGGGAGCCGGCAAACTGTTCCTGTCATGCCGCTCGTTCGAACAGGTGCTGAACCACAAGGTCACGCTGTACTACGGCGGCAGTAAGATTGCCGAACAGACCGGTGGCGACATCCTGATCGAGCGCAGCAACCCCACTGCCGGTGAGTATGAAATGGAGGTTGCTCCTGCTGCAACGGGACAGGTTGCCGTCTATGCAGGCACGGACTTGCCCCGCGTGCGCCTTGCCGGACGTTACACGGGAACCATCTACCACAACGACGGCTACGACTGGGTGCAGATAGACGTACCAGCCGGCGTGCGTGCCCTGCAGTTCACAGTAGATGCTCCGGGTAACGTCACTACCCTCGAGGTATGGCGAGGCTATATCGGCAGCTGGGAGCGGTGGAGTGCCCAGCAAAGCTTCAATCCACCTGTTCGCCTCACCATTAACAACCCCCAAGCGGGACGCTACTACCTGCGCATCAAAGATCACGGCTCCCTATCGCAATCGCAGGTGCGGCAGTACACGCTGACGGTATCGGGAGCAAAAGCCAGCCTGAGCGCATCGGCAACACCCGGCACCACCAGCGCAGGCTCGCCCGACCCCGTCAGGTTCACACTGAACTATACGAATGAGGGCGACGCTCCTGCTTCCTCGGCGGTGCTGAAGTGTGTCCTGCCCGAAGGGTTGACCCCCGTAGAGGGTTCCATCACCAGCGGAGGCACCTTCAGCGCCGAAACCCGCACAGTGCAATGGGAACTGGGCGAACTGGGCGCAGGCGCTGGCGGCTCTGTGGAGTTCCAGGCGGTTGCCGGCTCAGCGATACCCGATGGGACAAACCTGACAGTATCGGCAAGTATCGAGTCGCCTGATATGGACACGGTGTCCCAGCAGGTCGCGGTGTGGGTTGGCGCGGCTGGGGTCACTTTCGACAACGTGCACACGGTATACAACTACGTGAACGTCACCCTTCGCGGTTTGTCCATTGACCGCAGTCAGGGCGCGCCGCGCGTGTGGCTGGAGTTTCCGGCAGGAAGCGCCACCGGCTTCGAGGTAGACGCCGAAGAGGTGACGGTTTCCGAAGACGGCACGTCCGTCCACGCTCGGTTTGCGCTGTACGACAAGGTGCTTCAGGATGTGGCGCCTCGTTTGAAGATGAGCCATCCCAGCGTGGGCACGCGCGAGTGGCAGGCGCCGACACTCCATGTGTTCGACATGGGGGCGGACCTGTTGTACAACAAGACGTTCGTGCGACAGGGACGGCGCGAGTCCTTCAACCTGCGGGTGACGAACCCCAACCGAGTGTGGGAGACGCCCTTCGTGAAGTTGCAGCTGGGGCTGGAAAACGTGCCCCCCGGTGAAACGCTCACCGTTAATTACTGGGTGTACAACAGCTCGGGTGCTCTCTTGAAGAACGGTTCCGTCACCTCCGCATCAGGAGAGGCGGCGATTCTTCTGCCTCAGCTTGCGCCCGGCGCAACAGCCGACTACAAGGTGGTCATGCAGGTGACGGGTTCGCGCTCGCAGATACGCACCCGCATCGAGCCGATGACCATTGCGATTGTCACCGTCGTCAGCGGGGTGGCAATCATCGGTTCGTGGGCAGGGCACAGTATCCTGCAGTCCGGGTGCGAGAAGGCGATTAAGCGGCGGCTGCGCGAGGATTTCACCATGGAGGGCTTCGTCCTCGACGATGCGCAGATTAACAACATCTACAACGCCTATCGCCAGGCAAGCAGTTTCGCCTCAGAGTGGCTGGCTCAGGCGGCAGCCGGCGCCACCGAACAGGCGATCAAGGACGCCGTCACCGCCAAGTACGGTGAAAAGTTCACCAAAGCGGCGGAACTCGCCTATAAGGTGGGCAAGGGCGACCATCCGGTTCTTCGAGAACCTGTCCACAGCCACCGCCTCCACCGAAGAGGTGCTGATTGAAGATGTGCTGGACGCGAATCTGGACGAGAACACGCTGGAGTTCACCGGTTTCGGCTTCGGCAGCCATGAAGTGAATCTGCCCACGCCGACCAGCACCCTGTCGCAGGGTGTGGACCTGGACAACAACCTGGTGGTGCGGGTGGAAAGCAGTTACGACCCATCCTCCCGCAAGCTCACGGTGCGCTTCAAGGGCATTGATACCCGTACAGGCGAGCATCACGAGGACGGTTTCCTGCCACCGAACAATAACGAGCCGGAAGGTGAGGGCTATGTCTCCTTCCGTGTCCAGCCCAAAGCGGACACGCCCTCGGGCACACGTATCGTCAACACGGCGACCATCATCTTTGACCCGCATCTGGGGCAGAACCCGCCGATGACCACCAACGAGCACGCGCTGACGCTGGATAAGCAGTCCCCGAACGTGCAGGTAACGGCGATGGCGGATGTTCAGCCCAAGCCTACCTTCACCGTCCAGTGGCAAGGTGAAGATGATGCCTCCGGTCTGGAGTATGCAGAGATCTGGTACTCCGAGGACGGCGGTGCGTTCCGCCTGTGGCAGACGCTTACCCCGAGCGAGACTCGCCAACAAACGGGAAGCGCAACCTTCACTGGTAAGTTTGGATACACCTACCGGTTCTACGCGGCAGGAAGGGACAGGGTTGGCAATCGCGCGGCAGACCCGTCCAGCGCACAGGCGACCACGATCGCGGGAGCAGCCCCCAATCTTGCCGCCGGGCTACAGCTGATTGCCCTGCCTGTTGCCAGCGAGGATGCCGATGCGAAGCGCGTGCTGAACTTCGAAGCAGATAAGCTGGCAGTATACGACCCTGCTTCAGGCTACATACGTTACCCGAACACGAGCCTGCAGGTTGGACAAGGCTACTGGGTGCAGTTGCCCTCTGCACAGCGACCGGTAGACGGACAGACAGCAGGCAAAGCGGCTGGAGCTTCCCCGTGCGCGTACATTACGGTAACAATAGCGCAGAGGTTACCATCGGTATCACCTCCGGCGGACGGGGGCTTTCGGTCGGCTTACCGCCGCAACCGCCATCTGCCTCGGAAACAGCAGGCGTGAAGCTATCCATCCTGCAGGCGGGACAATCCTTTGCGGTGGACGTACGTCGTGGCGCAGGCAAGCAGACGTGGGAACTGCTGGCGGAGTGGGACAGCATGGAAGAGGCAAACACGCCGGTCGTGCTGACCTTCGGCAATGTCGCCAGCGTGCCTCGCGGGACCGCGCTGTGGCTGGTGGACCAGAACACAGGCAGGCGCCACTACCTGCGCGCCACTGCTGTGTATCGGTTCGTGCCCGCGCAGGGCGAAAGGAGCCGGCAGTTCCAGGTGGTCGCAGAGCCGGAGACTTCCAGCAGTCTGCGCATTACCAGCGTATCAGCGACTCGCACGCGAGGTGGTGCGTTTAACGTCAACTTCCACCTGACCCGTCCCGCAGCGGTCTCTGCCGAGGTTATCAGCGCCAGCGGCAAACCGGTAGCACGGCTCAACCCGTTCGGTGGACGTGCCGTGGAAGGCACACAGTCGCTGACGTGGCGAGGCGTTGACGACAGCGGAATCGCCCTGCCTGCCGGCGTCTACCTGCTGAGACTGCAAGCCACCGACGAGGAAGGTCGCCAGACGCGCGTAAACATCCCGCTGGTGCTGACCCGATAGGAGGAGAAAAGCCATGAGAACGGTCAAGATAACCTTTCTGATAGCCGTGCTGGCAGGAACGCTGACCGCCTGCGGTGGAGGTGGAGGCACTGGAGGCATCAGCGACACCACCGCGCCGACCATCAGCCGGGTGGCGGTAGAACCTACTGCGCTGATAGCCCCGGGCACGACCATCGTGCGCGTGGAGGCGGACGTGACGGACGATAGCTCGGGGGTGGATACTGTAGCGGTGGAGGTGGTCTACCCAGATGGTACCAGGGAGACGAAGACGCTGACGGCAACGACCGGCTCCACCTATGCCGTGCAGTTCACGCCGCAGTGGGGAGGCAACCAGCCCGGCACCGTGCGGTTCACTGTATCGGCGCGTGATGGGGCGAGTAATGTGCAGTCAGCAGCACCGATAGACGTTCGCGGCGCAGCTCCACCGCCAGAATACCCCTGGTAGCAAAAACGCAACGGCAGGGAGTTTCCCTGCCGTTGCCTTCTATGTAAACCGGCTGATGCCGGGCGAGACCTCTACAGCTTGGCAAGTCCCTGCGGACCTATCTGGCGCAGTTTCTTGATGGCGCGCAGCTCGATCTGACGGACGCGCTCGCGCGTGACGCCCAGCTCCTGGCCAACCTCTTCCAGCGTGCGCGCATAGCCGTCAATCAGCCCATAGCGCATTCGCACCACCTCCGCTTCGCGGTCGGTGAGGTTGCTCAGGATAGCTTCAATCTGCTCACGCCGGATCATGGCAGAGATGACGTCGGTGGGGTGGGCGATATCCTCTGCCTCCACAAAGTCACCGATGGTCGAGTTGTCTTTCTCGCCCACGGGCGTTTCCAGCGACACCGGCTCCTGCGCCACGCGCATCACCTCTTCCACACGGCGGGGGGACATCTTCAGGGCGCGAGCGACCTCCTCGGTGGTCGGGTCACGCTGGAGCTCCTGGCGCAGGAGGTTGCTGGTCTTCACCACCTTCTGGATAATCTCCGCTACGTATACCGGGATGCGGATACTGCGCCCCTGGTTGATGATGGCGCGTGCGATAGCGCGGCGAATCCACCAAGTAGCATAGGTGCTGAAGCGGTATCCTCGCCTCCAGTCAAACTTCTCCACGGCGCGGATAAGCCCCAGGTTGCCCTCCTGAATCAGGTCCGGCAGAGGTACACCGCGAGAAGCATACCGCCTGGCGATGGACACTACCAGCCGCAGGTTGCTCTCAATCAGGCGCGTTTTGGCTTCCTCATCACCTCTGGCGACGCGCTGAGCCAGCTCCACCTCTTCTTCAGGCGTCAGCAGGCGGGCTTTGCGTGCCTGGCGCATCCACATCTGGATGTCCTCGTCACGCTCTTCGGACTCTTTGCTGAGGTCCTCCAGCAGAATCTCCGACTCGCGCAGCTCCGTCTCTACTGGCTCGTCATCCAGCACCTCATCCAGCAGGCTACCCAGAACCTCATCCTCAACCTCCGGGGAGCTGAGATCCAGAGATTCGTCCTTCAGCGGCACGGTTGCCCTGACCTCCTCGCTTTTGTGTGTATTGCGCAAACTCACTCTATGTCCCTCCCTTGGTGACTTTTGCCCAGAAGCTGGACGTTTGTGCCCTTAGCCACAAACTGCCCAACCGCTCCTACTATTAGACGCATCTCTACACAAAAAGGATTCATTATTTTACTCATGAATGCAAAAAAATCAAGTATATTTTTATCTACTTTAATCTTTCTCTTGCTATGCACCTGAGAGACATTAAATTGATTAGCCAATCTATATATATCACACCCGCTGTTTCTTGTCAAGCACTCTCCATCTCTTTTTGTGGGATTCTTCTCAATCTGCTTCCGCTGGCTTCTGCACAGGTGACCGTTGTGTTAGTGCAGTTCATAATACGAACGGGGCAGGGAAATAGTTCCACACGTTCATGCCTGTTCCTCTGTATTTTGTATGGGCGTCTCCGCTTTTTGAGGGTCGTAAGGGTCTACGTGAATCACCACATGGGCGGGCGCAAGTTCCTGGGCGATGCGCTTTTCCAGTGCGTCCGCCACCTCATGCGCCTCCATCAGGGTAGCATCGTTGCGGAAGACGATGTGCAGGTCGATGTGACGGACGTTTCCCGATTTGCGTGTGCGCAGGTTGTGCCAGGAATGGATGCGCGTCTCCCCGTTCAGAATGTGCTCGATGCGGGCGATTTCGGTCATCGGCAGGCGGACATCCATCAGGTGGTGCAGGGATTTGATGGTTAAACCGTAACCGATTCGCATGATCAGCAGGGCAACGGCAATAGCCACCACGGGGTCGACGATATGCCAGCCCGTCAGCCATACTACTAACAGCCCCACAGCTACTCCAAGCGACGTGTACACATCGGTCGCCAGATGGTGAGCATCCGCCTCCAGAGCAGGGGAGTCCTCTTCCCGTGCCACGCGGAACAGATAGCGCGATACCAACGTGTTCAGCACAACCGACACAACCATCACTCCGGCTCCCCAGCCTAGGTGCTCCAACGCCTGCTGTTTCAGAATCTTTTGCACCGCCTCAATCACAATCCAGATACCAGCCCCTGCGATGAGAACGGCTTCGACCGCTGCCGAAATGCCTTCAGCTTTGCCGTGCCCGTAGGGATGTTCCCTGTCTGGAGGGCGCTCGGCGATGCGAATGGAGACCAGCGCGATAATCGAAGCAATCAGGTCGTTTGCGGAGTGGACAGCTTCGGCAAGAATACTCACAGAGCCCGTTAGCAAGCCCACAAGTAGTTTGAGCACTACCAGTGTGCTGTTGGAGACAACCGATATGGTAGCTGCCAGCCTTTTACGGGACAAGCGCGCTTACCTCCTGCACGCACAAGCCCTACGAAATACCCTCTTCCGCAAGACGGGTCTGCAGGGTGGCGAGGTCGTCTGTAGAGACGGAGGCAGCGTTCAGGTTTTCCTGGCGTATCTGCTCGTACACTTCCTTTCGGTGCACCGTAATGCTCTTCGGCGCCCGAACGCCAATGCGAACCTGTTCACCTCGCACTTCCAGCACCACGACCTCGATCTCGTCACCGATGACAATACTCTGGTTCACCTTGCGTGTCAATACTAGCATTGGTGCCCTCCCTGGCTTGTGATTGCCATTTCATCAGCTCTTCGAGGATACTGTGTTTGGTCGAGTAGCACTCATCCTCCACAATCACCTGACGTGCCATGCGCGTTGCGGCATTGACAATGATGGGCCCCATCAGGTTAGCGGTCATCTGCTCGGGCTTGCCCGGCGGGATGGTCACTACCACGAATATCAGGTAGGGCGTCTCCTCGTCCAGCCCGAGAGCTTCGGCGTCGGCATCGGAGATGGTGGGCGCGTAGTCTGGCATAAAGTGGCGCGGCTCGATAACCACGAAAGCCAGGCTCGGCTCCTCCATGCTCTGCAGCCAGCGGAACGGGCTCTTTTCATCCAGACACAGCACCACGAAGCGCTGATAGTTCTCGAAGCCGAAGAGCCCCTGCGAGAAGGTGATGACCGCCTCCTCGTCCACTTCAATTCTACCGAAACGGGTGCTATCGATGCAAGTCTTTGTCATTCTGCGCTCCTCACCTCAGAAAATCCAGCAGGCTCAGGTTCTGCATACGTGCCATCGTCGCCAGCGTGGTCTGGTATGTGGTTTCCGCCATCTTCAGTTTGGTAATAGCGTCGGCGATGTCCGCATCTTCTATATTACTCAGCAACTCGGTAAAGTCTATATGTCTCTTGTCCAGCCTCTGCTGAATCATTTCGATCTGCTGGATTTTACTGCCCACGACGGCTCGTACACGCAACAGGTTATCCAGCTGATTCTGCAGTTCCTGCAAGCCCTGCTGGGAAAGCATCTCCACATTGTTGGTCTCGACATAGTGTTTAATGTTCGCCATCGCGTTGTAAATACCGGTAATCAGCGGGTCACCCTGCACGTTAATGCTCATCACCACCGCAGGGCTGAGCTCCACATTGAGACTGCCCTGGTCGCCGTGATACACCAGAGTGCCCTCTTCTACGGTAAAGGGGGCACGAAGGGTTTGCAAACCAGCGAAGATAAAGCGGTCGCCATAGGTGGTGTTATTGCCGATGCTGACCACTTCCGACATGATTTGCCCGATTTGCTGGGCGATGGCGGAGCGACCCTCCGGGGTCTGGGTATCGGTGGCAGCCTGCACCGCCAGGCTCTTGACCTGGCGCATCAGGTCGTTCAGGTTCTCCAGGGCAACGTCGGTGATGGAGAGGAAGTTTTTGGCGGTGGTCAAGTTGCGTTGATACTGTTCGCTCTCCTGGATCTGACGATGCAGGGTGATGCCCAGTGAAGCCCCGAACGGGTCATCGGATGGTCGCTGGATGCGCTTCCCCGTGACAACGGTCTGTTGTGCCAGGTGGTAGCGCTCGTAGTTGCGTTCCATCGCCCACTGCATCGCATTCAGCATCTGTGAGGTGCTAACCCGCATGATGCCTCACCCCCTGATATTATCGGCGACCAACAAAGGCGGCTATCATATCGGCAATCGCCGCGTCCATCACGTTAATCAGATGCGCCGCAGCCTGGTAGCTGCGTTGGTAGCGCAGCAGGTTCGCCATCTCCTCGTCCATGTTCACACCGGATACCGCCTCACGTTCTGCCTGAAGGTTCTGCAGGATAACCTTCTGGTTCTCCTGACCGGTGGAAGCAGAGCGGGTGTGCTCGCCCAGTTCCGCCACCAGCGCACTGTAATAGTCAGGAATGGTCTTGTTGTCCAGGTCCGCCAGAGGCATCTGACGCAGGCGCGCTATCTCCAGTGCTTTGTTGCCGTCGCCGGGTGCATTGGTTGTGGCGGCGGCGAGGTGGTTGATGTCTTCCACATCACTGCTAACGCGGATGGTCAATGCATCTGTGCCCTCAAGCAGGCGGTAGCCGGTGTTTCCGTCCAGCCCGTATCCCGTCTGATGGATGGCGTTCACCGTCTCCACAAGGTGCGCTGCCAGCGTGTCTAAGCGGGCACGGTATGAGCGCACATACTCTGCAGCGTCCATCAGCCCGCGCACGCTTCCACTTGTTACCTGCGCCCACCTGTCTACACCGTCCGTAAACGCCTTCTGCGCGTAGTCTATGCCTTCAGGCAGAGGGTTACTGCGCTCCCCCTCTACCAGAACGAACTCGCCCAGCGAGATGCGCACCGTGCCATCCGACATCTCCGTTGTGCGCACTCCGACGTACTCCGACAGCTTCTCTATCAGGTTCGTGCGCTGGTCCAGCAGGTCGTTCGGTGTGGTACCAAGCGCTTTGTTATAGCGAATCTTCGCGTTAAGGTCGGCGATGCTTCTGGCGATAAAGTTGATTTCGCCTGCCGTCGACCGGATGCGCTGTTCCATCTCCGCCAGCATCTCGTCCAGGCGACTTGCCAGCTGGCGGAAGGTTCGCGCCGTACCCTCCACCTGATGATACACATTGGCACGTACGCCGACGTTCTCGGGGTTGGTGGACAGTTCTTGAAAAGCGTTAAAGAAAGCCGTAATCTGTCGCGACAGCCCGGCGTCCGTTGGCTCGCTGAACAGGTCTTCCACCTGCGTCAGCCGGGTATACAGCGTGTTGAGACGTTGATACTCGCTGTTCGTGTTCGCCACGCGGGCGTCCAGGAACATGTCACGTATTCGCTGGATGCTTTCCACGCGCACACCGCTGCCCATGAAGAGGGTTCTCACTCCCTCAATCACCTGCGGTTCGGTGGTGGCAAGGTTCACCCGCTGGCGAGAGTAGCCGGGCGTGTTGACGTTCGCCAGATTGTGCCCGGTTGTGTTCATTGCCATCTGCATTGCCTGCAGGGCACGCGACGCCAGTTCTACCCCAAAGAACGTCCACGGCATGGCTCACACCTCCGTATCCAGAACCACCGACACCCCGGCGGTGGCGGGATGGTAGCTGGTCTGGTTGTTCGCCGCGTTGACCACTACCGCCAGCCAGTAATTCACCGTCTCTGCTGCCTGGTTGACCAGCACTCTGTTGCGCTCATTGAGCGACTGCAGGTGGTGGGTATCCTCCAGAAGCCTCTGCTGGAGCCATTTCAGGGTGAGCGCAAACGGTTCGGGAGCCAGGTGAACGCAGTCCGTCAGCGTGGGAGGCTGTGCACGCAACCCCGCACTTTCGCCCAGCCGGCGGACAATCTGCCTGCGCTCGTGCTCAATAGTGTCCAGCTCGTCCAGATGTTCTGTCTGTTCGCGGGTAATCTCAGCCAACCGCTCCACGTCCGCTTCTGCCAGCACGCGCGTCTGCTCGCGCGAAAGACGGATGAGAGCGTGAATGTGCCTGCGCTGTTCTCGCAGGTTGTTCAGCAGGTCTCGCCACAGGTTGTTATCCTGTCGTGTCATCGTTACTCCCTCCTGACGTCGTCTCGGATGGTAAATACATGCTCAACTTCTCGTAAAGCAGTTTGCCCAGACCGAACTGGTCGCTTCGCGCCAGCTGCTGAGCCAGCGCCTCGTCCAGCATATCGGTGTATATTTGCGTCGCGTGGCTCCGACCCGTGCTCGGAACGGTGCGACGCATGGCACGCAGTAGCTGATGCAGGAACTGCGCCTCCATCTGTCGGGTGGCTTCACGCAATTTCCACCGCTCGGTATCCAAACCTTTCTGGGCTTCCACGCGCATCACTGCACCTCGATCTCCGCATGGAGTGCACCCGCTGCCTTCAACGCCTGCAGGATGGACATCAGGTCGCGCGGACTGACCCCCAGCATGTTCAACGCTTTCACAATCTGGTCTACGGTAACCGATTCGGGCAGGGCAACCAGACGTTCCGCCTGCTCGGTGACCTTCACGTCTCGCCGGGTGGTGGTCGCCGTCGTTCCACCCGATAGCGGTGGCGGCTGGGAGACCTGTGTTTTGGCTTCGATACGTACCGTCAGGTTGCCGTGCGCCACCGCTGCCGGGCTGAGGGTGACGTTGCCTCCCAGCACCACCGTGCCCGTCCGTTCGTTAATCACCACCCGCGCGGGAGTGTCCGGCTGAACGGTCAGCTCCTGCAGTGCTGCAATCAGCGTGACCACGTCCTCGCGGTCTTCACCGCTCAGGTCCACCCTGATGGTAGCGGCGTCCAGCGCGCGGGGCAGGGTTTGAGGAAACTTCTGCCGGATGGCGGAAGCCACCCGCGCGGCGGTGGTGAAATCGGGCACGTTCAGGGTAATCAGCAGGCTGTCGTCCCGAACCACGCTGGCGGGAACCTCGCGCTCCACGATGGCGCCTGCGGGTATCCGCCCGACGGTCAGGTGGTTCTTCTGCTGCGAAGAGCCGCCCGACGACGCACCAAACCCGCCAACCGAAATCGGTCCTTGGGCGACCGCGTACACGTTGCCGTCTGCCCCCATGAGCGGGGTCTGTAACAGCGTTCCTCCCTGCAGGGAGCGGGCGTCTCCGATAGAAGAGACTATCACATCGATGCGGCTCCCCTCGCGGGCAAACGGCGGCAGGTCAGCCGTCACCATCACCGCAGCGATGTTCTTCACCTTCATCTGCGCCGCGGGCACAGAGATACCGAACTTCTGAAGCATATTCGCCACCGACTGAGTGGTGAAGAGCGTGCCTTTGCTGTCGCCCGTGCCCTCCAGCCCAACCACCAGCCCGTAGCCGATGAGCTGGTTGCCCCGCGCCCCCTGTATCTGAGCGATGTCCTTGAGACGCACGTCGGGCGAAGCGGTGGCGAGCGAACTCAGCACAGCCGCTGTGCACAGAATCTTTACCGTCGTCAACCTGAACATCTTCAGCACCCCTTACGGTCAGAACAGCCACTTAAGCAGTTTGGTCAGCAGTCCCTCGCGCTGTTTGCTTCCCACCGTACCTTTGCCCTCGTAGTGAATCTCTGCCTGTGCAATGGCGGTGGAGGGCACGGTGTTTTCCGGCGAGATGTCTTCAGGACGCACGACGCCCGTGAGCACAATCTTCTCCTTCTCGCCGTTGACGCCCACCGTGCGCGTTCCCTCTACCTTCAGGTTGCCGTTGGGAAGCACCTCTTTGACCACCACGCTGATTTTGCCCACTAAGGTGCCGCTTCGGGTGGTGCTGCCCGATGCTTGTGAGCCAGTCTGACCGCTGACCGACCATTCGGGCAGAAGGCTCAGCAGTGGTCCCACGCCCGGCTTGGTGGACGCCGAGTCGCTCTTGCTGGTCTTGGTGTCGGCGCGGCTGGAGGCGGTGGTGCTCTCGTAAATCAGCACCGTCAACACATCGCCCTCCTTCACCGCCTTGCGGTCGGCGTACAGGCTGCGGCTCCCGTCCTTCCACAGCGAGTCCGCCATTGCATAAGCACAGAGCATTGCACCAAGTAACATTATGGTCAGGGTTCGCATCGTTATCCCTCCTACTGCGCGTCCAGCATGACGGTCTGGGCGTCCACCACTGTTGCCAGCAGGGTTTTACGGGTATCCAGCACCTGCACGCGCACCCTGGCGCCCACCTTGCCGTCCTGCTGGGCAACTGCGCCCGTCTCTATGACCGCGCCATCCAGCTTCACCAGCAGTTTCACATTCTGCCCCCGCCGGATGACCGCCGGTTCGTCGACCGATGTGCGCCGGACAGGCTGTCCGGCGGCGATGGGTCGCTTCGCGATTTTGCCCGCAACCTCCGACGGGTCGGTAATCAGGTCGTCACTCTCGTCCAGCACGGCGACCGTCCGAAGCGCAATGGCATCGGCGTCTATCGCCTCGCCGGTGTGTATCGCTCTGGTAGCGACCACCGCCTCGCGCCAGAACCGGGTTCTCAGACGCACGTTCAGAGTAATGGGGGCAACACCTTCGCAGACCACCTGCACCGGAACAGTATACAAGCCCGCGCCCAGTGCACGGGGTTCGCCTGCGGTTATCTGTACCATGCTGTGCGGTAGCGACAGCGCACGCGGTGCAGGATCGCACTCCACCTGAGCATCCTCGGGCAGACCTACCGACTGGCGGAGCTTCTCTATCGCAACCCCGGCGATCTGCTGGGGCTGAAGGCTGTGTGCCTCACGCCGGACCACCGCCCGGGCTGGCACAACGATTTCAAAAGCCTCGGGCTGGAAGCCGTGCTGGCGCAGGCGGATTATCACCTGCTCGCGCGTGATGACTCGCTCCAGACCGGGCAGGGGAGAGGCGCCAAGGGTTACCGCTTTCAGGCGCGACTCGTCGCGCGCATCTACGCCCGCAAAGTCCGCCACTTCGCCCAGCGTGAACTGCGCGTTCGTCACGATGCTCTGCTCACGCAGGCGGATGCACGGTTGCTGAGCGCACCACGCGCTTGCTGTCAGCACAACGATTATGGTCAGCAGAAGCCACTTCACCGTTCATCACCTTACCGGCGCAGGTTGTTGGCGATGTTCAGCATCTCGTCGGATGTCTGAATGGCTTTCGCGCTGATTTCGTAGGCGCGCTGAGCGATAATCATCGCCACCATCTCATCCACTATCTGCACGTTGGACATCTCCAGCATGTTTTGGGCTATCGTGCCGAAGCCCTGTTCGCCGGGTGTGCCCTCTACGGGGTCACCGGAGGCTGCGGTGGGCTTGTACAGGTTCTGCCCAAGATGCTGTAGACCGCCCGGGTTGATAAACCGAGCCAGCTGGATCTGTCCCACTTCGTCTGGCGAGGTTTGTCCCGCTCTCAACACAGACACCGTGCCGTCCTTACCCACGGTGATCAGCTGCGCATCCTGCGGCACGACGATTTCAGGCTCCAGCGGATAGCCATCCGAGGTAACCAGCCGTCCCTGCACGTCCAGCTTGAACGCGCCATCCCGCGTGTATGCCACCGTGCCATCGGGCAGGAGCACCTTGAAGAAGCCATCCCCCTCAATCGCCAGGTCGGTGGGGTTATCGGTCTTCTGCAAAGTGCCCGTGGTGAAGATAGTCGCGGTGGCGACAGGGCGAACTCCCAGACCAACATTCAGCCCGGTGGGAACCTGTGCCCCTCGTGCAGAGGTCGTGCCTGCCGAGCGAATGGTCTGATACAGCAGGTCCTGAAAGTCCGCCCGACTGCGCTTGAAGCCAACGGTGTTGATGTTCGCCAGGTTGTTGGCGATGACGTCCAGATGTAACTGCTGTGCAGCCATGCCGGTCGCCGATGTGAAAAGCGCCCGCATCATCTGTTGAGAACCTCCTCCACGTTCAGGATGTTGTTTGCCTCCCCTCGGTCGGTCGGGGACGGCGCATCGGCTTCCGTGCCTGGCGCACGCACGGTCCAGCCGAAAACCTCAAGTTACACTTTACCCACGTCGTTGACCGCCCTTTGCAGGGTCTCGTCATGCGCCAGAACCGCCCGGTGCGACGCCTCGTAGGCACGCATGGCGGTAATCATATCCACCATTGCCTGCACCACCGACACGTTGGAGCGTTCCAGTGCGCCCACCTGCAGGCTGAACTGCTGAAGCGGCTGAGCGTTGCCAGCAAAGCGGTTTGCCCCCTCCTTCACGGCGTTCTGAACCTGCACAATACGCAGGCGGTCTACCACCTGCCCATTCGCCAGTACGTCACCGTTTGGAGCAATAGTTATGGGGACGCCTGCGCTGCGGATGACGCCGCGCGTGCCCAGCACCGGCATCCCATCGGTGGTGACCAGTGTGCCGTCTGCGAGCTGCCGGAACGCTCCATCGCGGGTGTAACGCTCGCCCTGGGGCGTGTTGACCACGAAGAAGCCGTCGCCGTCAATCGCCACGTCCAGCGAGCGACCCGTTAGCGTGATGGCGCCTGGGCGCAGGTCGGTGTGGATTTCGTCCACCTCCGTGCCGAAGGGCATCACGCCCACTCGAGGCGCCTCTGCCCCCCTGTACGGGTCATGATGCCTCCAGATAGCGGATTCCAGAGCAGTGCGAAACACCGCCTCATCCGCCTTGTAGCCGGTGGTATCCGCGTTCGCCAGGTTGTTGGCGATGACATCGTGGCGCACCTGTTGCGCCAGCATTCCCGATGCTGCTATTTGCAGTCCACGTAACATCAAGCGTTGCTCCAACACAAAATCTCAAGTGCTGTGTGAGATACCGGTATGCATTATCGGCACGCCAGGCAGGTTTCTTTACGAGGGCGTAGGCCCGCTGTGTTATAATGAAAGCGGGATGCTGTCACGTCTGGCTCAAAAAGTAAACGGTGTGCGGATTGCGGAGCGCGTGTTGTCTCCGCAGGTGATTCCTGCTTATCGCTGGGATGCCCTCGCCGGATTACTGGGCGGTATCTACATGGGGGCAATTTTCCCCTTCGTGATGCGCATCGCCCGCGCCGACCTGCACGCCAGCCGCCTCGAAATCAGCCTGTTGACCGCCGCGCCCTTCATCGGTAGCCTGCTCGCACCTCTGTGGGCAAGGCAGATGGTGGGCAGGTCCAAAATGCCCTTCTGTGTGTATTCATGGATATTCGCACGCGCCCTGTTCTTCGGTATGTTTCTGGTCACGCAGGCGTGGCAGTTTGTGCTGTTAATTGGAGCGGCGCAAATCATCGGTTCCATCTCCGGTCCGGCATACACCGCCCTGATGAAGGACATCTATCCCGACGAGGAACGGGGCAGGGCGATGGGACTGGTGCGGATGGGAGCATACAGCGCACTGTTTGTGGTCTCGTTTATTGCGGGTCATCTGCTGGATGCCGGCGTGCCGTTCAAATGGGTGTTCTCTGCGGCGGCGGTGGTGGGCATTGCGGGAGCCTGGTGCTTCAGCAGAGTGCCGGTGCGCGAGTCAGCCGCCCCCGCAGAAGAGCAAACGCGCCTTTCCGCGCTGGCGTTCTGGCTGCAAACGATAGCCATCCTCAAGCACAATAAGGGCTTCCGCTGGTTCGCCATGTCGGTGATGACATACGGATTCGGCAATCTGGTAGCGTTCACGCTCTATCCGCTGTATCAGGTGGACCGGCTGAATATCACGAACACCCAGGTCGCCACGCTGACCAACGTGGCATCGGTCTCCTCCATCCTTGCCTTTGCTTACTGGGGACACTTCATGGACAGGCACGGCGCCCTGTGGACAGCGCTGGTCAACATCCTGCTTCAGTGCGTGATACCGGTGGTGTACTTTTTCTCCGGGGCATGGTGGCACCTTGTGCCTGCGGCGGCGGTACAGGGGGTCGCCGGTGCCGGTATCGAGCTGGCTTATTTGAACGTCATCCTGACCCTTTCCGAAGAGGGCAGAGAGGCGCAGTACCAGGCGCTACACAGTATGCTGTTGGGTGTACGCGGAACGGTTGCCCCGTTTGTGGCGGTGCCAGTGTTGCACCTGCTGGGCTTCCATCTGAGCTTTATGGTGTGCCTCGTGCTGATGCTGATTGGGGCGGGCACACAGGCATTGTCGCTGAGTGCCTATCGAAGGCGCGGGATCTAAGCCGCCCTCGGCAAGCTTTCGTACTCCTCGTCCTCCTGCGACGCATGCACCGGAAGCTCCACGTCCTCCGGCATCTCCCATGCTTCCGAGTCATAAGGGTCGGGCTGAGCAATCAGCACCAGAATGGTATAGAACGCGGTCGCCGCGATGAGATATGCAAAAAACGCCCACATCCGTGTGTTCACCTCACTAAACAGTCTGCGTCCGTCCAACCATTATAATCGGCGGCAGACAGAGGACTCTGGAGACGCTGCTGTTTCTCCCTGCGGCTGGACGTTACAGGCTATGCTGAAGCATGGCTTCGACTGTCCATAACCTGCTTTAGCCAGAGTCGACAACCCAGGAAATCCATCGTTCTATGTTAAGTCCACCAAATATGTTGACTTCGCTCTATGGCGGTGCTATAATGATAACGATAATGATTCGCACCTTTGCAAAGAGGAGAGATGGGAAATGGAGTACCCCTTCTGGGATGTCCCTCTTCTGGGAGGCGGGATGCTTATTGGCATCATTGCCATCCTGCATGTGTTCGTCTCGCACTTCGCCATCGGTGCGGGGTTGTTCCTGGTGCTGACCGAACGGAAGGCGCGTCGCGAAGGCGATGAAGCGTTGCTGGGATACCTCAAGCGTCACAGCACCTTTTTTATCCTTGTGGTGCTGGTGTTTGGCGCGGTGAGTGGGGTCGGTATCTGGTGGACGATTGGACTGGTTCACCCCTCGGCGACCTCTGCGCTCATCCACATCTTCGTGTGGGCATGGGCGATTGAGTGGGTGTTCTTTGTCGTCGAACTGCTCGCCGCTTTTCTCTACTACTACGGTTGGAACCGACTGGATGCCCGAACACACATCGCGATAGGCTGGATTTACTTCGCCGGAGCGTGGTTAAGCCTGTTCATGATTAACGGCATCCTGACGTTCATGCTGTCCAGCGGCAGGTGGCCCGAGACCCGCTCGGTCGTTGATGCCTTCTTCAACCCCACCATGCTACCTTCGCTGGTGATACGCACCGCCGTGACCATCGCACTGGCAGGTTTGTACGCGCTGATTACCGCCTCGGCGGAGGCTGACGATTCCCTGCGCGAGCGTGTGGTGAAATATGCCTCCAAATGGGTTCTGGTGGGCATCAGCATCATTCCCTTCGGCGGTGCCTGGTACATCTCACAGATGCCAGTGCAGGCACGCGAGATTTCTATGGGCGGCGCGCCGGTGGTCACGCTGTTCACCGCGGCAAGCATTATGTTCTCTGCCTTCGTGTTTCTCGCCACCCTGATCGGTCCGTTCCTGTTCCCTCGGCGGTTTCACGTCACCTTCGCGTTCGTGATTGTGGCGTTGGGCTTGATTACCACCGGGGTGACCGAATGGGTGCGCGAAGCAGTGCGCAAACCGTACATCATCTATAACTATATGTACTCCAACGCAGTGCGCACAGAAGATGTGCAGAAGGTATGGGAACAGGGAGTACTGGGCAGCGCCAGATGGGCGTTGCTGACCGAAGAGGAGAAGCAAGACCCCCTGAAGATGGGCGAGAAGGTCTTCCGCTTCCACTGTCAATCGTGCCACACGGTCAACGGCTTCAACGGCATCAAGTTCGCCGTCAAAGGCTGGAAGAAGGATTTTCTGGATGTGCAGATACAGAACCTGGACCAGTTAAAGGGCTACATGCCGCCGTTCCTCGGCACAGATGAAGAGCGCAAAGCGCTGGTGGAGTGGCTGTACAGTCTGAACAACCCGCCGCAGCAAACGGCGGCACTTCGGTAAAGGAAGGAGGTTCCAACGATGCCTGACGTCGTTATCCCCCCGCCTGACCCCGCAGGACTTCCTGCGCCGGCATGGCTGCTGCAGATACTGCTGGTGTTCACTTTTATCCTGCACGTGCTGGCGATGAACCTGCTGGTGGGCGGCACTGTCATCATGGCGGTTAGCCTCTGGAGGGGCAAGAACAGCCCCTTCTGCGCGGAGCTGGCAAATCGGCTTTCCAAAGCCCTGCCCGTTACCATGTCGCTTACCATCACGCTTGGCGTGGCGCCGCTGCTGTTTGTGCAGGTGCTGTATGGGCAGGCTTTTTATACCGCCTCCGTGCTGATGGCATGGCCCTGGCTGTCGGTTGTTGCGCTGGTACTGCTGGCGTACTACGGGCTGTACCTGGTGCAATTCCGCCCCGACTGGCTGGGCAAGTGGGTGACGCCCATTGCATGGGTCAGCGCGGTATTTATCCTGCTGGTGGGCTTGCTGTTCACCCATAACGCCACGCTGAACCTTGCGCCTGCGAAGTGGGCGCAGATGTACGCGCAGAGCGCATCCGGCTTGCATCTGAACTGGTCTGAACCCACATTGATACCCCGCTACCTGCACTTCATGGTGGCGGCTTTCGCGGTGGCAGGACTGGGCATTATGCTGTTGGCATCCCTCTATCGCAAAGCTGACCCCACATGGGCAGAGGAAGCCGTGAAGTACGGCGCCCGCTGGTTCGTGATAGCGACCATCCTGCAGTTTGCCGTCGGGCTGTGGTTCCTGTTCAGCCTGCCACAGAAGGTCATGATGAGCTTTCTGGGAGGCAACGCGCTGGACACGATACTGCTGTGGGCTGGGGTCGCGCTGGCGGTGGTTGCCCTGTTGCTGGTGCAGCGCAGTGCCCTGCTGGCGACAGGAGCGGTTACTCTGACGATAGCACTGATGGCGATTGTGCGCCACCGCATCCGCCAGATGTACCTCGGAGAGCATCTGAACGTCAACACCCTGCCCGTGAACCCGCAGTGGGGCATGTTCGTGATTTTCGCCGTCCTGCTGGTTATCGGGCTGGGCGTTGTGGGCTGGATGGTGTGGAAGTTCGCCCGAGCTGGCAGTCCTCAGCAAACCCCTGCAGGTTAACGAACACGGTGGAGACGCACTCTGCGTCTCCACCTCCACAAAGGTCTTCTGCTGTCCCTCACGGTTGCGCAGACTAAGAGACTGCTGGTATCATTAAGGTAGTCGGTGTGCGCCGAGGTGAAATCCATGAGCGAGTTCTGTCCGATAGAGGAAGCCATAGAACGCCTGAAACAGGGCGAGATGATTATCGTGGTAGACGATGAGGACCGCGAGAACGAGGGCGATTTTGTGCTCGCCGCCGAGAAGGTGACTCCCGAAGCCATTAACTTCATGGCGAAGTATGGTCGCGGCTTAATCTGCCTCGCGGCGACGGCACAGCGACTGGAGGAACTGCGCATCGGTCCCATCACCAGCAAGTACACCGCCCGACACGGCACGGCGATGATGGAGCCGATAGATGCCCGACACGGCATTACCACAGGCATCTCGGCATACGACAGGGCACACACCATCCGCTTGTTTGTGGACCCTCGAGCGCGACCCGATGACTTCGAAAAGCCCGGGCACGTTTTCCCTCTGCGGGCAGTAGAGGGAGGAGTTCTGCGACGCGCCGGACACACCGAGGCAGCGGTTGACCTGGCTCGCCTGGCAGGGCTGTATCCGGCAGGCGTTATCTGCGAAATCATGAACGAAGATGGAACAATGGCGCGCGTGCCTCAGCTGCTGGAGATGGCGCGTCAGTTCAAGATGTGTATTGTGACCATTGAAGACCTCATCCGCTACCGGCGCCGCTACGAAAAGCTGGTGAATAAAGTGGCGGTGGCGAAACTGCCCACCCGATACGGCGAGTTCACCATCCACGCCTACGAGTGTACCGTAGACCCGAACCCCTACGTGGCGCTGGTGATGGGCGATGTCACGGATGGTAAGCCCACACTCGTGCGGGTACACTCCAGCTGCCTGACCGGGGACCTGCTGGAGTCCCTGCGATGCGACTGCGGAAGCCAGCTGGAGATTGCCCTGCAGACCATCGCGAAGGAGGGCAGGGGAGTATTGCTGTACATCCAGCAAGAAGGGCGCGGCATCGGCTTGTTGAATAAACTGCGTGCCTACGCTCTGCAGGACCAGGGACTGGATACCGTGGACGCCAATCTGGAGCTGGGCTTCCACGCCGACGAGCGGGACTATGGCATCGGGGCGCAGATACTGGCGGACCTCGGGCTGAAGGAGATACGCCTGATGACCAACAATCCGACCAAGCGCATCGGTCTGGAGGCGTACGGGCTGAAAATTGTGGAAACCGTGCCCATCGTGGGCGAGATAACACCTTACAACAGGCACTACTTGCACACCAAGCGGGAGAAGCTGGGACACACTCTCCCCGAAGACGGTGAGCAGGCTGAAGACATCAAAGCGGAGGATACCGTTTGCCATGCCCAAAACGTATGAGGGACAGCTGGTTGCTACCGGCTACCGTTTTGCCATCGTGGTCAGCCGTTTCAACGAGTTCATCACTTCCAAACTGCTGGGTGGTGCGCTGGATGCTCTGGCGCGTCACGGAGTGGACACCGAGCGCAATGTGGAGGTCGCCTGGGTGCCCGGCTCGTGGGAGCTGCCACTGGTAGCGGGGCGATTTGCCCGGAGCGGGCGATACGATGCGGTTATCTGCCTGGGGTGCGTGATCCGCGGCGACACGCCCCACTTTGAATACATCGCGGCGGAGGCAGCGAAGGGTATCGCGCAAAGCATGTTAGAGACCGGCGTGCCCATCACCTTCGGCGTGCTCACCACCGACAATATCGAGCAGGCGATCGAGCGGGCGGGCACGAAAGCGGGCAACAAAGGGGGCGACGCCGCCGTCAGTGCGATTGAAATGGTCAGCCTGCTTCGCCAGTTGCCCGAAGCGGAAAGGTGATTGGCGGAATGCTCAAACCCTGGAACACGGTTCTTGCCTTTGTGTTTGGCTTCCTGTCATGCGCGCTGATACTGCGCTGGATGGGTTACCAGCCTCCATCGCAATCCCGACAGCTCGTGCTGGCAACGCTATCTGCGCCGCCGCCCCCGGTGGGCAGTGTGCCTGGCGCAGATGCCATCGCGGAAGCCAGCGCACGAATCGAGCCTGCCGTGGTGAACATTGACACCTTTATGCGTCCCCGCCGGGCACGGGGACTGGAAGGCTTTTTCGGGCAGGACGCGGAGGCGATGCGCGGTTCGGGGTCTGGAGTGATTATCAGCCCTGATGGCTATATTATCACCAACCACCATGTCATCCGCAGCGCCGATGAGATTGTGGTCTCCCTCGCCGATGGCAGACGGTTCCTCGGGCGGGTGGTTGGTGCGGATGAGCTGTCGGATCTGGCGGTCATCAAGGTAAACGCCTCCAACCTGCCAACAGCCATGTTAGGAGATTCGGACAAACTGCGCGTGGGCGACTGGGCGATTGCGGTGGGCAACCCGCTAGGGCTGGGGAGCACCGTGACGGTGGGCGTTATCAGCGCATTGAACCGCCGCAAGCTGTGGGTAGACGAGGGCAGGTTTCTGGAGGTCGCCATTCAGACAGACGCAGCTATCAATCAGGGCAACTCGGGCGGCGCGCTGGCGAACATCCACGGGCAGCTGATAGGCATCAACACCGCTATCGCCGCACCACCCGGTGGCGGCTCCATCGGCATCGGTTTTGCCATCCCGGTGAACCACGTGAAAAAGGTGGTGCGCGATATTATCGTTCAGGGCGGTTCTATTAAACGGGTGCGACCGTGGATAGGCTTCTATTTCGACGCGGTGCGCCCGTCGCTGATGAAGCGGCTTGGGTTACCCGACCTGAACGGCGTGGTAGTGGAGGAGGTGCTGCCGGGCAGCCCCGGCGATAAGGCTGGACTTCGGGCAGATGATGTGATTCGCCAATTTGGCGACCGCGTCATCCACGCGCCTCAGGAATTGCTGGAAGAAATCATGAAGCGGCAACCGGGCGACCAAGTGCAAATCAAGGTCTGGCGAAACGGAAAAGAGGTCACCCTGTCTGTTACTATCGGACAGGCGCCCGAAACACTGCGATAGTTGGGGGGAGCGAGTTGACCGACGAGATAACAAGAACCGAAGCCTTGTTGAACCTGGCGAGGCAGTTTCAACTGTCCGAACTGGAGTGGCAGGAGGAAGGACTGCGTATCTTCATCCGCCGCGAGGGCACGCCCGCGGAGGTCGTGGCGGCGTCCGGTGTCCCCGTCCCTGCGGTGAGCAGTGCACCCGGCGCCTCCGCGCAGACAACCCTCATTGAGCTGCGCGCTCCCATGACGGGAGTTTTCTATCGTGCGCCATCGCCGGATGCGCTGCCGTACGTGGAGGTGGGCGATTTCGTGGAACAGGGGCAGATTGTGTGCCTCATTGAAGCCATGAAGGTGTTCAATGAAGTGCCTGCCGAGAGGTCGGGCAGAGTGGTCGAGATATGCGCATCCAGCGGGCAGCTGGTGGAGCAGGGAAGCGTGCTCTTTCGTCTGGAACCGGAGGAGGAAAGCGAGTGAAAGAGGTTATCCAGCTGGGCATCCTCGGTCTTGGTGTGGTAGGTTCGGGAACGGTGGAGGTGCTTCAGCGCAACCGCGGCAGTATCGAGCGCAAGATTGGGGCGCGGCTGGAGATTCGCCGGATTGCCGTGCGCGACCTTGAGAAACCGCGCCGAGTGCGAGTAGACCGCTCATTGTTAACGAATAATGCCTACGATGTGGTAGACGACCCGCAGATAGACATCGTGGTGGAGCTTATCGGCGGCGTGCACCCCGCCAAAGAGTATGTCCTGCGCGCCCTGGAGAACGGCAAGCCTGTGGTAAGCGCAAACAAGGAACTGCTCGCCAAAGAGGGCGCAGACATCATGATGGCGGCGGGCAAGTGTCAGCTGGACTTTGCCTTTGAGGGCAGTGTCGGTGGCGGCATTCCCATCATCCAGCCGATGAAAAACGCGCTGGCTGGCAACCGTATCGAGCGAGTGATGGGTATCGTCAACGGCACAACGAACTATATCCTGACTAAAATGGCGGAAGAGGGCACCGATTTCGAACAGGCGTTGCGGGAAGCACAAGCGCAGGGCTATGCAGAGGCTGACCCCAGCGCAGATGTGAACGGACACGATGCCCAGTACAAAATCGCCATCCTTGCGTCCATCGCCTTCACCGCCCGGGTGAAGGTGGACGACGTCTACTGCGAGGGTATCACGAAGATTACCCGGGCAGATATGGAGTGGGCGCACCGGCTGGGTTACGCTATCAAGCTGGTGGCGATTGCGCAGGAGGTGTCGGCAAAGGCGGTGCAGGTGCGGGTGCATCCTGCGCTGTTACCGCTTTCTCATCCGCTGGCGAGCGTGCGCGACGTATACAACGCTATCATGGTGCGTGGCGACGCAGTGGGCGATGTGATGTTCTATGGGCGCGGCGCAGGCAGTCTGCCAACGGGCAGTGCGGTGGTGGGTGACATCATTGACGTGTCGCGCAACCTGCTGTTTGGCTCTACGGGGCGTGTGGGATGTACCTGCTTCGACCAGCGGTATGTGGTGCCCATCGAGCAGATAGAGAGCAAGTACTACGTGCGGATGCGGGTACAGGACCGCCCGAACGTGCTGGCTCAGGTGGCGGGAGTATTCGGCATCCACAATATCAGCATCTCCTCGGTGGTGCAAAGGCAGATTAACCCTCAGGAGGCGGAAATTGTGTGGATCACGCATCGCGCGCAGGAGGGCGCGATACGCCATGCCACCGAAGAGATACGAAGACTGCCTGTTGTGATGGACGTATGTAACACCATCCGCGTGGAAGAATGAAGCTGATAGACCGCATGTTGCTGTCGGAACTGCTGGTGCCTTTTCTGGTGGGCACGTTGGCAGTAGTGTTGATGCTCATCGGCAACATGCTGTTTTTTTACGCCGAGCAGTTCTTCGCGATGGGCGCGCCCGTCGTTGCCATCGCCCAGATGATTATCTACCACACCCCCTTTCTGCTGGTGTTGACCCTGCCGGTGGGCACTGCGCTGGCGGTGTCTCTGGCGGTAAACCGCCTGGCGCGGGACTCCGAGATTGTCGCGCTTCGCAGTGCGGGCGCCAGCCTCCGGCGGATTTTCCTTCCGCTGATAGTGGTAGGGATACTGGTTTCTGTGGTAAACTTCTGGCTTGAGGAGTCGGTGGTGCCGCGTGCGGAACGCCAGTTTCGCCGGGTGCGCGACCGTATCTTTCTGATGCAAACCGCGCCGCTGTTTCGCTCGAACGTGGTGTTTCGAATGCGCGAGTACGCCTTCTACATCGGGCTGGTGGAGAGGACTGAGGGCAATCGCGCCGAATTGCGTGATGTTCAGGTATGGGAGATGCCGGTGTCGGGCTATCCACGCACGATACTGGCTCCACGCGCCGTTTACGATGATGGCATCTGGCGTTTCTACGATGCCCAGATACATATCTACGGTAAAGACGGTTTCGCCATTGACGCCCATACCGCTGGCGAGATTACGATTAACCTGAGAACCGCGCTGGAGGAGCTGATCAGTCCGCCGTCGCCCGAAGAGACCAACGCAGCGGAGCTGCGCCGTCAGGCGCTGGAACTGCAGCGGGCAGGCTTACCGGCAACGCGCCTGTGGGTGGGGTATCATTTTAAATACTCCATCCCGTTTGCGTGTGCGGTGTTCGCGCTGTGCAGTGCGCCGCTGGCTTTGCGCTTCGCGCGGGCAGGGAGCTTTATGGGAGTGTTGCTGGCGATTATTCTCGTATTTCTGTTCTGGAACACTCTTTTGCTGGCGCGGTTGCTGGGCAACCATGGCTTTCTACCACCTGTCGTCTCCGCCTGGGCACCCAACGTGCTGTTCGCGCTGGGCGGAGCATTTATGTTATGGCGTTCGGAGTGAAAAATGAGCCGGTCACACACGAAGACAAAAGACGTTGCCCTCAGTGGGCATGAGAGGGAAACCGTACCCTCCAGCGACGGCGTTATCGCCCAGCACATGCGCGCGGAGTGGCTGAACACACTGGCAGAGATGCAGGATGCCCGCGAGATAGGGGAATGGGTGCGCCATCAGCGCGAACAGATGATGCAAAACCTGCTCCCCCCGGAGGATGGGCTGGAGGCTTGCCGCTCGTTCACCGCTCTTGCCGATGCGGTGGTGCGACGTCTGTTCACGCTGGCTGTCCAGCGTGCGCGGGTTACACACCCTCCCGAAATCGCGGTGGCAGCAACGGGCGGCTACGGGCGCATGGACCTGTCTCCCCATTCCGATATCGACATTACCTTCATTCCCGAACGGGACGGCGACGCCGCTACCGACCGCATCATCCGCGAGATGTTTCGCCTGCTCATGGACGTGTTGATGGAATACGGGCGTCTCAAGGTCGGCTACGCCTATCGCCTGCTGGATGACTGCCCGACGCTGGACCACACCACCCAGACGACCCTGGTGGACGCCAGGCTGGTAACAGGCAGTCGCCGCGTCTTCGCGCGGTTCCTTGAGGAGTTCTGGGCGCACTTTAATCCTACCGACTTTCTGTTCCGAAAAATCCGCGAACGGCGACAGATACGCGCCAAATACGGCACCACGCCCTATCTGGTAGAACCTCACGTGAAAGAGGGCGCGGGAGGGCTGCGCGATATTCATCTGGTGCGCTGGCTGGGGGCAGGCTGGGCAGGGCTGCCAACCGCAGGAGAGTGGGAATATCTGGTATCGCGCGAGTGGCTGACCGAAGAAGATGCGCACTACCTCGCTCAGGCTCAGGAGTTTCTGACGCGGGTGCGCAACCATCTGCACGTGCTGGCGGGTGAACAGCGCGACCTGCTGACCATCGCCAAGCAGGAAGAGATTGCCCAACGCATGGGCTACCAGCCACAGGAACATACTCCGGCGGTGGAGCTGTTCATGCACGATTACTACACCCACGCCGTGCACGCCCACCGAATCTGCGAGGAGATTATCCACCGGGTGGAGCAGTCGCGGCACGTGCTGGGCATTGGGCTGGATTGCGAGCGCAAAGAGGTAATTGCCTCCGAAAACTTGCTCCAGCGCGAGGACCCGGTGTGGATGCTGTGGGCAATTCGACTGGCACAGCAGTACGAACTGAACCTGAGCGTCCCGCTCCAGCGGTTCATGCGTTCGGTTGCTTCTACGAAGCCCCAGACACGCGACCCTAAACACCTGGCAGAGACCTTCCTCTCCATCCTGCAGGCACCGGAAGGAGTGGCACGTGCCCTGCGACAGATGGCGGAGACAGGCGTTCTCGGCTGGATACTGCCGGAGTTTGAAAGTATATGCACCCTGATTCCCTATGACCCCTCGCACGAGTTTACCGTCGGTGAGCATACCCTGCGAGTGATAGAGAATCTGGAGGGACTGAACACCATCACTGACCCGCACTACGCAGATTACCGGCGTATCTTTCAGGAGACGCCCCATCGCGAGGTGCTGTATCTCGCTGCCTTACTGCACGACGCGGGCAAAGGCATCCCCGACAAAGACCATTCGGAGGCGGGGGCGGCGCTGGCGGAACAGGTCGGTCGAAGGTTCTTCCTCAGCGAGGACGCTATCGCCGACCTTGCGTTCCTCGTGCGACACCATCTGCTGATGGCGGAGACCTCGCGCCTGCGTGACCTGAATCTGGATGAAACCATCCGCGACTTCGTGCATGTGGTGGATACCATCGACCGCCTGAACATGCTGTATCTGCTGACCTATGCCGACACCCACGCGGTGGGCAGCGGCGTCTGGACGGAGGTCAAAGCGGCCTTTCTGCGCGAACTTCACCGCAAAGCCGAGCGATTCCTGATGGCAAGCGAAGCAGTGGAACATGCTCCTCCAGATATGGGACGGTTCCGGCGCAGACTGGTCAAGGAGCTGAGCCTGGAAAACCTGCCGGAGGAGATGGTCACGCGCCACCTGAACCTGATGCCCGCTACGTACCTGCTGAACACCGCCCAGGAACAAATTGGTCTGCATATCCGCATGGTTCAGGAAGCGATTCAGGGAGTGCCCCAGCTAGCGTTCCAGACCCCACCCGACGCCTCGGTCACCGAGCTGACCGTATGTGCTATCGACGATCCAGAGCCCGGCCTGCTGGCGAAAATCGCGGGCGTGCTGTACGCTGCGCAGGTGGCGGTGCACGCAGCGAACGTGTTCACCCGCTCGGGCGAGATTAAGGTGGCAATAGATACCCTGTGGGTGGACTATCGGGGGCGTCCCATCCCACCCGCCAAGCGTGCCGAAATCGAGGAGAACATGAAATCGGTGCTGACCGGGGAGACGTCGGTTACCGACCTGCTACACCGGGGTCGCCGGGCAGGGCAAACACCCCCTGAGCTGGTCAGTCTGGTCATCCACCACGACCTCTCCGAGCAGTTTACCGTGATTGAGGTGCGCACCACAGAGCATATCGGTATGTTATACTGGGTATGCCGTGCGCTTTCGCAGCTGGGCTGGAACATCCACAGCGCCAAACTCAGCACGTGGGCGGGGAAGGCGGTCGGCGTTTTCTATGTCACCGATACCGAAGGACGCAAGTTCCACGCCGACGCTCAACGGCTGAGGGATACTCTGGCAGAGGGCATCAGCGCCCTGTAAACCCAATCCAGCCACTGCAAAAACTGTTCATAGGAGATTTTGCCCTCCGGTAGCGGACGGGTGGAGGTTTTGAGAGAACCGGTCGCCATCGCCACCACCTCCACCCGTATTATAGCACACGCGCAAGCTATCACTCTATCAGATAGTACATCACCGATGGCTGTAGCGTGATGGTGCCTCCTGTGGAAGCCCTGCCTGTGGGATACCCATTCCAGTCCAGAGGAGTGACCTTCAGCTGGCGGGCATCGGGGCGGGTGAGAGTTACCGTACCGCCGAAGCGCCTCACGTTGATGGGCGCTGTACCAAGGCTGCGGATCGCCCGTTTGCCCGTTCCGGGTGCGCTCCAGCCGTAGTTGGTGTCCTCGCTCATCACCTGCAGCAGCATCCTGCGCGAAGTACGCAGCGGCTGTCCATCCAGCGGAACGAGCAGTACCGAGCCGTATTCCATATCCGCTTTCACGGTGACATCGCTCAGGCGAACAGTGCCCGCATCGCGCAGAAAGCCACACGTCCCCTGCGCCCTCGGTGCGTTCACCGTCACCAGCCCCTTTGTGTAGTCCCAGAGCAGCTCGCCCGTCACGCTGCGCACGCGCCCGGAGTTGCGGTCAATATAGCGCGAGAGGTCGGCAATTTGCGAGGGCGTGTCTCGCTCCACGAAGTTCATCACCACCTTGCCGACCAGATGCGCGAGGGGGTCAATCGCCTCCAGCTGCGAAACCGCTGCCGTCTGCCCTGCGGGAATATCCCTGGCTCGCAGTTCGTCCAGGTTGACAGGCTGAGAGACCGGGGCGCCCTTCAGCGCAAACAGGTCGGATAGCTTCAGGTTTGCCACCACGACGGGGCGCGCCTCCTGCACCAGTCCCTGCCGGAAGACCAGCGCCGCGGCTGGAAACTGCCCGAAGACCACCGGCGTCTGGATGGAGAATTTGCTCAGCACCTGCTGCCAGCTCGGTCCGCTCAACGCAAAGAAATACACGCCATCGGTGCCTTGCAGGACGCCGTACGTGGCGAACAGGAAGGGGAAATCCGCGCGGAAGCGGTTGGGTGGAGTCCAGTTCACCTCGCTGATGATGGAGGGCAAGCCGTTATAGATAACATCCATCAGCGGCAGAGGACCTTTTGCCACCTCCGTCAGGGCGCAGGCATCGTCGTAGAGGTCGCCCACGCTCAGCGACCATCCTGCCCGCTCGCCTTCATGTGGTCCGCCGAAGTAGCCGTGCCGGTCCATGTAGTCACAAACGGCGTTGCTCCACTTGTCCAGCGGACCCAGTATCTGTGCGCTGGCGGTAATCCAGTTGGATGCCTGTACCAGCCCCTTGTAGCCGAGGTCACGCTTCAGATAATCGCGCATCTGCGCGAAGAACTGGCGCTGGTGTTTGGCGAGGAACTCGGCGGTGTCCTGGGCGCGTTTGGTTCGCTGGTTGAACATCTCCCACAGCCCTATGAAGCCCGCGCGTCCCTCTGCCTCGTTGTCGCCGCGGATGCGTTCACCGCCCCACGCTGAAAACGCCGCGCTTAGCGAGCCGTACTTCTGTTTCAGCCACTCGCCAAACGCCTTCTCCAGAATCTCCATCTGCTGGGCGGGAATGTTCTGGTAGGGTGTGAACGTCCAGAAGAAGTACGAGTCCTCGTTGACCAGCTCCACCATCGCCACCGCTGGTTCGTCCTTCAGCGCAACGCCTGTGTAGGGGTTCGGCGTGGTCATCAGATCCCGCCACCAGCCGCGGTAAATCTGCTGGAACCGCTGGTTGAAGAAGGGCATGGCGAAGGGATGCTGGTTGTTGTAGTCGCCATAGCCGTCTTCGCGGGTGAAGCGAAGCCACAGAGGGAAGTAGATGGACAGGGTGCAGTAGATGCCCTGCCGCTTCATTGTTGTGATGAAGTAGAAGTATTTGTCCAGGTAAGCACGGTCTACCTTCGTGTAATCCTGTCCCCAGATGCCTCCGTGCATGCGCACCATGTTCACTCCGTATTTGGCAAGGGTCCGCGCCAGGTGGTCGACGGAAGCCCTGTCCATGCGGATAATATCGGGACCGGCGTTCACCGCCCAGAAGCGCACCGGTTTACCCGTCTTACTGTGCACGAACTGCCCGTTTTTGACCACAATCCATCCGTTCTCGCCCGCGACCTTCTCGTTCAGAAAGCGCAGGTCAATAGGGGAGGGACGGAACGCATCGGGTTCAGGTTCAAAGGCAAACCAGCCATCCATCGCAAGGTTGTACTTTTGCCCCGGCTTCAGTTTGCCGTTCGGCACCAAGTATCTGGTCGTTAGCAGGAATGCGTCAAAGCAAACCGCCCCCTCATTCTGGAGAACCTCAATGCGCAGGCGATGCGTGCCCGCACTCAGCTTCACCTGCCCTAGCGATACCCAGTTCGCAACCACGAACTGACGGATAGGCGCCTCATCCAGCAGAGAAACATCGCGTCCACAAACCTGCCACTCCTGCGAATCGAACCGCCAGCGGAAAGGACCGTGTTTCCAGAACTTGCGGGCGAAGAAGTAGTAGGTGGCGGTTTGCGGTACCTTCACCTCGTATTCCAAAAACAGGGTTTTGCCGCCGTAGTTGCCGTCCGCGCCAATCCACTTGCCTTCGGATAGCACGCTTGCCTCCTGCGCGTTCGCAGGCTCAAAGGTGTGACGCTCGGGGAAGTTTGTCGCCGTGGGCTTCTCTCCTTCCCACCACGCCCAAACGTTTTGCGCTTTTCCCGTCGGTGCAGGACGGGTTCCCTGCGCCTGACACCCTGCCATCACGCTCAGCACCAGCAGGATAGTCCAACTCCACTTCATGGTCGTCCGATACCTCCTCGCAAAGATATTGAACCGGAGTGGCGCAGACGTACGGGCGCCGTTTAGGGATTTGTTCCGACCCGCTGTCCCAGTCCTTTTGCCCACTCCATGAGCGCTTTGAATTTGGGGGTAGGGGGTTCATCGTAATACTGCATCAGCCCCCAGCAACCCCACTTGCTCCACCTGCTTACCGAAGAGAAGTGGCAGAACAAACCGCCTCCCACCTCTGTCCACGCCCGCAGGTACTTCCGATAGATTTCGCCCATTCGCGGGTGATAGTTCGCCTCCATGAACAGCTTCGTCAGCTTCTCGTTGTTTTCCGAGCCGCCGATGCCGACTAGGTGCTGACCGCCTTCATAGGCTATCAGGCTCAACTTATATTTGTCTGCAACCTGCTTCTGCTCTCTCATCCAGCGGATTGCTTCAGGCAGGGAGACAGTTTCCACATGGTCCAACAGTCGGTCGACCGACCACGTGGCAACCTCGCTCTCTGATGGGTTGCTGGTTGGCGAGATGTTCAACGAGATATAGGGGGCAATAGCCAACGCATCGGCTTGCCTGTACGCCTCCCGGAAGGACACGATTTGTTCCGAGACGTAGGGAATCGCTGCCTGCGATGCCAGCACCCGAACAATCCGTTTCGTCCCGCCGAAAACCCTCTCCCAGATACGGAAAATCTGCATCGACCGATAAGCGTTGTACCGCCACCCTGCTTCCCAGGGTTTGTCGCCGAACCCCAGCTTTTGTCCCTGCTCTCCGGCGTACTGATACTGGCGGAAGATTGCGTTCCAAACCTCATTGGAGTACTCCACGTATACCTTCAGCGATGGGTCCAGCCTCTCCTTCACCATCCTCGCAAACTGGTAAACGTAGTCGTCATCCGCCATGTGCGGCATACAGAACCAGGCATCGGCTTTCAAGCGGTTGCACAGGTCGATCATCCATTCAACCGCCACACCCTTCGCGGAAAAGGTCGCATCTTCCATCTTCGAACGTTCGTCCCAGCGAGTAATCTGCGAACCGTTAGTTGCCATCCAGTCCATAAATCGGAAACACGCTACGCCCCGCCACCGATTTAAGAACGCAGGATGCCAGCAAGGGGTTCTGCGGTCTAACAGCCTGAATCCGGGCATAATTACTCTGATGTTGCGAACATGGTTGCCCGGTGTGGTGCGCAGAAGGCGCAGGAACATAGCTCCTTTCGACGGGTCGACCTGCACCGTGAGCCTTCCCGGCTCACGCCTGACAACTCTTGCTGCGTTCCAGAAATCGATATCGCCTTCTCCTTCATAGACAACCGTGTATTCGCCCGCGGGATAGCGCCCCTCATCTATGGTGCACATCAGTGTTTCTGCCCAGCAATCCGGTTCAAGGCGTTTGACCCAGCCGCAATCGTCGAGGTCAAGTTTCGGTCCCTGTCCCCAGCCGGCATCTTTGCGCTGGCTAACCCATGGGCGGGATATGCGGAAGACATCAGAGAAAGGCAGTTCGGTATTCCAGTCCGAAATACCCGAAAGATTCATCCCAAGCCTTGCACCGCTTGCACCACCTGATCGCTGAGCAGGTGTGTGGAAACCAAGCAATGCCGTCAACAACTCCTCCATGCTTCCCACTATATCCACCCACCTTCCATCACTAAATCGTTTTAGTATTCGGTGGAGGGCGAGGCGCCTCCTGCAGGAACTCTATCCATGTGTATAGAAACAATAGAGGAGGACTGCGAAAGGCGGGCTGATAGCATGTACTGGGCGTATCTGGTGCACCTGAGTTTCAACATGTGGTGCGACCGCGAGACAGCAGAGTGGCATGGCTACGGCATCTACAAGCCATACCTGCGCTTCGACGAAGCGCTGTGGAACGACCTGGTAGCGGAGATGGCACGAGCGGGCGTTAACATAGTGGTGCTCGATCTGGGCGACGGCGTGCAGTATCGCTCCCATCCCGAAATCGCGGTGACCGGTGCATGGAGCAGGGAGAAACTGCGCCACGAGCTCATCCGCCTTCGCGATAGAGGCATAGAGCCTATCCCCAAGTTGAACTTCTCCACCGCGCACGACGCCTGGCTGGGGGAGTACTCCCGCTGTGTGTCCACCCCGCGCTACTATTCCGTCTGCCGTGACCTGATTGAAGAGGCGATTGAGCTGTTTGACCAGCCCCGTTTCTTCCACCTCGGCATGGACGAGGAGACCTGGGAGCACCAGAGGCACTATGCCTACGCCGTGGTGCGCCAGCATGAGCTGTGGTGGGAAGACCTTCACTTCCTGGTCCAGCAGGTGGAAAGGCATGGCGTACGGGCGTGGATATGGTCGGACTACTACTGGCATCATCCAGAGAAGTTTGTGCAGAACATGCCGCGCTCGGTTCTGCAGAGCAACTGGTACTACGGCGCGGAGATGGACACGCAGGACGTGGCGGTGCGTGCGTATATAGAACTGGCACAGCACGGCTTCGAGCAGATACCGACCGGCAGTAACTGGTCCAACGACGTGAACTTCGGGCGCACCGTGCGCTTCTGTCGCGAGAACATCCCTGCCGAGCGTCTGCTGGGCTTTTTGCAGACCAGCTGGATGCCCACCCTGGAGGAGTGCCGGCAGAAGCATCTCGACGCGCTCAGGCAGATTGCTTCCGCGAGGGAGGAGGTAGAAAGAGAAAGGTAGAAATTTGGGCACACAAATAACGTATACTTTTCTCTACTATGCAGATATGTTGACAATCTGCCGAGAGGTATGATAGCATCATTAAGGAGTGAATACGAGGACGTACGAGCCTTCACAAGAGGAGATGGAGGAGGAAAGGCGCGACTGATGGAACGCAAATACAAGATTCTCGCGGTGGACGACGAGCCGCACATTCGCCGTCTGGTGCAGGTCAACCTGGAGAGGCACGGCTACGAGGTGGTTACAGCCGCCGATGGCAAAGACGCGCTGGAGAAGGTCGCCAGCGAAAAGCCCGACCTAGTGGTGCTGGACGTGATGATGCCGTATATGGACGGTTTCGAGGTACTGCAAACCCTGCGCAAGAACCCCGAAACACGCGACCTGCCCGTCATCATGCTGACCGCCAAGGCACAGGATGCGGACGTGTTCCGCGGGTGGCAATCGGGGGCAGACCTGTACCTCACCAAGCCGTTTAACCCGATGGAGCTCATCTCGTTCGTCAAGCGCATCTTCAAGTCCAAAGAGACCGGTGGCGAGAAGCGCTACGAACTATAGCGAGGGACGCGATGGTCAGGAACCGTTTCGGGCTGTGGGTCGGATTGGCTGTTGCCACGCTGGTGGGCATGGGCGTCGCGGCGTACCTTGCCCTGAAGTACGAGCGAACGCAAAGCGAACTGAACCAGGTTCAGGAGCTGATCGAGCGTTCCCAGGACATCGTCCGGCAACTGGAGGAGGAGCTGGGAAGCCAGGCGCCGCTGAAAGCAGGCTAAACGCCTCCGCTTTTCCCTTCACACAGCCCGATCCCCCTCGGGCTGTGTTTGTATTACCGCAGAGTGACCGAGTACACCTGACGTAAGCCCACCGGTCCCAGCAGACCCGAGGACTGAAGGGGAGAGCCTTTCTGCCACAGCCTCCAGGTGGTAAAGGTGTAACGCCCGGTGGGGCTTGGTCGCCCTGCCAGCAACCATTCCGGCCACTCGCGAAGGGTGCCGTCCGCGTTGCGCGAGCTGTCTTCCGGCAGTTCCTCATCGCCAATCATGCGGTTGACCCACAGGTTGGCAACTGTTACCTCTATCCGATTGGAACCCGGGCGAAGCATATTAGTAACGTCTATGCGGAACGGCGGCTTCCACAGAATGCCAGCCTGTTTGCCGTTTACCATGACGGAAGCCACAACTTCCACGCGCCCAAGGTCCAGGTAGACGCGCCTGCTCCTTTGAAGCCACTGCGCCGGAACCTGCACCTCTTTGCGATATGTGGCTGTGCCCGAAAAGTAACGAATGCCGGGACTGGGATGCTCACTCCAGGAGATGAGCCGTGCGAACGTGGCTTCGGTAGGCGCGCCCCAGCCCGGAGCGAACCTGACACGCCAGACACCCTGCACAGAGAGTGCCGGGGCAGGAGCGGATACCTTAAAACGCCATCTTCTACCCGCACGGGTAACCAGCACGTAATCGCCGGGCAAACCTGCCTCCGCGAGCAGTACGCCATCCGACGAACGCCGAATGCGCACGGCAGGCGCAGGGTCGGGCAGGGGATACAGCGCAATCGTATCGGGGTCGGTCGCAGAGGCGGTGTAAACCTTACCCGCTGCTTCATACTCCACCCGAAGCGTCTTGACCACTCCAAACGCAGGGTCGCCCTCGGAAGCGAGTTCCGCGACAGTGAAGGTCAACTTGCCTGAATCCACCATGCGCTGAACCTGGTTGGTCACGTCTTTGGTGCGGGCGGCGTCGCCTTCCGGTCCCCATAACGCTTTGCGTATGCGCAGCGCGGGCTGAGAAGCCGGCACGAAGAGCACTTCACGCCCGTCACGGGTTACCCGCACTATGGGGTCATCATTGCGTGAAGACGCCCGAAACACCACGAAAAACGCTTCCGCTGGCTCGAAGTACAGGGGAATCTGCGTGACCTGTCCCGTCTGGCGATACACCGCCAGCGGTTCAATTCTCCCTGTCTCGGGGTGCCAGATTTCGGGGCGTTTGCCTGCTACTCGGAACGTGCAGACGGCTTTCGCCGGGCGGTCACTGGTGTTCGCCACAAAGTACACATCCGCATTGCCAATCCGTCGGTGCGTGAACTGAATCAACGGATGGCTGGCGCTGAAATCTGGAGGCACGCCCAGCGACGCCAGCACCTGCTCCACCGATTTGCCCCGGATAATCTTTCCGCTGTGCCACAGCTGCTGCGCCAGTTCCCGAACCTCCGTGTCACAGCGTGGGTAACCCGAAAGGCTGGGGGACTTCACCGGAGGCACGTCCCCAATTACCGTAGCCCCAGCCGCCGCCAGCTGCTGAACCCGCCGCAGGAGACGAGGCGTCATCGTGGGTACGGATGGCAGAACCAGCACGTGATAGCTCATGCCATGCGGCAGGACGAGTCGTCCGTTTTTGACCTGAAGATGGCGAAGCACCACATCCGCCGGACAGGCGTCGGCACTGTATCCTGCACGCTTGAGAGACGCCGGAGGAATGAAGCTGCGAGGTGCACCTTCGGGCGCCATGTAAAGCACGTCTACCACCGGCGTGCCCTGCTGAAGCAGATATTGACATCGCGCCAGATAGCGGTGCCATGGGAGCGAAAACTCCCACCAGGTCTGCGTGCGCTCATAGTGCAAGCCCCAGGGACCCATGGTCATGCCGGGCACACGGTTCTCCTTCCAGGGCTGAAGGGCGTATCGGTGAAAAACAAAGCGATTAATCCCCTGACAGAACGCCCAGTCGCCCAGCGTCTTGATGGAGCCCGGATGGTGCAGCCAGCGTTCGGCCGAATCGGCGGTAAAGGCTTCCGCGCCCACCACGCGCTTGCCGTACACGTGCGCCGCGGATACCATTAGCGGTAGCGTTGTGCCTCCGCCGAATCGTGGAGTCGTCCAGAACTCCGCCATGGGTTCGTCTGCCTCGCCCGCATAACGCATATCGTCAAACACGCAGTCGCCATAGGCTTCGATGCTCAGGCGCAAGCCATATCGCTTCGCCAGCGTGCGCAGGTGACGCGCGTAGTTCTCCACCAGCAGGTCGGATATCGTCTGCCGCCAGTCCCACAAAAGGCGCTCGGATACCTCCATGCTGTCCACCACGTATCCTGCGATGACGGGAAGGTAGGGCAGGGGATCGTATCCCCGGCGGCGGATAAACTCCTGCCGGAAGTTCGGCGTCCAGTTCTGCGAGCCAACCTCCCAGCTATCCACGTGCGTTGCCACAAGCGTTTTGCCCGCCAGCGCACCCACGTCCTCAATCAGCTTCTGCATGAAGCCCGCGAAGTGCATCTCGATGCCCTGTTTGCTCAGTTTATCGCACTCCAGACCGCGCCCGGAAGCAGGAGAAGGAGCGTTGACCGCTCCGGTGGGCGTGTGCCCGATGCGCAGGATGGTCCAGCGTCCGGGCGGCACCTGCCACCGTAAATACCCATTCTCTTGCATATATGTTGTAAGAAAAACTACATTTTTAGTAGAAATTACAGAATCGTTGGAAACGGCGGGATACTCCGCGACAGAACCGAACTCCTGACGCACAAAACCGGCTTTGCCAGCGATGTCGGGGATTCGAAAATCTGCGGGCGTAGGGAAGGCAATCACCGCAACATCACGGTAGAAGCCCGCAACAGCAGGAGGCTGGGGCAGAACGCCGTCGAACAGCGCGGGTCCCTCAACCCGCGTCTCCGTCCACACAAGCTTCTGCATGGCGTGTTCAGGAGGGACCCAGGGACCGCCGCTTCCGCACCAGCCGGCGTCGTTGTTCATGTTGACCTGCAGACCAAGGCGATGTGCCTCAGAAACCACATGCTTGAACAGCTCGCGCCACTGAGGGCTGGCAAACGCCACGCCGCCAGCAGGCACGCCCTGGTCAACCTCCATAATCAGCACGCCGCCAATCCCGACGCGGCGCATCGCCTCGAGGTCAAGGGTGATGCCTTCGCGCGTGATGTTGCCGTTCAGCCAGAACCAGTAAACCCACGGACGCGCCCAGTCTGGTGGGTTTCGGAACCCGGCTTCCAGCGTTTGCGCCGTCGAACCGCCGGCAAACACAAAGAGCAGGGCACAAGCAAGCACACAAAGGCTCCGTTTCATGACGCTCCCCCCTGATGCATAGATAACGTCCGATAAGAAATATTATGTTTTATTATGCCGTCTTTGCCACACGTCCCCCAGCACCGCCAGGAGAATCACCACGCCTTTCACTACTTTCTGATAAAACGCCGAAACTCCTGCCATCACCAGCCCGTTATCCAGTGCGCCGATTAACACCGCGCCAACCACCGTGCCGCCGACGCCACCGCGCCCGCCGGCAAGACTCGCCCCGCCAAGCACTACCGCCGCGATGGCGTTCAGCTCGTACATCTCGCCGTATTTCGGGTCGCCCGCGCCCAGCCTCGCCGCCTGCACAATGCCGCACAGACCCGCCAGAAATCCCGACAGCATATATACGGCAATCTTTACCTTCGCCACGTCCACGCCCGACAGCCTCGCCGCCTGTTCGTTGCCGCCAACGGCGTAAACTGAGCGCCCGAAATGCGTGCTTCGCAATAAAATCAAAATGCATAGTGACACTAAAACTGCAATCCATACTGGAATTGGAACGCCCAGCACTTCGCCACCTGTGCCCCCGCCCAGCCGGTTGAAGGCATCGGGCAGGTTGCCCACCGGCTTGCCATCCGAATAGACGAACGCCGTTCCGCGCGCGATAGTCATGGTCGCCAGTGTGACGATAAACGGCGCGATATTCCAGCGGGCAATCAGCCAGCCGTTCCACCAGCCAATGAGCGTGCCCAGCAGACAGGAGACCACCACCGCCAGCACTATGCCCGTCGCCAGGTCCGGCTTCGGAACCAGGGTTCGCCCACCCAGCACCAGACCGTTCATCATGAGGTCGGTGCCTATCAGTCCGCACAGCGCCAGCACCGAACCGACCGAAAGGTCTATGCCCCCGGTGATAATCACCAGCGTCATGCCCACAGCCAGAATGGTGTTGATGGCACTTTGCAGGAGAATGTTCAGCAGGTTGCGGTGCTCGATGAAGCGGCCGTCGGTGAGTACGGCAAAAAAGACGGTGAGAGCCAGAAGGTACAGAGCGATAGAGTATCTACTCACGCGCAGACGGCTCATCGCCATTAGCAGGTATCTCTAGGTTCTTGAAGCGTTCTATTGGCTCCGTCGCAGGCTCTGTTTCAGGCGGGGATGGAACCTCCACGTCCCGACTGCTGGCGCTAGGCTGTGACGCAGGTTGAGCAGTAGCACCCGTCCTGACCCGCTCTTCCAGTTCCTTCAGCGCCCGCTCCACTTCGTTTTCGCGCTCTTGCTTCCACTTCTTCAGGTCAGACTCGGCAAGCTCTTCTCGAGCCTTCGCTTCCGCCTCCTCGCGCTCAATACGCTCGTCCATCCGTTCAAGGTCGGCTTCCAGGTCCTCCATGTTCACTCACCTCACCCCCTCTTCTCCCAGGTCAATCCTGCTGACACGCGCAAAAGTGGGGTCTATCTGCTCGCGTATCTTCCTGTACGCCAGCTGAATCTTCTCCTGGATCGACTCAGCGCGTTTGCGTTCTTCAGAGCCCTCCGGGAAACGCGAAGGGTCCGCTCGTTTCATCAGGTTGTGATAGGTAGTTTCCAGCTGTTCGAGCGTGGCGTCTTCTGGCAAACCGAGCAATCGGTAACACGCCGGCAGGTCAACAGCAGGAGTGTCAGGCTGGATAGAGACCTCCCCTGCCCTGCTCGGCGAAGCCGGTTGATCGGCAGATGTCACAGGGTCCAGTCTGGGCGGCTCATCACGCAAGCCGCCTCCCGGCTGAAGAGCCTCTTCCAGCTCGCGTCGCGCCAGTTCCGCTTCCAGGTCGTCCAGCCTTTGCCGGGCGCTTCGGAGGTATGCCTTTGCGATTCGTTTGATGCGCCGTGTGATTCCCATCAGAAACTCGCCCTCAATTCCAGATTAGCCTGCTCGAAATCGGACTTTCGGAAGACAACCTGCGGGTAAAGCGCGAACCCACCTCCCACGTTCTGCTGCACCGATACCATCCAGCGCACCTCACGCGCCCGGACGTTCGTCTCAGCACGTACTACTGGATTCAGCCCCGCTGGTAGCCGCAGCGATGCTTGTACCATCACAAAATCGGCGTCGGGCAGATCTCCTCGCCTGGCAAGTATGACCTCTCCCTGCCACAAAGTGATGCCTGCCACCTGCCGAACGTCCATTCCAAGCAACAGTCCATAGCCCTTGCCCAGATCAGGCTGGTAGTCTTCGCCACGAATAAAGCGAAACGCCGTCTGCCCCATACCCAGGTTGTTACCGTAAGCCACCGACGCACCGAGCGTGCGCGAACCAAATCGGCAGAACACGCCACCCTGTCTGTCTCTACCGTTGCTGGCGATGGCTATCTCCAGCGCGTTATCTTTCCACAATCCTACTCGGAGCAAAGCGCCCTTTGCCAGCTCGCGCTCACCCATGCCCTGCCCGAAGGGCATCCACATCTTGCCCAGCTGAGCCTGCCACCCTCGCCCCTCGTATCTCACGAACGCCTGTTCAATCTCTTCAGGGTCTACCGTGCGGTCGAAGTTCTGCAGCTTCTGGGCGAAGTAGACGCTGAAACGGTTCTCTCCATACAGCGCCAGATGCGCATCGGAGTACTCCCCGAACTGTGAGTACAACAGCAGGTTGGCGTTGCGGTTGCTGTCCATGCGCATGCGAGCACGAATATTGAAGCCGAACTCATACAGCGGTTCTGCCCCTGCCCATGTGCACAGCGCCAACCATCCCGCCAGCAGTAGTGCTGTCAGCCGTTTCATCAGGACGCTGGATTCTCGTTGCTCCCCTTATTGACCTTTGCTTCCAGTTCCTGCAGCTCCTTGTCAATCTCGCTAGTGCTAACCGTTGTCGGTTCGGACGTCTCCGCTTGTGCAGGAGTGGGTTGAGCTATTCCTAACCGCAACTCCAGCTTTGCCAGCTCTTCCTCCGCCGCCTGATTGGCTGCGTAATCGTCCAGCTGCGCCATGCGTCCCACCACGCTTTCACGTGCCATTTCGGCGCGTGCCTGCGCTTCCGCTTCGGCGCGGCTGATTTTGTCCTCTACGCGCTCAAGGTCACGGGACACGTCATCTACCGACATGCCCTCCAGCGCCTTGTTGATGGAGGATTGAATCTGTGCGCTCTTCCAGCGTGCCTTCTGCGCCAGGATTTCCGCCGTTTTCTGACGTACGCGTTCCTCATCGCGCTTGATGGCAATCTTCACCTGCTCTACTACCTCTTCTGCCTGAGCCAGAGCCTGTTTCACCGCCTCCAGCGAGCGCGTATAAGAGGCTTTCTCCAGCAGAAACTGCTTTGCCAGCTCCCTATCTCCCTTGCGAAGCGCCATCTCGGCACGCCGCTCCAGATCAATGCACGCACGCTCCAGTTTCTCTGCCTCGCCGCGCAAACGGTTGCGCTCGGTAATCGCCTGCACCGCCCGCTCCTTGTTCCTGAGCAGGTTCTCCTGCAACTCCTCGCGTGCGTGTTCCAGAATCACCTCGGGGTTCTCTACCTGTCCGAGCAGACTGCTGAACAGAGCGCGGATATATCGGAAAAATCGTTTGAGCATCCGCTACGGCTCACTCCTTTCGCCCTTGTTTGTTCACAGGTATTATCGCACCAATCGCAGGGCGTTGTCAACCTGCCCCGCGTCTGGATTCCATCTTATTGACCTATCTCGCGGGTACAAAGTTGCGCCCCAAACAAAAAAGCGGGGGGAGGTGCGCTCCCCCCGCCGATGAGTGTGCTGTTACTTCCACAGCTCCCAATGTTGTGGCGCCTGATCGGGTGTCAGGTTGAGGGTCGAACAGCCCATGCCTCCCGACTCGTCGCACAGCTTTTCATTCACAGGATACAGCGATTCGAAAGGCAGAGCTTTAACGTGACCGTCGCAGAAGATAGTGGTCACCTTACCCGTGTGCCTGCCGTGCGGTCGCTGGTGCCAAGGCTGCCAGCTTCCCGTCAACCCCCACGCCGCTGGCGTGAACGGCGGAGACAGATGGTTCATATACGCACCCCAGGAGGTATGTAGAGGCAAGCTGCTGGGACCGTCCGGAACCGCGTCCGCTACCAGCACGTGCCCTGCCGGCGCTTCAATGCGTGCCATCGCACCGAATGCCCCACTGCTACCGGGCACCGGCACCGCCATCCCGTAGCCGACGCGCCCTTCCATCCACAACCGCTTCCCCCCTGCGCCGCTGGTGTCGAGCTTTTTCGCCTCCGGGCACTGAGAGTACAGGTTGTTTTTGGAGTACGGTTGAACCAGATACAGATACCCTGCGGATACCAGCGATGTACCGCATATATCGGGCCACGGGCACGGGATGACAATCTGATACGGAGGATATGTCTCTTCATAGTCCTGCGCGTACATCATGATTGCCAGTCCGATTTGCTTGCTGTGGCTGATACATGCGGTCTGTCGCGCTTTGGAACGCGCCTGTGCGAAAACGGGAAACAGAATCGCCGCCAGTATCGCGATAATCGCGATAACCACGAGCAATTCGATCAGGGTAAACCCTCGCTTCATGGATGAAACACCCCCCTTGATAGATTTTTTCGTTTGGCGTTCTATAACGTTTTGAGTTTAGTTACAATATACCACAGCACCCAAATGGAGTCAAGCAATTTGCATGGTTCACGAGGAGATTCAGCTCTACTCTACAACCAGCAGGTCTGCCGCCGACTTGAACTGCTCCTCGTAGAGCGTGCGGTACACACCGGGCTTGTTCACCAGCTCCTCGTGCGTGCCGATGTCCACCACCTCGCCGTTGTCCAGCACCACAATCTTGTCGGCGTTCACCACGGTGGACAGGCGATGCGCAATCACGATGCTGGTGCGCCCCTGCATCACATGCTCCAGAGCCTCCTGCACGTTCGCCTCGGTCTGGCTGTCCAGAGCGCTGGTTGCGTCGTCCAGTATCAGTATCTTGGGGTCGGTCAGGATGGCACGCGCGATAGAGAGTCGCTGTTTCTGTCCCACCGAGAGCTTGATTCCGTCCTCCCCGATTTTGGTATCGTAGGCGTCTGGGAGCGACAGGATAAAGTCATGCAGGTCTGCCTGTTTTGCCGCACGAATAATCTCTTCCTCCGTCGCATCATGTCTGCCGTAGGCGATGTTCTCTTTAATGGTCACCGAGAACAGCAGAGACTCCTGCATCACCATGCCCACATTGCGCCGGATAGAGTCCAGTTTGATATCGCGCACGTCCACCCCATCTATCAGCACCTGCCCGTCGGTTACATCGTAGAAACGGGCAATCAGGTTCACGAGGGTGCTCTTGCCGGCTCCGCTGGGACCTACCAGCGCCACCACCTCGCCCGGTCGGATGTGCAGATTCACGTTCTTCAGCACCAGCTGTTCTGGTCGGTAGCCAAAACTGACGTTGCGGAACTCTATCTCCCCGCGCATGTTGGGCATGGGGCGGGCGTTGGGCGAGTCTTCAATGTCCGGGCGGGTGTCCAGCGTTTCAAACACACGGTCAATGGCGGCACCTGCCCACTGCAGGGTGATATTGAAGTCCACCACGCGCACCGCTGGGTCATACAGGTAGCCCATGTAGAAGGTAAACGCCAGCAATTCTCCCGCCTGCAGATGCCTGCCCAACACGAGCACGCTTCCGTAGTACCACACCGCCGCCGTTCCTACCGCGCGTACCAGACCTGCCAGAAGTCCCAGCTGCCGGTTCAGGTGCACCTGCTTCATGCCCAGCGCGAAGTTCTCCTTCACCGTCTGCATGAAGCGGTCGGTTTCGTAGTCCTCACGCACGAAGGCTTTGACCACGCTGATGCCCGCTATCTTCTCCTGGAGCGTGCCCAGCATCGCATCCCACTTTTCACGCAACTGCACGCTCAGGTCGCGGATGTACTTCAGATAGAGCTTGTATACCACCACGTACAGAGGCACCACCGCCAGCGTGATGAGCGCAAGCCGCCACTCTTTCCAGAAGATAACTCCCGTCACCGCCACTAAAGTCACGATGTCGGTAATCAAAGTTACGAAGCCGCCGGTAATCATGTACTGGATGACATCGATATCGCCGGTCAGGCGTGCCATAATCTTGCCCGTTTGACGCTGGTCATAGTAACTGAGTGAGAGGCGGTTGAGGTGGCGATAGCTCTGGAAACGCAGGTCAAAAACCACACGCTGTCCCAGCCAGGTAATCAGGTAGTTTAGCGTGAACGAAACGATACCACGAAGCACATGGATACCGATCACCGCCCAGAAGACCCAGTTCAGCGCGGACCAGTTCTTCTTGGGGAAGACATCATCGATCACATACTGGAACAGCAGGGGCATGGGCACTGCGCTGACGGTAATGAGTGCCATCAGCACCACCGCCGACACCACCCGCCAGCGATAGGGTTTGAGGTATCCCAGAAGCCGCCAGAAATTGTTCATCGCTTCGTTCCTCCCCTCCCCTGCTGGATGCGAAACAGACTGGGCGGAGGCGGTTTCGCCAGCTGGCTGTTATCCCAGCGCTGACCAATCACCACATGGAGCCACGCCTGCGCCCCATAGCCCACGCTGAACCGGTACTCTACCCTCTGCACGGTCGCCGTTCGGGCATCCACCACACAGGTTATGGTCCCCTGCCCTTTCATCCCCTGATATGCAATTGGTTCAGACCACACCAGCAGTTTCAGGTTCGGCTTGTCGCCGGCCTGCTCCTTCGCCCGCAGAAGTCGGTCACGCAGAGAGGGCGCGCCCACCAGAAGCAGGTTCAGCACATCGATATCGGCTCCCGAGTCCAGCCCCAGGTACGGGCGGTATTTCGCTTCCGACATCTGCTGAAGAGTTGAAGGTGCCGAAACCTGCTGAGCTTCCCCTCCCTGCTGCTGCAGTCGCCACACTTTGCCGTCGCACACACTGCGAAACGAGCCGAAGGCCGACTTTTGTTCGAGGTAGAGGCGATTGGGTCGCTGTACGGCGATGTGCGTCTGCACCTCCTGCCCTATCAGCCGTCTGACCTCCTGCTCCATCTGTTTCCACTGGGCAGGGTCCGTGTTTTCAAACGCGCTGGGCTTCGCCTCCAGAGATAGGTCTTCAAAGCGCGACACCGCCCGAACCTGTACGCTGGGTGCACTGGTGTAGCGTCGCCACACACGCTGTGCCAGCGTGTCCGCGACCGCACCCGGAAGCACAGCAACCGCTAACACTATAGCCAGAACGAATCGTATCTTCAACGCCCGTACACCTTGTCCGGGTCTACCAGCCGCTCTGCCACTACCTTCAGAGTGCCCCCTTCCGCGTCAACCTGCCGGAAGAAGCAACTGCGATACCCCTCGTGGCAAGCCGCGCCCGTCTGTCGCACCTTCAGCAGAACCGTGTCGGCGTCGCAGTCTATGTAAACGCCCTGCACCTCTTGAAAGTGCCCGGAGCTCTCGCCCTTTACCCAGAACTTCTGGCGCGAGCGGCTCCAGTAGGTCGCTTTGCCCGTTTCAATCGTTCGCTGTAAGGCTTCTCGATTCATCCACGCCATCATCAGCACCTCGCCGGTGTCGGCATCCTGTACGATGGCGGGTATCAGTCCCTGCTCATTGAACTTGAGCTGTTCGATGAACTGCACCTTTCCCTCCTGCTCTTTTCCGTTTCCCTAAAATTATACCTCTGTTGTTGCAGAAGGTCACGGGTGTATGGATGGTAAAGTTACAGGAGCAGGCAGACAGCCTGCTCCTGTATGAGTTAGGCGGCGGTGTTATTGGTGCCTGCGACGCAGTTCTTCCGCCGTCGCGCGGATTTCGCTCAGGTCGCGTACCATTTCGCTCCACCCATACCACAGCGCGTAGTCGGGGTTAGCGTGGAACGTACCCTGGAAGGTGCGCATACGGTGCTCCAGGAACATCACGAACAGCTTCTGCTCAATCGGCGTGGGCGCGTCGTGGAAAGTCAGCAGGTCGGGGAACGCATGGGCATACCCTTCGGGCTTCTTCAGGATGCCGTCCCGATACAGGTCTGCCACGATGCGGATGGCTTCTGCCATCAGGCGGTCTGCCTCGCGGATCATGCGGTCGCCCTTCTCCAGCTCGCCCCTCGCGAAGGTGCGCGAATGACACTTCGTGCAGGTCTTCAGCATCTTGTCGCGCTCCCTCTGCCAGTCCTCCTGCGTCAGCCGAGCCACATCCGCCGCTTTCACTACATCCAACCGCGCCGTCGGCTTGCCGTCGGGGTCGAGAACGCCCAGCGCTTGAAGGATGGTCATGCGGTCCTGAGCCCACCCTTTATCTTCAGGCAGAGGCAGACGAACAGCCAGAAAGCCCCACGCGGTGCGCACCTCGTGGTTGCCATCCTGCATGTGGCAGGTCTGGCAGGTCGGCGCGGCGGCGTTAGCGGGCAGGGTTTTGTTCTGCTTCAGCAGGTAGCGCACACCGTGCTTGGACGCCGAGTACATCTCCCATTGCGGATGGTCGAAGCCCATGTGGCACGTCTGGCAGGCTTGCGGCTGGCGTGCCTCCTCTTTCGAGAACAGATGGCGGGTATGGCAGGCGTCACACGACGCCAGCCCGAAACCGACGTCGCCCGCCTTCTTCATCTCCTTGATGTCGGCTTCGCTCTTTAAGCCAATCTTGTGGCATCCGCCACAACCCTTCATGCCCTCCATCAGCGCCATCGGTTGCCAGTGCGCTGTGGGCATGGCTTTCATCGCTGCCCAGGCGTGGGCATGCTTCCCTTTCTTAAACTGCTCCACCTGATCGGGATGGCAGGTTGCACAGGTTTCGGGCGTGGGGATTTTCGCCTTCGCAACGTCCGCCGCCGATTTGTGCTCGCTACCATGGCAGTCAGAGCAGTCTACCGCGTTCTTGGAGTGCTGGCTCAATGACCAGTCCACCACGATTTGCGGGGTTACCGTCTTGTGACACTGCACGCACACCGACGTTGGTTGTGCTTTGGTGGGCTTCGCTTGCTTTGCGGTCTGCGAGCTCACCGCCTGCATAATCAACGCCATCAGCAGGGTTGTGGCGCACAACAGCCCCGTTCGGCTCAACAACGCGCGTCGCATCGTGACCACCTCCTTGAAATAGCTACTCTCTAATTTTGGATATTCAGATGCGTAAATGTTCTTATTCTGTTCTCCGATATCCTGCTCCCGTGCAGGGAGATTTACGGTTTTCGTCAAAATGGTGTTTGCCATGAGCGAACTGGGATTGATTGTGTACTGCGGCACGGTTCCATCCACGCAGGACCTGGCGCGGGAGATTTTACAAAGCCCTCCAGTGCAGATACGGGCGGTGGTAGCAGAACATCAGACCGCCGGGCGGGGACGGTTTGGCAACAGGTGGTTGGACACTCCCAGCGAGAGCCTGCTGATGACCTTGCTGTTACGCCTTGAGCCTCGCGAGGTCGCACAAGCAGGACAGCTGGCGTTTGTGATGGCGCTGGCGGCTGCGGATGCTCTGCGTGTGCAAACGGGACTGGAGGCGGGTTTCAAATGGAGCAATGATGTGCTGGTCAACGGACGTAAGATAGCCGGTATTCTGATAGAGACCGCACACGACGCCCAACACAACCCCTGGGCGCTGGCGGGTGTGGGCATCAACCTGCTCCAGAAAGAGTTCCCCGAAGAGATACGCGGTAAAGCGACCTCTGTGATGCTGGAGACAGGGCAGTCGCCTGCGGTAGAGCCTATGGCTCAAGAGCTCCTGCGCTGTGCCGACCGATGGATGCAAGCGTGGCGTCAGAAAGGTTTCACGCACATCATCACCGCATGGCGCCAGCACGATGTCACAGCCGGACACCTGTATCGCCTCCCCTCCGGCGAGGTAGCGACTGCGCAGGGCGTCACCGATGAAGGGATGCTGATACTGCGCAAGGGCAGTGATGTCCTTACCGTAAGCACTGCGGAACCGGTGTGGGGCATATACGGTACAGCAGAGGAATAAAGAAGGCTCCTGCAGGACATTCCGCAATCCCCCGCGAAAAGTACTCTCCCCTGCGGTACCACCGCAGGAGATTACCCTACATCTGCGGTCGGGAGGTAACCATGCAAGTCGGATTCTACGGTCACGTCCGCCAGTACCACAACCTGAAGGCGGAGATTGATAAGGCGATTGTGGACGTTCTGGAGAGCGGCTCCTACATTACAGGACCAACCCTGGAGCGTTTCGAGCACGAGCTGGCTCAGTTCTTCGGCATGAAGTACGCCGTCGGCGTGAACTCTGGCACTGATGCCATCTGGCTCGCGCTCATGGCGCTGGGCATCGGTCCGGGCGATGAGGTCATCACGGTCACCAACACCTTCTTTGCCACGGCGGAGGCTATCTGGATTGCCGGCGCGAAGGCGGTGTTCGTGGACACCGAGCCGAAAACAAACAACATTGACGTCACCAAGATCGAAGCGGCTATCACCCCGCGCACCAAGGCGATTATCCCCGTGCACCTGTACGGACAGTGCGCCGAGATGGACAAAATCGCGCAGATTGCCCGCAAACACAACCTGCTGGTCATTGAGGACTGCGCTCAGGCGATTGACGCGCACGGCGATACCTTCAAGGTGGGCGAGCTGTCGGATGCGGTGGCAATCAGCTTCATCGCACACAAGAACCTGGGCACGCCCGGCGACGCAGGCGCAGTGATTACCAATCGCGAGGATGTGGCAACAGGCGTGAAGCGACTGCGCAACCACGGCTCACTGAAGCGCTCGGTGCACAGCTTCGGTTTCAACAGCCGGCTGGATGACCTGCACGCGGGAATACTCAGCGTGAAGTTGAAGTACATCCACGAATGGAACAACCGCCGGCGGGAAATCGCGAAGATGTACACCAGCGCGCTGAAGGATACCTCGCTCAAACTGCCTTACGAACTGCCCGGTTATCGGCACGTGTACCACCTGTACGTGGTGGAGACCACGAACGGCAAGCGCGATGACCTGCTCAACTTCCTGAACAAGAACGGCATTGACGCCAAGTGCCACTACCCCATCGCCATCCACCAGCAGGAGGGCTTCCCGTGGGGTAAAGAGGCGGAAATCGTCGGCGGCGTGCCCAACAGCGAATGGAACGCGGCGAACTGCGTCTCCCTGCCGATGTTCCCCGAGCTGTATCAGGAAGAGATAGACTACACCATCGAGAAGGTGCTCGAGTGGTGTAAGGCAAACCCGTAGGTGATTGCCATGAGCAAACCGGTCTACAAAGTGGTTGTGGTGGGCATGGGCAAGCGCGGAATGCATCATGCCACCACGTTTCACGCTAACCCGCGCTTTGAAGTGGTGGGCATCTGCGACATCGACGAGGCGAAACTGCAGTCTGCTGCCGCACAGCTGGGCAATCCGATGACCAGCACCGACGCGGCAGACCTGCTGGCGAAGACCAAGCCCGACGTCTTCTGCCTCACCACCATGCCCAACATCCGCTACAGCATGATTCGTCTCGCGGTGGAGGCAGGCGTCAAGCTAATCGCCTATGAGAAGCCGATGGCACTGAGCATGGCGGAAGCCCGCCAGATTATGGAGCTGGTGCGCCGCGCAGGCGTGAAAACGGTGGTTAGTCATCAGCATCGCTACGGCGCACACTACCAGAAGGTGAAGGAGATTGTTGCCAGCGGCGCGCTGGGGCGCGTCCACACAATCTATGCACACGCTACCGGCTGGCTCCTGCACATGGCAACCCATCTGATCGACTACATGCGCTGGTACAACGACGGCGCCGAGGCAGAGTGGGTCATGGCGCAAGCCAGCGGGCGCGGCAAGCTGAGCGATAACCACCCTTCACCCGACTATCTGGCAGGCTTTATCCACTTCGCCAACGGCGTGCGCGGTGTGGTGGAGGTCGGCGCGGGTGCGCCCGACGTGCCTGAAGTGGACTACTGGTGGCGTAAAGCACGCATCAGTGTTCAGGGCACAGACGGCTTTGCGGAGGTGCTCACCGGCGGGGGCTGGCGTGCCCTTACCAGAGACGGCGCGATGCAGGGCACTGGCACGATGGACTACGCGCTGGACATGCCGCCCTACATTGAAGACATGGCTCGCTGGTTGGACGACGACAACGCCGTACATCCCTGCAATGGCGAGGACGCCTACAAGGGCTTCGAAATCATGATGGCGATGGTGCGGTCGGTGGTCGAGCGCGGACAGGTCGCCCTGCCTCTGCCGGACGGACCGCCGGAGCTGGAGGAGCTGGCAAAGGTCCTGCCCGAAAAGCCTGTGCTGCTCTCTACTCCAGAGAACCGCAAAGAGTACCCGGCGTAAGCACGATACCCACCCGGAGGAACCTTCCTCCGGGTGGGATTATTCAAACGCGAGCCACGCTCACCAAGTTACCCCGCAGATACGATATGGAGTGCTGAAGCCGTGCTTCAGCGGTGCAAGGTCACAGAAGTGGATTTGCTGAAGCAAGCTTCAGCACTCCAAAGAGGTTAGCCTC
>FMJZ01011154.1_pt1 | contig 54438 bp, 42 predicted proteins | sample 1987881 | NCBI WGS metagenome assembly FMJZ01 (sample SAMEA4378227, study PRJEB15110) | soil metagenome | biome: soil; feature: Field; material: Soil | place: India | collected 2015-03-11 | depth 0 m
AGCCACTGAATTGCGCAGGTTTTGCGTCCTGAATGAAGTTGGCCAAATACGGGCAAGAAGAAGCAGACGTCCCGGGGCAAGAAAATCTTATGGTTGGATGATGCCAGTGCCGGTTATCTGCCAGTTTCCGCACCGCATAAAACACCACAATGGAGCTTGCGAACTGTAAGAATGGGTCGGCCCAATGAGAACGCGGGCTGCATTGTGGTTTACGGCCAAAGCTTTTAACGTGGCCTGGAGCGGATCCGGGGCGAAACGCGTGTTCGCCCCGGGCGCGAAAACTACACAATTCAGTTTGCAGGGAGAATTTCGATCCCGTTTATCTCTGGGTTCTCGACTTGGTGGGTGAAGGTGATGTCGAGTTTTCCGTCCGTTACTTCTACTTCAACGGTTTCAACGTAGGCACGGAGCGGTCCACCCGCCTTAACCCATACGTCAAAATCTTTGAATTCTTTGCCTTCGACATTGAACGTGAACACGCGTTCGCCAGGGCCGCCGATGCCCTCGAAGGTTTCGCAGAAATGGAGTTTCACGATGTATTTGCCGTTCGGGACTGGGTACGAAAACGATTCCATGCTGTAGCGTTCGCTGTGGTAGATGGCAGGTGTTTTTGTGTTGGCAATTTCCAAATAAGGCCGTTCGACCGTGTCGCCGCCCACAAAGCCGCGCTCGGTGAGCCACAGATTGCCGTCGGCGTCCTTGAACGGATCAGATGGCCCAGCCTTGATTCGGACTGGTGGCGGCGGGAACTGGGCTGTATCAGTCGGTTTTGGGCTTGGTTCAACCGTTGCAGGTGCAGTAACCGTTTGGGGCGGCTCCGCCAACTTTCCTTCGTATGGCTGCTCACGATTGGATTTACAGCCCGCTGAGAGGAAAACAACAAGCGCGCCAACAATACAAATGGATGACCAGTGAATTAAATTGCGTATGTTTTTCATGGTAACCTGGATCGTTTTTGGTTCGGTTTTTGCGGTTCTAATCATACGGTAAAGCCTGCGCCGTGCAAGAAAAAACGCATAACCCACCTGGTGCTGTTGAACCACTGCCATTCGGAGGGTCGGCTCTCACGCCCATAGTTTAATTGTTAGCAGGGCAGTTGTGTGCCTTACTGGGCCGAAAAGTTACAGGCTCAGTGGCACGTTACGAACCCGTGTATGCAGCACTGACAAAGCAGCCCATAGCCAGGTGCCTTGGTTTACCAAACAGAGGCTGGACTCGACAGCGTTGCTAATGATTCGGTTCAGTGCCGCGAGACGGGATTTAGTCAGGACGTCGGGCGTGGACAGGCACGATGTTGGTTGGTGAGCCAAAGGACAGTGGACAACCCTAACCTCCGGGGTGGTGAGTTGTGCAATGTGGGAGATTCTTGTGCAAGCTATTGCCCAGCGAGGACTCTATAAAATTTCGTTGGATGAGAGCGAATGTCCGGATCGGTCCACTCAAAAGGCATCGTAAATGGATTTGTGATGTACAAATCAAACCAGTCAACAAGATTTGTCGAGCTTTGAATTCTGTATTGGACACCCGGGACACCGCTGACCTCGAGGGTGAGGTTGGGTGAAACACTAGTCCACTTACTGATCGCCGGTTTCGGGAAAGGTAAAACGAGCACACAAAAAGACTGCGTTGTTGTCATGGACGGTTCACCGTCATCCTCGGCTGCTACAAGCACAAGGTTTGTGGGTTGCGTCCACGTAATTGGCACATGCCAAGTGAACATTCCCGTGAGCGGATTAATTGTGGCGCCGTAAGGCGCACTGAGGAGCCTGAACGTGACTGTTTGTGCCGGCAGGTTAGTGTCAGTTGCAACGCACATGTTTGTGGCTGTGAACCCCGCCATTACCTCGACGTCAGTCGGTCGCGCAAATGTTGGCGGAGCATTGGGGGCGTTCGTGATTGTGATGAGCACCGAAACCGGCACAGGGCCAAACCCGATTTGCCATTGGCGGTTTGTGACGGTCACGGACAAACTTGCATGCCCGGTGTATTTGGGTGCCGAAATGAACCGAGCTGTTCTGCCATCCAACAGAAGAGCTGCTGCACCATTGGAGCCGCCGGACACGTAAAAGTCTAGGTTTGTCAGGCCGCCGAAGCAGTCTTGTAAGTTGATTTGGACGAATCCGTTTCTGTTGCACAGCGCGTGTGGCCCGGCCTTCCAGTTCAAGTATTCTTCGAGTCGCGTGTAGCCGGCGCTGTTGGTCAAATTCCGATCAGACGGATTGATCGGGTCGAGGCCTAATGCCAGTTCCCAAAAATCTGGCATGCCGTCGTTATCGGTATCGGCTGGGGGCGGTTCGCTCTCGAGCACTGGCCAACCACCGGCTTGGTCGGGATAATCTATGACCCGACCCGTACCGTTGAACACGTCGTTTGCCACGCGCCGGTCCAAAGTGTCTCTGCGCCAGGGCAGCGCGCCACCGGCGACCAGCACTTTCAGCAGTGCGATGTGTGCCGGGTCGGTAGCCACGAACGGGTGCGCGAAGGGCGTATTTGTTGGTGTGTAGGTTCCGCTGAACATGCCCCAACCGTTGTTAGTCGGGTTAAACATGCCATCGCGCGTCAGGTCAATCAGGTTACCTTCCTGATAAATCCAGGTTGTTGAACCGCCCCCTTGGAAAGCGTAATTGTAAGCCTTGTTCGGGCCAGCCACAAGCGCGTTGGCGACGTAATTCATCCGGACGAACTCGGTTTCGCCGCCGCTATAGCCGGCGCGGTTGCCCCAGTTGTAAATTACGTTGTTTCGGAAGTCCAAGGTCCATTGCAGGTTTGATACGCCTGAACCAGCTCGTGGGCTTCTGCTGTTGTGATGCGCGTACAGGTTGTGATGCCACGAATATGTGGTGAGCTGATTTGCGGAGATTATTGAGCCATAACCATGCGCACCCTTGCTATGGATCGAGTTGTTGAGTGATTCAGTAATGAAACACCATTGGACAGTTAAATCGCGCGGGTCTGTCGAGGCCGACAATGTTTCGTCCACAGACCACGAGACTGAACAATGGTCCAGCATGATCCGCTGGCCGCCAGTTATCCAGATCGAGTCAGCCTCCTGTAGCGCATTTGTGCCGAGTCGTACGCGCAGATGACGAACGACAACGTCATTGGCGCTGATCGTAACGTCGTAATTTCGCAGGCAGATGCCGTTGCCCGGCGCAGTTTGCCCGGCAATTGTGAGGTTTGATTTATTGATTGCCAAGCGCGCTCTCAGGTCAATGTAGCCTGACACTTTGAACAGGATTGTGCGCGGCCCGGTTGCTGAGCTTATCCCGTAGCGCAATGTTCCAAACCGGTTCGGATCGGTTGAGCTGGTGTAGTCGTAAAGACTAGTCACGTAATAGACGTCGCCGCCGCGCCCGCCACGCGCATTTGCACCGGCGCCTTCGGCACCCGGAAACGCCAGTTGACCAACCGCACACTGCTCAGTGCACGCGCCAACACACAGTGCAAGTGCAGCCAGTGCCAGCCGCAGATTTCGATGCCGAAACATGCATTTCAACTTAGCCCCGGTGTGCGCGGGCTGGAACCCAATCTTTTTGCAATTCGATTTGAAGAAATTGCACGCGCGTGTCTCGTGGTATTGAATCTGGGCCATATTGAGTGCATGTTTTGAGGCGTGAAACGGCCCAAGCGAGTGTTGCTGGCAATGGGCTGGTACGATTACCGGCTGCACCGTGGCATCGAGAAATACGCACTCGAACACGGCTGGCATCTGTGCCCGGACGTAACCAAGGAGAAGGTCATTCCATGGGGGTGGGAAGGCGATGGTATTTTGGCATGGCTCGGCACCGGGGATGATCTTGCCGACTTTGTTGTGCAGGCGCGCAAGCCCACGGTTGACTTCAGTTACCGGCGCAAACACCTGGCATTCCCGCGCGTGCTTGTTGACCACAAGGAAGTTGCCCGGTTGGTTGTAGACCATTTCATCGGGCGCGGCCTGAAGCATTTTGCCTACTACAGCGACGTTGACAACTGGGCGTTCAACGAAAACGGCCTCTGGTTCAATGAATTTGTGAGGCAGCACGGGTTGGATTGTCTTTGGCTGAAATGGTATGAATCGCCTGAACACACCACGGGTAAGCTTCAGTGGCTAAAGAAACGCAGGTGGCTAGCAGCGCAGCTCAAAAGGCTCCAGAAACCGCTGGGTGTTTTCGCCGCTAATGACGACCGTGCGCTTGAAGTGCTCGAGGCATGCGAAACGGCAGGATTAAAGGTGCCCGAGCAGGTTGGCGTCGTTGGCGTTGACAACTCAGTTCTCGCCGTTGAGGCGATGCAAACACCGATCAGCAGTGTTGATACAAACCTCGAGCTGCTCGGTTACATGGGTGCCGCGTTGCTGGACAAGCTAATGCGCGGTGAGCCAGCACCCGCAGAACCGGTTCGCATTCCGCCCAAGGCGCTGGTGGTGCGCAAAAGCTCAGACATCCTCGCCGTCCAACATAAAGGTGTGGCGCGTGCGCTCCAGCACATGTGGGGAAATTTCAACAGGCCAATCGGTGTGGACGAGCTGGCACGGCTCGCAGGTATGTCACGACGCAGTCTGCACGCCGCGTTTGTGCAACATCTTGGGCGCACGCCTGGCGCCGAGTTGCACAACCTCAGAATCCAACATGCTAAGAAGCTGCTGCTTGAGACCGATAACAAGGTCGAAACCATTTCGGCCATGTGCGGGTATTCGAGCCTGAACAGTTTTGCCGTGGCATTCAAAAATGCTGTCGGGATTGCCCCGGGGGAGTTCCGCGCCAAGTTTAAGACCTGATTAAAGCCGCGGTCTGGCAGCGATGTTCTTAACCTCCGCAGCGTACAATTGCTACCGGCGCAGTCAGCACAAGCTGTTTTCATGCACATTTTTCAAACAAGTTTGCACGAAATAAGAATACGCACCCGCAGACCTATGTATTAAATTTGGTCAGAATTATGCGAATGTATGGCTAGCCATCCGCAGATTCCGCGACGGTAAACTTACCGCCGGAAATTTTGCGTGGGCGGCCTTTGCCCGTGAGTTAGGCGCAAAAAAACCGATGAACCTGCTCAGCGAATCCAACACGCCAAAACGATTCCGGTGGGCGGACGCGTTGACGAACGCGTTCACACTGGTTGAGTTATTGGTCGTGATCGCGATTGTTGCAATTCTGGCTGGATTGCTTTTGCCTGCGCTGGCCAAAGCCAAGGAACGCGCACTGCGCATAAACTGCGCCAGCAACCTTAAACAAATTGGTATAGGCCTGTTTTTGTATGCCGAGGGTAACAACGACACGTTACCTGTCGTCAAGTTTCGCGACCAAAATTCGTGGTATCCTTACGAGCTTGCCCGCATGAACGCCGCCGCAAAACAGTTGACTGAAGGACCGCACAACCTCGGGCTGCTCTGGTCCACAAAACAGATCGTTGATCCACAGGTGTTTTACTGTGCAAGCGGCAAAAAATACGGCGGCGGTTGGACGTACTCCTACTACACTCTCAAAGATGCGTGGCCGTTCGGTGTGGAGAACACCGCCGAGGACAAGGTACGAGGTGGGTATAGTTACTTTCCTCAATCGCGCACACTACAAAACATGGGGCCAGGGCTGTTGCTGCCGGAAATCAAACCCTTAGGCTCAGGCAGTTACCTTGTACCGTTGAAGGTAACCCAGGTTGCCCCGAACAAAAGCATGGCCACTGACCTTGTGCATAACCTGACCAGTGCCGCTGCATCGCCGCATAAAGAGGGCAACATGCCGGGTATTAATGCACTGTTTGGCGATGGCCATATAGTTTTTCAAAGCGCGCGTCGCATGCCCGAGGCATTCAATCCCGCGTTATGGGATGGCATCGGAAACGACGGTCTCAAGTACCGCAAAGCGATGAACATGTGGCAGCCATGAATGGATAAGATTCCGCAACAAACGACCTTTCAACATAAGACAACCCAGCTATATGAAAATCAGCCCAATGAATCAACGGTACACAGTTCGGACGATTAGCAAGTTTGCACCAGGTGTGTTGCTGTGCGCACTCATTTTTGGGTCAGTTCGCGCACAGACGCCATTGCCAATTTATGAACCGTTCCCACGATCGTACACGAACAGTCCAAATGAGACCATCCAAGTACCTGCTGGGGGCGCGAACTACCCGGGTCTGAGGCTTGGCAGTAGCCCAAGCGACACGCTGTGGGTGCTTGGCAACTCGCCAGGCGGCGGTAGTGCCGTGATTGTTGGGGGTGACGCCGCCCTAACATATCCAGGGCTTTACCCTGGCGAAGGTCCGAGCGTAGGCCTGTTTATCCGGACCAACAACACAACAGCAAACCGGACACGTGGGATTTTGTTCCCGACCGTCACCGAGGGTAGTTTGTATGTGTCATTCTTGCTTAACGTTCAGCAGTGGCCGGCGCCGGATGGCACAGTCTCACCGTATCATCGTCTGCTAGTAAAGCTGGATGCGCTCAGCACACCTGGCAACTATACCGGCACAGAGAACATGGCTGGTGTCTGGATCACAACAAACCAAACACTCGGGATCAGCAAGCGGTCCAACTCAAGCATCGGCGCGGAAACTCAGTCGGCACTGCCAGCCGGTACACATCTAATTGTGCTGAGGTACAAGTTTAACCCTGGTGATTCTGACGACGAAGTCGCGTTATGGTTGGATCCGCCAGCGTCCACACTGGGCGTATCTGAGGAAAACGTGCCGGAGCCAACGCTCACAATCACCGGTGGCACAGACGTATCGTCGCTCTCATCACTGTTGATTTACCATATCGGGACTGAGGTAGTGGCGAGCGCGTTTCTGGACGAGTTCAGGATCGCAACCAACTGGGCACAGGTAACGCCCACTCAGGCACTCTGTGTGCCCCCAACCATTTCTGTAAACCCAACAAACCAAACGGTCAACGAGGGAATCGCAGCTATTCTTTCAGTAATAGCCGGCGGCACGGCCCCAACATACCAGTGGCAGGTTAGCACTAACAACGGTAACTCGTGGCAAAATGTGACCGATGGCATCGGTGGGACAAGCCCAGTTTATTGGACGCGCCCGCTTCTGCCTGCCGACAACGGTATTCAGTACCGTGTGATTGTCAGCGTTACTTGCGGGGGCGGTTTATCGGCTACATCCTCAGTTGCAACCATCACGGTTGTGCCTGCGGCACCGACTCCTGTCGGCGTGGTTGTAGACGACGAGTTTAACGATTACTGGTATAACAACCTGCCGTATGGGGTGAGCAATTCAGTCTGGTTCGCCGGTGTAGCCGGTTCGCTGGATGCATCAAGCGGTGAGTACATGTCTGCTACCACACCCAGCTCGACTGTCAACTGGCTCGGGTTCTTTACTGATGATTCGGTTACGAACCTGCCGGTGCATCTTGACATTGGCAAAACGATTAAGGCCAGCCTGTTGTTCAAAGCGTATGATATTGTGGCAAGCAATGGCAGTGTGCGCATCGGGCTGTTCAATTACGCTGATGGTGGAACCCGGCCAACTGCCGACGGCTTCGGCAACAACACACGCGGCCAGAACGTGCGCGGATACATGGTTGCGCTTAATTTCGGCACGAATTTCTCAGGTAGCCCATTCGCGTTTTACGCACGGAACAATTTGGCAGGGTCTGATTTGATGTGGACCATAGGCGATTACTTGGCCCTCGGGTCCGGACCGGCAAACCTTGCGGGCCAGCCTGCATTCCAAAACGACACACTTTACACCTTCGAGTTAAGCGTCACGCGCAAATCAGTGAGCGCAGTGGACATTACCGCGCGCGTCTCAGGCGGCGGTACAAACTGGTCGCACACCTTGACAGACTCGACTTACGCGTATCCGCGGTTCGATTGCCTCGCCATCAGGTGCGGCGGTGCAGCAGCATCAGCCAGCCAGTTCGAGTTCCACAGGTTCCTTGTTGAAGTGACAGAATCTACGCCGGCTCGAATCCCACTGAACCTGGCATTTGCAGGTGGCAATGTCACACTTGCCTGGACAAACCCGGTATTCAAGCTACAGGCGGCACCGGCAGTAACCGGCCCGTACACGAATGTACCGGGCGCAGTAAGCCCGTACGTTGTTCCGGCAAGCCAGCCGCAGATGTTCTATCGGCTCATCTGGCCATAACAAAGCCACCCAAACCGTCAGACGCATTGTTGGCTGTTTAATGTGATTGCAGGCTAGATTGTGCAAGGCTGGTGTAATTGGACCCGGCTTGGTCATTGGTGAAAGCCACTCTGCCGTTGCGGCGGGTTAAAACACCCGAGCAACTTTTTCAAAGCACGCACGGGCTGGCTCCAGATAACCTTGCGAAACCGTGTTGTTCAGGCCTGTCCGAGTTTGTGTCGGCGCCAGAGCACTCCAAGTGCACCAAGCCCGCCCAGTAGCAACACGCTGACTGCAAATGCGCCGCTGTTTGCATGTTGCGGCATGAATTGGAGTGCGGCTGCGCCCACTGCGGGCCCGGCACAGTTCCCTAGTCCAATTGCAGCCTCGTGCAATCCACCGTGTTCACCCTTGGTTTCGCCAAGGTCCATCGCATAAAATAGCGAGGAATAGTAGATCAAACCTGATGCACCCCCAAAAGCCAACTGCGCCGCTACCACCACAAAAAGACTCGGCACAACCAGGATCGCCGCAAACGAAGTTGCAAGCAGTGCAAACGACCCAAACAACCAACTCGATTTGTAATGCCAACCCGGCCATGCCCACAGTAGCGCAAATGCTATCACGCGCGTAAACAACCATGCTGAACAATAAAACCCAGCTTCCATCGGAGATAACCCAAGCCGCATTGCTACAGTTGGCATTGCGGCGACAAGTGTGTTGATCGCCACGTAAGCAAACGGATTCGCAACCCACGCCATGTGCAGGAAAATCTTGGCGCGGCTCGCTGGTTTGTCCGTTTCCTGGTCCGTATCATTTGAGTTTGATGCAGCAGTTGTTGCACCGGCGAGCTTGGCAGGCAGAGCTTTTCGCTCGATAACAATCACGCACAACAATAGTGTGATCAGCAGCAGGATCGGCACGTAAAAAAGGCTTGCCATGCCAAGTTTCTCAAGTAATGCGCCTCCAGTGAAATACGCAAGCGCACCCGTGCTGGCCCATACGATGTTGTAAATGCCTACATTGTGTTGAATACCGGCCATTGACTCGCCTTCACTGACCAACGCTTCCAAGGCGGGCCATGTCAGTGACATCCCAGCAACTGCAACAGCCATCGAGACAACTCTAGCTGCCGCTGAGCCACCAACCCAACCAAACACAATTGCACCGAGCATTATGCCTAGCCCAAGCTTGAGCGCGGTAAAATAACCTGCGCGTTGAGCAAACCGACCGCCTTGCCACGACCCAGCCGCATACACCAGCCCGGTAAAAGCAGCCAAGCTTAGGTTGGCTTTGGTGTCGAACCCATGGTGCGCCTGCATGAAAAAGTACAGATAGTAAAAAAAGAACGTCGTCACGAAGGAGTTAACCCCTTCGATCACGAAATACCACGTCTTGAACTTGCGCACTAACATTCCTGGTAACCGGCGGCAAATTGGAGCATGAAACCCGCCTAATCTCAACACATAACATGCTCTGCACAGCGCGGTTTGCGGCGCTACGGGGTCGGCACCGGCAAGCACAAAAACAACAAGTTGCCGATGCAAAAAACGTCTCGGCATCCGACGGTGCTAACCAGGCTGATTTGCCGACAAAAAGCGGCGAACCTTTGACTGAAGGGACGCGCCCCCGGTAGGTTTGCTTCGCGCTTTGTTGGGTAATACGCCGTGGTCCCCTAACAGGTACACAGGGGTTGGGCTGCAGTTTTTTCAAAGCATTTTGCAAAAAATGACAGGCTGCTTTCGCGGTGGGTTTCTCTATGATTAGCTTGAATCTTTCAGGCAGTGTGTGATGGGCTGGCGCACTGCGACATACTAAAGCTTTGCGCAAAACAAACGGTTCGAGTGGTCAAGCAAACCAGAGAAATTCAGTGCAACTTAATCAAACCAAAGACTAACGGTGAAAATGAACTCTCGAAATTGTCTGTTTAACAGCCGCGCTGTTGCGGCATTGTGTGTAACTGTATGCCTGGCGGGAAGCGCTGCACGTTCACTTGCAGCAGATGGCGCTTGGAATGTTGATGCCGATGGCACCTGGACTACACCCGGTAACTGGCTTGGGGACACCGTGGCTGACGGCCCGGGCAGTACCGCTTACTTCACCAACGACATAACTGCGCCCCGCATGATCACGCTCACCGCAGACCAGACAATTGGGAACGTGCACTTTGGCGATGCTGATACCGCATCAACCCCGGGCGGGTGGATTGTTACAGGGAACAACTTAATCCTCACAAATCCCGCGGCCGTACCTGTGGTTACAGTACACCCGATTAGCACTTGGTCAGACCCGACAAACGACGTCCAAATTTCCTCGCGCATTGTCAGTGGGCAAGGGTTTGTGAAAAAAGGCGCAGGCACACTGACATTGATGGCTTCAAATATTTTGGGCAGCTCGGTGAGAATTGACGAAGGCTTGTTGTATCCTATGAACGCAGGCGCTATCAGCACTGGTAACCGTGCTGTGATCTTCAACGGCGGCGGCGTGCGCGTTTACAATGGTGGTCCGCCTTGGGCTTTACAAACCAGATTCAAACCAGCGGCACTGTCGTTAGTGTGAACGGGAACTATGACAGTTATAACGGGCTGTTTATTGGGTCAGGAACAGTTTACGTCAGTTCAAGCACGCGCCTCACAATTGGCGGCGGTTCAGCTGCAGCCTTTACCGGCTTTACCGGGACCATTGACCTAACCGACAGCACTTCAGGCAACAACACGCGCGTCAACCTCGGCAGTGGCGCAATTTATGACATGCGTAATGTCACCCTAAACTGCGGAACAAACGCAGGCAGATTTTCTTTTAGAACTACCACGACGCCGTCGCGGGTTCTCATTGGTGCGTTGTCAGGTGGCCCGAGCTCGCGCCTTCAATCAAGTGAACAATCCGGCTGTACCTCGTTGTACTGGGAAATCGGGTATCTAAATACTTCGACCACGTTCGAGGGCACCATCCGGAACTACAATGGTATGGTGGACCGCGTTGGCCACCTTGTTAAAGTCGGCACCGGTAGGCTCACGCTTACAGGTTCAAGTGATTACACTGGTTTAACTGTAGTCAGCAACGGCGTGCTTGCGCTGGCCGGCGGCGCGGCACTGACGGGGCCGACCAACTACATCACCGTAATGGCAGGTGCTACGTTTGATGTTTCTGGGCTTAATTCGCCTTTCGGCTTGGGCGCCTTACAAATACTGGGCGGCAACGGGGTTGTGACCGGTGACGTTGCGCTTGTGGCAGGAACAATCAGTCCCGGTGTAGGCATCGGAACACTGAGCTTCTCAAATAACCTGTCCATGAGCGGTACTACTACGGTTACCAACAGATTCGAGATAACGGCTCCAGGCGTGAACGATCTGATAATCGTGGCTGGCAACTTGACCATTGCAGACACGGTCGTCGTGCGGGTCTTGCCCACAGGGCCGGTGATTCCAAACGGGATTTATCCTCTAATTCGTTGGGGTGGCACGCTTTCGGGCGACATTGCGAACCTGTTGCTCGAGTATCCAGCCCAGCAGGGCACGCTTACGCTTAAGAACGACACCGTTGCCAAACAGATTTACCTCGAAGTAAAGGATGTGCCAGGGGCAGCAAACTTGGTTTGGCGCGGAGACGGCAGTGCGAATAATTGGGACTTGTCCACAGCCAATTGGTGGAATGGTAGCACGCTGACGCTGTTTAGGAACGGTGACAATGTAATTTTTGATAACTCAGGCTCAAACAACGTGCCGGTCAACATCGCGGTCGAGGTTAACCCTGCGGTTGTTTTCGTAAACGCTGTAAGGGACTACGTATTCACTTCATCAGCGGGCGTTGGCATCAGTGGCTCAGCCATGCTCATCAAGTCAAATGTCGGCACACTTACACTTGCATGCGATAACAAATACAGCGGCCCGACTGTGATTGGAGGCGGCACAGTGCAGGTGGGCGACGGCGTGAATTCCGTGGGTTCGCTTGGTGGTGGCAATGTTACAAACAACGCCGTCCTGGCTTACAATCGTCCGGATAATACGACGAACAATTCGCCGATCACAGGCGCAGGCGTGTTGGTTCAACGCGGCACAGGCACACTGGTGCTGGGCGGCGCCAACAATTACACTGGAGGCACGATCATCAGCAACGGCGGCACTATTCACATCACAACTCCGTCGGCTTTAGGTTCTGGCGCGTTAACTCTTGCAGGCGGCACGTTGAGCGCCGGCTCGCTGAGCATCAGTAACACCATCAATGTTACTGCCAACAGCACTATCAGCAGCAGCGGCACACTGCAGCTCAATACCACTTCGATTGCCGGGGCCGGCACTCTGGCATTGTCCGGCACAATTCGACTTAATGCCGCCGGGTTGACTGTTAATTGTCCTATAGAAATCCAAGGGACGCTCCAATCGTACAACGTCACAGGCGACCAGGTGTTTAATGGTGTAATTTCTGGCACCGGTACCTACCAACGGAGATGGACAGACAGTAACCCGGCAAATACGGGTACCACGATCTTTAATGCGCAAAATACTTACTCGGGCAATACAATGCTCCGTGAAGGCAGCATCGGGTTTGGTGTAAGCTCGATTGTGGATCAGTGGGGATCAATCGTGTCGGGGCCGATCGGCACCGGTTCATTGAACCAGGACACCGCCACTTACACTGCAGTGTTTGCCCACGGCGGCCCGCGCGCAGTGGCGAACCCGATCAACCTCAACCCAAGTGGTCAAGCACTCGTAATCAAGGGTGCTGACGACTTGACATTATCAGGTGCAATTGACCTTGGGGGTTCAAGCAAAGCCATCCAGGTTGAAAATACAGCTCGCAGTATTCTGACTGGTGACATTTCAAACGGCGAACTGATCAAGACCGGTCCAGGCGTTTTGTACGTCAACGGTAACAACTATGCTTTGTCTAACGCGGTCAGCGCTGGCACACTCGCTGGCACAGGCGTGCATTCTGGGCCGATAACAGTTTTGGCAGGCGCAGTGCTGGCACCCGGCATGCCAATCGGCACACTCACCGTCCAAAGCGACTTCAATCTCGCCGGTACACTTCTAATGGAACTCGACCGGTCACAGCCGAGCCAGAAGAACGACACACTGGCTGTTAACGGTACGTTCAATGCCAGCACGGGTAGGTTGGTTGTCACAAACATCGGTCCTGCGCTAGTGCCAGGTGATTCGTTCCAACTGTTCAACACAGGCCGCAGCTTCGGTACGGTTATCCTCCCGACCAACGATGTCGTCAACAAAGTAAGATATACTTGGGCGGATACAACCGCCTCAAACGGGCGGATCACTGTCCAGTCAGTCGCGCCGATGGTAGATCCGACGCCGACCAACATCGTTTTCGTGCGGGTTGCAAACACGTTGGAGCTAAGCTGGCCACCGAGCCACATCGGTTGGACGCTGCAATCGAATTCGGTAAGTGTCGCTGCCGCAAACCAATGGTTCGATTACCCGCCAACCACAGGCTCACGCGACACCAACCGCGTGGTCATTACCATTGACCAGCTCAAGACAAACGTGTTCTTCAGGCTGGTGCTTCGGTAGTCAAACCTGAATTCTGGACTGAGGGGTGGCGTTGAGCCGCCCCTTGTTTTTGTGCGTTATGCACCTGGCGCATTCTGCGTCCTGTGTCTGGGAATGGACGTTTACAAAATTGAGTCAGTTGACTCGGTCCCATAACGTTTGAGCATTTGCACCGCCCCAAGACCAGGTCACGGCTGCACGCGTTTGGCCCTGTGCGTCAACACACAACCAGCGGCTGGCGCGGCAGAGAAAATGTGCCGCCGTCATTCAAAACCCGGTGTCTTCAGGATACACATTCGTAAACTTCACGCTTGTGCGTGGGGCGGCCATCATCGGGGCAACTGTATCACGCCATTTGGCGTAATGGGCAGTTTCTTTGTGTTTGGCTGGCGCATCCGGTGTACGGTACGCCTCAACCAGAATGAACTTGGTCGGATCCTCAGCCTGCTGTAGAACATCGAACCTGGCCACACCGGGCTCACAAACGCTCTGACGCGCGTTTTCAATGGTCGCAGCCTTGAACGCCTCGACGCACTCGGGCTTCACATGTGCATGTACGTGGATGATCAGCATACTCAGTGTCCTTGGGCTATGTGTTAAAACCCAACTATGCGTACCGCACCAGAGCCAGGAAAGCAACGCCGTTTGTTGCACAGGAACCAACAAGTCTTTAGCAATACGGGCGGCTCAAGCGCTTACCGGGCGACCCGAAAGAAAAGAGCCGGGCTGTTGATCAGCATTAAATGCATGGCAATCCCCAGCTGGCATATCGGCGGACGATCCGGAAGGACTAGTTCCACCTGTACTGAATGTGATTGGCCCCACCACGCCGTTGTACAACGGCACAACTCTTTGCGCTCGGGAGTCAACCCGCAAAACCGCCGTTACACAGAGGCAAATGTGGATGAGCCGGTGAGAAAAAGTTTGTTACCGGCATCCTACCTGCATGAGTGCAATACGTGGGACGGCCTGGCGAGCGCGCGCGCGACGTTCTTACCTGAAAATTCGCTGCTTTCAGTGGTGCGGATGTGCCGAGCGCAATTTCAGCGTTCTTTACAAAGCCGATGCGATTGATCGGGATATTCTAGGTACTGGTTGAACCTCTGCATTAAAGGGCTTTACAGCGGGTGCGTGTGGGCTGAAAAATTGGGCGTGGCGCAGATTGGCTGCAGCTGGAGAGCATGGTGTGTTTTACCTGCCATTTGGTTTTTGTGGCAGGTGTTGCCGTGGTATGCGAGAGCTGGCCAAGCCGGTTTCATAATTGATGTCTGGGGGAATGAACATGGCTTACCGCAAAGTTCAGTAATCGCAATCGAGCAAACGCAAGACGGCTATCTATGGCTCGGGACACTTAACGGTCTTGTCAGGTTCGATGGTGTGGGATTCAAGGTGTTCGATGAAGGCAATACACCTGCACTTGGCAGTAGTCGGATAGTTTACCTGTTTCAGGACAGCACAGGCAATCTGTGGATTGGAACGGAAAGCGCCGGGGTTGTGTTGGTGAAAGATGGTGTGCTAAAGCCGCTTGATATTGGCAGAGGCAGCAGGGAAAGCAGGTTGGTATCTGCCTGTGAAGACGAAACAGGCGCCGTCTGGCTTTACACCGCTGACGGGCAATTGTGCAGGCACAAATCTGGCAGCGTTGATGTTTGGCAGTTTGGGTCGCAATTTTTCAGTGCATGCAGACGCGTGATCGCTGAACGATATGGTGCACTATGGGTAGGTGTTGACTGGGGTATCTACGGCTTTCAGCAAACATCGAATGTCGAACCTCGGCAATTGCCGCCCATCGAGTATGTGATACCCGCAGCTAAGGTTGATTACATTTTGGCAAGTCATTCAGGTGGTTATTGGTTACTTGCGGATGGGCGTGTGCAAAAGTGGCACACAAATAGGCTCGAACGTGATCTAGGTTTGTACCCATGGAAACCGACAGCGCGCCCGTCTGTTGCTTGTGAGGATGCCGAGGGCAACATCGTAGTGGGTACATTGAACGAAAACGACGGTGTTTACTGGTTCGGGCCAGACGGCAAGGTGCAACACATTTCAAGTGCAAACGGACTGTCGCACGACGGGATTTTATCGCTGCGGTTTGATCGGGAGTGGAACCTGTGGGTTGGTACCGATGGTGGCGGCTTAAACCGCATCCGGCGCAAGTCGTTTTTTGTCGCAGAAGCATCGCGTGGTTGGGTTGTGCAATCGGCTTGGCCAGATGCACATGGCGCGTTATGGATGGGATTTAATGCGGGAGGGGCAACCTATTGGCAAGGGAACATCGTCCGCGATTTCGGCGCTGCAGAAGGTCTAACGTTAAGTCCGCTACCAAATGCAAAGCCAAACTTTTGGGCAGTATTTGTGGACCAGGAACACCGTGTTTGGGTTGGCACGCGCGGTGACGGCCTGTTTCGGTTCAGAGACAACAGATTCGAGCCTGCTCCAGGCACAGATGTGCTCGACAAACACGTGCTTGCTATCCATCAAGATAAAGTCGGTAGGTTATGGGTCGGTACCGAGGGCGGACTGGGCTGCTTTAACGGGCAAAGGTGGCAAGTGTTCACAACAAACGATGGTTTGTCGGCCAATACAATTCGGGCGATCGCAGATGATGCCGAAGGCAACATCTGGATCGGCACAGTCGGAGGTGGCTTGAACTGTCTTCGAGACGGGCGCTTCACCCATATACGCCGCACCGATGGGTTGCCCAGCGACAATGTAACCGCATTGGTGGCTGACGCCGAAGGTGTGCTTTGGATAGGCACAGCCAACGGTCTTGTGCGGCTCAAAGGGACGAACATGACGACCTTTACAACGCGGCATGGTCTTGCGGCAAACAGCGTTAGTTACCTGCTCGAGGACGATCGTGGTTGTTTGTGGATCGGGTCAAACGCGGGCCTTGTTCGAGCCGCGAAAAAAACACTGAACGATTTTGCGCTCGGATTGACAAACTTCGTCCCGATGCGGATTTACAATAGGGCTGATGGTTTACCCACAAGTGAATGCACTGCAGGTTCGCAGCCGGCAGCATGCCAAACACCTGATGGCCGGCTCTGGTTCCCAACAATAAGGGGGTTGGTTTGGGTTAATCCGGAGACACTCGTACCTAACACGAATCCGCCGCCGGTGTTGATCGAGTCGGTTTTAATTGACGGACAGGAACAACTCACAAACGAACTTTGGGTTGGCAGGCTAAGCGACGTGGTTGTGCCGCCGCGCAAGGAACGAGTCGAGATTTTTTTCACAGCTTTGGGTTTGACGGCTCCTGAACGGGTACAGTTTAGGTACCGCCTTGAAGGCCACGAGCACGACTGGGTCGAGCTACGGCGTAGCGAGGCTGGTCAGCGTCCATCTGCGCGGTACAGCCGAGTGCCACCTGGCCGGTACAGCTTTTTTGTAACCGCATGTAACGAGGACGGTGTGTGGAACGAAATTGGAGCACGGTTGAACATCGTTGTGCAACCGCCGTTTTGGCGGACGCGTTGGTTTGTTGGTTTGAGTGGGTTGATTTTCCTTGGGCTTGTGGCTGGCACCGTGCACTTTTTTTCCACGCAAAAACTTCAGCGGCAACTTGCGGTGATTAAACAGCGCGAGGCGGTCGAAAAAGAACGCACCAGGATCGCGCGTGATTTGCACGACCAGCTTGGGGCAAGCCTAGCGCAAATGGCCTTGCTCAGCGAGTTAGCCGAGGAAGAAAAGGACTCACCTGCCAAGGTCGAAGCACACGCACGACAAATCTCGCAAACTGCACGTGAGACAGCACGTGCTCTGGATGAAATTGTTTGGGCAACAAATCCGGCTTATGACACCTTGGAAGGGTTGGCCGGTTACACTTGCAGATATGCACAAGAGTACCTTGCCAGTTCAGGATTGCACCTTCGGATTGAAATGCCCACATCTTTGCCTGTGATACAGATCCCACCAGAGGTGCGGCACAACGTTTTCCTGGCTGTCAAAGAAGCGATTACGAATGTGGTTAAACACGCGCATGCAACCGAGGTATGCCTACGGTTGGAGTTGTTTGCGGACAGGTTTGTACTGCAAGTGCTAGACAACGGGCGCGGTTTGCCCCCGGACGCAGAATCGCGTGGCAGGAATGGCTTGCGCAACATGCGAAAACGAATGGAGAATATTGGCGGCAAATTTGCGTTAACCAGCACCCATGACAGCGGTACGGCGGCCAGATTTGAAGTGCCGATTGACCAAGGAAATTGAAGCCGATGCCAATTCGAGTTTCAATAGTTGAAGATAACGAGCAATTTTGCAGCACACTCGTGCGTGTGTTGTCAGCAGCCGATGGATTCGAGTGCGTTGGTCAGTATCCGACCGCTGAAGACGCACTGCGCGAGCTGCCGAAAGTGAAACCTGACGTGGTGTTGATGGACATCAACCTGCCTGGGATGAACGGCGTCGAATGCGTGCGCAGGTTAAAACAGTTACTTCCAGAGACGCAGGTGGTAATGCTGACCGTGCACGAGGACACAGACAACATCTATAATGCACTTGCCGCAGGGGCAACCGGATACTTGCTCAAACGCACTTCGCGGGCCGAGTTGTTGCAGGCGATCCGCGACGTTCATAATGGCGGCTCACCTATGACATCGCAGATCGCACGCAAGGTTGTTCAGTCGTTTCAGCAGCCTGTGATGACAGCCCAGGCTACCGAGGAGCTGACGCCGCGTGAACGCGAAGTGCTTGATTATCTTGCTCAAGGATTGCTTTACAAGGAAATCGCCGACAAACTCGGCATCAGCTACGAGACTGTCCATACGCATATCCGCCGCATTTACGAGAAACTACAGGTGCGTACCCGGACCGAAGCTGTAGCTAAGTTCCTGAAACGCTGAGGGTTACGTTAAACCAAGGGACGTTTTGTCACAGGTAACCAGAATCACCAGTTTTGGTGACTAGTTAGGCGTGGTTTTTAGGTTATGATAGCTGCGTAATTGCGAGTTGAAAAAGCGCAGTTTTCCGTGTGTGTAAATGGCGTGTGAGTGTGACGCCGAGAAAGTTTGGGATAAACGAAAAGCGCAGCCGCAGGTGAGCGCGGGTAACATTTGAAGCGCTAGTTCTCATTGAAGAGTGGCCGGGCAAAAAGCCCGGCCATCTAGTTTTTTGGACGCGCGTAATAACCGCCCCCTAGTGCAGACCGTACGCGTTATTGGCCCATGGTTTTCGCTTTTTGAATAATTTCGGCCCGGGCAGATTCCATCATCTCGCGGACATCTTCGTATCGCATTGTGCGCTGCTCGAAGGTTCGTTTTTGAAGCATACCAAGGAAGCGGCCTTCGAACTCTTTGAAGTATGAGCCATAGATGTGGTAGCTATCGGCCATGTGACAATACCGCCCTATTGCAACAGGTTTGCCGAGCAGGTCGCTTATTTTGGTTGCGATTCGTTGCTGGAGCTGGACGAGGGCAAAAATGTTCATGAAAGCTGCTTTGTACGCATCGTTCGACCTGAAACGCACGTTCATGCTTAGTACCGGTTGATTTTGTTCCTCGGTGAGCCGGCACCAGATGCTCTGCATGCATGGTGGGTCTGAGCAATCGTTGTCTTCCCACACCTTCCAAGTGACAGCTTGCGCGCGGCGTGTGTGTGGTGTGTCAGCGAGCTTGCGGCAAACAATTTCGATCTGGTCAAACGCTTTGAGTGACGGGACACGGTACTTGAACAATCGTTCGTGGTAGGTGTATTCCCAACGTGTGTCCTGCGGGTTTGTCGGGTCACGGACCAGATGGTCTTTTATACCGTCGCAGACTTCCATCACGTACTCCTGCAACTCGACTGGGCCACCGGGAAAATCCCTGTGTATCATCGGTTCGGTTAACGGATCGGTAATTGTGATGATCATCGTTGCGTCTTTGCTTGGCGGGTCGTCGGGCTTGTCGTATTCGGTTTTGACGTTGCAGCCGCGGTTGTACAGCTCGATTAAGGACAGTTCCCACGCTCGCGCGATGCAGTCTGCTTCAACGTGTAAGACCGGTATGCCTTTCATAGGAATTTTGTGTCCTGAAGTAGAGATTCGTCTCTGGAGCCAACGCAAGAAAAATCCTGCATTGGTCTCGAGCTGAAAGTTCGCGCTGGCCGAACCCGTCTTACTCGATGTAGAAGATTCTCAGCGTGCAGAGGGCCGGAATTGGCCAGTACGTAGGAGTGAAACTGCGGTGTCATTCGATAAATCCAAAATGAAACTTGCAGCGGCTGCACTTGCGCAGCGTGGTGTTTACATTGGCACATCGTCGTGGCGGTACTTGGGTTGGCGCGGTATGCTATACAGCGACGAGCGTTATCAGGTGCACGGCAGATTCTCAAAAAGGCAGTTTACGCGGCTTTGTCTGGGTGAGTATGCTGCGGTTTTCAAAACGGTGTGCGTTGACTCAGCGTACTACAAGTTCCCGACGCGCGCAGAGCTTGAGTCATTGGTTGCCCAAGTACCACCTGACTTTTTGTTTGCGCTCAAGGTCACTGACGAAATCACGATCAAGACCTATCCGAATTTGAGCAGATTCGGTCTTCGTGCGGGCAAACCAAATGAGAACTTTCTCAACGCTGAGTTGTTTGGCTCGGCTTTTCTTTCAGCATGTGAACCGTTCAAGAAGCGCATTGGCGTGTTGATCTTTGAGTTTTCGCTATTTCACCTGCGCGATTTTTCGCGTGGCCGCGATTTTGTGAGTGTGCTTGACAAGTTTCTTGAAAAACTGCCGACGGGCTGGCGTTACGCTGTCGAGATTCGGAACCGGACATTTTTGCATCCGGAATATTTCGCTGTACTAGCCCGGCACGATGTTGCGCATGTGTACAACAGTTGGACCGAGATGCCGCCTGTGAGTGAACAGCTAATTATGCCTGGGAACCGTACAAGCAAAGGCTTTTATGTTGCTCGGTTTCTGCTTGCGCCCGGTAGGCGGTATGAGGATGCCGTCAAAATGTTTAGTCCGTATGACCGTGTGCGGCAAATCAATCCGGACGGCCGCGCTGCTGGCGCGCAGTTAATTAAACAAACTGCAGCGGGGGAAGGACAGACCAAAGCGTTCATATATGTAAATAACCGATTCGAGGGGAACGCCCTCCAAACAATTGAAGCGATGGTTGAAGCCGCAGCTCAGGCTTGAACCTGCGCTTGGCACGAAGTGATTTCACGGTTAGTTTATCGCAGGCAATTTGGGATCGGATAGTGGTCGTGTACATCGCCAAACGTATGAATCTGAATGAATGGCAAAAGAAACAAGTGGCCGACTGGGTTACCAGTGGGCTGAAATTGTCGGAAATTCAACAGCAGCTGGCTACTGAGTTTGGCCTGCGCCTTACCTACATGGAAGTGCGCCTTTTGCTTGCCGACCTCAATCTCGTGCCGAAGGAACCCGAGCCGGTGCCACGTGAAAAACAGCCTGAACAAGACATGCCCGCGCCTGCACAGCCGGCTCAAACCGGCGGTGTCACGGTCACAGTAGATCAGCTTGCGCAACCCGGCGCGCTTGTCAGTGGTAAGGTCACATTCAGCGACGGTCAGCGGGCGACTTGGTATTTAGACCAACTGGGCCGGCTAGGCGTTGTGCCGGAAAAGCAAGGTTACAGACCATCGGCTGCCGACATGGAACAATTCCAGCTATCACTAGAAAGTGAGCTGGCCAGGCTGGGGTATATTGAACGTTAGCCTGGCACCTGACATTGGTCGGCTGACAATGCCGTGCAATTGAGCAGGTTGGATCGGCAAACGCAGCGCGGAAAGTCCAGCCGGCTGGCCAACAATTAGACAATTGCGTACGCGTAATGCGTATGCTGGACGCTTATGGCTGATGTGCAGCCTGGTACACCGGCGACGAATCCGTTTGCCTCGAAGCTCGAAGCGACGGCCGAGTTTATCAAGCGGTTGTGCCTTGCCGAGTCACTCGGCCGGATTTATTCGGTCGCACACCCAAAGGGCAAGGCCGCCGTCGAGGCGGCGTTTAATGCACTTGTGCCGTTACTGGATTTGACCGGCTCAGTCCCAATCTCGATGGTAGAGGGCAAAATTTTGGTTGCGGGTCTGCCGGTTGAAGAACGCAACCCGCTTGTGGGCCGGTTCATCAATTCGTTTCGGCAGTTGTACGTTGATAACATTGTGTTCAACAAGGGGTTGACCTTGGCCGAGTTCGAAGAGTTTTTCCATGTGCTATTACAGGGCGCAAAGGTAATTAACGCCGGTGGTGGTTTGGCAGCGTTACTGCACCAGAAAGGCATTAAAAACGTGGACATCCAGCGTGTCAGTTACGTGCTGGTGCATGAGGATGAGAAAGTCGTCAAACGCGATGCTGAAGTTCTGGAAAATACAGTTGTGCCCCCTGAACTTGCCGATCGCAAGATTGTCGAGTACATGGTCGAGCAAGTTATTGAAAAAGCCGAGCAACGCAGATGGTTGATTAATCGCATCAAAAACAGCCCGGCTAAAATGGCCGAGCTCATAACCGATGGGATCGAGCTTGCGGTCTCTCGTGCCGAGGCAGGTTTAACACCAGAAAAGACAATCGAAGGGTTACTTGAAAACATTAAGCTTGTTTGCCAAAGCATGTCTGAAACGCATGGTGACGCCACCGGCGACGCTGCCGAGCTGCATCATGCGTTGTTGACTCTGGAAAAGGAAGTTCGCGCCCGGTCTAAAAAGCTCATGTCATCAGAAGCAGCTGTTGGGTTTATCAACGAACTGCTTGCTACAATCACACGATATGCCGACCAGGTAAGAGCCGAAAAAATTTCTGCAGAACTTCTCAAGGGTGAACAAGATTTGCGTCAAGTGGCGCGCCTGCTTAGGAAATTCGCTCCTAAAGATGTTTCCGTAGCAAAATTTGTAGAAAGCATCGGTGAGTTGCTGGTCCAGAAAGGGCTCACACCTGAGCAAGTAAAACAATTAGCTAATCTTGCTCAAACAACACGACCCGTACGACAGCCCGCCTCCCGAACAAAAACTGATCATGGCGCTCTCGAAGAGCTTCTTTATGAGTTATTGTCTGGACATGGCATCGACCCTCAGCGCGCTAACAAGTTGGCATGCGCGGCAACCGAACGTTTAAATCGCGAACTACATGCGCGCACAGTGCAGGCCGAGCAAGCCAACAAACAGTTGCGCCACGCAGTTGACTGTTTCCAACGCGCATTTGCCGAACTTGGTTATGGGGTGGTTATTTGGGATGAGCACGGCGTTGTGACGTTTGCAGACGAGGTGATCGAGGTTGAGTTTGGTGTTCCTGTGGGCGCGCACCTCAGCAAGCTTGTGCGTGATTGTCTCAGGTCGCTGTCATTCCCGATCGTAGAAGCGGAGGTTGAATTGCTTGATGGGCTTGGTCTAGGTGAACATGAAAAGCATTTCCTGCGCGCGATCGAACGTGTTGTTCGGAATGAGGATGGTGTGCCGGTCGGTGTATTGGTGCGACCGATCGAACTCGATGAGCAATGATCTGTGGGCCACCGCGGGTTCAGACCAGGTAGCTGACGTTGGCCTGCTTGAACTGCAAACCGGCTTGTGAGGGTGTGTTCATTCGATCAACGCAGCAGGTTCGGGTGGGTTTGTTTCCAGTACAGCTCTATAGAATCTGGCTGTGCTTGACTCAGCATCCGGGTCAACAAAATGCAATGCGCCCTCCGCAACAATATTGGTTGCAATTGGTACCCAGTTGACGAGATCGGTGGAGCGCTCAATTCGAAACCACTGCGCGTTCGTCGCAGGCCAGCAGACGTGGAAACATCCGTCGGGCAACGGGCATACAGCCGGTCGCGGTTTGTCATTGTCAACGATGATTGCAGCGGCTTTTTCCGGCCTGCCAACATAGTAAAGGGGCGGGTATACATCCAGCAGCGAGGGCGTTAACCGCACTACAACCGTTTCAATCGGCTCAGCCAATCCATCGTCAATCGGCACAACGATAATTTTTGCACAACGCCGGCCGGCTGGTACTGTGATTGACCCCGGCAGCGCGATGTAATCAACACCGTTTGAAGCTGTCCCACTAACTCGGTAAAAGACTGTCAGCGCATCGTTTGTCGGGCCTGTCCTGCGCACAACGAATGTGGCTGTATTAGGTGGAACTGCATTTGTGACCCAACGCAAATCGACCCTGTCGAAGCTCAAGCACGGCATGAACCGCGGCCAGCCGAAGCAGTTTGTGCCCTCGGCTGCAACAGGATCAACTGCAAAAATTGAGACAATCGTGGGGAGGTTCGTTGGCGGTTGGTCCTCCGAATACACTAGGATGCACACAGGCGCAGACGTGCTGCATGCGCCGAGGTTGTCGGTAGCGAGCGCGGTGAGCCTGTAGCTGCCGGGCGGCACATTTGTCCAAAGCATCTCAAACCTGACCGGTAGTGCCTGGTCTGGCGTGTTGCAAGCATTGCCAACCGAGCCTATTGGGCGCCCATTTGCCAAAAATGTCACCTTTGTAATGCACCCGTCCAGATCGGTTGCGTCTGCTCGGATGTTAATGTTTGCGGGTGACAGAAAAATTTCGCCGTTTGCCGGCTTGGTGATTCGAATCAATGGCGGTTGGTTACCTTGTTCAAAATCCAGGATGTAAACTGTGGCTTCGCCGGGTTCGCCAATTCGGTAACACCAATGTGGTGGCGGGTAAATGTCAATGCACATTACCGGGCGCAATCGCACGACAACTGTTTCAACGCCTTCGGTCAGGCCATCCGAAAGTGGGTACACTGTTATGTCGGCTTCAGAAGCGCCCTGTGGTATTACGACCGCGCCCGGCAATCTAATGTAATCAACACCATTTGAAGCCGTCCCGATTACAGTGTAGTGCACGGTCAGCTCGATATTGGTTGGTCCGGTTCGGTGCACAGTGAACACGCCGGGGTCTATAACCGTCAACATACCAGTTTCACGTGCAAGCGGGTCGGTTGCACGAATACTTACCACCGATGGCAGTATGACATCATTCGTTTGCCCCCGCGTGTGTGTTGGAGCCACAGCAGTTAGAATCAGTGCGGATACTGTGATTGGCTTTAGCAAGAGCCGATCTCGAAATTGCAATTTGTATTGCATAACCGTTCGAGTTGAGTTCTTTGAGGGTCTTTTACCCTGCCTGAGCGTGTTTCCGAGCTATTATCGATCTATAGCTCGGCAAATCGAGACTAAAAACCGGGCTTATGGTTTGGCTGTTACCGGGCTAAGTTCAGCCGACACCTGAGTCTGCAAAGGCATTTCCTGGTCGGCTTTAACGCTAACGACTGCGTGCCTGGCCAATAAACCGAGGTAGTCAACCAGTATCCGCTGTGCTTCTTCAAGATGCACATCGGGCGCAGAAGGTTTTTCTTCTTCAGCCGGTTCGCTGTCCGATAAGCCTTGCAGACCACTTTTTTCTGACTTGTGGACATGGTTAGTCGCCGTAAGTGTGGTGTTGGTTTGAACTGCTGCAATTAACCTGCTTTCGGGCCAAGTAGAGCTGACCTGTAGGGTTCCTCGTCCTGGCGCGTTTGTTTCCGAGACTGTTGTTTGGGTTTTGGTCCGGTTTTTTGCCGTAGCCAAGCCATTTGTCTTTGGAACCGGGGTTGGTAATCCGGGCTGCTGAGCCAGTTTTGGTGTTATCTCGTAAACAGTTTGCTCGAGTTGTGGTCTGGCCAGTCGCGCTTGTTGACGTTTTTTTTCGCGCAACTCGGCTTCTTGTTTTTCTTTGAGACGCTGCTTTTCGTTCAAGGACACCGATTTGTCTTCAAGCAGTTTCTTGGTGCGCTCGATGTCTTCTTGGATAAAAGCAAACTCAGGGTCGTTTGCTACACGAGCACTCGAGCGTGCCCGCAACTCCGGCACATAAGGCTCAACAAGATTCAATCGCTCGAACTGTACACTTTGAATCATGTCCCACTCCAACGGGTTGTCCAGTGACGATTCACCAATCTCAGCTACGTTGTTGACGGACGGCAGAATAATGTCCGGTACGACACCTTTCAGTTGTGTGGATTTGCCGCTTGGGCGGTAAAACTTGCGGATTGTGACGAGCAATGTGCCCGGGTCATTTGTTATTGTTTGCGTTGTTTGGCGTAACAGGTAACCGAGTGGAAACGGTTTTTGGACAGTGCCCTTCCCGTATGTAGATGAATCACCGACAATCAATGCGCGGCCGTAGTCTTGTAATGCACCGGCAACAATCTCGGCGCCTGAGGCACTAAACCGGCTGGTTAATACGATCAGTGGCCCATCGTAAACGACCTCAGGATCGTTATCTGCCTCAATCATTACCGTGCCGTCGAAGTCGCGCACTTGAACAACTGGTCCTTGCTTGATGAAAAGCCCGGTTAGCTTAATTGCTTCCTCGAGTGCGCCACCGCCGTTGCGGCGCAGGTCCAAGATTACTCCATCAACGCCCTCGGACTTAAATTTACGCAGCAGTGTTGCAACGTCACCGGACGCACTTCGGCCTTCCGGATGCGCGTTTCCCGCACCGAAGTCAACCCGACCATAAAACGACGGCAGGTCAATCACGCCCAGCCGAATCCGGCCGCCGTTTGTTTTGGGTAGGTCGATGATTTTGCCTTTGGCTGCGCGCTCTTCGAGTTTGATCTCATCGCGCACTAGCGTGACTGTCTTGCGTATCGAGGTGTCGGTTGCGCCAGCGGGAATTATGGTTAGGCGCACGGTTGTGCCTTTCGGGCCGCGGATCAATTGCACGGCCTTGCGCAAAGGCATGTCAACTATATCAACAGGCGGTTCGTCTCCTTGTGCAACGGCTACGATCCTGTCGCCAACTTTGAGTTTACCGCTCGTTTCAGCCGGACCGCCTGGCACAAGCTCGGTTATCTTGCAATATCCGTCTTCGGACATGAGAGTGGCGCCTATGCCGAACAACGACAGGTTCATGTTGATTGCAAAATTGTCCGCAGACGATTTGCTCATATAATCCGAGTGCGGGTCGTACGCATGTGCAAGGGCCGACAGGTACACTTCGAGCACATTTTCGCTATCCCATTCTTTGAACGATTTTAGAGTGCGGTTGTACCTGCGTTTGAGGATATCAACGATCTCGTCATGTTTTTTGCCGTCGAGTTTTTCCTGCAGGTATTCAGCACGCAACCGGTCGCGCCACAGTGCCCTGGCCTCGTCGAGGGTTCGCGGGTGCGGCTGTTCACGCCGGATCAACAAAACCCGCTCGTCAGTATCAAACGTAAACTTTTCCGTTTCTAGAAGCTCCAGTGCATACTGCACACGCTGCTCGAGCCGGCGCATGAACAACGCGAAAATCACGTATGCCGGTGATGTATCCCCCAACCGCAGACTCAGCCGGTGTAGCCTGAACCTGTAGCCTTCAAGTTCAGCCAGGTCGGTTTGCAAAAAGTGCAGCCGTTGCGGGTCTAAATCGCGAATGTACCTGTCAAGGAACCTGCTTGATGTAGCTTCATCGAACGGCTCCTGGTTGTAATGCTGTTTTTCGAGCAGTTTGCCCACCCAGAATATAACGTATGCGTCGTTTGTACCGGGCTTGAGCTGCACGGCTGCCGTAAGCGCTGTATCGGGTTTCTGCTCGGGTTTGGTTGGTTGTCCGGTCGGATCACCGGTCTTTCCAAAGGCAGACCCGCCAGCCGCAAGCAACAACGCAGCCACGCCAACTGCCAGAAAAGCCAAGTATCGGATTCGCATCTTCAAAGCGTCAAAACACTATCACATTTTTGACAACTTGCACATAGCCCATTTAATGCAAAACACGCGCTTAATACAACAAAACCTCGATGTAAACTGCCGAAGGTTGCTTGGACCAAGCGGCGGGCATGAAATTGAGTTGAAACTTTGAACTGATTGCTGGAAAATCTGGCCAATTATGAAACCGACACTCTTGCTACCGTTGGTTGTGGCAACATCCATTTTCCATTCGTGCGGTCAGGAAGGCACTCTGCAAACAAATGCACCGCCTTTCGCAAATGAGAACGAGAAACTCAGCTATGCAATCGGCATGAGCATAGCCGAGTATTGCAAACGACTCGAGGTTGAACCTGACGTGGGGATTGTTAGCCGTGCGATTCGAGACTATTTCGACACCAATAAGTCTACGTTGCTTAGCGAGCAAGAAATGCGCACAACCATGATGCAAGCGCAGCAGCGTGCGCGTGAAAAAATGGAGCAGCGACGCAAACAACAAGCTGCAGAAAATAAGCAGAAAGCAGATGCGTTTCTCGCTGAAAACAAAAGTAAGCCCGGTATTGTCACAACCGCAAGTGGCCTGCAATACAAGGTAATTAAAGAAGGCGATGGACCGGTGCCTGGTTCGGATGACATTGTTACGGTTAACTACGTTGGCAGACTACTTGACGGCACCGAGTTCGATAACAGCTACAAACGCGGGCAGCCGTTCACGACACCGGTCAACCGCGGCATAATTAGAGGTTGGTCCGAGGCATTGCAGATGATGAAGGTCGGCTCCAAATGGGAACTCTATATACCCCCTGAACTTGCATATGGCGAATTTGGTAGGCCCGGGATACCGCCAAATTCACTGCTGATATTCGAGGTCGAGCTAATCACGAATTCACCGCCGCAGACGCAACCGAGCAGTTCAACCGCGCCACCTGTTACAAGCGATATCATCAAGGTACCATCTCTTGAAGAGCTCAAGAAAGGCGCAAAAATCGAGGTCATTAAAGCTGAGGACGTCGAAAAAGAAATCCAAAAACAACAAGCGCGACAACAAGCTGGCGGAAATTAAAAGTAGTTAAAAGTAGGTTGGTTGAACTTGTCAGCCGTTGCCATCTTAGGCAAGCAACCCTGGTACTGAGGCCGAGTGGGAACGGCTGATTTTTTCTGAAACAGATTCAAACAAAAACTGCACGGGCGCGTTTAAAGCCGGTAGAATCTCCCTGTCAAGCTCAGCCCGTAGCAATTTGAAACAATTGCTCAACTGGGTGGTCTTGATTAGTCTGAAGGCAAGCATATGAAAAAGCTCGGGCTTGGATGCGGCATTTTGGTTGTGATTGGGATAGTGGTGTTAATAATCGTGCTGGGAGCAGCAGCCAGTTACAACCAACTAGTCAAACTTGCACAGGCTGTTGACAGCCAATGGGCGCAAGTACAGAACGTTTATCAGCGTCGGCTTGATCTGATACCGAATTTGGTCAGTACTGTGTCCGGCGCAGCAAACTTCGAGAAGTCAACACTCGCCGAGATCACCGAGGCGCGTGCGTCAGTCGGTCAACTGCGGCTTGATCCAAACAGTGCCCCGACTGACCCAGCGAAGCTTGCCGAGTTCGAGAAGGCGCAGGCAGCACTTTCAACTGCGTTGTCGCGTTTGCTGGTTGTTGTTGAGCGTTACCCCGAGCTGCGCGCCACGGAAAACTTCCGCGATCTGCAAGCACAGCTCGAAGGCACAGAAAACCGCATTGCAGTCGAACGCGCGCGGTTCAATGACTCTGTGCGCGCTTACAATACTGCGATCAAGTCGTTCCCGGCGTTGCTGTACGCAGGCTGGCTCGGGTTCAAAGAAAAACCGTACTTCGTGGCTACGACGGGTGCAGATGCACCACCAAAGGTCCAGTTCGATTTCGGCACACGCGCACCTGTTCAGAGTCAGTCACAGAATTGAACTTGTGAACCGGTTGCTGAAAGCGCTGTTGCTCATTTTTAGTGCAGTTGTTTTTGCGGCTGAGGTTATTCCGCCACCGCCCAAGCAGTATTTCAATGATTACGCCGGTGTTGTGTCACAACAGACAGCAGTACATCTGAACAAAACGCTCGAACAGTTCGAACGCGACACCTCGAGCCAGGTTGTTGTTGCCATTTTCCCAAAGATGCAGTCCGACTCATCAATCGAGGATTACACTGTGCGCGTGGCGCAGTCGTGGGGTGTGGGCCAGAAAGGCAAGGACAACGGCGCAGTATTGTTTGTGTTTGTGCAAGACAGGGCGCTGTACCTTCAAGTCGGTTACGGGCTGGAAGGTGTATTGCCAGATGCACTATGCAAACGGATTATCGAAGACATCATCAAACCGCACTTCCGCAAGGGCGATTTTGATGCAGGTTTGACAGCGGGTGTCGAGGCAATCATCGCCGCTGCAAAAGGCGAATACAAAGGAACAGGCCGGACTGTCGCTGAATCGACCGGTGGCGCTTTGACAAGGTTAAAACGCCAGATCGAGCTTCGCGAACAAGTCCAAGCCATTTTAGCGTTGGCCCTGATTTTACTCATCGTTTTTATATTGTTTGTGGTGCGCCGAAGCGTGATTTATGGGCCGGGTGGCCGATCGCATTGGGACGATTGGTTGGGCGGTGGATTTGGTGGTGGTTTTTCTGGTGGTGGTCGGAGCGGTGGCGGATTTGTCGGTGGCGGTGGCGGATTTGTCGGTGGCGGCGGCAGCTTTGGTGGTGGTGGCGCAGGCGGCAGATGGTAAGATATGCGAGCAGGCAAGTTTATCAATCAACTTCGTGAAGCTGACATTACAGCGGCCATTCGCGCTGCAGAACAGAAAACATCGGGCGAAATTCGTGTCCTAATAAGTCGGCGCAAGCCTAAAGACGCAATTGAAGCTGCAAGGAAAGCTTTTCTAAAGCTGGGCATGGCACGTACGCGCTTGCGAAATGCAGTGCTGATCTACGTGGCGCCGCGCGCGCGCCAATTTGCCGTGATCGGTGACAAGGCGGTACACGAACACTGTGGCGAAAAGTTTTGGCAGGAAATTGCCGAACAGATGGCTACCCAATTCAAAGCTGCCAGGTTCACAGAAGGCATTGTTTGTGCGATACAGAAAATCGGCGAGCTGTTAGCTGCGCATTTCCCGCGCTTGCCTGATGACAAGAACGAGTTGCCGGACTGCGTAGCGAAAGAGTAAGCCCACGGGTGCAATTTTTGACTGTTCGAGTGGCGCGCAAAGACAGCCCGCTGCCAATAATTCTGGATTGCCCGGCGCAGTACAGGCAGCTATTGTACTGAGCGATGAAGCACGAATTGGACTTCGAGCGGCCGATTCTGGAACTTGAAAACAAGCTCGCCGAGCTTAAAAAGCATCAGCAAGACCACGCGTCCGGGGTCGATTTGAGCGCCGAGATCGAGCAGATCGAAAGGAAGATCGCAGAAACGCGCAAACAGATTTTCTCTAATCTCACCGCTTGGCAACGTGTGCAAATTGCGCGTCATCCGTTGCGCCCGTTTACACTGGATTACGTTCGACTTGTCTTTACCGGTTTTAGCGAGCTGCACGGCGATAGACTATACGCCGATGACGGTGCAATTGTGGGTGGTTTTGCGAAGCTCGAAGGACACAGGGTGATGGTCATCGGAACACAAAAGGGCCGAGATACAAAGGAAAACATACGGCGTAATTTCGGTTGTGCGCACCCGGAGGGTTACAGGAAAGCGCTCAGGCTAATGCAACTGGCGGACAAGTTTAACCTGCCCATTGTAACGCTCATTGACACAGCGGGTGCGTACCCTGGCATTGGCGCCGAAGAAAGGCACATTGCCGAGGCAATTGCCGTCAATTTGCGGCAGATGGCGGTAATGCAAGTGCCAATCATTGCGGCTGTGATTGGCGAAGGCGGCTCTGGAGGCGCACTCGGCATCGGTGTTGCCGACCGGATTTTGATTCTTGAAAACGCGTACTACTCTGTAATCAGCCCCGAAGGCTGCGCGGCCATTTTGTGGAAAGACCGCACAGCCGCACCGCTCGCAGCCGAGACACTCAAAATCACTGCCAAAGACCTGCTCGAGTTCGGGCTTGTGGACGAGATTGTTCCTGAGCCTTTGGGGGGCGCACATCGCAGCCCTGAAACTGCAGCGGCAAACCTGAAGGCGGCCCTGCTCAGGCACCTGGAAGAGCTTTTGAAGCTTGACCCTGCTGAACGGGTAAAAAAGCGTTATGCGAAATACCGTGCAATCGGAAAGTTTTTTGAACCACAAAACCAGACAGGTCTTTCTACAGAACTGCGGCCACAGCAACAACCACACTCAGGCCAGGTTCAGATTGCCGAGTCGCAGCAATCATCTTGAGTATATTGCACAGCTTGGGACGCAGGCAAACTGCTTTGGTAACCAATTGCCTCCTAAGGCAACAGCACTAACGCACAAGTACCATAAAGCGCCGGGTTTGCCATTGCCCGGCAAAAAGCGAAACCAAGGTGTCAAAAGATGTTTTACCCGCTGATATTCCGCCCGATTTTCAAGGAACGTGTCTGGGGCGCGCGCAACCTCGAGCGGCTTTACAATAAACCGTTGCCACCCGAGGTTCCCATCGGTGAATCGTGGGAGATCACCGACCGGCCGGGCGACGTAAGTGTGATCGCCAATGGCAACTTGGCAGGAAACGACCTTCGTTGGTTGATGCAGAATTACAAGAGCGAACTGCTCGGTACAGCCACGCTGCACAATGCCAGGTTCCCACTTCTGATCAAGATCCTTGATGCAGCAGACAAACTCTCACTCCAGGTTCATCCACCAGCACGTGTGGCGGCTGCGCTTGGAGGTGAGCCAAAAACTGAGATGTGGTACGTTGCGCACGCTGTGCCAGGCGCAGAATTATTTATCGGATTGCGCTCGGGTGTAACCCGGGCAGAATTTGAGCGCAAACTCAGCGATGGCACCGTGGCGGATTGTTTCCACCGGGTGCGTGTGCGTGCCGGAGACGCAGTTTTTTTGCCTGCTGGCCGGGTTCATGCAATTGGCGCCGGGATTGTCATCTTTGAGATTCAACAAAATTCCGACACCACATACCGTGTGTTCGATTGGAACAGAGTTGGCCTGGACGGCAAACCGCGTCAGTTACACTTGGCCGAGTCGCTCCAGAGCATCAACTTCAGCGATTTTGAGCCGCATCTGATTGACGCGCAGCCAAGACAAATCGAACATGGCACAGCAAAAACACTTGTCAGTGACGAGCTTTTTACTGTTGAGCTCGTCAAGCTCAACACTCAAGGAACAGTTCGTTGGTTGTTTCGCACCTGCTTGATTGTGGGCGTTGTGGAGGGCGAGATTGTCATCGAGTCGGGGGGCGTGCAAATCCAGCTTAGGCCGGGGCGGTTTTGTCTTTTGCCGGCCTGTTTGGGGAGCGCCGTTACAAGTGCAAAGGCCGACGCGACCCTGCTCAAGATAATGCCAGGCAAAAGCGGCCCATCGTAAAAAGGGCACGTCCACACTGGCTTGTATCGGCCACAAATGCAGTAGAACAATTTACCGGTAGCAAAAGCAAATTTTTCGGTCCAGATGTCAGGCGAGCTAAAAACATTTCTGCAGCGATGGCTTGTGACAACACTCGGCGTGTTGGTTGCTGTTGTGATTGTGCCTGGCATTGACTACGAATCCGTTCCCGATGTGTTGCTTGCGTCGTTGTTATTGGGTGCGCTGAACGCGTTTGTTCGGCCGTTGATGCTGTGGCTTACATTGCCGCTTGTGATCTTTTCACTCGGGTTGTTCGTGCTTGTTGTAAACGCGCTGCTGCTTTACTTGGTGGGATACATGCTGCCGGGGTTCAGTGTCGCCGGGTTTTGGTCGGCTTTCTTCGGCGGACTCATCATAAGCGTTGTATCAGTGGGAATTAACGCCTTGGCTGGGCTTCGCCGTACACGGTTCGTTCTCAAATGGCATCGGCGCCACAACGTTTCGCGTAACGACAACAACAGCAACGACTTTATTGATGTATGATGAAGCGCGGTATGGGCATCGGCAAGTCCACACGCCTCGGGCACCGTTTGTGTTATTGCACGCGTTGATAGGCCGCGTACAACGTCTGCACGCCTTTGGCAGCAAAGTCGCTCTCGAAATCGGTTTTGAATGCACGTAGCTCAGGCGGCGTTTCAATCGGCCGAAACGCATTGTTCGCACCGAATACACTCTTCATTTGAGCGTGGTAATCAGGGTTGTCGGTGCGCAGGTACACTGTGCCGCCTGAAACCAGCACACTTTGTGCAAGCTGCACGAACCGCTCGTTTACAAGCCTCTTATGCTGATGTTTGCGTTTCGGCCACGGGTCTGGAAAGTACACATGAAGCGCCCAGACAGATTCAGGGGGCAACAGGTACTCAAGGAAATAACCGCATTCAATCCGTACCCCGCGCAAATTCGTCAGACCTACCCGACGGCCTTTTCGATCCAGTTTACGCAACCGGCCGAGCAACCGTTCCACCCCAATAAAATTGTGCTCCGGATGACGCGCAGCGTACTCGACGATAAATGTGCTGTCGCCGCACCCAAGCTCGACCTCGACCGGCTGCGGTTCGGGAAACAATCGTGTCAAGTCCAGCCGATCCGTGATTGAAGTCAGTTCGTAAATCAGGCTTTCCGACATGCAAGTTGGAACACTCTACAGCCAAGGGCGATGCGGTTATTGCTCTGCACACAAAATGGTCGGGGCGGTGAGATTTGAACTCACGACCTCCTGGACCCGAACCAGGCGCGCTACCCAGGCTACGCTACGCCCCGAACAAAAGCGCCCTATAAGTTGCCAGCTTTAGCCGCATTCTGCAATGCCAGATTTTGAGGCTGCAATAACAGAGGCGACCAGTTTCATGCTTTTTTCCAGTTCTGGAACCTATGCGCTACTACTTTGACGGTAGCATCACTGAGCTGTCCAGCCGCCGTCTATGACGATGTCGGTACCGGTGATGTACCCGGCGGCGTCGGAGCACAGATACACAACAAGTTGTCCGATTTCGTCCGGTTGCCCCCAACGGCCTAATGGCACGCGCGACAGGAAAAATTGTGTCTGCTCAGTACTTTCCAGAATGGCGCGGTTGATCTCGGTCGGGTACGGCCCAGGCGAGATAGTGTTGACGGTGATTTTTTCCTGGGCAAGCTCGAGTGCTAATGCGCGTGTGAACCCGAGCAGGCCGGCTTTGCTTGCTGCGTAAGCTGTTCGGCCGGGCAACCCAACGTGCGCCAGCATCGAAGCTATGTTGATAATTCGGCCGTATCGTTGGCCTTTGAGCAACGGCACAAATGTGCGGCACATAAGAAATACCGATGTCAGATTCGTTGCCAGTACGCTGTTCCAGTCTTCAAGTGTAAGCTCGGTAATTTGTTTGCGGATGTTGATACCGGCGTTGTTAACCAGGATTTGCAACGTACCGAAACGGTTGCGGAACGCTTCCTCGAGGGCAGATACCTGGGTGACGTCTGAAATATCAGTGGCGAACGCCTCAACATCGGCACCGAGCACGCGGAGTTCATCGGCAGTTTTGGTTAGAAGCTCTGTAGTGCGCGCCACCAATGCGAGTTTTGCGCCTGCCTGTGCCAGGGCAAGTGCGATTGCCTTGCCTAGCCCCCTGTTTGCGCCTGTTACAAGTGCAACTTTGCCTTTTAGGGTTCCGTGTTGCATGCGAGGACTTTATTTGGGCGGGCGCACAAAAGTCGAGTGCCTACTTAGCCTGTTGGTGGCGAGGTAAAAAAATTTTACTGGCAGTTGTTATTGGGCGTGGAGTAAAGTCCGGCGTGTAAGTAATTGTTTTGTGGTTTGAATGGCTACGCGTTTGCGCACACAAATAGGTGCCACGGCGTTGTTCCTGCAGGAAGCAGTGCTACGGCCGCAGCAGATTGGTGCGATTTTGCCCAGCTCGCGTTCTCTTGCAAATGCAATGGCACGGTGGATACCAGTCGTGCCTGGGCAGGTTATACTTGAGCTTGGGCCTGGCACAGGCGCAGTTACGCGTGCGATGCTCGAACGCGGCCTGTCACAGGAGCAGCTCATTGTGATAGAGAAGTCGGCGAGGTTAGCCGAGCTTTTGCGGTGCAGATTCCCGAGACTGAACGTAATAACAGGCGATGCATGGGAATTGGATAGGTTAGTCAAAGACCATGTGCCGGGCGATGGGCGGTTGGGTGCGGTTGTATCGAGCCTCCCTTTACGGAATTTCTCACGCGCACGCACACTTGCGCTGGTCAACAAGATTGGCTCAGTGCTTACGGAAGGCGGCAGATGGATACAGTTCAGTTATCACCTGCGCAGTTTGCATCCGCCTGCAACCGACTGTCTTAAGCTTGTAGGTTGGGAGATCGTCTGGCGCAATGTCCCGCCTGCACGGGTTAACGTTTACGAAAAGGCTATCAAGGCCAATTAATCACGGGCTGGCAATGCATAAAATGAATTGCCCAGCTGGTGCTTACCATGGCAACGCCCAACTCAGAATAGGGTTTTATTTGCCTTGGAGGTTTTTTCGATTAGCGGCTGTTCAAACTGCCAGCAAAATCGTAATCGGCAGGTCTTTCGAGCTGAGACGTTTGACAAGCCGGTTGGGTCGGCTAGGTTTTTTTGCCCTCGGAGCTGCGTTGCGCAAAAGATCCGGCGCAAACGTGATGCACATGGGCACGGCAAATAATGATTGAACTCGACAGCGACCACAACCGCACAAAATGCCTGATGCACCTGAAACAATTGCTGGCCTAGTCCGACAAGCCTACAAGTACGGCTTTTACACGGATGTCGAGACCGAGTCTGTCCCGCCCGGCCTGAGCGAGGATGTCATCCGGCTTATCTCAGCTAAGAAACGTGAGCCAGCCTGGCTAACCGAGTGGCGGTTGAAGGCGTACCGACACTGGATGAACATGCAACCGCCGAGTTGGGCGAAGGTCAAACATGCACCCATCAATTTCCAAGAGATAACCTACTACGTTGCACCTAAGACGGTTGCTGACGGGCCGAAAAGCTTGGACCAAGTTGATCCAAAGCTGCTCGAGACATACGAAAAACTTGGCGTGCCATTGCGTGAACGCGAGCGATTGGCTGGTGTGGCTGTGGACGCGGTTTTCGACAGTGTGTCCGTGGGCACGACATTCAGGAAACAGCTTGCTGCAAAAGGCATAATCTTCTGTTCGATGAGCGAAGCTGTGCAGGAACATCCCGAGCTTGTCCGCAAATACCTCGGCAGCGTCGTGCCTGTTACGGACAACTTTTATGCTGCGCTCAACTCGGCTGTCTTTAGCGACGGTTCATTTTGTTATGTCCCGAAGGGCGTGCGGTGTCCGATGGAACTTTCGACCTATTTCCGCATCAACGCGGCAAAATCCGGCCAGTTCGAGCGCACGTTGATCATTGCGGACGAAGGTGCGTATGTGAGTTATCTCGAAGGCTGCACTGCACCAATGCGTGATGAAAACCAGTTGCACGCTGCGGTGGTAGAACTTATTGCACTCGAGGGGGCAGAAATTAAATATTCAACAGTCCAGAACTGGTATCCGGGCGACGAGCATGGTCGAGGCGGCATTTATAATTTTGTCACCAAACGCGGCCTGTGCAAAGGCAGGAACTCGAAGATATCATGGACACAGGTTGAGACCGGGTCGGCCATCACGTGGAAGTACCCAAGCTGCATTTTGCAGGCAGATAATTCGATTGGCGAGTTCTATTCAGTGGCGCTCACAACCAACTATCAACAAGCTGACACAGGCACGAAAATGGTTCACTTAGGCCGCAACACGCGCAGTACGATTATCTCCAAAGGCATCTCGGCCGGGCACGGCCAGAACAGTTACCGTGGCCTTGTTAAAATTGTTGCAGGGGCAGTTAATGCCCGCAATTTCACCCGTTGTGATTCGCTGTTGATAGGTGACAAATGCGGTGCGCATACCTTCCCACACATCGAGGTGCACAACAGCAGCGCTTGCGTTGAACACGAGGCAACAACATCGAAGATCGGCGAAGACCAAATCTTTTACTGCAACCAACGCGGTATCTCGACTCAGGACGCTGTGAACATGATCGTAAACGGTTTTTGCAAGGAGGTTTTCAGAGAGTTACCAATGGAATTTGCTGTTGAAGCACAGCGGCTGCTCGGCGTTAGCCTCGAAGGCAGCGTCGGGTGAGCCGCTGCTGGCGCGACTATGTTCGAGTCTTTTTGCGCACTGGCAAACTGGCCCAACCACAATTACTATTCTGCGCTGACAGTGAAATCCGAAGATGCACAAGCCACTCTTGGAAATCAAAAATCTCTGTGCCGGTGTTGAGGGCAAACAGATCCTCAATGGCGTCAGTCTGACCATTTACCCAGGTGAAGTGCACGCCATAATGGGGCCAAACGGCAGCGGCAAAAGTACACTGGCTGCAATATTGGCCGGGCGCAACGGGTACGTAGTAATAAGCGGCGAAGTGCAGTACGAAGGCGCTAACTTGCTCGAGCTTAGTCCCGAGGAGCGCGCCAGACGCGGGTTGTTTCTAGCGTTTCAATATCCGGTGGAAATCCCGGGCGTAAACAGCACGTATTTTTTGCGTTTTGCACTCAACGAAGTTCGTAAATACCGCGGCTTGCCGGAGCTGGATGCCATGGAGTTCCTCGAGTTTGTGAAGGATAAGGTCAAGCTGCTCGGTTTGGACGATCAATTGCTGAAACGGTCCGTAAACGAGGGGTTCTCAGGCGGCGAAAAAAAACGCAACGAAATCTTTCAAATGGCCGTGCTCGAGCCGCGTCTAGCCGTGTTGGATGAAACAGACTCGGGACTCGACATTGACGCATTACGCGTGGTTGCAAACGGGGTCAACAGCTTGCGCAGACCTGATAATGCGCAGTTGTTGATCACGCATTACAAGCGGTTGCTCGAGTATGTCGTGCCGGACCACGTACATGTGCTTGTGGGCGGGCGAATCGTACTGAGCGGCGACCATAAACTTGCACTTGAACTGGAAGAAACCGGCTACGATAGGTTTATCAAAACCGATCAACCCGCACGGTGACATTCGACCTACAAACTCCCAAAATCGGCATGTTATGAGGGGGTTTTGCAGGTCGAAAAATGGACCTTGCAACTTCACACTGCGCAGTTTCTTTTGCCGAAACACGCAAAAAAACGCAATTTGAATTACTGCAACCGGTTTAGTGTCCGTCCTTACGCAAAGCCCACAAATGAGTCGGGGCTTATGCTTGCGATGGCCGGCTGCGGCAGGCTAGGCTCACTGTGCAGATGCGCGTGCTTGATCGCTACATACTGCGTGAGTTGCTCGTGCCGCTTGGCTTTTGCCTGGCCGGATTCGTACTTTTCTGGATATCATTTGAACTGTTAACCGAGCTTGGCGATCTGCAGACGCATAAGCTGCGCGGCATAGACGTGCTTGAATATTACGCAGTGCGTTCTCCGGAGTTTATTGTGACTGTCCTGCCAATTGCGCTTTTGCTTGCTGTTTTATACGCGCTTGGCAGGCACGCGAAACATAATGAACTGATCGCAATGCGCGCCGCCGGATTAAGTGTATGGCGCGTTTGCGCACCACATATAATTGTGGGGGTTGCAGCTAGTTTTGTGCTCTTTGCACTGAACGAATTGTGGGTGCCTGACACCGAACAAAAGGCCGAGCGTGTGTTAAAGAGACGAATTGCACCTGGAGACAATCCAGTCTCAGCAGTGCTTGTGCGTAATTACGGGTTTACAAATGCACGCCAAAAGCGTACTTGGCAATTTGGCACCTATAACCCGTACACCACCGAAATGACAGAGCCCAAGATCGACTGGGAACGACCCGACGGAACTTTTGTGGAGCTGATCGCAAAGCGCGCGAGCTGGAAACAAGGTGTGTGGACATTTTACGACGTGTGGCAAAACGTGTACTCGGCGGACCCGGCCAAAAGCACCACGCCAATCAGCCGGAATCATTTCGATGCATTGCCCGTGCCGGCTTTCACGGAAACGCCTCAACAAATTCGCAGCGAAATAAAAATCAGCACCAGACTAAGCAAGCGTATCGGCAAACGCGCCGACATTCCGCTGATCGAACTGTACAATTACATCCAGTTGCATCCCGAGTTGAGCGGCCGCGACCGCGCCTGGTTTTATACGAAATTCCACGGCCGACTTGCTGCACCTTGGACATGTCTTGTGGCAGTGCTGATTGCGATTCCATTCGGCGCCGGACTTGGCTCGCGAAACGTTTATGTTGGCGTCGCAAGCAGTGTAGGATTGTGTTTCACATATTTTGTGCTGATGCAGCTTGGGCTTGCGCTCGGCTCTGGGGGGTATGTACCGCCGTTGTTGGCAGCGTGGTTACCCAACTCTTTGTTCGGGCTTAGCGGTGTGGTACTCATTACACGCGTTCGGTAGCGCCCCAAACGCATGTAAATCGGACCAGCATAGCGGCGCGCACTGTTTGCGAATGCGCGCCACCAGAATGTGGCGAGCGGGTGCGTTTTCGGAAAAGGCGTGCAATGCATAAATTTGCCGCTTGCAAAAATATAAATAACGATGCACGTTGTACGTGCGTGACTTGCCTTATGGCCCGGAAGACAGATTCAGCCGATCAGTCGGCAAGGAAGATAAGGTTGTTGTTGGCAGATGATCACCCCGTGGTTAGAAGGGGCATCGAAGCCTGCCTGTGCAAATATAAACATCTCGAAGTTGTTGGCGAGGCGTCCGATGGCCGTGAAGCATTGCGCAAAGCCAAGGAGCTGAATCCGGATATTGTGTTGTTGGACGTCGGGTTGCCCGATATGGACGGTGTGGCAGTGACCGAACAGCTCAAAAGGGAATCGCCAAACACCAAGGTTGTTGTGCTGACCATGCGGCGGAACGTCGAGACGCTCCAGCGCCTTGTACAGGCCGGCATTCGCGGTTACCTGCTTAAGGACTCTTCACCGGACGAAATCATAAATGCGATTGAATCGGTTTATGCTGGCGATGTCTCGTTCAGTCCGGATGTAGCAAAGATGGCATTGCAGCAATACGTAACCACAGGCGGTCGGGTCACACCGTCGCCGATCGAAAAGTTGACCGACCGCGAACGCGAGGTTTTGAAGCTTATTGCTGAGGGTTGTTCGAACAAGGACGTCGCACGTGCACTTAACCTGAGCGTGCGCACCGTTGAGACACACCGCGAACGCATCATGCGCAAGTTGCAAGTGCACAACGCAGCAGGGCTTACTAAGGTCGCAATTGCACATGGTCTGGTCTGCATCAACGGAGGGGAGCCAGACTGAACCAACCCGCAACCGGTTTTTCAAAAGCAGCCTTTTGCAGCATGCAACATCTTTGTTGAGTGCGCTTGCTTGGCTCCCGATAACCTGGCACTTTGAGCTGGCATGTGGGAACGACTGCGTGCATGGGCTGAGTCGGTTGAGACATTTGTCGTTGAGGTCATTACCGAGCAACGGCGCGACAAGCTTGCTGCTGTTGTAAGGGTCTTGCTGCACGGTTGCTCAAAATTGTTTCAGCTTGCAGTCGCAGTGCGCCGGTTCCTTTACGAAGTGCGCCTGTTTCGCGACACAACACTTGGCGTGCAGGTTATTGCAATAGGCAATCTCACGGTGGGTGGCACAGGCAAAACGCCAGTTGTCGAAAAGTTCGCGCGGGCGCTCCAGGACCAGGGCCGGAAGGTTGCTATACTGTCTCGTGGTTACAGGGCCAAACCGCCGCCGTTCCACCAGTGGCTGCTCAACAAAGTCCTTTTCCGGGATGATACAACACCACCTCGAATTGTGTCTGACGGCAAGTCGTTGTTGCTGGATTCGGAGATGGCGGGAGACGAACCCTACATGTTGGCGTCGAACCTGCGTGATGTGGTTGTTTTGGTTGACAAAGACCGCGTCAAGAGCGGCCGGTTCGCGATTGAAAAATTCGGATGTGACACCCTGCTTTTGGATGACGGTTTTCAGTATTGGAAGTTGCGCGGGCGGCGTCAGGACATTGTGCTTGTGGATTGTCAGGAGCCGTTTGGTAACGGCAGATTGTTGCCGCGCGGCACTTTGCGCGAGCCACCATCGAGGCTGAACCGCGCCAACACTATTTTCATCACAAAAAGCAATGGCAACACCGCTGAGCTGCGCAAACTGCTAGCCGAGCTAAATCCGAAGGCGAGCATAATCGAGTGCGTACATCATCCGTTGTACTTGGAAGATGTGTTTACCGGGCAGCGCGTCGGGCTAGATTACTTGAAGGACCGGAACGTGGCGGCTCTCAGCGGCATTGCGCAGCCGCAAAGTTTCGAGGAAAGCTTGGTGGCTCTCGGCGCGAAACTTGTTTACGCAAAACGATTCGCTGATCATCACAGGTTCACTCAGCAGGAAATCATCAACGTCATCAATCGAAGCAAAAAACGTCAGGCTACTGCGATCATCACCACACAAAAAGATGCCGTCAGGTTCCCAAAGCTCGACAGGCGTGATCTACCGATTTACTTCCTGCGGGTCGAAATCAAGATAATAAGCGGTGCCGCCGACTTTCAGGATTGCGTGCGCAGGATTTGTTTCAAGTGACCGTATGCAGGGAGTGCTTTATTACGCCGGGCTTGTGTTGGTGCGTGCGATACAGGCATTGCCGTTGCGGGTGGTTGCACGGATCGGGCGTGCCTGTGGCCAGATCTGTTACTGGTTTGACAATCGGCATCGCAAGGTTGCACTCGCAAATCTGACCGCGAGCTTTGGTAACGAGCTTTCAGGTGTGCAGATTCGTGCGCTTGCGCGCGAGAACTTCCGCCGGATAGGAGAAAACTTCGCTTGCGCAGTTAAAACAGCATCAATGCGTTGGGAAGAGCTGCGCCAGTACGTCGAAATTGTTGGCGGTGAAAAGCTTGTGCCACCTAATCAACCTCCGCGCAGTGTTGTAGTTGCAATTGGTCATTTTGGTAACTTCGAGCTTTACGCGCGGTTTAGCGAAGTTGTGCACGGATACAAATGCGCCACAACATATCGCGCATTGCGCCAGCCCGGCTTAACCAAGTTGCTCCAACAACTCCGGGCGCAATCAGGCTGTTTATTTTTCGAGCGCCGCACGCAGGGCGGCCAATTGCGCGCACTTATGCGTCAGGGTAATATCATTCTTGGTTTGCTTGCCGACCAACACGCAGGCCAGTCAGGGCTTCGGCTTCCATTTCTGGGTCGTGACTGTTCGACTTCGCCTGCGCCGGCAATTTTTGCACTAAAATACAATTGCCGGTTACTTACGGCTTATTGTTACCGGGTCGGGTTGGCCAGGTGGCGACTCGAAGCCGGCGACGAAATCCCTGTGCGTCAAGAGGGTAAAGCGCGTACGCCTGACGTGATAATGCTGGATGTCAATCGCGCTTTTGAGGCTGCGGTACGACGTGACCCTGCGAACTGGTTCTGGGTGCACAACCGTTGGAAAACAACGGGACGCGCGCGTCGGTTCGTTGCCCACAAACGAGCTGAACCTGCGCAACAACCAGCACCAAAATAACATGCATACTCATAGGACAGTGGCGCAGCTCAGATTCGCCCCAGACAAACCGCATCGAATTTTGGTCCGCGGCGTCAACTGGTTGGGGGACGCAGTCATGAGCATGCCGGCTATTGCACGGTTACGGGAAGCATTTGCGCAAAGCTACGTGGCCGTGCTTGCGCATGCCAAGCTGGTCGAGCTTTGGACGCATCAACCGGCAGTGAATCATGTGGTGCAGTTTAATCATGGCGATGGCCTATTTACAGTTGCGCGCAGGTTACGGTTAGAACGATTCGACATTGCAGTTGTGTTACCGAACTCGCCCAGGTCGGCTCTGGAGGTGTGGTTGGCTGGCATTCCAATCCGCATAGGTTACGCGCGGCCATGGCGCAATTTGTTTTTAACGGACCGTGTAGAACCGCGTCCCGACGCCTATCAGGTTCGAAAACGGCCGGTGCGGCAAATAAAAAGGCTGCTCGCACAACCCGCTGGCGATCGTGCTGGGTCCAGCCAGCCCACTGCAGCGCACCAGGTTCATGATTACCTACACCTGATGGGCTATTTAGGGACGAAAACTGAGCCTGTAGCACCAATTTTGGTTGTGCCAGAAACCGAAAAAGAAGCTTTTGCAAAACGGTTTCTTGTTCGGCCCGGCACAGCTCTGGCGCCCAGCGCGACTCTGGCTGCGCTTGCGCCCGGCGCTGAGTACGGCCCGGCAAAACGCTGGCCAGCAGAGAAGTTCGCTGCTGCGGCAAATGAGATCAGCAATCTGACCGGGTGTAGATGGTTGATCTTCGGTGGGGCACTTGATGCCCATATCGCCAATGAAATTGCGATGGCAGTGCCAACAGCGATTAACTTGTGCGGCCGCACAAGTTTGACCGAGCTAATTGCAGGGCTTACTTTGTGCCGGGTGTTGCTTTCCAACGACAGCGGCGCTGCACACGTTGCTGCGGCAGTTGGCACGCCTGTGGTTGTTCCATTCGGCAGTACCGACCCGGGGCTGACCGGGCCGGGTTTGCCGGGCGATAATCGGCATCGTTTTCTGATGTCGGCTGTTGGGTGTGCGCCCTGTTTCAGGCGTACATGCCCAATCGACCATAGGTGCATGAAAAACATAACTGTCGAGCGGGTCGTTGACGCCGTTTTAGGAGCTGGATTTGGCAGCGGCAGCAGTTAGTATCTCACACGGTCATCCTATTTTGCCCAGATATTTCATCGTAATTTGATCGGCAGCAGCCCTGGAACATTCCAGCTAAACAGACAGTGGTTCGCAGACTGTTCAGTGCCCCCAAGCCTAGGCGGGGTTAAAAAGTTAGCATTGTATTGTGCAATGTGTGGTTTACGGTTTAACTCATGACGAGACATCAATTCATTCGCGCTGTTCTGGTAACTGCAGTCGTAGTATCAGCTCAGCAACCGAGCCGTGTCTGCTCGCAAACTGCTCTTCAGGTCCGTGCTGAGGATGTAATCACTCAACCGAACCAAGCCCAGATAACGGCTGCTACACGCGCTGCACAACGCGCCTGGGCAGAAGTACCCCGGATTTTGAAACGTATAGTCCCGCCGAAGTTTCCCAAGCGCGAATTCGACATACGTGACTTTGGTGCTATTGGCGACGGCCAAACCGACTGTACAGCCGCATTTAAGGCTGCCATTGACGCTTGCAACAAGGCCGGTGGCGGTAGGGTTGTTGTACCGACTGGCACATACCTCACTGGTGCAATACACCTCAAAAGCTGCGTTAACCTGCATGTGACTGAACACGGTACGATCTTGTTCAGCGCCGACACCAACAAATATTTGCCTGTTGTGTTTGCCCGGTACGAAGGCGTTGAACTGATGAATTTTTCGCCGTTCATTTACGCTTTCGAGCAACAAAACGTAGCGCTGACTGGTCGCGGCACACTCGATGCGCGTGCCAGTGCTGCAGTCTGGCACCAATGGGCACGGTTTGGCCGCCCAGACAACCTGCTTTTGGCCGAGTTGGCGCGCACCAACGCGCCTGTAACAGAGCGTGTTTTCGGCCCAGGGCACCTGTTACGGCCGAACTTCATTCAATTTGTGCGGTGCAAAAATGTTCTGATCGAAGGCATCAAAATCCTTGGTTCACCGATGTGGGTAATCAATCCTGTCTATTGCACGAATGTGACGGTGCGCCTTGTGACAGTGGAAGCCACCGGCCCCAACACGGACGGGTGTAACCCCGACTCATGCATGGACGTGCTGATTGAGAACTGCTACTTCAGCAACGGCGACGATTGCATTGCGGTCAAGTCGGGCCGCGACCATGACGGACGCAGGGTTGGTATCCCCAGCCAAAACATCGTCATCCGCAACTGCATATTCAAGGACGGTCATGGCGGCGTGACCGTCGGCAGTGAAACCGCAGGTGGCGTGCGAAATGTGTTTGCTGAGAACTGCAGGTTCGACAGCCCAAACCTCGACATGGCAATGCGATTCAAAACCAATCCGGCCCGAGGCGGTTACATCGAGAACTGTTACCTGCGCAATTGCACTGTCAAAACCGCAAAGGTCGGTATCCACATGACGATGCGTTACGGTAGTGGTGGCGCGCGTGAAGGCGATTATATGCCTGTTGTCCGCAACATTGACATTCGCAACTCGACATTCGAACGGTTACTCCGCCGTGCAATTTTTATCGAGGGCCATTCCGAAACTGGAAAGATCAAGTCAGTTACAATTGCAAACTGTGCTTTTGAGTCTGCGCCAAACCCCAGCATAATCACAAATGCAACGCATGTGTACATCATCAACACCAAAGGTGCCGCGCTGAATTAACTACCGGCTAGGTGCGTGCCGGTGAAAGCATGAGCCGAAGGCTTTGTTCATCAGGTGCGACCCACCTTAGCCAGCACTTTTTTGGGAGTTAACCGGAGCCCAATTGCTTCAACATCTCGAGCGTCTGACATTTTAGTGCCGATAGCCTTTACGTTGGCGGTTCAACACGTTCCCAGGGCCGGTGCACTTTTTTCATGCTAAAGTGCAAAAACGCCATGTTGTAGCGCAGCCAACGCACGTGCTAGTTTTAAGTGGTACAATAAAGACAAAGGACCTTGACAATGCGCATTTTCAACATCGCCAAAGGCCAACCGCTTAACCGGAAATTGAAACCGGGCGCAAAACCAGGCTTCACATTAATCGAGCTGTTGGTTGTGATTGCGATAATTGCAATTTTGGCTGCATTGCTTTTGCCAGTTTTATCGGCTGCTAAGGAGCGTGCGCTGCGTGCTGCTTGCATGAGCAACATGCACCAAATAGGCATAGGTTGGACAATGTATTCGTCTCAGTTTAACGAGTTGATGCGAAATCACTGGGGTGAGCTTGTCCTAAATAACAGCTCAGCAAATCCATGGCGCACATACGAAGCTTATCGTGTACAACCCGGTACAAGCCAAATCTTGGGTAGCGGCCAAACCGGTTGCGGTTGTTGTCCGCAAGCTGGACCATGGAATTTGGGACTGTTATTTGAACACAAGCTGTGTCCAGACCCGAAAGTTTTCTATTGCCCAAGCGGCAAGAAAACAGACGTCATTCGCACCTATGAGTACTACGCAACCTCTTTTCCTTGGCCATCTACACCGGCAGGTACAGGGGACGACAAGGTCAGGACCGGATTTAATTACTATCCACAAAGCAAGACACTGCAAAGCATCGGTGGAGGTAGACTGGCACCCAGACCAGCAGTTAGACTTGCCGATCTTGACCAGAAACGCAGCATTTTGACAGACCTCATTCAGAACCTTGAAGCCTTGCCGCACAAGAACAAGGGCGCCCCCGGTTTGCACGCCATGTTCGGCGATACACACGTAGCGTACCAAAGCTCACGCGAATTACCTGCTGCTTTTGACATCAACCTCTGGAAGCGCAGTTCTGACCCAGACTATATTGGTAACAACCCGAGCAATTTCAGGTACGTGATGTCCCTGTGGCGCCCATGACCCGGCGCAGCTCAGCCACCACAGCGCTGGTCAAGTTATTCTTCAAGCACGCGCCTGGTAAAAGGCGCGTTTGCTTTTGTGAGTACGGTTTCGGGCGTAGAGACAGCCGGTTCCACAATGCTTTAACTTTCGGAGCTGATACGTGCACACGTTGTTTTTTTGTGGCAGAGACGCATTGCCCCCTGAGCGTGCATGTCTAGTTGGACAAATAAAACCCCAGAAATGCATATGGTCTAGACCTCGATGGGCGGCAGTGGGCAAAAATCAATTCGCTACCCGCATCATGTTGCATGATAGAGCCCAGGTGCAGTCAGCTTTATTCTGTGGACGTGCGAGACCCTACCAAAAACAGGCAGTTTTCCGGTCACGACGCTGTCCGGAGCATTTTCAGGACAGAGCATGTCCTTCTGATTGGAGAACGGAATGTTTTTTTCTGCCGAAACTCATTACTCGACGCATGGCGCAATGCGTCCGAAAAAGCCATTTAAGGGTGCTGCTCTGCCAACGTTTTGATGCAATAAATCGTACAGTATGTGACCGAATGCGTCATTCTGGTTTGGGCACATGTTCAGCGAGACGCCAAACACAACGTGCCAAAGGTACGTGACCGCCCCACAGTAGCTGGTTGCCGCTTCATTTGGCGCCAAACGTGGGTCGGCTTGGTTCAAACCTGGGCCAAACTGCCGGCGTGAAAATTGTTCCTTTAGCCAAACCGGACAGCACAGAAGCCGTCCCACCAATATGATTCGCGCAGTGGACACTGCTTGCATGCCCGGAAGACACTCGGGAACAAATGCCTACGTAGATTTGCTTGGAATTGTCTTGTTCCCCACCCTAACCTTTTGCGGGTTGGAAAGGCGCGTTGTGTCACAATTGCACCCCCGAATTTTCCGTCCAGGGTGGCAAGTCCAAACCGGCAAGCGCATATTTGCAGTCCACAATCCGCATGCGGTGGGACTGAAAAAAGCCGCACGCTTACATCTGAAGAACTACGGGTAAGCAGGCTCATGCATGCATTGTAGATCTGAATTACCGGGTGGCTCCTAGAATTCCAGAAATGGTGGCGCGGCCAAAACCTGCCCCGATAAACATTCGGGGCTTGCAGCGTGGCGTTGGAACAGCAATGTGAACTTTTTGAGCTATAGCTCGTGTCGTGAGTGCGCCGTTCCGTCGGGCTGGGACATTGTACCACACAAATTGAACTTGGTTTTTTCGGCATTGAACTGACTCGAATTAAAAGCCTACCACACATCTCACACATTACGTGTGCCGTTTGTATAAGTCCCTAAACCGAATATTTCACATTCAGCATCGTGTGCCTTTGTTAGCACTGGGGTTTTAACCATGTCGAAAAAACGCTTGCGCCAAAGAACCTCGTAAGCGGCCTCGGATAGCTTTAGGAGCGCGGCAGCAAAAACCGTTAAAACCGCTCGCCACAATTGCGCGCTCTAGTCCACCGGGCTGAAGCCGACTGCTAACACGAAATGAGTACGGAATATCCGGGCTATGGATTTCGTGTAACTCGAAGAAAAACCAAAGGGCACCGAATTTTTTCGGTGCCCTTGGCCCCAAGCCAATGACCACTGGATCCAAAACTTATGGTGGTGGCAACTGCGGTAATGGCACGCTAATCTTGAAGTAAGTTTGAGTGCCTGAGATCGTGTTCGTGTACGAGGTCACAGGACCAGTCGCAGTCACAGTCGCGTTTGTGACCCAACCACCGCTCGTGAGCGACTCACGACTAAGTATGTCATAGCGCACACCAGCCACGGATTCCCACGTCAACCTCAGTTGCGTAGGCGAGATGAGCCGTGCCTCGGTGACCTTGAACGGCGGCACACTTGTCACCAGTGCCACCTCAGCCACCTCGACCTTAAACTCAGGAATAAATATCTGATCAAATGAAGTCTCCAGCATTGGCGGACGAATTGCAAACGCGTCAAAGCGCGGATATGCGTAAGTTGTGTCCGTGACCGACCATGTCCAGTTTGTTCCCCCGCCACTTATCTTTGTGGTAATCCGAGTTGCATTTTCCGCATACCGCAACACGTTGAATTGAAGTGTGTATTGGACACCAGCCTGGAATGCAGGTGCATTCGAATACGTGCCCGGCTGCGGCCCACTGCCTAATGACCGAAAGTCAGATATCGCACCCATGAGATTAGGACTGTCCAGATTGTGACGAGCGTAAATCTCAAGTGGCGTGTTATCGTTGAATGTTGGGCCAAAGTCAAGGTTCAACATGTATCCACGCACTCCTGTGCCGTTTCCTGCGCTTCCGCTGAACCCATCACGCGGCACGCGTGTTCCACCATCGTAGTAGTCGTACAACCCGATCCTGAGTCCACCGTTGTTGGTAAATGAGTTGTATGAGGCAACGGTAAACGGCAGTGTAACCCTGATCTCACGTCCAATCCCAAGATGAACAGGGGGCGAATTCGAGTCTGTAAAATAACCGATCCACAAGCTTGAGCTGCCGCTCACGGGTGTAGCTGTCACACCAGGGCCCGGGTACGACTCGAAGCTGACTGACGTCGAAGCACGCCAAACCGAGTTACTAACAGTGACAGGTTCATCATCGCGCAGCTCGCCCTCCTCGAAAATGTCGTGGCACACTATCCCGACTGGTGTCGGCGCAGGCTCATAAACTGTCAGGGTCGCTACTGCAGATGTAACTGATACACCACTACATGGCGTTGTCACTATCACACGGTACTGTTTGCCGTTGTCAGCAGCACGCAAAAGCGGCGTCATGTACGTTTCTGAATCTGCACCTGATATGTTTTCCCAACTGACGCCTGAATTCGTGCTCAACTGCCACTGATATTTCCGGCCTGTACCTAGTGCAGACACTCTAAATGTATGCGATAAACCCGCCGCTATCGTCATGTTTGTTGGCGGTGCAACAATCGTTGGGTTCACGCACATGCCAAACCATGGTGTTACATCCGCCCAAGTGGTACCAACCCGAAGCTCGTCAAACTCAAAGTTTGCACCCGAAAAAATAGGAAACCGGCCCGGCCCGGTAGTGGAAGTGTCTTCTGCCCCGTGGGTTGGGTCTTCCCCAATTGACACGCTTGGAGGGGGTAGATTTGCTTCGTTCGTACCAAACGACTCACGTGGCGGGTTGATCCACAGGTAGTAAACATCATTCTCTGAGCCCGGTATGATATTTTGCCTAATTACAACAAACACGGTCTCGCCCACGCTGATGTTAGTGGTTGCAAAGTTCGTAACGTTGCCAGTGCCTTTCGTTAATCCCAATTGCACGTATCCGCCAGCCCTGCGGGCGTATAAATCCCAGTGATGGCGGTTAAAGTTCCCTGCATTTGCTCGCACAACACGAGCCAATAGACCATTCGTATTTCCAGGCCCACCCACATCGGCTAAATTCCTGAACCGCAACAAGAACGAATAGTAAATGTTGGTTTCCCTGGTAGGTGGAAACGTATTAGCGGGAACGAACTGGTTACGCGTGCCCTCCTCGTAATTTCTAGTCAAAAACACCCGATCGCCTTCTGACGCTATGAGGCCGAGGCTTGTGCCGTCCAAACTACCTGCACCGTTTGTAACTGCCGGCGAGTTGGTGGTGAACGCACCAGCTCGCTCCCAACCCTCGCGTGCGTTCCCAACCGCTGGGTCGCCTAAATAACCTGTGCTGAAGCTAACGATCTGGCTCTCTCGGACTAACTCAGCTTGTGCGCTCTGAACCAATAGGGCGCCATATGCAATCATCAATGCCAACTGCATTAGCCTGCTGTAGGATATTTTGACCTTTGTTATTTTTTCACACGTCTTCATAAAGTTAACGCTATTTTAGGCTGAGCTGGAATTCACCGGGCTTTTTCCAACGGTACAATAGGTATTTGGCAAGTGGTTGTCAAAGAAAACCGCGCTTGAATTTTTGCAGCCGACCATGAAAAAAGTGCACTAGACGATCAGATGCAACAGCATCAAAACGTTAAACCGTAGAACCGTTGGCTGCACGGGATGTCGGAATCACTGAGCGACCATCAGCCTTCCATGCGGTGCAGCAAACTGGCTGTGCAGTTCCAATTGTCCAGTGGGCGCGAAAAAACCAGCTTACTGTTGCTGTTTTGGCAGTGAATGAGCTGCACCCTGCCACTCGTTAGGCGAGTCCAGCACAGTGGCAACGCGTACTTTGCACGGCAATTTGCGACGGTTCGCCGTAGCGGACTCTGTTTAGCAGAATTAGACCGCAAAAAGCGCCGAGATAGGGGGTTGATTTGAGATACCTGAAGCTACCCACCTGCAGCAAATTTGAGCGGCATAGCTGCGGTTGAAAAATGCAGGTCAAAACAAGTCGAGCGATGCATTGCAATTGGATTTGCAAGACCGTGGGCTCGGAGAGCTTTTGCGCAACTTACGGGGGTGTGGTTGGGGCAAATACAGCCGACCAAAGATAAGCGTAGGGTTGAGCGTACATATTGTAGCAGCCGCTGTTGGACCTGGCCAAGGCACAACGGGTCACCTTGTTGAGCTTTGTCTTTTATAAACGTGAATTGCCAAAGGGACAGTTTCGTCAGGCTGAATACTTTGCGCGAATAATTGCTTCGGTATGCTGTAATCGCCGAAGAAATACGGCGCAAATTTTTCCAAGTCCAACTTACGGTTAACCGTGGTTGGCATAAAAAGTCGCGTAAGCATGTAGTTTGTTTTCGAATACGCGTTCCACCAATTGAAGATTTTTCGTTCTGAAGTTGGCCGGCGTAGCCACGATGTGTGTTCATTAACAAAAACAACGTACTCAGGTTGTGCAGATTCAAGTTCACGAACTAGCTCCTCCTGCATCTGAGCTGCATATGCATGCGGTTCCATTAACGGATACATGTAGATATAACCTGTGGCAGATTGCCGGCGTGAATAGAAGTAAATCTGTGGCTCCGAGCCTAGTAGTGCAATTTTGGTTTCGGGGGTTGTTTCGCCGCGCAGGTAATCAGCTACTTGAACCGAATCAACAAAGATCGAGCTGCGGTACATCAATTCTGATGCTTCAGCAGGTATTTTGGCAAACCAGACCTGACCATGTACGATTGGCGGATACAAAACCGCAGCCAAGAACAGAATCAAAACAAACGGTGCAAGCAGCAATTCAATTGACGTTACGCGGCGCAACAAATTCCAGCTATAACTCACCGCCACACCCGCAAGAAGCGCAACAGCCGGTAAAGCAAAAATAAAATAGTGATGCCGGAAGTATTTGCCGATCCATAATGTCGCAACTGAGCTCAGCGCAAACCCGATCAAAAAAACTCTGCTTTTTTGAACCCGGCGTTCCCTACTGAGCAAGGCCAGACCAATTGCACTGAGTATCCCCCAAAAAGTGTTGCCTATAGCCACTTGGCCCAGCATGGTGTAAAGGACACGAATACTTTCGCCAAAGGACATAATCGAACCGTACTCCCGTGCGTATGTAAAAGTCCAAAACCAAAACTTGCTAAACCCACCCGCCACCAAAAACAATAAATTTGTTGCAGCAAAAGGTGCACCCAGCCCTACCAGGAACAAGCTGGTTTCCTTGAGAAAAGTGCCCAGCGGCACACATAGCAGTCCACCGCCGGGCCGCTTGGATACGAGCGAAATTATGCGTCTAAGAAAGATTCGGCGGCTCCTAAAAACCTCCGGGTTAATCCGGCAAAAAGCTAGATAAGCTAATCCGAACAAGCCGAACAGTAACCCCGGTTGTTTCATCATGAATGCGATACCGAACATTAACCCACTGATGGCGAGTGTGAGCAGTTTGCCCGACTCGATCCCATTTAAGAGTACGTACAAACCTATCAAAACGAATAGCACCACGAAGTGGCTTGCGTGCGCAGCTAAGCCAAGCACAGACGGGCTAAGTGACACTAGCCCAAAGCCTATTGCTGCAACTATGCCTGCTGTTGTATCCAACAACCGCCGCCCAAGCACAAATACCAACACAATCGAGGCCACGTTGACTAACCACAATAACGTTCGAATCGCTGCGGCTGACTCACCAAGTACAAGCATTGCAATCGCATAAGCGGCGCTTACACCGGGTAGTTTCATGCTATAGACCGATTCGTACGGCAGTTTTCCCTGCAATATTAATTGGGCTACGTAACCGTATTCGCCTTCGTCACGCTCGAGCGGCATTTCCCGGAGGTGAAACCGCACAAATGTCACAAACAACAAGAGAACCGTGAGCGTTATTGCCCACGCATGTTGACGCAAAGCACCTGTTTTGAGTGCTGCGATCAACTTGTGCACCTTATCAACAGGCAGAGATACCGCGCGGCGCAACCACGCCATGTCTAGTTTACCCGTGGAAACATAATGTCGAATTGACACCTTCACATCCCAAGTTCGATACGCAGATTAAACCGGTTCAAGCGCCAGAGTCCAGCTTAGTAGTTGCAGTTTAGGGTGTCTGATCAGATCGTTTGATTTGACCTACACACATGCAGATAACTCAAAGTTAAAGATGTACGGGCAAAAAGCAGTATGCTGCTGGTCTTCGCACGGTAAATGAGAATTGCTAACCGTTGGCTAGGTCTGCGTATTTATGAGCCGGTTTATCGGAGAGACCATGTAGAAACGCACTCTTGCCCGATGCGTTATTTGCCCATTGCAGAACTGTGTACAGGTGCGGTCTTTGTCCAAGCGCATTTCTCAACCTGCTTGCGCCGCCACTGAGCTTGCGTAGGCGTGCCACTTTACAAGCCGCTCGCTTACTTTTGCGGAATCCACACAATTGCAGGGTTATTTGTGATAGGACCGGTGTCCGACCAGTATTCGGTGCGGGGGAAACGTGCCACGTGGCCGTCGAGGAAAAGGAAATGTGCACCGCCTGAATGTAGGTTTGTGTGCACGAAAGTCCACCGCCCAACAGCAGGGATGTTTTTGCTGTCAAACATCCAAACAACAACAGACGGCTTCGCAATTGCAGAAATAGGCGTTGGATGATCGGCATCGTCTGTGCCGTCTGCGTATCGGTTCAAGCAGTAGTGAAACAACCGTGTACCGTCGCTCCTTCGTGTGTTAGCCGGGCAAATCCAGATCGAATTGCCAACATCGGCACTTGGATCGTTTCGCCACGGCATCTGGAAGTAAATTGGCTGTGCGATTGTGCGTGGCAGAAGCACATACCAACTGTTTGTGTCCCAGGCCGCTCTCGGTTCGACAGGTGGGTTCGGATTACCTTCGTACGGAAGGAAATCGTCGTTGTCAGCTGTGTACATGCGTGTTGCACCACCCCATTGGCGTAGGTTATTGATGCACGCGCTTGCTCTGACGCGGTGTTTTGCACGCGTCAGCACCGGCAGTAACAACCCCGCAAGCACGCCAATTGTGGCTATGACAAGCAACAACTCGACCAACGTAAATCCACGTTTTTGTGTCATGACACGCCAACGGTTTGAGCTAGGGCCATTTTGGCCCCGTACATTGCGCACTTGATACAACGCAGGCACAGGGATAAGCGAGCAAAAGTTTTGTCGCGCACAGAACTGGCGAATCCGTCACCACATCAGTGATGTAATGTGTCCGGCTGTTAGCAAAAGGCCGCTCCGGATGTGTGTTACTGTCTTAGCCCGGCTTCCACACAGTCCACAGTTGATTCGGGTGGAACGGGCGCTCCACGACTCAGTGCCGCGGCCACAACGTATAGTGGTTGAGTTTGAACCGCGAACGATTGCGAGTTTTGCGGCCGCAAAAACACAAAAGCACCGCAATGTGCGGTGCTGTCTATTCACAGGGTAGCTCAGTCAGACGCCGCCTAACCGAGAAATACCGCACACGCTTAAGCATGTACTACAAGCATTTTCCAAAGGTAGGGACATCCCGCATATGCAGGACCAAGGCGTCTGTGGCTGCGCGGTCGTGGATCCCATTGGA
>FMJZ01025601.1_pt1 | contig 54418 bp, 59 predicted proteins | sample 1987881 | NCBI WGS metagenome assembly FMJZ01 (sample SAMEA4378227, study PRJEB15110) | soil metagenome | biome: soil; feature: Field; material: Soil | place: India | collected 2015-03-11 | depth 0 m
CCAACCGGTTATGAGCCGGCTGCTCTGCCGTTGAGCTACGGGCCCATCTTTTTGTAATAATTATAAAATATTTTGTCCTATATGGCAAGAGGGCGATCTTCCTGAAAAATAATCTAATTCGAATAGGTCTTTCAATTCTCTTTTCTATGATAAATTGGGTGGTAAATATGTCTTCACCACGTGCTAAAGATATCTGACTAAAATGACAAAAAATTCCAAAAAATATCAAAAATTTTATATTAATTTATAAAAGTTTAAGATTTATAGTTTAGATAAAAATTTAATCAAGGAGGGTTTACCATGAGAAGAAGCTTTAAAAAAATATCTTTCCTTATCCTTGTATTCTTCTTACTTTTTTCTCTCCTTATGGGATCTGCACAAGAAAAAATTAAAATTAGAGCAGTAACATATTTTACAGGGGAAGATCCATGGACAAGTGTATGGCAAAGTGTAATAAAAGAATTCATGAAAAAGTATCCAAATGTAGAAATTATTGACGAGGCTACACCTACTGCTGGTGATTTAATTAGAACAAAAATAAAAACAGATTTTGCATCAGGAAATGAACCAGATGTGGCCTTCTTTTTTATAGGAGCAGATGCAGAACCTTTATTAAAGACAAGAAAAGTATACGCATGGGATGAAGATTTAGAAAAAGATACAGACTGGAGCAAGAATTTTTATAAAGGAGCTTTAGAATTTGCAAGATATAAAGGTCCTATAAAAGACTACGATGGGAAAATTTATGCCCTTCCCACCATTGGGTTTTATGAGGGATTATTTGTAAATAAAGATTTGTTTGACAAATATAAGTTAGATCTTCCTACAACCTGGGATAAGTTATTAAAGGCTATTAGCGTGTTAAAAAGCAAGAATATAATCCCTATAGCAGGATCTATTCTTGATTCTTACTATTTAATTGAAACTTTGATCCTCTCAGCAGGAGGCCCAGAAGGACATAAAACTCCATTCCATCCATCCTGGGAAAAAGGTCTGGATTATATAAAAAGATTATATATTCTAAACGCATTTCCAAAAGACTCATTAACTCTTAAAGATGAACAAGCCAGAGAGTTATTTTTCGATAAAAAAGCTGGAATGATGATAAATGGATCCTGGTGTGTAGGGGGATTAAAGGATAAAGTGAATACGATAATAATGCCTGTACCTGTAATTCCAGGAGGTAAAGCACATCCAACAGATATAATTGGAGGATTTGGATCAGGCTGGTATGTAAGTAAGGAACTTAACGAGAAAAAGAATGGGATACCTGTTAAATTTGTAAAATATATAACTTCTCCTGAGGTTGAAGCAAAATTTATCGCTATAGGTGGTGTGCCTGCTATTAAATGTAAGGTTGAAAAGGTATCACCTGCTGCCCAAAGTGGATATGATATGATGGAAAGAGCAAGAACTGTTTCCATGCCAATAGATGCTCAAATTAATCCTGAAGCTTTTACATACATAAGAACAAATCTTGCATACGTTGTAACTGGAAAGAAGACAGCTAAAGCCTTATTAGCTGAAGCAAAGAAAATTCACGAGGAGGCAAAAAGATAGGATATTAATTAATGAATGGGGGCGCTAATAGGCGCCCCACCCCATTAAATTTTATTAAAAGGAGGTTTTAAGATTGTTTTTTCAGAATAAAAGACATATATTAATTTTTTTAATTCCCTCGTTAATTTTAATAGCTATATTTGTTTATTATCCCTTGTTTTCTACAATATATCATAGTTTCTACAATTGGAGAGATTTTTCAAATTTTAGGAACTTTATAGGTTTAGGAAATTATGAAAGATTAATCAAAGATATTGCTATTCATAAAGCAGTTATTAATACATTTATTATGTTAATCAGTGTTATAATATTCCAAGTTGGATTTGCTCTTATTCTTGCTCTATTAGTGCATTATTTACAAAAAGGTCAAAAATTTTTTAGAACTGTTTATTTTTTTCCTGTAACTATTTCTGGCACAGCTATTGGGCTTATGTTTTATTTGACATACAGTTATGAATATGGATTTTTAAATTCAATTTTAACCTCCTTTGGAAAAGAAAAGATAGTTTGGATAACTGAGAATTCAGCATTATTCATGGTATTGATTCCCATAATATGGCAATATATTGGATTTTATTTTGTTATATTTCTAGCTGCTCTCTCCAAAATTCCTCAAGATTTTTATGATTCTGCCTTGATTGATGGTGTATCAAAATTTTATAGCGCAATATATATTTCTATTCCCCTAATATGGGATGTTATAGCAGTCTCTATCTCCCTTGCAATTGTTGGAACTTTTAAAGTCTTTGATATTGTATATGTAATAACAGGTGGGGGGCCAATGAATGCAAGTCAAGTTTTGGGAACCTATCTCCATAGTGTAGCCTTCACTGGGCAAAATCAAGGTTATGGTTCAGCAATTGGTACACTAATTATTTTTTTAGGTCTTTTATTATCTCTCATTACTAATAAATTTTTGAAGAGAGACAGAATAACTTATTAAGGAGGTTTCATTATGAGAAGAGATAAAATTTCTATTCTAAACATTATAGTTTATCTTATATTAATTCTTTGGGCAATATCTACAATATCTCCCTTTTTGTGGGTTATAAATAATTCCTTTAAAACCACCTCAGAAATTCTCTTAAATTCATTGGGCTTTCCTAAAGAATTGTCCTTTAGAAATTATCAGCAATTAGGAAATTATGGTAATATAAATATGTTCAAGGGTTTCTTAAATAGCTTTATAATCTCAGGAAGTGTTGTCTTATTAGTTTTATTTATTTCAAGTTTAGCCTCTTTCGTTCTCTCAAGATTCGATTTTAAAATCAATAACACGTTCAAATCCCTTGCTACTGTAGCAATGTTAGTTCCTACTTTTTCTATTGTTATTCCTGCTCTTGTTCTGGTAAGAAAATTAGGAATAAGTGGCAGTTATCTATCTTTAATCCTACCCCAAACAGCACTTAATTTGCCTTTTGCTATCTTAGTCTTATCAAGTTTCATGATAACCCTTCCTAAGGAATTGGAAGAATCTGCTCTTATTGATGGTGCTAATTTTTTAACTATTCTCTTCAAAATTTTATTACCTCTATCTATTCCAGGTATTGTAACTGTAGCAATCTTTGTTTTTTTATGGTCTTATAACGATTTATTCATGTCTATGATTTTTATTCCGATAAGAGAAAAACAACCTATATGTGTTCTCTTATCCTTAGTGTCTAGTATTTATGGTACAAACTATGGAGCAATGATGTCTGCGCTTGTTATTACTATCATTCCAGTTCTCATTTTATATATATCTCTTCAGGAGTTTGTAATTAAAGGATTGACAGCAGGGGCAATTAAGGGTTAAGCTTTAAAAAGTTTTATAAGGGGATGATAGTATTTTAAAGGTTTTAATTGTTGAGGATGAACCTATAACCTGTGAAGGATTAAAAAAATTCATCAACTGGAATAAATTTAACTGTACATTAGTAGGACTAGCAGAGGATGCTATGGAAGCTCTATATTTTATAGAAAAATTAAAACCAGAAATTATAATAACTGATATAGTAATGCCTGGAATGAGTGGATTAGAAATGATTAAAAGAATTAAAAAAACATATATTAATGGAAAAATAATAATTATTACAGCATACAGAAATCTTGCTTATGCTCAAGAGGCTATAAAACTTGGAGCATTTAGACTACTTTTTAAACCAATAAAGGTTGAGGAATTAGAAGAGAGTATAAAAGATGCTTTAGAAGAGATGAATATAGAGTTAAATTTAGATGAATTAGATTTCAAAGAAAAAATAATTGAAATTCTAAAATCCACAACTTATAAAAATAATTTTAGCTTTCTCACAAAAAAAATCATAGAATATACAGTTCAAAATTATAACAATAAAAATTTAACCTTGAGAGATTTATCTAAAAACTTCTACATTAGTTATTGGCATTTATCAAGGCTTATAAAGAAAGAATTAGGCTTAACTTTTAACCAATTAGTTAATATTATAAGAATAGAAAAAGCAAAAACGCTTTTAACTATTCCCAAATACAAAATTAATGACATTGCAGAAATGGTAGGATATAGTGATATTACTTATTTCTGGAAAATATTTAAAAAACTGACGGGAAAAAATCCTCGTAAATATCGAAATGAAAAATCTTTACTATAATCTTTCTATTCGAAGTAAAATTTTTATTATCTTCTTTATAATTATTTTTGTCCCATCTATAGCTTTTATATATGTGAATTCTTTTACTGTAAAAATACTAAAAAATAAACTTATAGATGCCTACCAAACAAATCTTGAACAAATAAGCTTTTACATAGAAGAAAAAATAGAAAATCTTATAAAATTCACCCAAGAGATACTATACAATGATTTTCTCTATAAAGCTAATATTTATCTCCATAATATCTCCTCTCAAGATGAAATTACCTTTTATAATTTAAAAAAAATGATTGAAGAATTCCTAAGTTCAATACTTTTCTCAAGAAATGATATAATATCTATTTCATTCAAATTCTCTTCTAAAAATTTTTTATTTAATGTCTCCCGTTCCTCTCAATTATTTTCTGAAGAATTGATAAAAACTTTATATTCTCAAAGTTTAATTTTAAAGGGAAAACCTTTAATCTATGTTAATATTTCTGCACTAAAAGAGCCAGAGCTTTTTATCTCAAGAATCGTCTATGATAGAAATACATTAAAAGAAATAGGTTTATTGATAGTTAAAATAAATTCTTATACAATATTTGAGAGCACAAAATTCTTTAAGAATATTGATTGTAAGGATATAATTTTTTCTAATGAAAATAAAATCATTTTTTCCTTAACTGAGAAAGAAATCATTGGATCTATAATAAGCTTAAAAAACTCCAAAGACATCATATCTCTAAGTAAAAAAATCAAAGATTTAAACTGGTATATTTATTTATTAATTTATGAAAAACAACTTTTAGCAAAAATTTATCCCGTTAGTAAGTTATTATTCCTTATATTTGTTGTGGTTATATCTATTCTCTCCCTTATTGTTAACTTTTTATATAGAGATATACTTTCTCCTATAAATGTCCTTACAGAGGGTATGAGAAGGGTAGAAAAGGGAGATATAAAAATAAATTTAGAAACTCAAAGGAGAGATGAATTGGGTTTTCTTATAAAATCATTTAATAATGCCATCTCTAAAATAAATAATCTTATAGATACAGTCTATAAGGCTCAAATTATTGCCAAAGACTCTCAAATTAAGGCATTACAATCTAAGATAAATCCTCATTTTATTTTTAATACTTTAGAAATGATAAGTTGGAAAGCAAGATTTTCAGGTGCAGATGAAGTTACGGATATGATAGATGCTTTTTCTAATATACTTGAAGCCCATATGAATAAAGAAGATAGACTTCTTATAGAAATCGAAGAAGAGCTTAGATACTTAGACAGTTATATATATCTAATGTCAAAAAGAGTAAAAAATGTTCAATATATAAAAGAAGTTGATAAATCTTTGTTAAATCATAAAATACCTGTGCTTATCATTCAACCAATAGTTGAAAATGTCTTTAAGCATGCTTTCAAATTTAAAAATAGAAAAGGGAAAAATATTTTGATAATTAAAATTTTTAAGGAGAATATTGATTTAGTGATATTAGTAGAGGACAATGGCAAAGGGATAGAAAAAAATAGTTTGAACCTTTTAACATCCTATTTAGATAAAGATGATAATAATAGAGGCTTAGCAAATGTTAATAAAAGAATAAAGCTACTTTTTGGAGAAAATTATGGTTTAACCATTAATAGTGAGAAATATAAGGGAACATCTATAAAAATAAAGTTACCTTCTATACAATAGGAAAAGTTCTATAAGGTAAATATTCTTGTTTTTTCTCTCAATCTTTGTAAATCATTTTTCCCACTCTCATCTACATTTTTAAGACCCCATGAGCATCAAGACCAATGATCTTTCATCTCTTTAACAAGGAGAAGTTTATGAATTATTTATCCTTTAATTTTTTGAATATCTTCCAGATTAAAAGGATGTGATCTTTCTATTATTAAGCTAATTCTATTCTTATTAATCTTATTCCATAATCTTCCATTTCTTTAAACACATTTTTATCTTTTAGATTTCCTTTTGTGTAAACAATGGCATCCCAATTGTAAGATCTTGCCACAAAAAATTTATAATAAACTTCATCCCCAGGAACAACTTGTTCCTTCAAAAAATATTTATTAAATTCTAACCTTAGATTATAATAAAAATCAAAGTTTCTTCTTATTTTTATATAATTGGAGGTGAAACATGAAGGAAAGAAGAGAACCTATTGTTTTAGAAAATCTAGGACAAAAAATTTTAGGAGTAATTCATATTCCTGAAAAGCTTCCTGCTCCATTTATATTATTATGTCATGGTTTTACTGGAACAAAAATAGAACCCCACAGAATATTTGTAAATACTGCTGAGGCTCTAACAAAAGAAGGTATAGGAGCATTAAGAATTGATTTCAGGGGTTCAGGAGATAGTGAGGGCTCTTTTAAAGATATGACTTTAGAAGGAGAGGTTTCTGATGCAATGGTAGCATTAGATCATCTCTCAAAATGTGATTTTGTAGATAAGGAAAGAATTGGAATTCTTGGATTATCTATGGGGGGTGCTGTGGCAAGTATAACCTCAGGAAGAAATCCTCTTGTAAAATCTTGTGTTCTATGGGCTGCAGTATGTCATTTTGATATCTTTTTTAATAGATCCCCTGAAGAGATGCAAAAAATAAGAGACTATGGGGATTTTATTGATCTTGGAGGAAATCCCGTAGGAAAAAGATTCTTGGCAGAAATTATTAATATAAAACCCTTAGAAGAACTTAAAAAAAGAAACATTCCAGTTCTTGTAATCCATGGAAATGGAGATATGGTTGTTCCTATTCAACATGCTTATGATTATTACAATGGCCTTAAGGGCACCCATGAGGTAGGATTAGAAATTATAGAAGAGGGAGATCACACCTTTAACTCCATAGAATGGGAAAAACAAGTTATCGAAAAAACAGTCAACTGGTTTAAGAAGACTTTATAAATAAAATTGGGGAGGAAGACTCCCCAACTCAAAGAATTATACTTCTTCAATCTCTCCTTACCAAGCAAGAAGATGTTTCTCCCCTTCAAGCCTTTTAATCTCTTTTACATTTTAAGTGACTTCCAAAGTTCCTAAATAATTACCAGCTTTATCTCTAACAGCAAAATATCTTAATTATTATTTCTATGACTAAAAGTATCTATAACATCCTTCACTATTAAATTTTTTTCTTATTTTACGCTATTTTGATGTAAAATTAAGATTTAAAATTTCTATCTTTATTTCATCAAAAATTGTATCCCTATTGTCATAGGTTAGATAATAAATTCTTCCATATTTCTTAAAAGTTGATACAAAATCTCTATGAAGAGAAGCAATTATATTTCTCTCACCTTCTAAGAAATTAAATATTTCTTTTCTAAATTTTTCAGAATAAAACTCCATCTTTCCTATCTCATCAAGAATAAGAAGATTCCCATGTTGATAAAAAATATGCTCTATTATCTCTTCAAATTTATCTATATTTAGAAAATATTTTCCAAACTTATAACAGGTGCTTTTATGAATAGATGCAAAATTAAATCTTTCTTCAGTTTTTAGATTTATCAAATCAAAGCCGATTCTTTTATTTCCTTCCCTTATTTCCTCAGTGATAAAACCATAAATTGGTATTTCAAGTTCCTTACAAAATTTACTAACCTTCTTGAGTAAAGTGGTTTTTCCTATACCAGGTTGTCCTGTTATAAAAGCTCTCATATTTTTGTATTTATTATATCAAACATCTTAGTTTTTATTCTTTCTTCTATAGATGATAAAAGTAAAAATTTCTTTACTTAATATAAAATTTATGTTAATTTATTAGACTAAATGGGAACAATAATTAATAGTATAGCAGTATTTATTGGTAGTATTATTGGCTTAATACTAAAGGGACGTTTCTCAGAAAGCATGAGAAAATTACTCATGGAAACCTTAGGATTAGTTTGTATTCCCTTAGGATTACAAATGGCATTAAAAGGGGAAAAATTCCTTCACCTTGTGTTCAGTCTTGTCCTTGGTGGAATATTAGGAGAAATAATTAATTTAGATGGAATTTTTAAGAAATTATCTGAGAAAGTAGAAGAAAGATTTAGTAAAGAAAGGGGTACTTTTGCAAAGGGTTTTTTAACTGCAAGTCTTTTATATTGCATTGGGCCTATGACAGTTATGGGATCTATTCAAGACGGTTTAGGACAACCCCCAACAATTCTATTAACAAAATCTCTCTTGGATGGAACAGCATCTATTGCCCTTGCATCTGCTTTGGGAATTGGGGTTGCTTTTTCTTCCTTTTCAGTACTTATTGTTCAAGGTTTCATAACCCTCTTTGCAAGTTATATTAGTCCATTGCTTACCGAGTTTATAGTTCAAGAAATGACTTCCGTTGGTGGAGTTTTAATTCTTGGAATAGCTTTAAATTTGTTAGAGATAAAAAATATTAAGGTAGCAAATCTCCTTCCATCTTTAATTTTCATAATTCTTCTTTTAAAGATTTTTCCCTAAAATCCTAAATTCTCATTTACTAAAATCACTGTAAAGGGAGTCCTTGAGGGAGGAGCACTTAAAATGGTAGTAATTCTACACATTTTATTAGGAGAATTACATTCTTCTTCACAATAGCCTAACTCTGCACAGGGAACATTTAAATTTAATCTTTTAGCGTTTAAAGGAGCAGTAACATTTTTTATACGCCATAAAGCAGTCTCTAAATTAACTACAATTTTATTTCTTCCCACAACAACAATAACCTGACCTGGCCCAAAAATTTGTGCTGAAACTCTATTTCCTATTCCATCTATATTTACCAGCTCTCCTGTAAGAGTGATGGCATTGACACTGGATAAAAATACATCAGATAATAACTCTTTTTTCCTTATTTCTAGGTCCTCTTCAAAACTTAAACCTTTCTTCCAATGATGATATACAATATATCCTCTCTTTTCCAATTCTTCAATTATTCCCATTTGTCTTATAGTTACACTTCCACCAATACCAATAGTTGCTTCCTTAGGAATAATTTCTAATATTTTATTTTTTGCTGAATCTTTATCTGGAACTAAAAAAACATTAAACCCTCTTTCCTTTAAAAATTTCTCAACTCTTTGTAATCTTTTTTCTTCTAACCAATTTTCTAAATCCATCATTTTTTTCACCTCTACTCCCATTCTATAGTTGCTGGGGGTTTATTAGTAATATCATAAACAACTCTATTAATGCCAGTAACTTCGTTAGTAATCCTCGTTGAAATTCTCTCCAATATTTCATAAGGAACCCTCGTCCATTGGGCGGTCATCCCATCTTCACTTTCTACAATTCTTACTGCAATGGTATATTCATAAGATCTTTGATCTCCCTTTATCCCTACAGTTCTTACAGGAAGAAGTATAGTAAAAGACTGCCATATTCTTTCATAATTTTCCCATCTCTTAAGTTCTTCTTGCAAAATATAATCTGCAGATCTTAATATTTCTAACCTTTCTTTAGTAATTTCTCCAATTATTCTTACTGATAATCCGGGTCCTGGAAAGGGTTGCCTTTTTATAAAGAAATCAGGAAGTCCTAATTTTCTTCCAATTATTCTTACTTCATCCTTAAAAAGATATCTAAAAGGTTCTAATATTTCAAAATTTAACTTTTCAGGAAGACCACCAACATTGTGGTGAGATTTTATTTTTGATGGTTTTCCTGTAGATGAATGGGCACTCTCAATAACATCAGGATAAAGGGTTCCCTGGGCTAAATAATGGAAAGGACCTAGTTCTTTTGCTTTCTCTTCAAAAACTTTTATAAACTCATGCCCAATAATTTTTCTTTTTTCTTCAGGATCTTCTACACCTCTTAATCTACTTAAAAATCTTTTTTCACAATTTAACGTTAAGAGATTTACCCCTAAACTTCTTAATGCTTCTTCCACCTCCTCCTTTTCTCCCCTTCTTAATAACCCGTGATCCACAAAAATGGCTGTTAAGTTATTTCCTATAGCTTTTTGTAAAAATACTGCCAATGTAGACGAATCTACTCCTCCACTTACTGCTAAAAGCACTTTTTTCTCTCCTACTTTTTCTTTTATTTCTTTAATATTTTCTTCTACAAATTTATCTAAATTCCAATCTTCTTTAGCTTTACAAATTTTAAAAACAAAATTCTTTAAAATTTCCTTTCCTTTATTTGTATGACTAACCTCTGGATGAAATTGAAGGGCATAAAAGGGAAAGACTTGAGATTCTGCGGCAGCGATATAATTATTCTCTGTATAAGCTAAAGGTATAAACTCTTCAGGAAGGGTCTCTACTATATCTTGATGACTCATCCATACAATTTCCTCTTCATCTAACCCATCAAAGAGAACTGATTTTTCTACTATTCTTATTCTTGTTAATCCATATTCTCCCTTTTCTCCCCTTCTTACTCTTCCCCCAAAAATTTTGGCTAATAATTGAAATCCAAAACAAATTCCTAAGATTGGAATTCCCATTCTAAAAATTTCCATATCTACTTCAAAATCCTCTTCATAAACACTACCAGGACCTCCTGATAGAATTATTCCCTTGACTTTATCTTTTTCTAAATCTTTACCTTTTATACTTGGAGGAAAAATTAAAGAATATACATTAAGCTCCCTTAACCTTCTCGCAATTAATTGAGTATATTGAGATCCAAAATCAATTACACAAAACATCTTAAGAGACTCCTTGAACTTGTGATAAAATATTATATAAGATTTTCAAGAAAAGGGGGAATATATGATGGAAGAAAAAAAATGTAAGAATTGTAAATTCTTCCAGCCAAGTCCATCGGATCCCAATAAAGGAATGTGCTTTGGCATTCCAGTAAAAGCAGAAGGTTCTTGTCCTCAATTTGTACCTAAGTCTTAAATACAACCTTTTCAAGATTAAAATTAACATTTTCTACTAAATATTTAAAGAAATTTTCCCCTCCTATTAGATAAATAGAAAGGGAATAGGGACGATAATTTAAATAGTTTAGGGATTCTTTTATAAGTAATAAACTTCTAATTAAAACTCCAAATAGGAAAAGAATTTTATATTCAATAATTTCTCTCTTTTTATGTAATTCCTTATTTGTTCTTTCCTTTTTTTGATTAAGCTCAAAAAGAACCTTAATTCTCTCTTCAACTAAAGCCTTCAAAATTCCCATAAACTCAGGAGGAAGGTTTATTTTTAATAAAAAGGGAAGATTATTCTGGATCTTATTAAGATATTTTTTAAGTTTTTCATTTTCAAAAAAAACTTCTGGTAAATAACCCTTTTTGCTCAACAGAATTGTTGCTAAATGGAAATATTCTCCTTGTTCTGTGTAGGGGAAAATGTTCAAAATATTTTCTATTATTTTGACTTTTTCTCTCCAAGAATTGGCAAAATCCTCACCATTTATTTCTTCACCAAAATATATGGAAAGAAATTTTGGTAATTTAAAGGTGTAATCCTTTAAATATCTTAAGTTATCCAAAATATTCAATCTAATTCTTAATAAAAAACTTTGAGGAACATTAATACCATTTTTTATTAATTCGCCTAAAAAGTAATCCACCATAGGGGAATATTTTGATCCAAATTCAGGAACTGATAAGACTTTTGGTGGTCTTCTCATCTCAGCCATAAAAGGTCCTGCTTTCCCAATAATTGCAAATCCATAAGGAAAATTATTAGAAGATATTAATGTCTTAATAAATTTACAAGCATTATTTAAGTCATATTTAGAAAGGAAGGTAGTAGATGAACAATGTGGAGAGAATAACCTTATATAATTTTCATCTTTTCCATTTTTTATTTCAATACTACATCGAGTTAAAATATCTCTTCCCAATTTATCCTTGGAGAATATTTCTATAAAAAATGGAGGATGAAATAAATCTTGGGTAATACTTAGTCTCTTTAAATGTAATTTAGTTTTGTTTAAAGAGGTATTATATGAGTCTACAAAGATATTGGGATATCTCAAACAGAGATCAAAAAAGTAATAATTTTCTCTATTTAGCTCATTATCTGACAATATTTTTAACATCTCAGAAGTAGTTGAGAGTTCTAAACTTATAGAATCAGAATAAATATCACTCATAATCTTTTTTGATAAATATTTTTGAAGCTCTACTACGGAGATAGGCTTTTGTTCTTTTAATAATTCTTTAAACCATTTTTTAATTTTTCTCGCTCTTATTAGTATTTCCCTTCTTTTATCTTTATCTTTGATTTGTCTTAGACATCCTATTACCGCAAGAGAAAAAAGTTTTTTAATCAAATCTAAAAGATTTGATTCATCAATATATATACTGGATAAACTTATCTCTTCTAAATGTCTTGGGACTATACCGTACCAACCTAAGGACTTTGAAAAAAGATAATATATTTCAGAGGTTGGATTTTTTCTAAAATATTCCTTTAATACATCCCTATTAGCAAATGGTCCCTCATGGGTTACTTCTGATACTCTTTCATAATCCCAGGAAAAGCTTAGAGATTCTAAAGACTTTTTAAATTCTCTATCTTTATCTAATATTTCTCTAAATTCTTCCCATTTTTTTGCAAGCCAAGAAAGACAAAAATTTAAATTTTTATATTCTTTAGGTTCGATGGGAACAGCATAAAATAGTCCATAGGAAATATCTTGATTTATGTAAACTGCTCCAGTGATCCTTTGGGTATAGTCTTCTGTTATTGTAAATCTCTGGTTATCTTTATAAAAAGAAATTAATCTTTGATCACCTGTCCCCAATTTCTCATCATGGATAAAGGGATAAAAGGGAATCTCATCTTTAAGAAATCTTTTAAGAGCAATATCCGTAATAAGACCATCCCAAAGAATATTTTGGTCCCCTTTAAAAACTTTTTCTATGCCATTTTCCTTTAAAATTTTTGATAAATCATGAGGAGAAAAATAAATCTTATACGTTATAAAATTTTCATCTTCTCTTATTTTCTCCCTACAAACTTTTATCATTAAAAATCACCTAAATATCTAAATTTCTAACAAATTTTGCCCTATCCTCAATAAAGGCTCTTCTTTCCTCAACATTATTCCCCATCAATACAGAAAATATTCTCTCCGCCTCTAAGGCATCTTCAATGGTTACCTGTAATAGAACTCTTTTTTGAGGATCCATTGTTGTCTCCCTTAGTTGCTCAGGATCCATTTCTCCCAATCCTTTATATCTTTGGATATATACATTATCTGGATAATTCCAGTCCTTCAAAATCTGTTCCTTCTCTTCTTCACTATATGCATATCTTTCCTCCTTCCCCTTTTTTAGGAGATAGAGGGGGGGTTGAGCAATATATACATACCCTCCTTCAATAAGAGGTCTTAAATGTCTATAAAAGAAAGTTAAAAGAAGAGTTCTTATATGAGCACCATCAACATCGGCATCTGTCATTATTATAATCTTGTGATATCTTATCTTCGATAAATCAAAATCTTGGCCAATACCTGTCCCTAAGGATGAGATTATAGCTCTTATTTCTTCGCTGGAAAGAATTCTTGAGAGATGTTGAGCTTTTTCAACATTTAGAATTTTACCTTTTAATGGAAGAATAGCCTGATATCTTCTATCTCTTCCTTGTTTTGCAGAACCACCTGCAGATTCCCCTTCCACTATAAATAGTTCGCAGAGTCTTGGATCCCTTTCTGAACAATCTGCAAGTTTCCCAGGAAGTAAAGTTGATTCTAAAATTCCCTTTCTTCTCACTAATTCCCTTGCCTTTCTTGCAGCTTGTCTTGCTCTATATGCCTCAATAACTTTATTCAAAATTAACTTTCCCTTCTCTGGATTTTCTGAGAAAAACTTAGTTAATTCTTCTTCTGTTACAGTTTCAACAAATCTTCTTACCTCTGAATTTCCAAGCTTTGTTTTTGTTTGTCCCTCAAATTGGGGATCTGGTACCTTTGTATTTATTATTACTACTAATCCTTCTCTCACATCTTCTCCAGATAAAGATTCTTCCTCTTTCCATAGGTTCCAACTTCTGGCAAAATTATTAGCAACTCTTGTTAAAGCGGTTCTGACTCCTGAAACATGAGTTCCTCCTTCTATAGTGTGAATTCCATTTACATAAGACAATAAGAGTTCATCATATCCAGTATGATATTGGAATACAACTTCTAAGACTAAATTGTTTTCTTCTCTTTTAAAATAATATGGCTCATGTAAGATTTCTTTACCTTTGGAAAGATATTCAATAAATTCCAATAATCCACCCTCAAAATGAAAAATATTTTTTCTATTTGATAATTCATCTATTAATTCAATGGTTACCTCTTTATTAAGAAAGGCAAGTTCCCTTAATCTATTAGCAATAATATCATAATCAAATTTTACAGTTTCAAATATATTGGAATCAGGATAAAATAAAACCTTTGTTCCTGTTTCTGCAGTTTCTCCTATTATTTTTATGTCCCCTTTGGGTTTACCCTTCTCATAAATCTGATAATAGATATTTCCATCTCTTTTTACTTCAATTTCAAGTCTTGAAGACAAGGCATTTACCACAGACAGCCCTACTCCATGAAGTCCTCCACTTATTTTATATATAGAATTAGAAAACTTACCTCCTGCATGAAGGGTGGTTAAAACTACCTCTAATGCAGACTTCTTCGCTTGGGGATGAACCTCTACAGGAATACCTCTTCCATTATCTTGTACAGTAACTCCTCCATCTCTTCTTAAAATGACTAATATATAATTACAAAACCCAGATAATACTTCATCAATACTATTGTCAACCAATTCAAACACCAGATGATGAAGACCGCGAATTCCAGTATCTCCTATATACATCCCCGGTCTTCTTCTAACTGCTTCTGTCCCTTCAAGGATCTGAATACTTTCTGCAGTATAATTATCTTTTCTTACCATGTTTTCCTCCTTTTTGTAGAATTAATAGACTTTTAATGTATTTCTCAAAAATAGCTTTGAACTCTTCATCTTTAATTACCTCAACTATTTTAGCAACTCTTTCTTCTTCTCGCAAAGAGAGCTTAATTTTAGGTTTTTCTTGGATCCCTTTTGTTTTTTTAAAAGAAGTTCCTTTATCTAAAAAAATAATATCTTTAATGACAGGATATCTTAAAAAATTATTTAGATCTTTTAAAATCTTTGGCTTCAAAAGATTTAATTCTTGGGTCCATACTCCGCTATCTACATATACGTATAAAATTCCATTTTTAATAAATTTAGGATAAGTATGAGAAGCTAAAGTTTCTCCGACAACTCTTGACCAATTTTCTAAAGCAAGATATCCACAAATATTTTTTTCTATTTTTAATTTTGAAAAAACTTCCCAGAGTTTATCAGAAATTGGTTTAGGCACGATAATAAACCTCTCCTGAAATTACCTCAAAAAAGGGAAGACTCTCCAATATTTTTAACTTATGAGCAGAAGTAATAAAGAGTTGATAGTCCTTTATAGAATTCCATACCATTTCTTGTTTTTCTTCATCCAATTCTGAAAACAGATCATCAATTAACAAAATTGCTTTTTCTTTCCTTTTCTCAGAAAGTAATTTCAATTCTGAAAGCTTCCAAATTAAAAAAGCCATCTTTCTTTCTCCACCAGAGCCAAAAATTTTTAGATTATATCTTTCTTTATCCTTTTTCCAATAAAAAATAAGATCATCTCGGTGAGGTCCTATAGAAGTATACTTTTTTTCTAAATCATTAGCCTGAGAATCTATTAAAGTTTTTTCAAAAGACTCTTTAATCTTTTTTTCATCGGAACTATTAAAAAGAAAACTTCCTCTATATTCAACCTCTAATACCTCTTCTCCTAAAAGCTTTCTACTTATTTCCTTCAAATATTTTTCCATCTCTTTTAGAGTTGATAATCTATGCCACAAAACATTACTTCCCTTTTCAATAAGTATTTTATTCCATACTTCTAACTCTTTCTCTTTTTGATAATTTTTTAGAGACAAATTCCTTTGATATAAAGCTTTTTGATATTCAATTAATACCTTGTTATAAGAATAAAACAATGTCGATATAAATCTATCAAGTAAAAATCTTCTTTTACTTGGTTCCTCTTTTATTTTTGAAACCTCTTCTTGAGTAAAGAGAATTAGAGGAAACAAATAAATAAGTTCCCTTTGTCTTTTAACATTTTTTTGATTAATTTTCATCTTTTTTTCTCCAGAAGTATTTAAAGCAGATTCTAATAATATATTTCGTTCCTGCCAAAGTACATTTCCTTTTATATATAAGAAATCTTCCCTCCATTTAATTAATTCCTTTTCTATAAAAGTTTTAAAGGATTTACCAGTAAAAAGAAAATATATAGCTTCTAATAAATTTGTTTTTCCTTGAGAATTTTTTCCATAGAGAATATTAACTTGTGAAAAATTTACTTCTATATTTTTTATATTTCTAAAGTTAACTATCCTAAGTTTCTCTAAAAACAATTATTTTTTGTACACCACCATATAAATATTTCCATTAATTTCCACAAGATCCCCATCCTTCAAAACCTTATGTCTTCGAACTTCAGTTTCTCCATTTACTTTGACTCTTCCAGAGATAATAAGCATTTTAGCTTGACCACCTGTTTCAACAATATGAGCCCATTTTAAAAATTTATTTAAAGTAATACCCAAAGTGTAAATTTCGATTTCTTTTATCTTCATAATCTTACAGGCATTAAAACATAAATATAACTTTCATCATTGGGAATTTTAATCAAGGCGGGACCTAAACTAGAAGTAAATCTCAATTCTATCTCTTCAGAGTCTACGTTTTCTAAAGGCTCAATAAGATATTCCACATTAAATCCAATTTCTAAATTCTCTTCACTTCCAATAATCTCTGCAGGAATAACCTCTCTCCCTGCTCCCCTTTCTGAAGTTAAAGAAGAGAGAACCACTTCTTGGGAAGAAATATTAATTTTTACTGTATTTGTTTGATCTGCAGAGGCCAAAACCTCTATTCTTTCTAAAACACCTAATAAATCTTCTCTCTTACATTTAAATCCAATAATAAAATCAGATGGAATAATTTTATCGTAAGAAGGAAATTGCCCTTGAAGAAGTCGAGAAGTAAAGTAGACAGATTCACATTTAAAAAGAATCTGACTATCTAAAAAGGTCACACCAATATTCTCTGTTTTTATTTTAGAAATTATTCTTTGAAATTCTTTAAGACTTTTGGCAGGTATTATGACGCTAGAAATTTCTACAGAATTTGATATTTTAGTAAGAGCAAGTCTGTGTCCATCTACTGCTATAATATTTATATATCCATCTTTACTTTCCATTAATACTCCTGTGAGAACTTGTTTAATTTCATCTTCTGCTGCTGCAAATATGGTTTGTTTTATGCCTTTTAAAAAACCTTCTCTATTTAGATAAATTTGAGGTTGAATATTTTCTAAATCCAATTTAGGAAATTCCTCAGTATTTTCTCCTTGAATTTCTACGGTAGAATAGCCTGCATAAATAATTGCTCTATTTCTCTCATTTACAGTGAATTCTAAGGATAAAGAGGGAAGCTTATTTACAATATCTCCGAAAAGATTTCCAGGAAGACAAACTTCTCCAGGTTCTTCTACTATTACAGGAATACTCAAAGACAGTCCTATCTCAAGATTATTAGATTGAAGATAGAGAATATCATTTTCTGCCTTAAGATAAACATAGGTAAGAATAGGCATAGTTGTCTTTGTAGCAATAGCAGTTTTTACTATTTGTAAAGCATTACTTAAATCTTCCTGTTGAGTAATAAATTTCATCTTCTATCCTCCTTCCAACATTTTCTTCAATAAATTATAACTTTTATTTGACAAAAAGACAAAGTCTTATTATAATATATAATGTTGAGTAATTTAGTCAATATTTTATGGAGGAAATATGTTTAAAATTTCTGCTAAATTGGACTGCAGTTTGAGAGCATTAATTCTTTTAGGAAAGAACTATGGTAAAGAAGTTTTTTCATTAAATAAAATATCAGAAGAAGAAGGAATTTCTAAAGATTTTTTAGCACAATTAATGTTAGATTTAAAAAAAGCAAATATTGTTGAAAGTTTTAAGGGAATTAGTGGAGGGTATATATTAAAAAGGCCTCCTTCAGATATAACCCTTAAAGAGATATTTGAAGCCGTAGAGGGACCCTTAAGCATTATCAGGTGTATCCATACATCTGAAGAAATATGTAAAATACAAAATATTTGTTCCCCGAAAAGGGCATGGGAATATATTGAGAGAAGAATCCTGGAAATTTTAGAAAGTTTTACCTTAGAAGATCTCATTATGGGAATTGAAAGAAATGAGGAGGTTATACTTTTATGAATAGGCCAATTTTAGAGACAAAAAATTTATGGGTAAAGGTGGGAGAAAATAATATTATTCAAAATTTAAATTTTAAATTAAATCCAGGGATTCATATACTTTTGGGACCAAATGGGGCTGGAAAGTCTACATTATTAGGCTCCATCATGGGATTGGAAAGATTTAAAATGACTGGAGAAGTCCTTTGGAAGGATGAAAATATTACAAATTTATCCCCTGATAAAAGATTCCAAAAGGGAATATTTCTGGCTTACCAATTACCTCCAGTGGTAAGAGGAGTTAGATTGAAGGATGTAATTAAAAAGATATTAAATATTAATCCCAAAACGAACCTTCCGGAAGAGGTTTATCAATATCTTAAAGATTTAGATCTTGATGAAGCCTTTTTAGATAGGGAGATAAACCAAGGGTTTTCAGGGGGAGAGAGAAAAAAGAGTGAGATTCTTCAAGTTTTATTAGCAAAACCTAAACTAGCTCTTTTAGACGAGCCTGATTCAGGAGTAGATATAGACTCCTTAAAATCAATAGGTAAAGCAATTCAAAGGATTTCAAAAGAGTGTAATTTACTTATAGTTTCTCACAATCTTAAAGTATTAGACTACGTAAAACCAAATTCTGTTTTAGTTTTAATAGATGGTAAGTATATATATACCGATGGTACAGAGATTATCCATATTATTGAGGAAAGAGGATATGATTTCTTAAGGAGGAAACTGTATGTTGAAAACTTACCTTTTGGAAATTAGAGAAAAAGCGTTAAAAGCTAAGGATAAGATGTCACCTTTTGGACCAGATATTAATTTGAAGGATTTTTTCAAAGAAGTAAATGAAGATTCTATTGAAGATCTATCTCAATTACCTTCTGAAATTATTGAGAATATTCAATATTCTGGAATTTCACCAAATGAAGGAGATAGAGCAGGTACCTTTTTTCAAATAAATCATAGTGTAATATACGAAAAATTAAATAGCATTTATCAAGGTAAAATGGAAATAACCTCTATTGAAGAGGCTTTAAACAAGTACGATTGGTTAGAAGATTATTATGGAAAATTAGTTCCCCCAGATACTGATAAGTATACTGCTTGGGCAGAACTAAACCCTACAGGGGGCTATTTTATTCATATATATCCAAACCAGATAATACCATCGCCAGTTCAAGCTTGTTTATACATAAAAGAAGGAAATATAAGTCAAAATGCTCATAATATAATTATTGTAGAGGAAGGGGCAGAAGTATTTGTAACTACTGGTTGTTTAACTCACCTCAAAAACGAACCTGGAGTTCATATTGGAATATCTGAATTTTTTGTAAAAAAAGGAGCTAAATTATTTTTCACAATGATCCATAATTGGTCTGAGGAATTTCATGTGAGACCAAGGACTGTAGTTAAGGTAGAAGAAGGAGGTATATTTGTAAATAACTATATATCATTAAAACCGGTAAGATCAATTCAAAGTTTTCCCACCGCTTATGTAGAGAGAAACGGAATTGCAAGATTTTATAGTATTATATATGGAAGAAAACACTCCTATATAGATTTAGGGACAAGAATAGTTTTAAAAGAAGAAGGAGCCCGAGGAGAAATAGTCTCAAGAATTATTGCAGATGAATCTTCTGAAATATATAGTAGAGGTGAAATTATTGGAAAGGAGAAAAAAACTAAAGGGTATTTAGATTGTAAGGGAATACTGTTAAAACCATCAGCAAAAATTTCTGCTATTCCAATCCTTACTGCTCTAAATCCTGAAAGTGAATTATCTCATGAAGCCGCTATAGGACCCATAGCAGAAGAAGAGATTGAATATTTAACAACGCGTGGTTTTAATAGAGATGAAGCTATATCAACTATAACCCGAGGCTTTTTAAACCTAGATATTCCTGGCCTTCCAAAGGTAGCCAGAGAACAGATAAATTACACATTAGCACAACTTGAAAAAGGAGAATTATAACCCTATCTCTCCTACCCCATCTGTTACTTCTAAAATCAAAATATCAGGAGGAAAACCAAATCTGAGTTTATAAGACTCTTTAATTTTTTGACACCAAAGATTAAGCATTTTGGAGGGAACAAGATTTATCGTAGAACCGCCAAATCCTCCTCCTGTCATTCTTGAGGTAAAAGCATAAAATTCATGAGCCTTTTCAAAAAGAAAGTCTAATTCTTCACAGGTAACTTCATAAAGATATCTTAAACTATTATGAGATTCCACCATATACTTATCTAATTCTTCCCATTTATTCCCCTTTAATGCATTTACGAAATTAATAACTCTCATATTTTCTTTATAAACATGTTCTACCCTTCTTTTTAAAGGATCTGGAAGAATTTTTTGAGATAAATTAAACCCTTCCTCGTCTAAATCCCTTAATGAACTTACGGGAAGATAATTTTTTAAAATTTCTAAGGCTTTTTCTCCTTCCTCTCTCCTTTTGGAGTATCCCTCTCCTGCAATGGAATGTTTTACCTTTGTATCTACAATTACTAATTCCAAACCTTTGCTCTTTATATCAAAGGGAATGTATTCATATTCTAAACTTCTTGTATCTATTAAAAGAGCATAATCTTTTTTCCCAAAAGCTGAGATAAATTGATCCATAATACCACATCTTGCTCCTACAAATTCATTTTCAGCCCTTTGAGATAACTTAACAATATCTATTAAGCTTAGGGGAAGCTGAAAATATTCCTTTAATCCATAGGAAACAGAAACTTCATATGCTGCAGAACTTGATAATCCTGCACCTATGGGAATTTCACTATATATATACCCATCAAAACCCGGAATATCTCCAACCTTTTCCTTTATTTCCTTCAAAACTCCCTGTAAATAATTAGCCCATGAACAGTCATTGTTATATTCAATTTTATCTATACTAAATTCAAAAGATTGAGAAAAATTTTCAGAATATATTCTAACTTTTTTATTTTTATTTTCTTTTAAATAAAAATAAAAATACTTGTTTATTGCACAAGGAAGAACATATCCTAGATGGTAATCTGTATGCTCTCCAATAAGATTTACTCTTCCTGGTGCTCTAAAACCTCTTACTTTTTCAGTATTTCCAAAAAATTCCTTTAATTTCTCCTTCATTATTTATAACCTCCCTATGGAATCTCTCAAAAGTTTAGCAGAATCCTCAGGAGCTAAAGGATTGATAAAGGTACCTGCTCCTGATTCCACACTCGCAAGATACTTAATTTTATCTTTATCTCTATGAAGGGAATAAAATTCAATATGAAAATGATAAAAGGGATAATTTCCTTTTGAAGGTTTTTGATGGAGAACCATCATATATGAGAAATTAAAACCATATACATTATCATAAGCTTTAGCAATTTTCTGTATTATCTCAGCTAAATACATTTTTTCTCCATAGGTCATTTCAGAGAGAGAACCTAAATGTCTATTAGAATAAATATGTAATTCAAAGGGATATCTACCAAAAAAAGGCATAAAGGCTGTAAAATATTTATTTTCATAAACCAATCTATCCTTTTCATTTTTCTCCTTATCTAATATAGAGCAAAAAAGACATTTATTATTTTTGTCATAATATTCCTTTGAGGAAGTTAACTCTCTTTCGATTATTGGGGGAATAAAGGGGAAAGCATAGATTTGTCCATGGGGATGATGTAAACTCACCCCAATTATTTCCCCTCTATTTTCAAAAATAAACACATATTTTATAAATTCTAAAAAATTTAAATCCTTAAATCTATCCTCCCAAACTAATACTAGCTTTTCAATTTGTTCTAAGGGCATTCTAGATACCGAAGAATCATGATCCATGGTATATAAAACTACCTCACAGACTCCCTGTCCCCCTTTTAGTTTGTAAATTTCATCTTCAAAGGGAATCACATCATATGTTTCTTTCGTTAAAGATGGAAATCTATTTTCAAAGACTAAGAGATCATAAGGCTTTGGAACTTCAATTCCCCCATAACATAAAGGACACTCCTTCCTTGGTGGAAGCACAGGTCTTTCTTGAACCTTTCCAGCTACAATAATCCACTCTTTTAAAAATGGATGCCATCTTAAATCACTACTCATCCTTTACCTCTCCTTCTAGTTCAAAGTCGTAATAATACATTAGTCTTCCATCTTCTTTTTTTTCTATTCTTTTTATCATTTTCCATTTTCTCATAGAAAATTCCTCCCTATTAACTATACTTCTTTAATAATTTTATAACTTCTTTTTCAGTCCAATCCATTAAATTAAACAAGTCTTCTTCACATTCTATTTCAGTTTTTCCTTTCCAATTTTCCATTATTTTAATTATTAATGGAACTATCTGGGAAAACTTTATCCTTTTCTTTAAAAAGTAAGAAACAAGAATTTCATCAGAGATAGCAAGAATAGCTGGGTAAATATCTCCTCTCTTAACTACTTCGTATAAATAGTTAATGATGGGAAAAGCCCTATCATCTACTGGATAAAATTCCAATTTTATTTTACTCAAATCAAGTTGTTCCCATTTAAAATTTATTCTTTTAGGATAGAAAAGTGCATATTGGATGGCAAATTTCATATTTGTGGGAGAAAGATAAGCCATAAAAGAACCATCAACAAACTCAACAATTCCATGGATAATACTTTGGGGATGAATAAGAACATCAATTTTTTCATAAGGTAAATCAAAAAGATAATGAGCTTCTATAATCTCTAAAGCCTTATTTACAAGATTCGCAGAATCAATAGTAGTCTTCTTTCCCATTTTCCATCGAGGATGATTTAAGACTTCCTCTAATTTTACCTCTTCTATATATTTTTCCTCTTTTCCGAAAAAGGGACCTCCTGATGCAGTTAATATTATTTTTTCAACTTCTTTTTCTCTGTTTAAAAGAAGTTGAAAGATAGCACTATGTTCACTATCTATAGGAATTATTTCGGAATTTGAGTCTTTAAGCCAGCTCTTTAAAAATTTTCCACCCATGACAATCACTTCCTTTGTTGCTAAGGCAATTTTTTTGTTTTTTAATATTGCTTTTTTTGTAGGATAAATTGCCTCAATTCCAGAAATTGCTATTATAACTAAATCTGATTCCTCTAAACCTGCTAAAATTTCTATCCCTTTTCTTCCAAAAAAAATCTGAGGATTATAGGTAAAAGAAAGAGTTTCTATCTGAGGATTATAAATAGCTAAATAAGGAGGTTTAAATTCTTCCGCTAAATTTTTTAATACTGAGATATTTTCTTTAACTGCTAATCCTGTTATTTCAAATTTATCTCTGTGTTCTCTTATTATTTCAAGGGTCTGTAGTCCTATAGAACCTGAAGCTCCAAGAATTACCACTTTCTTCATAATCTTAATAGGGAAAGAAAATAGTAAACTGTTGGTATAGCAAAAAGAAGACTATCAAATCTATCTAAAACTCCTCCATGTCCAGGAAGAAGTGAGGAAGTATCCTTTACTCCAATTTCTCTCTTTAACATTGACTCTACCAAGTCTCCTAATTGTCCCATAATACTCACTACAATTCCAAGAATTATAGTAGATAAGGGCCTCCAAGAATAAATATAGGAAAATATTAAAGAAGTTAAACCAGAAAAGATAATACTGACTATTGTTCCCTCAATAGTTTTCTTAGGACTAATAGAAGGAGCCAAGGGATGTTTTCCAAAAGTTTTTCCTATAAAAAATGCAGACGTATCAGAAATCCAAACTAAAATAAATGTGAAACAACAAATTTTTTCTCCATTGGGTAAATTTCTTAGCATTAAAAGATATCCTAAGAGGAAGGGAATATAAAAAAATCCTAAGAAGGTCAAAGAAAGATCGGCAATAGATTTTCTTCTTCGAAAAAGCTTATATATAAATAAAACTAAGATTAGGAAAGGTAAGAAAATTATTAAAGCTCTTTTCGAACCAAAATAAATGAAAGTTAAATAGAGGAGTCCTAAAATTATTCCTTCTAACTTTAAAGGTCTAAATTTGTATCTTTCTAAAAGGGTATAGAATTCTAATAAACCAAAACCCCCTAAAATCATTACAAGGATAAACAATATTTGCCCCCCCATATGTATAGTCCAAAGAACAAGAGGAATACCCCAAAGTCCCGTAATTATCCTCTCTAACACCTATAATCCTCCAAAACGTCTTTTTCTTTGCGCATATTCTAAGCATGCTTGCTTTAAATCTTCCTCATTAAAATCGGGCCAATATTTATTTGTAAACCAAAGCTCAGTATATGCCAATTGCCAAAGAAGAAAATTGCTTATCCTATATTCTCCACTGGTTCTTATAAGAAGATCAGGATCAGGAAGATCATAGGTAGAGAGATATTTATAAAAATTTTCTATACTAATTTCCTCTAAGGAAATTTTTTTCTCAATTACATCAGAAGCAATTTTTTTACATGCAGAAACAATATCCCATCTTCCTCCATAGTTTAATGCAACAGTAACTATCCCTTTACTTCCATATTGTGTTTCATTAACAACCCTTCCAATTCTTTCTTGAAGATAGGAAGGAATATCAGAAATATTCCCTATAACCTTCAGTTTAATTCCATTCTCAATTAATTTATCTTTGAATTTATCAATACTTTCATCTAAGATTCTCATCAATCCTTCTACTTCGTCCCTTGGTCTTTTCCAATTCTCTGTTGAAAAGGCAAAAAAGGTTAAATAAGGAATACCCCATCTAAATCCCACTTCTGAGATTCTTTCCACAACTAAAGCTCCTTCCCTATGTCCCACAATTCTGGGAAGCATTCTTTGCTGAGCCCATCTTCCATTTCCATCCATTATGAAGGCAACATGCTTTGGAAGTTTATCTTTGGAAATTTCAATCTCCATTATTTTCTCTCTTGATAATTTTCATAGGATAAAATAAAAAACCATTTTCCATCTTCATATCTTTCCATTATAACCCGCAAATCTCCAAAGGCTTCCTGTGATAAAAAGGGGTAATCTAACTCATATCTTATTTTTTCTTTTGATATAATTTTAAGAACATCTCCTATTTTCCATCCAAGAAAGTCTTCCATATTAAATTTCCATAATCTCTTTTTCTTTTATGGATAATAATTTGTCTATTTCATTGATATATTTATCAGTTAACTTCTGTAATTCATCCTGTAATCTATGAAATTCATCTTCTGAAATTTTACCTTCTTGTTTTTCTTTTTTAAAAGTTTCTAAATAATCTCTTCTAATATTTCTTATTGCCACCCTTCCATTTTCGGCCTCTTTGTGAACAATCTTTACCAGCTCTTTTCTTCTTTCTTCAGATAATGGTGGAAAATTAACCCGAATTACCTGTCCATCATTTTGGGGATTTAATCCAAGATTTGATTTTAAAATTGATCTCTCAATTTCATGAAGAATATTCTTATCCCATGGCTGAATTACTATAGTTCTACTATCACTTATTTTCAATGAGGCAACTTGATTTAAAGGCATCATATTGCTATAATAATTAACTTTTATATCATCAAAAAGGCTAATAGATGGCTTTCCTGTTCTAATACCCTGAAATTCCTTCTTTACAGCTTCTATAGTCTTTTTCATTCTCTCTTCAATTTCTTTAAAGCTTTCTTTACCCATATTTATCCCCCCTATTTATTATTTAAGGTCCTATATATGTTCCTATTTTTTCTCCCATGATAATCCCTTTCAAATTCCCCTTTTCAGACATAGAAAAAACTATTATAGGAATCTTGTTTTCCATTGATAAGGAAACAGCAGTAGCATCTAAGGCATTTAATCTTAATTTAAGAAAGTCAAGGGCATTAATGGTGTCAAATTTCTTAGCATTAGGATTTAAAAAGGGATCTTCAGTGTATACACCATCAACTTTTGTTTCCTTTAAAATTACTTCTGCTTTTATCTCGGATGCTCTTAAAACTGCTGCTGTATCGGTTGTAAAAAATGGATTTCCAGTTCCTGCAGCGAAAATTACTATTCTTCCTTTTTCTAAATGTCTTATTGCCCTTCTACGAATAAAAGGTTCTGCAATTTGTCTCATCTCTATTGCAGTTTGGACTCTAGTATTTATCCCTAATCTTTCCAAAGCATCCTGAAGAGCTAGAGCATTTATAACTGTAGCCAGCATTCCCATATAATCTGCAGTAGCCCTATCTATACCCAAGCTTTTGCTTTCTCTTCCCCTAAAAAAATTTCCGCCTCCCACTACAATTCCTACTTCTACACCTAAATCATGAACCTCTTTTATATCTTGAGCAATTTGATAGACACTTGTAGGATCTAATCCAAATCCCTGAGAGCCACTAAAAATCTCCCCTGAAATCTTTAATAAAATCCTTTTAAATTTTGGTAATGTCATAGACTATTCTTCCTCTCCTACCACATATCTCGTAAACCTTCTTATTACGATATTTTCACCAAATTTTGATATAGCCTCCATTAGAAGATCTTTAACTTTAATCTCTGGATTCTTTACAAAGGGTTGTTCCAATAAACAAACCTCTTCAAAAAACTTTTCAAGTCTTCCATTAACTATTTTTTCTATAACATGGAGAGGTTTATTTCCTTCCTTTTCCAATTGAGATAAGTATATATTTTTTTCTCTTTCTAAAACTTCTTGAGCTAAATCCTCTCTACTTATATATAAAGGATTCATACCTGCAATTTGAAGACACAAATCCTTTGCTAAATTTTTAAATTCATCGGTTCTTGCAACAAAATCTGTCTCACAATTAAGTTCTAATAAAACCCCTAATTTTGAACCTGTATGTACATAAGACTCTATAATTCCCTCTTTTGCAACCCTTGTAGTTTTTTTTGCTGCTTTTACTATTCCTTTTTCCCTTAAGATCAAAATTGCCTTTTCTATATCTCCATTAGCTTCTTGCAAAGCACGCTTAGCATCCATTACTCCTGCACCAGTTTTTTCTCTCAATTCTTTAATCATCTCCAAAGAGACTTCCATTTTAAATACCTCCTTATTCAACTTCCATTTCTTTTTCTTGAAGCTCTACTTCTTTTTCTCGTAGGTCTCTTCCTTCGATAATCGCATCTGCCATTTTTGAAACTATTAATTTTACTGCTCTAATAGCATCATCATTTCCCGGAATTGGATAATCAATTGACTCAGGATCACAATTAGTATCTACTATGGCAACAATTGGTATATTCAGTCTTTTTGCCTCCCTTACTGCAATTTCCTCTCTCTTTGGATCTACAATAAATACTACATCAGGAAGAGTGTCTATTCTCCTTAAACCGTCAAAAAGCTTAACCAATTTTTCTAATTCCCTTTCATATTTTAAAGCTTCTTTTTTTGGTAGTTTTTCTAATTTCCCATTATTTTTCATCTCTTCCAATCGAATCATATACTCAATTCGAGGTTTTATTGTAGAAAAATTAGTCAACATACCACCAAGCCATCTCTGAGTTACATAAAAAGCCCCACATCTTTTTGCTTCTTCCTCGACACTTTGTTGGGCTTGTTTTTTAGTTCCCACAAATAAAAAGGTTTTACCTTCTTTCGCTTGGTCTTTTAGAAATTCATATGCCTCTTCTAATTTTACTAAAGTTTTTTGAAGATCAATAATATGAATACCGTTTCTTTCGGAAAAGATATACTCTTTCATCTTAGGACACCATCTTTTTGTCTGGTGTCCAAAATGCACACCTGCTTCCAATAATTGTTTCATTAGTATATGGGCCATCTGCACCTCCATTAATATTTGGTTTTTTCCACCCCGCTCTTCTTCTCCTCTTAGAACTTTCCTTCAGACAAGAAAGCACCCCTAAGAGAATCTGAGAGGGTGTGTTTTAATTCGAAAAGAAGTATATCATGAAGACTATTTAATTACAAGTACTTTTATGATATACTTTATTTCAAAAGGCTTAAAAGATTTAAAAAATTGAAAATAGAAAAAAATTCTCTTTTTTTAGTACTAATTTGGGAAAAGGATAGAGAAAGTAATATAAAAGAAAACATCCCTATTCTTGCTATTGGGAATGCACGGGAAATTCTTCTCCTTTGCAAAAATCTTCTTACTCCTAAAATAAGTCTTTTAGAATTTTTTAAATATTACAAAAAACTTGCAGAAACCTTCGATTATAATACTGATTTTATGGAGGTTTTAGACTTTTTAAAACTACTTGAAAAAATGAAGATAATTGAGATGTATGAAATTCCTCGAGAAATTTTTATGTAATAAAATTTGCTATTTTATAATTTTTTAGGTATACTATATCTGTAAAAATTAGTAGAAGAATATTATATCATAAAGAAAATAGATTAAAAGTGGGAAATCCCACTTTTTCTTTTTAGTTATGAAGGAACAAATTAGGTTGGAAATTATTAAAAAGGTAAAAGAAATTACCGAACCTATTCTTGAAAAGGAAGGGATAGAGGTTGTGGATATTGAATATCAACGTGAAAGGCAAGGATGGGTTCTAAGATTTTATATCCATAAGCCTGGAGGAGTTTCTGTGGAAGATTGTGCTTTTATTAGTGAAAAAATAGGAAGAGAATTGGATTTCCATGATCCAATACCCCATTCTTATACCTTAGAGGTATCTTCTCCAGGTTTAGATAGACCTTTAACTAAGATTAATGACTTTAAGAGAAATATTGGAGAAAAGGCAATAATATTTCTTAAAGAAGACTATAAAGGAGAAAAAAAATTCCAAGGTAGGATTTTAGGAGTAGAAAAAAATGATGTTATTTTAGAAATTCAAGGAGAAATTATAAATATTAACATTGAAAAAATTCATCATGCCAAGTTGATTGTAGAATTTTAGGGAGGGAAAAAGATGAAATTAGGTGAGGATTTCTGGGTAGTCTTAGAACAGATAATAAAAGAAAAGAAAATAAATAAGGAGACAATAATAGAAGCTCTAAGAAGAGCTCTTCTTTCTGCCTTTAAAAAAGCATATGGAACAAGCAAAGGTGCAAGGGTAGAAATAGATCTTGCTAATCAAGAAATAAAAATTTTTGTAACAAAAAGAGTGGTTGAAAGTGTTAAAGATCCCATTGCTGAGATTTCCTTAGAGGAAAGTAAACTTCTAAATAAAGAGTCTCAACAGGGAGATGAAGTGGAAATTGAAGTAGAACCTCAGGATTTTGGCAGGATTGCTGTTCAAGTAGCAAAACAAGTAATAATCCAGAGTTTGAAAGAGGCAGAAAGAAAAGTTCTTTATGAAAAGTATAAGGCAAAAGAAGGAGAAATAATAAGTGGTTCTGTCTTAAGGGTAGAAAGGGGAACTGTATATATAAGGCTCCCAGATATCGAAGCTAGTTTACCTTATAAAGAACAAATTCCCAGCGAAAACTATTGGATAGGAAGAAGGGTAAGAGCTTATCTATTAGAGGTTCAAAAAACAACAAAGGAACCCCTTATTATTCTCTCCAGAAGTCATCCAGGATTTTTGAAGAGGCTTTTGGAATTGGAAGTTCCTGAAATAAAGGAGGGAATTATAGAAATTATTAATGTTGTAAGAGATCCAGGGGTTAGAGCAAAGGTTGCTGTTTATTCTAATTATCCAGAAATTGATCCAATAGGTGCATGTGTTGGGTATAAAGGGGTAAGAATACAAAATATAATTAATGAATTGAATGGTGAAAAGATAGATTTAATTCATTGGAGTAAAGATCCAGTAGAGTTCATAATGAGAAGTCTCAGTCCAGCAAAACCGATAAAAGTTGAGTTAAAAGAAGATGAAAGGAGAGCATTGGTAATTGTCCCTCCAGATCAGCTTTCCCTTGCTATAGGAAAAGATGGACAGAATGTAAGACTTGCTGTTCGCCTTACATCTTGGAAGATAGATGTAAGAACAGAATCCTCAGAAAAAATAGAAAATAAAGCTATCATTAAAGAATGAGGAGTAGAGGACATATTCCTATTAGAAGTTGTATTGGATGTGGAGAAAAAAAACCTAAAAGAGAAATGATTAGGATTGTTTGCCAAGACGAGAATATTTTTATTGATCCAAAGGGAAAAGCTTCTGGAAGAGGGGCCTATATATGTGTAAGCCTAGATTGTTTAGAAAAAGCCATAAAGAAAAAGGCTTTTTCTCATGCATTAAGATATCACATACCCTCAGAGGTTCTTGAAGATTTAAAAAGGAATTTATGCCAAGAAATATTAAAACGGGGGGAGAAAGATGAAAAAAAGAATTTATGAATTAAGTAGAGAGTTAGGAATAGAAAGTAAAGAACTATTAAAGCTACTTTCAGATTTAGGATTAAATCTGAAATCTGCTTTAAATATAATTGATGAGGAAACAGAAGAGATAATAAAGGATTTATTGAAGAAAGAAGAATCCCATAAATCTCCCCCTAAAATAGAAATAAAAGAGGAGAAAAAAGAAGAGGTAAAACAAGAAAAATTTGAGAAAAAGGAGAAACTTATAACAATTTCCGGAGCAATTACTGTAAGGGAATTTGCTGAACTTTTAGATATTTCTCCCACTAATTTGATATTGAAGCTTATGGAAATGAAAATTATGGCAAATATTAATCAAATTTTAGAACCTGACATTATTAAAAAAGTAGGAGAAAAGTTGGGATATAAAATAGAAGAAATAAAAACTAAAGGAATTTCAAAAAAAAGAGAATTAACTCCTGAAGAATTAGAAAGATTAAAACCTCGTCCTCCTGTTGTTGTAGTAATGGGACATGTGGATCACGGGAAAACAACCCTTTTAGATGCAATAAGACAAACTAATGTTGCTGATAGGGAGTTTGGAGGAATTACTCAACATATAGGAGCATCAGTAGTTGAATATCAATTTAAAAAAATAGTCTTCTTAGATACACCAGGACATGAAGCTTTTACAGCATTAAGAGCACGAGGGGCTCAAGTTACTGATATTGCTATCTTAGTTGTTGCTGCTGACGATGGCGTTATGCCTCAAACTATTGAAGCCATTAACCATGCAAAGGCAGGTAATATTCCCATAATTGTTGCAATAAATAAAATTGATAAGCCTGAGGCCAATCCTGAGAGGGTTAAACAGCAATTGTCAGGGTTTGGTCTAATTCCAGAAGAATGGGGCGGAGAGACCATAATGGTTCCTGTCTCTGCTAAAAGAAAACAAGGAATTGAAAATCTTTTAGAAATGATATTATTAGTTGCAGAAATACAGGAATTAAGAGCAGATTCCAATACAACTCCAAAGGGAGTTATTATTGAAACAAGAATTGACAAAGGAAAAGGTCCAGTTGGGACTGTTATTGTTCAGGAAGGTACCTTAAAGATCGGACAGTATTTTGTGGCAGGTGAAGTGAAAGGGAAAATAAGAACAATGTTTGATGATAAGAATTGCCCCCTCAAGGAAGCCTCTCCATCTCAACCTGTAGAGGTTTCAGGATTTGAAGGACTTCCTCAGGCAGGGGATATATTACAAGTAGTCAGAGATGAGAAGGAAGCAGAAGAAATTTTAGAAGAAAGAAGAAAGAAAAAAGAAACTTCTAATTTTGAGATTATTGGTTTGGGAGAAAAAATTCTTCCTTTAATAATAAAAGCAGATACTCAAGGTTCCTTAGAAGCCATTTTGCAATCTATAGGAAAAATAGATAGTGAAGAAATCACCATCAAAGTAATTCATTCGGGAATTGGAAGTATAACAGAAAGTGATGTAATGCTTGCCTCTGCCTCAAAAGCATTAATTATTGGGTTCAATGTGAGACCAGATAACAAAGCTAATGAAGCTTTAGCTCGAGAAAAAATTCAAGTAAAAACTTACAGAATAATATATGAAGTTATTGATGATTTAGAAAATATTATAAAAGGATTTAAGAAACCAGAAATAAAAGAGGTTATTATTGGATTGGCGGAGGTAAAGGCTATATTTAATATACCAAGGGCTGGTACTGTAGCAGGGGTATACGTAAGAGAAGGAAAGATACAAAGAAATGCAAAGGTAAGACTTCTAAGAGACGGAAGAATTATCTATGATGGAAGAATATCGTCTTTAAAAAGATTCAAAGAAGATGTTACTGAGGTCTTAACAAATTTTGAATGTGGTGTAGGGTTAGAAAATTTTGGAGATATAAAACCAGGAGATCAATTAGAGGTTTACATTTTACAAACTCAATAAAATTATGATCATAGGAGTCTGTAAAATAGTTTTATCAATTCCTGAAAGTTTTTCATTAAAGGATAAGAGAAGGATAAAAAGAAGTATAGTAGAGAAGGTAAGAAATAAGTTTAACGTATCTATTTCAGAGATCGAAGCTCAAGACAGCTTAAATGAATTAGTCCTTGGAATAAGCTATGTTTCTACAGATCCTAATCAAATATATAGAGTATTTTCTGACGTAATAAAATTAGTGGAAAAGGAAAAAGACAGTTTTATAGTAGACTACGAGATAAATATTTTATAAAATAGTAAAGGAGATGAAAATTTTGAGACAAAGACAAGAAAGGTTAAGGGAACTATTAAAAATTGAAATTAGTGAAATTCTCCTAAAAAGAGTTAAAGATCCAAGGATATCTTCCTTAGTATCCATTACAGAAATTAAATTAAGCAAAGATTTAAGATATGCTCATGTATTTGTAAGTATATTTGGTGATGAAAAAACAAAAAGAGAAACATTAACAGGTTTAGAGAGTGCTAAGGGTTTTATAAAAAGCGAAATAGGGAAAGATTTGAGAATAAGATTTATACCAGAGATTATTTTTGAGCTTGATGATTCTTTGGAAAGAGGAGATAGAATCTTAAAAATCATAAAAAATCTAGAATTAAATGAAAAAGACTAAAACTTTAAAAAGTATTTGGGAAATTATTAATAAAAAAGATAATTTTCTACTTATAACCCATAAAAATCCTGACGGAGATGCAATAGGATCTATTTTAGGTTTTTATTACTACTTGAAAGAAAAAGGAAAGAATGTATATTTATACCTTCCTGATGGTATTCCTTTTATCTACCAATTCTTAGTTTTTGAGGAACTTCAAGTATTTAGTGGATCTCAAAATATAAATTTTAATGTGGCTATTTTTCTTGATTGTGGGGATGTAGAAAGAATAGGAGAGAAAAATAGCTTCCTAAAAAATATCCCTTTAATAATTAATATTGATCATCATCCAACAAATACTTTTTTTGGTAATTTAAATCTTGTAAATCCAAAGGCTTCCTCAACTACAGAAATATTAGCTAACTTTTTTTTTAGATATAAGGAAAATATAACCCAAAAAGTTTCCCAATGTCTCCTTACGGGTTTAATAACGGATACTGGCAGTTTTAAATTTAGTAATACCAATACAAATTCCCTTAGAACTGCAATAAAGCTTACTGAAAAAGGTGGAGATATTTCGTATATTTCTCAACAAGTATATGATAGAAAAATTCTTTCTTCTTTATATCTTTTAGGAAAAGCTCTTCTCAGACTAAAATTAAAGGATAAAGTTGCCTTCAGCTTTATAACTATAGAAGACATGGAAGAAACAAATTCTAAACTTGAAGATACAGAGGGAATTATAGATACATTAAGAACCCTAAAAGATGCTAAAGTAGTTATATTTTTATATCCCATATCTTCATTTAAAACTAAAATAAGTTTAAGATCAAAATCTCCATATATTGATGTGGGATTATTTGCAAGGAAATTTGGTGGTGGAGGACATAAAGAAGCAGCAGGATTTGAGAAGGAAGGAGAACCTCAAAATTTAGTTTTGAATGTTGTTGAAGATTTATTGGGATTTATAGTGGAATATGAATCACTTCTTATTGATAAATAAACCGCCAGGTATTACATCTTTTTCGGTAGTTAAAAAAGTAAGGGAAATAACAGGAATTGATAAAGTGGGACATATGGGAACCTTAGATCCTCGGGCATGTGGTCTATTAATTGTAGGATTAGATAAAGCAGTGAGATTAGAAGAATATATATTAAACTTGAAAAAAACATATATAGCAGAAATAATCTTTGGACTAAGTAGTGAAACTTATGATAGAGAAGCCCAAAATTTCATATATAATCCTAAGTATATAAATAAAGAAGATTTAGAAAAAGTTATTAATTCTCTTGTTGGAGAAAGAGAACAAACTCCTCCATATTTCTCTGCTTTACATATTAAAGGAAAAAGAGCCTATGAGTTGGCAAGAAAGGGAGAAAAAATAACTCTTCCTAAAAGAAAAATAACAATATATAATGCCAATTTAAAATATTTTGAAAAAAGTATATTTCCAAGAGCAATTATAGAATTTACTGTTTCTTCAGGAACATATATAAGAAGTCTAATTAAAGATATAGGAGAAATTCTTAATATTCCTACAATAACTTCCTTTCTATTAAGAACACAAATTGGAAAGTTTCATGTAAATGATGCTCTCTTGTTTAAAGATTTAGAAAAAAAGTGGAAAAGAAAGCTTATTTCGGCATTAGATGTATTAGATTTCCCTTTGTTTATGATTTCTAAAGAAAACACAAAAAGAATAAAAAATGGAAATCCTATAAAAATTAAAGAAATCAATAATTTTTATCCATGTTCTAATCCCATTATTCTAGTTGATGAAAATAAAGAACTCTTGGCAATCGCGTATCATAATGGTGATATTATTAAGCCAAAAAAGGTATTTAGTTAAAAATGTTAGAAAATTATATTTCGAAAATAAAACTTAATAATTTAGAAGAAAAAAAAGAGTATGCAATTACTATTGGAGTATTTGATGGAGTCCATAAAGGACATCAACTGCTATTAAAGGAATTGAGAAATATTGCCTTCGAAAATAATTTAAATTCCATCGTTTTTTCCTTTGATGACAACTTTTCTAAAAATACTAAGAAACTATCAGAGTTTCTTCTTACTAATAAAGAAAAAGAAGAATTTTTAAGTCTTCTTGGTATAGATTATTTATTTTTAATAAAATTTTCTCCAGAGGTAAGTCGTCTAAGTCCCGAAGAATTTATAATGGAAGTTTTAAATATTATTCCTTTTAAATATATCTTAATAGGAGAGAATTTTAGATTTGGATATCAAAGAAGTGGAGATGTAAATACTTTAAAGAATCTAGGCTCTCTTTACAATTTTGATGTAATATTTTTTCCCCTACTTTTAGAGAACAATGAAATACTATCAAGCACTTTAATAAGGAAATTCCTAAAAGAGGGAAAGTTAGAAAAGGTCAAGGAACAGCTTGGATACAACTATTTTCTTAAAGGAAAGATTATTGAAGGAGAAAAAATAGGTAGAAAAATTGGATTTCCTACTGCAAATATCAAAATTTATGGAAAGAAACTCCTACCCTCTAATGGAATATATAAGGGTAAAATAATTATTGAAGATAAATTCTACACTTCTGCAATATATATAGGAACCAAACCCACTTTTAATTATAAACATAAGACTTTAGAAGTCCACATTTTGGACCATAATGAAGAGTTAGTTGGAAAAGAAGTAGAGATAATATTTGAAGAATTTATAAGGGAAGAAAAAAAATTTCCCAACATAGAGGCATTAAGATTACAAATCTCAAAGGATATAGAATACATAAAAGGGAAAAAAGAGGAGAATCTTTATATCATAACAATTGATGGCCCTGCAGGTTCAGGAAAAACTACTATTGCAAGGCTTCTAGCAAAATCTTTGAATTTTAATTATTTAGATAGTGGTGCCCTCTACAGATCAGTAGGATGGCTTGCAAGAGAGAAAAACCTAACTTCTGAGGATGAGATTCTTGAAATAATAAAGGAAAAACCCTTTAGGTGGACCTGGGATGGAGAAAATTGTAAAATATTTTATAATGAAAAAGATCTCTCAAATGTTATAAGAACCGATGAGATAGGTAATGAAGCATCAAAGGTTGGGAGTATTCCTAAGATTAGAGAAATTTTAACCCTATGGCAAAGAGAATACTTAAAAAAAATAAAAAAAGGATTAGTAATAGAAGGAAGAGATAGTGGAACGGTGGTTTTTCCTTCGGCTACTTTAAAACTTTATATTACTGCAAATCTAAAAACAAGAGCTGAAAGAAGAGCAAAAGAATTAGGAGAAAATCTTGAAAAGATAATAAAATCAATTAAAGAAAGAGATCAAAGAGATAGTGAAAGAATTTATTCTCCCTTAAAAATTCCAAAGGATGCCTTTTTAATTGATACTTCAAATTTATCTCCAAAAGAAGCTCTTTTAAAAATAATCTCATTATTTCTTAAAGCAAAATGATAATTTTTTACTATAAAGAAATAAATTCAACAATGGATATTGCCCATAGCTTAGCAGAAAGAAAAGTACCAGAAGGAAGTATTGTCTTAGCAGATATACAAAGAGAAGGAAGGGGAAGAAAAGGGAGAAAATGGTTTTCTCCAGAGGGTGGACTATGGTTTACTTTAATATTATATCCTAAATTTAAAAAAGAGGATCTAAATTTTTTACCGATCCTTATAGGTGTCAGTGTTATTCAAGGTTTAGAGCCATTTTTATCAGTTTCCATAAATCTTAAATGGCCCAATGACTTAGAATTAGATGGAAAAAAGATTGGTGGAATCCTTATGGAGAGTAGATGGGACAATTATATCTTAAGATATGTAAATATAGGAATTGGTATAAATCTCATAATTCCCCCAAAAATTTTTGAAAATAAGGATTTTAATGCTACGTCTCTTTTACCCTATCTTAAAGAAAAGAATAAGTTTATTATTTTAGAAGCTCTGTATAAGAAAATTATAGAAAATTATAAAAACTTTCCAGACAATAAAGAAATCATCTATAATTATTATCTCCAAAAGTTTCCATATATTGGAAGAGAAGTATTTTTATCTTCGGAATCTTTACAAAAAACAGTAAAAATTGTAAATATTTTAAGAGATGGATCTTTATTAGTAGAAGAAAATGGAAAAATTAAAAACTATAGTTGGGGTGTTATAAGTGTTAGATCTTAACAAAATAAAAGGTTTTCTTATTGATCTTGATGGATGTATTTATAGAGGAAATAACCTTTTACCTTCAGCAAAGGAATTTATAGATTTTCTTCACGAAAATTCAATTAAAATCTTATTTGTCACAAATAATTCTACTAAACTGCCTCTAAATTATTCCCAAAAATTAAAGAATATGGGTATTAATGTATATGAAGATGAGTTTTTAACCTCAGGAATAGCTACTAGTATATATTTAAAAAGATGGAAAGATAAAGGAAAAGCCTATGTTATAGGAGAAGAAGCATTAAAGGAAGCTATAATAAAAGTTAATTGGGAAATATCCGATGAAAATGTAGATGCAGTAATTGTAGGATTAGATAAAAATTTTACCTTCGATAAACTTAAAAAAGCAAGTTTTTTAATAAGGAATGGTGCAAAATTTATTGCTACAAATCCTGATAAGACTTTCCCCCAGGAAAATACCATTGAGCCTGGTGCTGGTTCCTTAGTTTCTGCAATAAGTTCTGCATCCCAGAAGAGGCCAATTGTTATAGGAAAACCCTCACCTTATATAGGAAAAATTGCTTTGTCAAGATTAGGACTTAGTAATAACGAAATAGTTATTTTAGGCGATCGCATAGATACTGATATACTATTTGCTAAAAGAATGAAGTCCTTATCCTTTTTAGTTCTAACAGGTATATCCTCAGAGGATGATCTAAGAAAAAGTAAAATAAAACCTGATTATGTTTTTAAAAATCTTTCAGAAGTTATAGAATTTTTAAAGAAGAAGTTTAAGTAGGTAAATAACAGAAATTATTAAAAAAATGTCAATAAAAATGTTAATTATAGAGGTAAAGAATGAAATTTTAATAAAGTATCTATCTATTATAATTTTTATTAAAAATATTAAACAGAAGAAAAAATAAATATATTTTATTTCAAACCATAATAAGAAAAAAATTAAGCTCTTAAAAATTCCCCCTATATACTTTTCAAGAGGAGATATTCCATTTGTTACGAAATCCTTCCTTAAGTTTAATCCTTTTCCTATATAAAAAGCTAAGATTGTCCCTGCAAAAACAGATATTATATATCCTATAGATAGCAAAATATAGTAATCACTGTTATAGAATCTTGCCCAAAAAGGTCCCAAATTAGGTTCTTCCCAAAATATAGGATATTTACTATATGGAAAAAGAAATACAAAAATAAGAGAGAGAAAATGTATTAGTTGATCCAAAAGAAAATACCATACATTATCCTGTTCTCGAGATACGTTGGACACCTTAACTCTGGCCCAATCAATATATATGTGAAAGATCCATACGAAAAGAATATAAAAAATTGAAGATACATATTTTAAGTAGGGAAGGGATAAAAATAAAGCAAAAATTAAAAAAATAGAGGCATGAAGAACAACTCCTAATAAAGACTTTTTCTTTAACTTAAAAACTAAATTTGTTTGCAAAGGAAAATCTGCTAATAAATGTGCCAACCACAATCTTAGGAGCCAGAACATAATATTCCCTTCTTCCAAAGGGATAGTAAGGCAGAAACTACTGTAGGATCAAATTGTTTTCCCTTCTGATTTTCAATTTCTTTTATAGCAAACTCCATACTTAATCCCTTTCTATAGGGTCGATCAGAGGTCATTGCATCCAATGCATCTGCCACAGCTATTATTCTTCCCAATATAGATATCTTTTCTCCATATAATTTATTGGGATACCCGACACCATCAAATTTTTCATGATGTTCCTCAACTCCAGGAATAATATCTCCTAAGGAGGAAAGAGGCTCTAAGATCTTCCTTCCTACTAAGGGATGTTTTTCAATTTCTTTCTTTTCCTCTTCAGTTAACTTCTCTTTTTTTCTTAATATAGATTCATCTATTCCAATTTTTCCTATATCATGAAGAAGTGCAGACAACCTAACCTTTTCAATAAATTTCCCATCATATCCCATTTCCTTTGCAATCATCTCTGAATATTGGGCAACTCTTCTTGAATGTCCATGGGTATAAGGATCCTTAGCGTCAATAGCAGATGCTAGGGACTTCACTGTATCAAAGAATAAGTCTTTTAAATCTTGATATAATTGGGCATTTTCAATAGCTATAGCAGCCTCATTTGCTATAGCCTGTAATAAATTTAAATCATTCTCATCAAAATAATCATTTCCAGTTTTATTAATAACCTCGATAACACCAATAGTCTTTTCCTTAGTTTTTAATGGAACGCATAATATAGATTTTGTCTTAAAAGAAGTAACAGAATCATATTTCTTGGCAAATCTTAAATCCTTTTCTACATCATTAACAATGAGAGATTCTCCGGTCATAGCTACCCATCCCGCAATACCTTCCCCTAAGGGAATTCTAAATTTCTTTATGATATCTTCCTTTTCCCCCAAGGCTACTTCGAAGGTAAGCTCATTATTCTTTTCATCTAAAAGCATTAAAGAACTTGCTTCTGCTTCTAAGGTCTCCTTAGATAATGCCATAATAAGATTCAATAAGTCTTTTAATCTGAGGATTGAATTTATTTGAATTCCTATTTCCTGAAGTATGTTTAACTCTTTAACCCTTTTCTCAAGATTAATAATCCTATTTATAAGGGAAATGTATTGTTCTAATAAAAACCTGATAATTTCTTGATTGTATCTTTCACAATAACTTAAAAATATTTCTAAGAGATTATCCCCTAATTTATATATAAATTTTTCACCTTTCCTTTCACCTTTTTCAAAGATAACTTCCCCTTTGTAATCTCTCAAAAATACTCCGTAGGAACATATATACTCCTGTTTAAAAAAAGCATCTAAAATTTCTGACAATAACTTAAGCTCTTCCATCCTTTTCACCAATAACTTTATAAATATGCACCGGTTCTTCTTTTCCCTTTACTTTAACAAGGCCTAAATCTTCAAACTCAAAAATGTCCTTTGTAAAATTAAAGGTATTTTCACAAACTAAAATTTCTCCACCCTTTGCAAGACTTTCTAATCTCTGAGCTAAATTTACAGTGGATCCTATAGCAGTAAATTCCATTCTTTGTTTTGACCCAATAGTCCCAGCCACAGCCTCGCCTGTAGTTATACCAATACCTACATTAAAGGGAGGATATCCCCTTTTTTTCCAACCCTCCCTCAGGTTTTTTAATATATTTTGTATTTCTAAGGCAGTTTTAATAGCTCTTATAGGAGTATCTTCATAATATATAGGTGTTCCAAAAAGAGCCATGATAGCGTCTCCTAAAAATTTGTCTACTGTCCCCCCATGTTTAAATATTATCTCCGTAGCATAAGTAAAATATTCGTTCAAAATTTTTGTTATCTCTTCAGGAAGCAAAATATCAGAATAATGGGTAAAATTTCTAATATCTGCAAACATAATACTTATCCACTGTCTTTTTGTCTTCAATAGTTGATATTCTATGTTTGAAAGAATAATATCTACTACTGATGGAGGAACAAATCTTTGAAATACATTTTTAATTTCTTTCTTTTCCCTCTCTTCCCTTATAAAATTGTAAAGAAGGACAAAAAAATAACAAATAATTAAGGCAAAAATAGGTGTAGTAATGGGTAAAAGAAGTCTAAATTTAACAAAAATTGTTATACTTAGAATTACATAACTTATTAATAAAAAGACTATCATTATAAGATTTTTAAAACCTGATACCTTCTTAAAGGGAAGTGCTGGTATTAAAGTAAATAAAAAACTTAAAATAAATAATAGGGGAAAGCTGTCAAAAAGAGGATATATGTAGTCTTTCGACAAAAGAGTGGCTATACTATTTGCATGAATTTCAACTCCTGGCATCTTACCCAATCTTAAATTGGAACCAAATCTTAAATAATTATAAAAGGGAGTAAAATGAGTATCATGAAAAGCTTCCGTAGTAGCTCCAACTAATACAATTTTATCCTTTAAAAGCTTTGGATCTATCCTTCCCTTTAATACTTCACTATAAGAAAATGTAGGAAATTTTAATATTCCTCCCTTGTAATTTATATAAACAAACTTGTTTTTATATAAAGGAATTTTATTTTCTTTTAAATATGAAATAGGATCAATGGAAAGATAGGAGCAAAGAACTAATAGAGGAAAAGAAAACCAATTTTTTTCAAAAATTTTTGATGTAAGGCTAAATCTTCTTATAAAACCATCCTCATCATATACTGGATTTACTAAGCCCACTTCTGACTTTAATGCGAACAATTCAATAGGTTCTATAATTCTCCTTATAGTTCCATACCTTGGATCATTAAAGGAAACAAAAAAACTTGCTAATATTATATCTTTATCTAAAATCATAGAAAAAGCTAAATCTTCCTTCTTTTCTCCATAGGTATCAAAATATATATCAAAAGCTATTGTCTTAACACCATATTTTCTTAGCTTTTCAACAAGCTTAATATGCAATGTCCGAGACCATGGCCAATTACCAAATTCCTCTATGGAATTGTCATCTATAGCGATAATTACTATGGGTTCTTTAACAGGAATTTCCCCTCGGATTTCAAATCTCCAATCCAAAGTTTTAAACTCTAAAATACGAAACCAAGGAATTTGATTTAAAAGGAAAACGAGGACAAGAGTTGTGAGAAGTATTAAAACTCTTGTCCTCACATCTATAGATTTTTCTTTTAGAAGTTCATTTAATTTTTTCTTCAATTTAGAAATAAATCTTTGTATCTACAGTATAATAATCTATGGCATTACCTTGAGAATCAAAGGTTCTTAATACTTTTATTATCATATCCACATTTTGGGCTATAGGATATTGAACCTGTCCATACATCTTAGTGTTTTCAGTTATAAGGCTAAAGGGTCCAAGGGGAATATTCTTCTGCTCATAAATTATCAATCCATTTATTCTTGGACCAATTCTTACAGCCAATTCTCCATGAAGAGAAGGAAGAAGATCTTGATATGCTTCATATAAGATTAAAAACTCTGCAATATTCATTATTCTTGAATTAATACCAGCAAGAATTCCATTAATCCTCTTTGTAGAAGGAGTTATTCCTGGTAAATTATCTTTTGCTTTATTTTTTTCATAAAAGGCGTCAAAATATCCTAAGGTAAAGTTATCGGAAATGCTTCTCAACTGAATCTCAGCATTAATAAACCCTAAGAATTTTGCCTGAACTCCTGCTATAATACCATTTTCTGAAGCAACCTTAGGCTCTTGGGAGAGATTTACTCCATCATGGATGATCCTTTGTGCAAGGGAAGCATAGGCTACAATATCCTTTGTTATAAAATATCCAGCATCTACTCCCAAAATAAGTTGTTGCTTCGTATAGGTTGCATCTAAGTCTGCCATAGCATTAATGCCTAACTCTAATTTTGAAATAGGACGATAAAAAACTCTCATTCCATAAGTAGTTATTGGATTTTCTGATAATTCAGACATTATCCCCCTATTGGGATCCCATATTAATCTTAATTTATATGGAGAAGAAATAAGAAGATTCAATCCAAATTTTTGAGGTTTTTCTAATCTTATTAGAAAGCTATCCATCTGATTTGTAGAATATCTATTAGCAATTAATCCGTATCCTAAATTATAATTATCCACTACACCATATCTTAATCCAAAGGATGGAAGATTTACTTCTCCATATCTAAATCCTATTTCAAAAAATGTAGTACCTTGTCCGTTTGTAAGAAGAGATAGCTCCAAACCAAGTTTTACTACGTTAAAATTCAACTCTGGTGTAAAGGCAAATTTTATAAACATTTCTCCATCTCTACTTTCAACCCCATATCCTGCTTCATTCTTTAAAAGTTGCGTCTTTGTCTCAGGTTTCATTTTCTCCATTTCCTCAGGAGTAACCTTTTTTGCTTCTTTTAATTCTTCTTTAATGGCCTCTTCCACTTTCTCTATTTCTTTTTCCAATTCCCTTATGTATTCTTGAATATTAAAGGGTCTTTCTACCCCGAAAGTTTCATCAGGATTTACAATAACTTGAATACCCTCTCCTATGCTCTTTTCTATACCTCCAGCTATAAGGGATACTATTCCACTTAAAGTATTCACAGTAGTAAGTCCATCCTCACTAACATTTATTACCCACGAGGTTCCCCTAACACCAGCAACTGCAGTGGGGGTCTGAACCTCAACTCTTTCCCCTGGTTTTATTATTCTTTCCACAGTTGCCCAGAGTTTTCCAAGCCAAAGTTTGAATATGGATTTTTCTTTATCTTCTTCTTTAGAAAGTTCCACAATATCCAATTGAGTATTTGCAGAAAGTCTTAACGTAGATTTGTCAGAAAAAGTTATTATTGCATAAGAGTTATCTTGAACCCAAACCCTATCTCCTGAAAATAATGCCATATTTAGTTTTGCAGAAGCAAATATTTCACTTCCTGCCCTTTTAACAAAAACCTTACCCCTTAGAGAAGTTAGTGTAGCGGATCTTCTTTCTTGAGTTTGTGCCCAGGAAATATTTAGGATAAAAAGAAATAAGAGGAAAAAAACTAAATATCTTTTCATTTTTTCACCTCTTCAATAATTTTATTTCCACTTCCTAACTATAAATTATAACAGTTTTTTCTAAAATAAAAGTGATTTATATCACATTTCTTGATTCTTTTTAAAAAGATAGTATAAACCCTTCAAAGTAAGATAAGGATCAATTTTTTTTATATGCTTTGTACAGGGAACTATTCTTTTTGCCCATCCTCCCGTTGCCACAATGACAGGCTTTATTTTTAACTCCTTTATTTGTTTTTCGATAATTCCATCTATTAATCCTGCAAAGCCATAAACAATACCTGCTTGCATAGCATTTATAGTGTTTTTTCCAATGGAACTTTTAGGAGGAACTATGTCTACCTGAGGAAGTTTTGCAGTTTTTTCAAAAAGGGCATAAGCAGAGGTTCCAACTCCAGGAGCAATAGCAACACCTAAAAATTTTTTATTATTTATAACTGAAAAGGTAGTCGCAGTTCCAAAATCTACTGCAATTCCACAATTTCCATATTCCTCATCTATTGCTACTACGTTACATATAAGATCTGCGCCTACTTCTTTTGGATTCTCAGTATCTATACTTATACCTGTTCTAATTCCTGACTCTACAATAAAAGGTTTTAAGTTAAAAAGAAAATTTATTGCATCCTCAAAAACTGAAGTTAAGGAGGGGACCACCGATGCAAGGGCGATCCCCTCAATCTGAGAAATTTTAGTTTTATTCTTTTCTAAAACCCAATTTAGTTTCATAGCATACTCATAACTTGTAGAAGTTTTATCTGTAGAAAAATCCAAATGCTTTAAAATTTCTCCATCTTTAAACAAAGCAAGATCTATATTGGAATTACCAATGTCTATAGCTAAAATCAGAACTTATCCCCCCTTCCCAAATATCTTCTTAATGTTATTGCAGTAGGGACACAGATAATAACTGCTAAAATAGCTTCAGGCAGTCCATGAAGAACTCCCACAGAAATTGCAGTTTCTATAGGAAAAATTTTAAATATTACTGCCAGCCCTAGAGTCCCTACAGTGTTTGTCATGCTTCCTAAAAAGGAAGCTATAGATAAAGAAAGAATTTCAGGATTTCTGTCTTTGAGAAATGAAAATAAAGAAAGTGCTAAGATATAACTTATTCCAGCCCACCAATAGGTAATATTATGAAAATATTTTGCCCCTAACCAAAGGATAAGAATAAAAATAAGAAGAGAGAAGATTAAAGTACTATAGAACTTTACGCGTATACTTTTTCCCAAAAGTTTATATAGGAGGTAAAAAACTATTCCTGATACTATCCCTATAAAGGGTCTTGCAGGAATTAAAACCCAAAAAGGAGCAATATGACTAAAGAAAAATACAGTAATTATCCCAAATAATAGCCCAATTATTGCTCCAAACAAAGGGCCAAGAACTAATCCTCCAATGATTGTAGGAATATGCATAATTGTTGCTGCTCCAGCGGGAGTGGGTAATGGAATAAAACCCCATTGAGTAAATCCAAGAAGTAAAGTAATAGCAGTAACTACACCTGCAAGGGATAAAGTTTTAGGATCTTTTAAATTAATCATTCTAAACCTCCTTTCCAGCTCTCCCTTAGGAGATGCCGTTTTTATTTTTAAATTATTCAAAAATTAAATTGGTCTCGCCATAGAAGCCCTATATGCGAGCCAACTATTTTGATATTATATTATATAAGTTGAATTTTATGAAGAGAAAAATGAAAAAGCTTCGTAGATATAGTTTCAATGCCTTTTTAGGAGCTCTTGGGATACAAGAATTTTATAAAGATTTAGCTAATAATATATATCATATTTTCGAGAAAGAAAAAAGCCTCCTTTTTACTATGCTTCTATCCAAGCCTTAGTTAATATCTTCTTACTAATTTCATCGATTGAACAAAATTACATTGACAACTTAGATCCTTAAGATTTATAATTTAATTGGAAAACTCTTCTATAGGAGGCGATGACCATGGGGTCAAAGATTCTCCTTAAAATTTTAGTCTCTCTTCTCCTCTTTCTCATGATTTTAACTAATATAGTCCCATCTCAAGCTCTTCCAGCAGGAATTCCTAGAAGGGAAACACTAATTGTAGATAGTATACATGGAAGGCTGCCAGCACCGACTCAAACTAATCCATGGCGTCCAGGAGACATGATAGGATCAGGAGTCCATAATTTGGTGGTAGATACACTGTGGTATATAGATCATGGAACAGGCCAATTTATAAATACTTTAGCCTCTGCTCTTCCTACTTACACCAAAGATTTTAAGAGTTTGACTATTTCTCTGAGAAAAGGAATATATTGGAATGACGGAAAGGAATTTACTGCAGATGATGTAGTTTTTACATTAAAATATTTAGCAGATCGTCCAGGTTTACATTGGTCTGCAGAATGTAAAGAATGGATAAAAGAAGTAAAAAAAGTAGATAAATATAAGGTACAAATAATATTAAATAAACCTAACCCAAGATTTCACTTTCTTCTGACTTGTGACATTTGGTGGGGATTATATATAATGCCTAAACATGTCTTTGAAAAAGTAGAAGATCCCCTAAAGTTTGACTTTTTTCCACCAGTAGGAACAGGACCTTATAAATATAAGAGCCACGATCCTGAAGGGTATTGGGTGTTATTTGAAAGAAGAGAAGATTGGCAAAGATCCCCAGTTGGAATTATAAGAGGAAGACCTGCTCCAAGATATATATTATTTGTCCATTATGGACCTGAAGAGAAAAGAATTGCAGCTCAAATAAGACATGAATTAGATTGGATCTTTGACACAACTACCGAAGGCTGGTATACCTTAATGAAGGGCAGTCCCACCTCAAGAAGTTGGTTTAAAGACTTTCCATGGGCATTCTTCCACGATCCTACAGCAAGAGGAATATACTTCAATAATGCAAAATCTCCATATGATAAAAGAGAAGTAAGATGGGCACTAACCTTAGCTATAAATATGTATGATGTTATGATTACTGCATATGATGCCATACAAATTCTAATGGCAACCCATGGTGGACCAGGAGTTGCTCATTTTAACCTTTATCATAAAGGAATGTTAGATTGGTTAAAAGAATTCTCGTTCCCAGATGGATATAAACCCTTTGACGCAACTTTACCATATAAGTTAGCAGATTATGCTAGAGGTAAAGGTTTTAAAGTGACAAAAGAACCTATAGATATCTGGGGTGTAGGTTGGTGGAAATATGATCCTGATAAAGCAACTAAAATGCTAACAGGTCTCGGATTTAGAAAAGTTGCTGGTAAATGGTATCTTCCTGATGGAAAACCATGGGTTATAACTATAAAAACACCAACATATGAAATAGATGCAACAAGACTTGGTTTTGCAGTTGCTGATCAATGGAGAGAATTTGGCATTGACGTAAAAGTTGAAACCCTTGAAGCAGGACCATTCTGGAGCGATTATAATATTGGGAATTTTGAGGTAGGAACCTATTGGGGCGCTGGCCAAGCAGGGATTATGGAAGACTTATGGCATACCCATAGATGGTGGCATAAAGAAAATGTACAACCTGTTGGTGAGGTTGCGCTTTCGAACCAAGTAAGATTTAAGAATGATAAAATTTCAGAATTACTGGATAAACTTGGTGGAATGAGTCCAAGAGAGAAGAGAGCTATAGATATCGCAAAAGAAGTCTTAAAGGAACTTATAAGAGAAATGCCTATTATACCTGCGGTAGATTGTAAAAAATTCTCACCCTATGATACTTACTATTGGACAAATTTCCCAAGTGGAGATAATCCTTACTGGTCTTGCTTATTCTGGTGTGGAGGATTTAAATGGATAACTCCACGATTAAAATCAACTGGAAAGTAAGAAACTGAAAGGTCAAAATAGAATAACTTTAAGGAAGCCTAAGGATTTTTCCTTGGGCTTCCTTTTAATAGGGAGGGAAAGAAAATAGTGAAGGGATTATTGAAGTATTTCATGAAGCAAGTCTTTTTCTTTATTTTTACAATTTTTATTGGAACTGCAATAATTTTTCTGCTTAGTAGGTTATCTCCTGTAAATCCAATAGATATTATATTAAGTAGATTAATCGCCATAGGAGCAAGAATTTCTTCAGAGGAACATGAACAAATAAAAGCAACCTTTATGAGATTATATGGATTAGATAAGCCAATTTTTGAGCAATATATACTTTTTATTCAAGGTTTTATAAAAGGAGATTTAGGACCTTCATTCAGCTTTTTCCCTAAAAAGGTTATAGACTTGATAAGAGAATCTATACCTTGGACTATTGGGTTATTAGCTACAGCTACTATAATATCTTGGATTATTGGAAACTTATTAGGAGCGATAGCTGGATATTTTAGCGATAGAAGGTGGGCTAAAATTATGGAGAATATATTTTTGACAATGTATCCTATGCCCTATGTAATACTTGCCTTAGTAATTGCCCTTCTTTTCATATATTTAATCCCATTATTTCCTTATATGGGTGGAACTCCAATGGGAGTAGAAAGAAATTTCTCTTTAAAATTCATTTTAGGAGTTATAAAACATGCTTTTCTCCCTGCCATATCAGTAATTATAGCCTCTTTAAGTGGTTGGTTTCTCTCTATGAGAGCCTTAACCTTAAATACTAAAACAGAATTATATGTTGATTATGCAGAATTAAGAGGAATCCCTAAAAAAAAGATAATGAGAAGTTATATTTTCAAAAATTCACTTCTTCCTCAAATTACAGCTTTAGCTTTAAATTTGGGATTTATTTTCAATGGTTCCATGATTACTGAGAATATTTTTGCCTATCCGGGTTTAGGATATTTAATGTACTATGCTATCGCTAATGGAGATTATAATTTGATGGTAGGAATAGCTACCTTTGCAATAATTAGTATTTGTTTGGGGATTTTTATTGTTGAAATGAGTCTTCCTCTTATAGATCCAAGGATAAAATATGAGGAGTAAGAAAATGAAAAGATTAATTAAATTTTTAAGTTTTCTTAAAGCTTTCAAGCTTTTTACCTTTGGAATTAGTATTCTTTTGATATTTCTAATTTTAGGTTTTATTGTATCTCCATTAGCCCCAATGGATCCTCGAAGATGGGGAAGAGTTCCAAAGGACCTTCCTCCATCCTTAAAATATCCCTTTGGAACCACAACTTTAGGTCAGGATTTATTTTGGTTAATCACTCGAGCTATTAAAAATTCTCTCATCTTAGGTTTTATTACTGCTTCTATCTCTGTAACAATAGCCATGATAATTGGCTTTTTATCGGGACATTTCTCTAATACACCTTTAGGAAATATTATAAACTTAATAAATGACAGTTTTTCTGTAATTCCTGGACTTCCTGTGCTCTTGGTATTTTCTTTCACATTTAGAGAGAGATTAAGTATTATTCTTATTGGTCTAATTCTTTGTATATTTGGATGGGCTTGGCCAGCAAAACAATTAAGATCAATAGTTTTAGATTTAAGGGAAAGAACTTATATCTACACAGCCCTTTCTTCAGGTTTAAGTATACCTAAGATCTTTATTAGAGAGTATTTCCCTTACATATTGCCTTGGATTATGATGCAATTCTTAGGTTTAATGAATTGGTCTATTGGTATGGAAACTACTCTTGGAACTTTTGGGCTATCCACAATGGAAGAAGCTACTATAGGTTCTACAATTTTTTGGGTCTTACAATACCAAGCATTATTAAGAGGAATCTGGTGGTGGTTTACTATTCCTATCATTGTAGTTGCTCTATTAATCTTATCTATATATTTTATATCCATAAGTCTTGGAGAATATCTGAATCCTCAATTAAGGATTAAGCGTTTTCAGAGGTGAAAAATGGAGGAACTAATAAAAACTGAAAACCTAAAGGCCTATTACAAAATAGGAGAAAACTTGTTTGTACATGCAGTAGATAAAATTTCCTTTTCTATACGAAAAGATGAAATTATAGGCATCGCAGGAGAATCTGGATGCGGGAAATCTACTCTATTAAAGGCTCTTATAAGAGACTTGAAGCCTCCTTTAAGTATTATTGATGGCAAAGTATCCTATTTTTTAAATAATGAAAAAGTAGACATCTATTCTCTTTCTGAAAATGAATTTTTTAAACTTAAATGGAAATTCTTCTCATTTATACCTCAGAGTGTTATGGGGTCCCTAAATCCTACCAGTAAAATAAAAAAAATATTTGAAGAAACAATAAAAGCCCATAATAACATTTCAAAAGAAGAAGCACAAAACATGATAGAAAAAGTATTTGAAGATATGGGGCTTTCCAAGGAAATATTAAAATTTTATCCCCATCAACTTTCAGGTGGAATGAGGCAAAGAGTCGTTATTGCTTTAGCTATTATCGCAAAACCTAAGATAATTTTCTGTGATGAACCTACAACAGGATTAGATTTGGTAACCCAAAAGGGAATATTACAATCTCTTCAGGATTTACAAAAGGATCTAAAAAACACTTTGGTCTTTGTAAGTCATGATATAGGAATTCATGCTCAATTAACCAATAGAATTGCAATAATGTATGGAGGTAGAATTGTTGAGTTTGCTCCTACCGAATCCATTTTTGAAAAACCATACCACTTTTATACAAAAGCCTTAATTAATTCTTTACCTTTAATTGGAGATGCATCTTATAAAGCTGGAATATCTGGATCTCCTCCATCTTTAATTAATCCTATAATAGGATGTAGATTTGTCTCTCGTTGTCCTGAAGGAAAGGAAGAATGCACAAATCGAGAATTAAACTTGATTGAAATAGCACCTGACCATTTTATTTCATGTATAAAATATGGAGGATAAAAATGGGATTTCTTCTTGAGATAATAAACTTGATAAGGGAATTTAAAACAGGAATTTATTTTGGGACTAGATTTAGAGCAGTAGACGATGTGAATATTAAGTTAGAATCCTCAAAAATACTTACCATAGCTGGAGAAAGCGGCTGTGGAAAATCTACTTTAGCGAAAATTATCTTAGGGTATCTTAAACCTACAAATGGCTGTGTTATTTATAAAGAGAAAGATGTATCTAAACTTAAAAGGGGAGATAAGAAATGGTTTAGATGTGAAGTTCAACCAGTATTTCAAGACCCCTTTGAAACTTTTAACCCTTTTAATAAAGTAGAATATTATTTATTAAATACTGCTCTAAATTTTTCTAATACTAAAACAAAAGAGGAAGCTTTTAAAGATATAGAAGAGGCTTTATTGAGTGTAGGATTAAGTTTAAAAGCTGTATTTGGAAAATATCCCCATGAATTCTCTGGAGGAGAATTACAAAGATTATCTATTGCAAGGGCCCTAATTACTAAACCTTCCCTCTTAGTAGCTGATGAACCTGTTTCTATGTTGGATGCTTCCTTAAGAATCGAAATTTTAAATTTGATGGCTAATCTGAAGAAAAAATTTGGCCTTTCTATTATTTACATTACTCATGATCTCTCTACCTCTTATTACTTAGGGATTATTACTGGTGGAGATATCGCAGTAATGTATCGAGGGAATATAATAGAATATGGCCCTGTTGATAAGACATTGATGGATCCTTTACATCCCTATACAAGAATGTTAGTAAGTTCTATACCTGAACCTAATCCAAAAAGAAGATGGAAGGAAAAAATAAAATTTCCTCCTTTAGAAATAAAGGAATTTAAAAAAATTGGTTGTAAATTTGTAGAAAGATGTCCTCATTCAAAGGATATATGTGAAAAGCAAAGACCTGAACTAAAATTAATTGATGGAATGGGAGTCATGTGTTGGCTATATTAAATCGAAAATTTTAATTGATTATCTTCCTTAGGTCTTTTACCATTTATTAAAATAAATGGTATTGTCCTTTTTACAACTACCCCTAAGGCTTCTAATTCTTTTATATTTTTAAAAAGACCATATCTCCTCTTATCTATAATCCTTTTTGCACTAATGGGACCTATTCCTGGAACCCTTAAAAGTTCCTTAAGAGTTGCTTTATTGATATCTACAGGAAAAACTTCTGGATTATTAATTGCCCAAATCAATTTAGGATCTTCCTCTAAATATAAATTCCCATTGGAATCAAAAATTAAATCCTTTAGAGAAAAATAATATTTTCTCAGAAGAAAATCTGCTTGATAGAGTCTATGTTCTCTCCATGTTGAAGTTGGAGGTAGATCTTCTAAAGGAGTTTTAGGAATTGGTTGAAATGCACTATAATAAGCTCGAGTTAAATTAAATTTCTCATAAAGTTTAGAAATAGTTGAGAGGATATCCCTATCCTTCTCTTCGCTGGCACCTATAACCAATTGTGTGGTAAATCCAAATTTGGGTTTTATTCCTTTAGTGTACAAATTATTTATAACTTCTATTTTTTTTAATAAATTATCAAAATTCTTTTCAGGGGCAATTTTTTTCAAATAAATAGTATTTGGAGCTTCTAAATTAATAGAGACTCTGTCTGCAAGCTCCATAGCCCGAGATATATAATCCTCGGATGCCTCTGGTAAAACTTTTAAATGAATATACCCCATAAATCTATATTTTTCTCTTAAATATTCAGCTACCTTAATCATATTCTCCATAGTTTCCTTTGGTGACTTTGTTACCGCAGAACTTAAGAATAAACCATCCACTAAACCTCTTCTTTTAAGCTCCAAAAAAAGTTTTACCATTTCATCTACAGTAAAGCTTAGTTTCTGAAAGAGTCGGTCAACTCTATTGGCACAATAATAACAATTATGAATACAATCATTAGAAAGTAAGGTTTTTAATAATCTTACAGTTTTTCCATTAGGAAGCATGGTGGGATAAATCCAACCATTTATTGAGGACTTTCTTCTTACTGATTCAGGAGAGCATAAATAAGAACCACAAAGATCAAACTGTGCATCTTTACTCAAAATTTCTAATTTCTCAGAAATATGCATACATATCCTCTTTGTTTAATATTCTGTTTAAGATTATACATCAAAAATGTATTTTTGTCTAAACCCAAAAAATTATGCTAAAATCAGTTTTAGCTATGAAAGATATCTTAAGGAAAGAGTTGATTAGGAAAAGAGATTCTATTGAAAATAAAGAGGAAAAATCTCATAGTATTTATTTAAATCTTAGAACCCTTAAAGTTTGGGAAAATGCTAAATTTATTCATACCTATGTTGCCTTTAGAAGTGAGGTTAATACAAGATTCATTATTTACCACGCATTAATTGAAAATAAAAGGGTTTTTTGTCCTATAATAGATAAAGAGAATTTACTTGTTGGGGAAATTAAATCCTTTAATGATTTAGTTCTCGGACCCTATGGAATATTGCAACCTCGAAATCCTATAAATTTCGATTTGAAAAAAATCGACATTATCATTGTTCCAGGAATTGCTTTTGATATAAAGGGCTTCAGAATAGGTTATGGAAAGGGATATTATGATAAATTTTTAAAAAAAGTAAAAAAACCTATAAAAATAGGCTTGACCTTTGATGAGCTTATAATAGAATTTATTCCAACAAATGATGAGGATGTTCCCGTAGATATTATAATTAGTGAAAAAAGAATAATTCAAGTCAAAAATTACTGAATACCTATGCAAGAAAGACAAAGCAAAGCAGCATTTTTAAAAATATAAAGATAATCTGCTTTTATAAGTCCTAAGAAAATAAAAAATAAACTAAATATTAAGATTATAATCTTAATTACTTTTTTAGCCATGTTTTAAGGTCAGAAACAAATTGTTTTTCATCAATAATTCCAATATAAATCTGTCTCAAAATATGATTTTTATCAAGGAGAAAAGAGGTAGGAACAACCTCTACCTTATATTTAAACCCTACAGTTCCCTTTTTGTCATGAAGAACCAAAAAATTAACAGTATTCTCCTTAAGAAAAGTCTTCAATCTTTCAATATCGGTATCTAAACTAACCGCTATAATCTCAAATCCTGTTTTTTTATAGGTTTTGTAAATGTTATTCAATATTGGAATCTCCAGTCTACAAGGAGGACACCATGTTGCCCAAAAGTTTAATAAGATTACTTTCCCCCTAAATTGTTTTAGAGAGAAGTTTTCTCCTTTTATATTAGGAAGAGTAAAATCTATAGCTGGAGAATTAAGTTCTATACCTCCAGCAAAATTTAACTGCATTAGAAAAAACAGAAAACCAAAAAAAATAAAAATTAGTAATCTTCTTAACATTTTCTCCTTTCCCAAACTTCCAGGCAAGGTAGGGGGTGATGGGTGAGGGGGAAGGGGATCCTTGCCTGGAAGTTATTTTCTTTTAACCTTTTAGATATTTAATGAGGAGGCTTTCTGGCGATGACCTACTCTCCCACCCCGTTACCAGGATAGTACCATCGGCGCTGGAGGGCTTAGCTTCCGTGTTCGGAATGGGAACGGGCGTTTCCCCTCCGCTCTTATCACCAGAGCCTCCTCCTTAATTAGACATCACATAATAATCAGCCAGGCACCAAAGCCTCGGCATATTAGTACCGGTCGGCTCCACACATTGCTGCGCTTCCACCTCCGGCCTATCTACCTCCTCTTCTCGAAGGTGCCTTACCGGGCTTTCCCCGTGGGAGACCTCATCTTGGAGTGGGCTTCGCGCTTAGATGCTTTCAGCGCTTATCCCTTGCAAACTTGGCTACCCAGCTCCTGCACCTGACGGCACAACTGGTACACCAGAGGTTCGCCTGCTCCGGTCCTCTCGTACTAGAAGCAGTCCCCCTCAAGTCTCCTACGCCCGTGGCGGATAGGGACCGAACTGTCTCACGACGTTCTGAACCC